>SPJK01025018.1_pt1 | contig 21450 bp, 21 predicted proteins | sample 3741771 | NCBI WGS metagenome assembly SPJK01 (sample SAMN10925997, study PRJNA522277) | cold seep metagenome | isolation source: Elba SIP-enriched marine methane seep metagenome, extraction at timepoint T2 | place: Italy: coast of Elba, Mediterranean Sea
CACCATGGTGCCGTCCTGATTGTAACCGCGGGTAACAATTGTCACGATGCCCTGCCCCGGACGCGATTTGCTTTCGCGCTTGCCGAGCACTTCGCTCTCGGCATAGAGCGTGTCGCCAGCGAAGACCGGTGCGGTGAACTTGACCTCATCCATGCCGAGATTGGCGACAGCCTTTTGCGAACAGTCGGTCACGCTCATGCCGATCAACAGAGCGAGCGTGTAAGGCGAAACAACCAGGTTCTTCTTGAATTCCGACGCGGCGGCGAACTCGGCATCAAAATGCATCGGATGCGTGTTCAGGGTTAGCAATGTGAAGGCGTGATTGTCATATTCGGTGACGGTCTTGCCGGGGCGGTGTTCATAAATGTCACCGTCCTTGAAGTCCTCAAAATAGCGGCCAAAGGTTTCGCGATAGCGATTGGGGCCGACCTCTTTCCAGTTTTGAACCATGATTATCCTCTTTCTTCGCCAGCTTGGGCGAGGGTTCGTTCGGCCGCCAAAATGATCGGGCGGTCTACCAGTTTTCCATTGTGCAGCACGGCGCCGCCTTTTGAGTCCTCAAGCGCCTTGATGATCGCCTTGGCCTCCAGAATCTCCGCGGGGCTGGGCGTAAACAAAGAATTCACCGTTTCGACCTGCGCCGGATGAATGCAGGCACGTCCCGCAAACCCCATCGCTTTCGACTTCACCGTCTGCTCGCTCAGGCCGGTTGTGTTTTTCACGTCGAGATAAGGCACGTCATAGGCTGGCACGCCCGCCGCGCCGCAGGCGCCAGCGATGGTCCCGCGCGCCACAATCATGGCGTCCCAGTTGGACAGGTCGGCGCTGATGCTGGCGCTGTAATCAGCGCCGCCAAACAGAACGCCGGCATTTGACTGTTTGGCAATATCGAACGCGCGGCGCAGGCCGCGCCCACTCTCGATCACGCCGACCAGTGGCGCCCCACCGCCCAGCGCTTCACTCACGATTTCCATATCAATGCCGGTTTCGGCTTTTGGCACCATGACGAAGTCAGGCGAACAACCCGAGACGGCGAGCGCGGCAATGTCAGCGCATCCATCGGCGGTGCGCGGGCTGTTGATACGAATACCGGCGGTGATGTCGCCGCGATGCGCAAGCCAACCGAGCGCATCGGCGCGGGCTTCGGTCTTTTGGTCGGGCAGGACGGCGTCTTCCAGGTCAATAATGATTGTGTCCGCGCCACTGGCAGCGGCCTTGTCAAAACGATCCGGGCGCGCGCCAGGAACAAACAGGAGTGATTTATAGGTGGTGGTCATCATGAATCCGGGATTTGTCCGGACAAATTAGAGCGAACCCATTCTGAGGTCAAATGGACTTTTTGTCGTCCGGGAGAAACGGACAAAATTCTTCTTTTTCGACCAGATCGAAAACAAACAGAAATTTCGCGATACCAGTTAGAATCCCGCCAATCATCCCAAGCTCGGCGATCTGTCCCGTTGTGTAGTGCTGCGCGAGCTTCGCGTGCAACTCAGCGTCGAGCGCTCCAGCATCATTGGTCAGTTTCAATTGGTCAGACAATTGCGCGACGGGAACGAGGGCGTCGCGCAGCGTTGACAGGTCGTCGGTAAACAGCGCGTCGATCTCTTCGTCCGAGAGCCCTGCCTCAGTCGCGCTCAACCGATTGCCTTGATTGCAGAATTTGCAGCCATGCTGGGCCGAGAGACGCAACCGCAACACTTCAAGCGCCTCGGCCGGGACCCGTCCAGACTTGAACACATCGCCGTAAAAATCGTTGATGTACCAGCGCAAAAGCTCCGGATTGTTGGCCATGACCTCGAAGAAGGTCGCATCCCCGCGCAACTCCATGGAGGCGGTCTTGAGCGCCTCGATATCGTCCGGCATATCGCTTTCCGAAACTCGTGGCAGGCGTGGATCGGGCATTACTTCACCAGTCCGTCTATGGACGACATCGGAACCGGCTCAAGCGCTGTATCGAGGGTGGAGTTCCAACGATTGAGAAAGCCGAACATGGCAATCACGGCAACGATCTCGGTGATCTCATCCTCGTTGAAATGGGAGCGGAGCCGGTCAAAGTCGGCGTCCTCGGTTTCATTGGGCACCACACCGGCCTTCATGGCGAGATTGATCGCCGCCCTTTCGGCGTCGGAAAACAAATCGCTGTCTTCAAAACTCCAAACCGCGTCAATCTTGTCCTGCGCGACACCTTGCTCGCGGGCGCCATGCGCCGCATGGGCCGAGCAATAAAAGCATCCAGCGGCCTTGCTCGCCGCCTCGCCGACCAGCCGCTTCAATCCGTTGTCGACTTTTCCCGGCCCGTATACAGCAGCCCCCAAAGTCCACATCGCTTTGGTCAGGGCGGGATGCCGGGCCATGACGAGTGCATCATTCGGGACGAACCCCATAAGCGCTTCGGCATTCTCGATCATGGCGCGCGTTTCCGGATCGATCTCATCGATCGTGAGGGGCGCCAGACGCGTCATTTCTGGCGCGGGTCCGAGATGATCTGGTTCAGCTCGATCGTGTGGCCGTCATTGTCGACCAGCATGGAGACCATGACAACAATATCGCCTGCCGGAGAGGGGTATCGGCGCTCTTTAGGCTCACCGATAATTGTCACGCCTGGCGCAGCGGCTGCGGCTGGAAAGGTCGCGTCGAGTGTTTTCGAGTTGAACAGCAACACGATTTCACCAGGTGTGAAATCGGCCGCATCAGGCTCGGCCAGATCCTGCTCGGTCTGGTCGAGAAACTGCCAAAGCCCCAGCATTCCGATGAAGCCGTCATTGGCTTTGAGCAAGACGAGTCGCGATCGGTTTTGGCCATCGGCGCCGTAACGCATGGCCAGCCCCGGCGATGTCAGTTCCTGATCATACTCGACCGTCATTCCGAGCGCATCGCGATACAGCGCGAGCGATTTTTCGATGTCGCGGACCACCAGGGTCGTCCGCCGCAGGTCGAGCGGATTTTGATCCGATGCGTTTTCGACAGGTTCAGCACTAACCGCTTCCCTCTCGCTTGCAGGTGCCCCCTTGTTTTCAACGATGACGCAGCCGCTCAGGCTAAGTGCGCCGATGGCCGCTATATACAACGCTCTCATGAAACGCCTCCTGGTTTGACATTGGCAGCGAAGTGCTGCGCGATTTCTTCCCGCGTCGCCACCCAGACATCCTTGTGCGCGCGCACATGATCGAGGAAATGCTGGAATGCGTCGATCCGGCCCGGGCGACCTATGATCCGCAAATGCAGTCCCAGGGACATCATCCGGGCGCCTTCTTCCTGGGCCTCCCGGTGCAGCCAGTTAAATGTGTTCTTGGCGTATTGAAGCCACATGTCCGGCGTGAAGCTTGGGCTCAGCCAGAACTTCATGTCATTGGAGTCGATCGCATAAGGCAGGATGACTATTGGCTCCGTTGAGCCGTCCTTCATCGCGACATCGGCCCAATAGGGAAAGTCATCGGAATAATCGTCCATATGGTAGAGATAGCCCTGCTCTTTCAGGATCCGGCGGGTGATGTCGGTGTGCAGATAGCGTGACAACCAGCCGCTGGGCCGACGACCACAGGTCTCTGCGATGGAGGCTGTACCTTTTTCGATGAAGGCGGCTTCTTCATCTTCATCCATGAACGCGGTGAACGCCCATTTGTGCCCGTGATTGCAGGGCTCGTCGCCGCGCGCGACGATGGCCTTGGCGAGCCAGGGCGCCTTTTCCAGGGCTTGACCGCAGACAGTCCAGGTCGCGTTCAGCTTGGCCTTGTCGAGGAGCTTGATGATGCGCGGCGCACCGCGATTGATGCCGTATTGGTAATTGCTCTCATTGCCATGGATACGGATCGGCTTGCCCGGGACCGCGCCGAGTTCGTCGACGGGTTCAGGGCGTTTGTCACCTTCATCGATGCGGCGCTCAGCGCCTTCTTCGACATTGACGACGATGGACAGCGCGAGCTTGGCGCCATTCGGCCAGGTAAAGCCCTTCGGCGCGGGATCCGGTGGCAGCGACATTAATGCGGCTCCTCGCCGCCAGAGACATTCATGCTCTCAGCGGTAATGTAATTGGCTTCATCCGAGCACAGGAAGGCGACGGCATTGGCGGTATCTTCCGGCAAGCCCGGCCGTCCCATCGGAATTCGGTCTGCCATGGCTTTAAGATAGTCATCGACTGACGCCGCCCCGACAACTTTGGCGAAATACTCGTTCTGCCAGGCGCCGAGCCCAGTGGTGACATGGTTCGGGCAGACATTGTTGACGGTGATCTTGTGCTCGCCAAGCTCAACCGCTGCCGACCGCGCCAGGCCAACCAGGCCATGCTTTGAAGATGTATAGGCCTGAGCATGCGGAAAGCCGGATTTTGCAGCCTGGGATGCGATATTGATAATCCGTCCGCCCTTGCCCTGCTTCACCATAGATTCAGCCGCGGCTTTGACGCCAAAAAAAGCACCGGTCAGGTTCACGTCGATGACGGCACGCCAGTCATCCTCGGTCACTTCGAGGAGCGGCTTCATAATGTAGCCAATGCCGGCATTATTGACCCAGATGTCGAGGCTGCCATGCGTGTCGATCGCATGCTGGGCGAGGCCTCGCACGTCGTCCAGTGCGCGCACATCACAGACCCTGGTCGAGGCCTGCACACCAAGCGCGCGCATGTCGGCGGCGATCGCCTCCATCTCATCGGTCGAACCAATATGTTCAGCGCCGGTCGCTTCATCGCGCGGGGCACCAATGTCGGAGATGACAATGTTGGCCCCGTCTTCCGCCAGGCGTTTGGCGATGGCTTCGCCCAGTCCCTTGCGCCGGCCCGAGCCGGTAATGACCGCCGTCTTTCCGGTAAATCTGCCCATCAATACCCCCTAGCCGAGCTTGTCTGTCATGATGAAGACGAGGTCATCCGCCATGGCCTGAAACTCACCGGCAATCGCCTGCATGGTTTCGGTCGACACCTCGCCGCCAAAGGTCTCCATGTCATTGACGTCAATCGTCTCGATATAGGCATAAGGTGGCTTGTCGTCCGAACCGAGCAGGCCCGTGGATTTGAACACCGCAAATTCATCGACCGATTTCAGGCCATTCACGGTCGGAATGTCCTTGGACTTTGCCCAGGCTTCATAATCATCGACGTTGATGCCGGGCTTCAAATTGAACAGTGCGACAATCTTGGTACTCATATCCGGAACCTTCCCTATGGCTTCTTTCGTCAAATGATATATCATTTAAGGCAATTGCATAGCCCTCACATTGAAAGTGTTGCGAAAGCGCGGCATTTTGTGAAGCGAAAAGGAGACCGACATGGCCGACACTCAACGCGATCTAAGCCCGGACCCGATCGAGTATGATGGTCCGCCAGACTATCGTGTCGTTGGCCGCCACGGCGTCTATCCTGAAACCAATCATGACGAGATCGCGCGCTTCAATTTCCTCGCGCAGATGAACCGTCACCTCTCGACCAAGGTCATGCCGGGCGTTGGCGAAGCCTTCGAAGCGCGCGTCGAGCCTTCCTTCACGAAAAAGAACAAGCGCGATTTTGAGAACCGCCACGAAGTCCGCAAGGCCATGTTGAACGACCCCATGTTCCAGTGGTGGTCAGCCCTGCGCCGCGCGACCATGGAGACCCGCCAGCAGGCCGGGCGCTGGGTCACGCTTCGCCAGGCCGACGAACTGAACGCCAAGGTGGGCGCGTTGACGAATGGCGACGACCGTCTCGTCCTCAACCCGAAATTCAAGCAACCGCGCTCCACCGAAGCGATCGATCACCATTGCATGCCCGGGTCTTATCACACCGAACTGGTCCCCGGAGACGTCACCGGCCCGGCCAATTATGATGCCGGAATCTTCGCCACCACCGGCGGCATGCTTGGTCGCTATAATGATGGCGGCGGCGTTGCTGTGGCGGAATGGGTGAAGAAGACGTTTGGCGACGACTTCAAGCCGAAGCGGATCCTCGATATCGGCGCCGGGCTCGGGCACAACGTCCTTCCGATCGCAGCAGCCTTTCCTGATGCTGAAGTCATCGCCGTCGATGCCGGCGCGCCGATGCTGCGCTATGGCCTGGCGCGGGCCAAGACGATGGGCATCGAGAATGTCACCTTCATCCAGGATGACGTCTCCGACCTTTCACGGTTCGAGGATGAGAGCTTTGACTGGATTCAGTCGACCATGTTCCTGCACGAGACCAGTTACAAGACCATGCCAATGATCTTCGCCGAGACCCAGCGCCTGTTGAAACCGGGCGGCATCGTCCTGCACGTCGAACAGCCGCAATATGCCGACACAATGCCCCTGTTCGAACAGGCCATGCGCGATTGGGACGCGTTCTACAATAACGAACCTTTCTGGACGAAAATGCATGAGGTCGACCTCGATGACTGGATGAAACAAGCCGGCTTTGGCGACAATCACCTCATCCATGGCGGCGTCGCTGCGGTGGTCGACAAGGATGTGTTCCCGGACGCGGCGGACGATGACAGCGAAGATTTCGGGCGCAAGGCCGCCTGGCACGTCATTGGCGCGAAGAAAGTAGCCTGATCATGACCCAGACCATCGACCCAATCGCCCTCGCCGGAGCCAAGTCGAAAGGCAAACGCCCCTGGTTCCTGGAAAACCCTGACGTCGAGCGTGTGATGAACATCAACCTCGCCCTGATCCAGGAAGTCGCCGTGATGCACGAGCGCATGGACACGATAGAGCGCCTCCTGGAGCGCGGCGAGACGGTCTCCAAGGCGAGCATTGATGCCTTCACGCCGACCAAGGAAGAGGCCGACGAGCGCGGCTTGTGGATGCAGGAATATATCGCGCGTGTTTTCCGCATCATTCAGCAGGACCGCGAAGCGATCGCGCGTGGCAAGGAGGCGTCCAGCGAAGACGTGGCTGACGAATTCTCCAAGGTCGATTGATGCGCCGTGCATTGTTGATCGCGCTCGGATTGAGCTTCGACCTGTCGGCATGCCAAACGGCGCCGCAGGCCGCACCCACTGAACGTCTGGCCGGTGACCTCGACGAGATGCTGACCTGGTTTCCGGGTGTGTATGACAATTTCGAGCAGATCGAAGCTGAGCGTCAGGCCGACCTGAATTCAAGCCTGCGCCACAGGCATCTCAATCACACGTTTCATCCGGTCTCGATCCCGGGCATCCCCGGGCGCCAGCTCTACGCGCAGCAGTACCAACATCACAATCCTGCGGATCTCTACCGTCAGCGGATTTATTCGTTCGAACCCGATGCGGACGAGAGTGCTATTCGGCTCACCATCTACACACCGAACGACCCCGGCCAGCTGACTGACATCCACCTCAGCCCGGAGCGCCAGGCGGAGATGAGCGCGAGCGACTTTATCCTGAAACCCGGCTGTGAAGTGTATTGGACGCGAACCGCAAACACCTTCGAAGGATACCTGAAAGACCAGGCCTGCTCCTACTATTCCACACGGTTTCAAACCCAGGTCTATCTGGAAGAAACTCTGACCTTGCGCCGCGATGCGTTGTTGCTGAACGATCGGGGCGTAGACGGCGATGGCAATCTGGTCTTCGGGGTCGATGACAAGGGCCCGACCCTCAATTTGAAACAGCCGGGCTTCTCAGCTTTGGATGTTGAGTTGCAAGAACTGACGCGCTTGATGAGCGGCGACTTTTTCTCTGATGCCGAAGGCGGTGCCCGCGAGGGGCGGCCTATTTATTTGCGCGTGAGGAATATCACACCTCCGCTCGGGCGCCGTCATGCCATGTACTCCGAGATGCGCCATGATGGCCCTGAAGGACCGTTTTACAGACAGCTGATCTATGTGTTCGATGAATCGAGTGCGCGGACGGAAAATCGCATGCAGGCCTATCGCGTTTCAGATGCAGACCTGGCTGCGACGTTGATCGACGACCCGTCCGGGTACGCAAATGGTATTGTTCAAGCGACGGAGCCGCTGTCCGATGATTGCTACACCACATGGACTGCGATCGAGACTGGCTTCACCAGCTGGATCGATCCGGGCCGTTGCGTGATAACCGGCAAGCGCGGCGACCAGCGCCGAATAGAATCGCGCACACAAATCACACAAGAGACCATCGGCCAGCTCGAACGCGGCTATTCGCTGGACGGGGACTTGCTGTTCGGAAACCCGGATGGCGCGCTGTACATTTGGCCGCGGGTGATTCCCGAACCAATGGACTAGACTCCAGCGCATTTTTAAATGATATATCATTTAAATCATTCTCGAACGGGAGGCGAGCATGGGTGAGTTCCTGGCAGCCAACGAATTGGCCATTCTGAGATGGCTGCACATTGTGGCAATGGTCTACTGGCTGGGCGGCGAATGGGGCGTGTTCCAGACCTCATACAAAGTCGTGAACCCGGCCCTGCCGCTGGAAGAACGCCAGCGGCACATGGAAACAGCCTATCGGATCGATATCATGGCACGGACAGGCATTATCAGCCTGCTGCCGCTCGGTCTGCATATGGGATATCTCTGGGGCGTTCAGCCCTATGGCGGCGGTTGGCTGGTCGCGATGTGGTTGATCTGGATTGTCTGGATGGTGATTACATGGGGCGCTTTCGCCAAGCGTGGGACAGCCTGGTTCAAGCCGCTTTCGGATATTGAGGACTGGACCCGCTATATCCTGATCCCGACACTTTTGATCACATCAATGATGTCTCTCATGGGCAATGGGCCCTTTGCAGGTGGCGAAGGGCAGTTGTGGTTCTCGGCCAAGATCCTGACCTATGGAACCGCATTGATCATCGGCGTCATCCTGCGCCTGATCATGCATGAGTGGCAGAAAATGTTTCCGGTTCTGGCGGCAGGTCCCAACCCGGAAGTTGAGACCAAACTGAAGAAGTCGATCCAGCTCGGGCGCAATGTCGCCTACATGTATTGGGTCCTGATCTTGACCACCGCATTCTTCGGCGCGGTCAAACCCTTCTAATCAAAGGTGGGCGCTGCGGGGGCCTCGATGATGACAAATGTGTCGTCATCGTAGGCCCCGCCGACCTCGAAATCCGTCCACACGGCTTCGTTTGCAAGCACACCATCATAGAATAACCGAACACGGCCCGCCTGCTGCCAGCTCAACCCAGGTTTGGAAAAATAGTCCGAATAGCGCCGCTCGTGCCAGCCGCGCGGCGTGTCGAATCCGACATAGAGAATCTGGAAGCTGCTGCGATCGATTCCGAACAGGGTTTGACCTCCGGATGGATCGGTTAGCTGAACCATGTAAGCCGGTTTGCCATCTATGGTCCGATCCGCCCGCCGCTGCTGCGTCCACCCGTCGTCGAGCGCGTTGCGAATGGCACCGAAGCCGAAATTATTGCTCCACATTGCATTCGCTGTCTGGTCTTCCAGGCGCCCATTCTGATTATAGGTCGCCGTGCCGTCGAAGCTTAGCATGAGCGCCAGCTTGGTCTCACTCCAGGCTTCGATGCGGACCTTTCCGGTGGCCGCGTGAGCATCGTTTTTTTCATCCGCGAAGACCCGCCACATGGCATATCGATCCCAAACCGTCTGGCCCCCGTCTCGCCCGTAAATGAAGTTTTGCCCGGAAAGAAACAGCGATTTCGGCGCGACAAAGATCTCACCTCCGGCCGCTTCGTGCGCCATTGCAATTATGTCGTGGCCCGCAAGCGCGGGTTTGGATTGACCAGCTGCCGATAAGGTGGTTGTGCGATCCGTCTGAACCGGGACCTCCTGATGCACCTGATCGACATCAATCGCCTGACAGGCCGACAAGCCATAAGCGGCGAACCCAAAAAGTACGTGTCTCAAATTATCCCTCCACGATCATCACATGCGCTTTCGATACGGTCTGGCGTATCGCTTTAAGCTTCGCATAGGCTTCGCTGTTCCAGAACGCCTTGATCGCATCCTTGCTCGGCCATTTCGAGATGACGGCGCTGGTTCCATCAAACAAGCCGCCCTCGAGCGACTCGACGCCAGGGCCGCGGACAAGGTATTCCCCGCCAAACTCACCGATCAGCTTCGCCGTCGGAATGCCGTATTCATTGATGAATCGCTCGCGATCATCGATCTTGGCGAATACAATCATATAGGCGCTCATCATCTTTTCTCCTGGAAGTGCTAGCCGTAGCCAAAACAAATGATATATCTTTTCTTATGCCGCTCTTTTCGGAGCATTGCAAAGGGCTTGTTTCCATGAAACTTCTGCGCGCCGCCACCGTGACGGTCTCAGACCTCGCTCGCAGCCTCGATCTCTATGCGCGGTTTTTCGACTATAGCGTCGTCGAACAAGGCGAGGTCAGCGCCGCATTGGCCACAAGCTGGCAGGCCCCCAAAACCGAAGGTTGCCCATATGCTGTCATGCAGCCTGCATCGGGCGCTGACATCTTCCTGCGCTTTGTCGAACAGCCTGCCGTCGCCGGGTTCAAGGCGCTGCGATCCTATGGCTGGAATGCGATCGAGATCTGCGTTCAGGATGTGATGGCTGTGAATGCCCGCATGGAGGACAGCCCATTCGAGATTATCGGCCCACCGAACAAGATCCCCGGCCTCGACGCCATCCATCCGATGCAGGTCAAAGGGCCTGACGAGGAAATCGTCTACCTGACCCAGATCAATGATGACCTGCCAGAATACAATCTGCCGCGCGCCGGCAGCTTGATCGACAAGCTGTTCATCCTCGTCATGGGAAGCTCGGACATGGATCGCGCTGTCGCCTGGATGCAGGAAAAATGCGGCCTTGCCTTCGGGCGTGAGATGGAAATTCCGTACACGATGATCGCCAAGGCCTATGGCACCCCACTGGATGAGTTGCACCGCATCTGCACGCTGATCCATGACCAGGATGTGTTCCTGGAACTGGATCAATATCCTGACGCGGCCATTCCGCGCGCGCGCCATGACGGCATGCTGGTCCCGGGCTGCGCGATCGGCACGCTCTATCATCCGGATTTTGACAGCCTGCCCGGACCGTGGCTGACCGAACCAGCAGTCCGCGATGGCGTCATCTACAAGAACCAGCGTGTTGGCGTCCTGCAGGACCCTGACGGGACGCTGATTGAAATGGTTGAAGGATAAGCCATGAAGCTCGGAACTCTGAAACACGCCATCGACCACAAGCCGGTCGCCGCTGACTTTGCCATCATCGAAGCGGAGCGCCCGCCATGCCCGGATGGCGGCGTCGTGCTGCGCGTCGTGCATTTGTCGCTCGACCCCTATGTCGGGTCGCGCCTGCGGGGCCGTCACATGGGCGAACCTGCGCCAGTGCCGATGCAAGGCGCCATTCCCGGCGCGGTGATCGGCCAGGTGGTGGAAAGCCGCTCTCCTGAATTCGCAGAGGGCGACTGGGCACATGTCATGGAAGGCGGATGGCAGGAATTTGTGGCTGTCCCGACCAGTGAGGCGCGCAAGATTGATCCGGACGTCGCGCCGCTTGCAGCACATGCCGGCGTCCTTGGCATGCCGGGCCTGACGGCCTGGTCCGGCATTTCGCAGCTCGCCAAAGTCGGCGCTGGCGACACCGTGCTGGTCGATGCTGCGGCGGGGCCGGTCGGCGGAACGGTGGGTCAGATCGCCCGCATCAAAGGCGCTAAACGGGTCGTTGGCATCGCGGGCGGACCTGAAAAATGCTCTTTGGTTACGGACACTTACGGGTTTGATGCCTGTATTGACTATAAAGCAGACGGCTGGCGCGATCGACTCGCCGAGGCGCTGCCCGACGGCCTGTCAGTGTTCTTCGAGAATGTCTCTGCCGACATGGCCATGCTGGCGCTCACGCATGCGCAGACCTATGCCCGCGGCGTCTTGTGCGGATTGGTCGATGCCTATCATACCGACACGCAAAGCCAGCATCCGCTGAATGCCGGAATGATTATTGGCAAACGCGCGCAGCTGTTCGGGCTGGTCGTCTATGATTTCTATCCACGCTGGAACGAGTATATCGCCGAAGCGGCGCCGTGGATTGCCAGCGGGCAGCTGAAATTCGCCGAAGATCGCGCGGATGGCCTGGAAAACGCCCCGGCTTTGTTCGAGCGTCTGATGAATGGCAAAAACAAGGGCAAGGCGGTGGTGAGCGTCGCGCCGGAGCACGTGTGATGGTGCGCAAGGGATATGTCGACGGCACGCATGGCCAGATCCATTTCCGCCTCGCTGAGGCACGTCAGGCGGCCGGGAAACCGCCCCTGATCTGCCTGCACCAGAGCCCCAAATGCGGGCTCGAATTCGAGATTTTCATGCGTGAGGCGAGCCGCGACCGCACCGTGATTGCGCCGGACTATCCAGGCTATGGCATGTCCGATGCGGCGCCGTCTGAAGCCGACACCACCATTCCAATGTATGCGGAAGAAATGTGGCGCCTGGCCGATGGACTGGGTCTCGAGACCGTTGACCTGTTCGGCAATCACACCGGCGCCAAGGTCGCGGCGCAGATGGCACTCACCCGCGGTGACCAGGTGCACGCGATCGCCATGATCTCGGCTGCCATCCTGACCGATGAAGAACGTGAGATGTTCAAGGACATGTTCACGCCGATCCCGCTCGACAAGGCGCATTCACGCTTCACGATCAGTTGGCAGCGTATCCTCGAACGCCAGGGGCCGGGTCAGACTCTGGAGATGATGGACCGCTCCATGTACATGAACATGATGGGCGGTGAGGCCTATGAATGGGGGCATGTCGCGGCGTTTGCCTGGGGCAAGCCGTTTGACGATGCTCTCACAAAACTGCCGCACCGGATCACGCTGCTCAACCCGGTCGACGATCTGACTGAGTGCACACGCCGCGCCATCCCCCTACTCCGCAATGGCGAGGTGATCGAATGCCCGCAATGGGGCTATGGCTTCATGGACGCGTTCCCGAAGGACACAGCCGACCTGGTGCTGCAGAAGCTGGATGCCTCTGCGCCCGTCTAGTGGCCATCCGTATATCGATACTTGCCGAGGAAGAGCAGCGGGATCGTCGACACGAACAGGATGATGGCTGCGCTGGTTAGCGTAAAGTTCCAGTCTTGCCCGGGCAATATGCCGAGATTGATGCCGAGGAAGTGCACGCCGCGGCCATCGGCAATATCGGTCATGATGCTCGGCCCAAGCCCGGCGCCGAGCGCAAAGAAGCCGTAGATCGCGCCATAGATCGCTGAATAGGATTTCATCCCGAAATATTTCGAGACCATATAGGCCATGAAGTCATACTCGACCCCGGCCCCGAACCCGATCATCAGAATGGCGATCGTCGCCGTCGACGGCGTCACGCCGGGCTGTGCCAGCATCCACAGCGCGATGGCGGGCGAGGCCAGAAATGCGAAAGCCACGCCAGGCGCCCAGAAGCGATCAATCAGATAGCCGCCAATAATCCGGCCGCCCAATACGGCAAGTCCAGTCAGGGTCGCCAGTCCGACCGCTTCGTCCATACCAAAATCATTCGCCCGCAGCACCCGTTCAATATTCGGGATGATCGCTCCGATGGCATAGGAAATCGGTACAAAGGAAATCGCCAGAACCCAGAAGCGCCATTCCTTCAAGGCTTGCGGCAAGGTCATGCCGGGGAGCTCCACCGCTTGTCCTTCCTGGACCTCTGGCGGTGTTTTCTTGATGTCCAGCACCATCATCAAAATGACCGGAATGAAGACCAAGCCGCAGAATCCGAATGCCATGGCGTATTCCAGCCGCAGACCATTCTGGCCAATCAGCGGCAGCACCTGGCTGATCACCATCCAGACCAATCCAATCGTGCCGAGTAAGGCAATGCCCAGAACCGGGTATTTCAAATTGACGATGGACGCTTCGCTCGCCGGTTCGTCATTGACATCCCGGAGGCTCAGATAGGAGAGCGGGAGCGCAATCACGATCGGCAACAGACCGAGCAGGACGTACGCGGATCGCCAGCCCGATCCACCGACAAAATGCAACGCCTCATTAGAAACAATGTATTGCGATCCAAACTTGGCCAGCGCGCCGAACACCCCGGTCGCGATTAGGGCGATGCCCAGCGCGATGCCGCGATTGTCCTTGAACCAGTTGGCCACAGGCCGCGTGAACGTGATCGGCAGTGTCCCGGCGCCAGCAAAGGCGAGCACCAGCCATAAGGCGATGTAAAGCGTCTTCGATCCGGTATTCAGCGCCAGCGCCATCATCGCCAGGCCAAAGGTGACGATCGAAACGAGCGCCACGCGACGAGCGCCAAACTTCTCGGCCAGAACGCCGATAAAAGGAGACGCGAAGAAGGCACCGAACGTATAGATGGCCAGGGCGTTGAGGATATCTCCGGCAGACCATCCCATCGGCCCGAACTCACCCAGCAAAGGCGGGATCATCACACCGATCGTGTAGAACGGGAGCGGCGACAGGCCGAGACCGACCCCGACAGCAGCAGCCGCCAGAACCGGCCAGCCGCGCTTGAATTCGCCGTCTTGCTCCATGAAATCCTCCCGAATCTCCAATTTGCGCTTGGCGCTTTTCTTATCCTGCGGTCTATTGGTATATCATTTAAACCGGACGTCGAGGGAAAATCGCCTATGCAACTGACAAGACGCCATTTTGTAGCCATGAGTGGTCTCGCCGCCACCGCCGCGTGCACCCCGGCTGTCACCGCAAGCCAGGATGCAGATGTCTTGATTCTCGGCGCGGGTCTCGCGGGTCTTCATGCGGCTCGAATGCTCGCCAGCGATGGCTACAAGGTCCTGATTCTGGAAGCCTCGGACCGGATCGGCGGACGCATGTGGACGCTCGATGACATCCCCGGGCGGCCAGAAGCTGGCGGTCAACAGGTCGGTCAGTCCTATGCGCGAATTCGATCCACAGCCATCGACCTCGGTTTGAACATCGTTCCACCTGCCCCCGGCGGGTCTCGCGAAAAGGCAATGGTGCTCGAAGGCCAGGTGTTTGACGCGCGCGACTGGGCGGCGTCGAGCGATAATCCGTTTCCTGAAACCTTCAAACGCGCCACGCCGGATGTTGCCCTCTTCCTGGCGGCAGCGGCGGCCAACCCGCTAAAGGACCAATATGCCTGGCGCGAGGTCGGCGCAGAATTCGATATCAGCGCCGACGCATTCCTGGCCGCGCAAGGGTTTGATGAGCAAAGTCGCGCCTTGTGCGACATCGCGCTCAACGCCAATCGGCTCGACACCTATTCCATGTTGAATGTCTGGCGCAGCATGACGCTGTTCCAGCTGGACGCCTCTACCGGCCCATCGGAAGAAATCGAAGGTGGGTCCCAACGCCTGCCCGAAGCCATGGCGAGCAGTCTGCCGGATGAAACAATTCGCACCGGAGCCGCAGTCTCTGCCATCGAAGCATCAGACCGGGGTGTCGTTGTGCGAGCTGGCGCGCACACCTATCGCGCGCCCTTTTGCGTATGCACGCTGCCATTTCCGGTCTTGCGTGGATTGGGTCTGACCGGCCTTGATCCGCTCCAGCCGATCATTGACAGCATGCCGTATACGCAAATCCAGCAGGTCCATCTCGAACTGGAGTCGGCGCCAGATGATGGCCTACCGCTGATGATGTGGACGGACACACCCATCGAGCGCGTATTCCCGGTCAGAAACGCCGACGGGGAAGTCGTCGCCCTGACGTGCTGGATCAATGGCCAGGGTTCTCGATCTTCCGCAAGTGATGAGGACTGGAAATCCCTGGCCGAACAAACGCTGTCGAACACGCGTGGAGTAGTGGCGAAAGCGCACCAGGTGATCCGATGGGATGAGACGCAGAGCCTCAGCGGCGGTGCCTACATGCATTGGGCGCCCGGACAGATTCAGCCTTGGGCGGAGCGCGTCGTGGAGCCGATCGGAAACCTGCATTTTGCGGGCGAGCATACCTCATTCCTGCATACTGGGATGGAAGGCGCGATGGAGTCAGCCGAACGCGCGGCCTATGCCATCATTGAGGCCTCTTCAGCTGAGCATTAGAGCGGTTCAGTCCGCATCCGGTGTGTAGGTGCAGCTGGCCTGGATCCAGCGCAGATTGATTCCGATCCGCTCGGCGCCGGCTTCGGTCCACGTATACGAGACAGCCCGGTCACTCTCACCTTCATGCACGTACATGGTCAGAGACGGCCGGTTGGTGCCATATGGCCAGTCGACATCGCGCAGCTTCAAGCGAATCCGGCGCGGCGTTTCCTCATCTGTGATGAGTTCGGCGACGCCGCCCTGATCATGCAATTTCACGCCGCGACGAAAATCCCAATCATTCATACCTTGCCCGCTATCGCCATGCTCAGCACCGCGCAGAATGGCGGTCCAGCATTCAAATGGCCGAGCTCGGCGCAGTCGCGCTTCGGTGAGCGCGTCGCCGCGAGCGCTTTGCACCCAGAGCTCAGTCTCTGACAAGGTCAGCGTGACGTCGAGCGGCCCGCCCTCCGCTGGGCGCGGGAAGATCAAGGCGCAATCATCGCCCTCCGCGGCGCCCCGGAACTGACCGCTCGATCGCGTCCAATCGACCTGGCAATCGAACGGCTCGGGCGGCAGCAGACCAGCCGGGGCCGCCATGGTGTGGCGGATCGACTGGCGCTCTGCATCAATAGAGAACATGTGGATAAGATCGGTCGGCGTTTCACCATCAACCGTGCGTGTTGCTTTGAAGGTTACCGTTCCCGCCGCGCTTTCGTCATCTCCGGCAAGTCCAATACGCGAAATCTCGATATGTTGTCGCGGCGCCAGAGTGTCAGCCTTGATGCCGGCAGCATCGGCGAAAAAGACGTGCCGATCATTATCCCAACGGCCCTCGAACATGTCCGTGAGTTCCGCGAAATCCTTGTCGAGCCAGCCAGGTGCTTTCACCTCTTGAGCTGAGGCGCACGCGGCGAGCAAGCCGAACGAGACACCGGTCATCAGGACCTTTTGCAACATGATCATCTCCTTTCCCAAAAACCCAAAGGGCGGATCGATAGACCCGCCCTTCAATAGTACGTCCCCTTTAAAGTCCCAGCAGATTAAAATTCAGTGCTGAGCGTCAGGCCGATTTGAGAACCGCGGCGCAGCGTGCCGACGAAGTTTCGCTTGAAGCTATCGCCGCCATCTGCATAGCGCAGCACCAGTGGAGACGAGTCTTCGTCGGTCAGGTTGCGGCCCCAGAGACGCAGCGTGTGCTGGCCATTGGTCACACCGATACGTGCGCCAACAAGTGTTGCATCGCCGGTTTCGGCCTGGTTGTGCACTTGCGAGAACTTGCTCGATTCATACGATACGTTCGCCCCGGCAAAGAAGTCCCAGTCGCCATGGCCAGTCGGTCCGCGATAGTCCAGATCGAAGAAGATCTGATGCTCAGCCGTTCTGGGAATCTCACGGCCGATAATAGACCCAAATGCATTTTGCAGACATGTCGACGTCGGATCAGTTGGATCAGACAGAATTTCACAACCGACAGACCCGTTGACCAACCCATCGTCGAGCGTATCGAGCAACACACCTTCGTTCTGATCTCGGCCTGAGGTGAACTCGGTGTCGGTCCAGGCATAGTTCAGTGTCGCGGTGAGACCTTCAAAACTGTCCGGAATGAGCCGGAACTCGGCTTCCAGACCGAGGATCTCAGCGTCGCCCGCATTCACGGTAGCAGATGTAGTGTTGGTGTCGTTTACGCGAACATTTTGAGTCAGCTGGTAGCCCTCAACTTCGTTGAAGAAACCTGCGAGGTTGGCTGTGAGCTGGCCGCCGAAGAAGACGTTCTTGGAACCGATCTCAATCGACTGAACTTCTTCCTCTTCAAAGGTGCCGAGCCCTGCGAGCTGTGCCTGGTTCGAGTTGAACCCGCCCGGCTTCTGCCCTTCCGCATAGACGGCGTAGAGCAGATTGTTCGGCGTTGCCTGCCAGTCGACGGTCGCGCGCGGCGCGAAATTGTCGAAGCTAGCAGTTTGGATTGGGTCACCCGGTGCCATGCGCTCGATATCTTCTTCGGCGTAACGGCCTTCCAGAGTGACGGAAACGGTATCCGTCAGGTCATATGAGACCAGGCCGAACACAGCTTTGTTTTCGATGTCGAAAGTGCTCGACCCCATCGGCACGCTGATGATCGGCGATCCAAGTGGCGCAATCGCGACGCAAGTCGGATTGAAGCCGCAAATGGTTTGTTGCGATGCCAGTTCAGCAGCAAAGTTAGCGCTCGCTGTGGCTTGCGCGCCTGCTGGCAGACTACGCGCGTCTCGGCTCTTTTCCTCGGCATCGAGATAGTAGGCACCGACCAAGGCTCTGAAGCGGTCGGTTTCATAGTTCAGGCGTAATTCCTGAGACAGCTCTTCTTCTTCAGACGCATTTGCGAATGTGAAGTCAGCGATGCTCGTTGGATAGCCATACACCGCTAGAAACGGTGAAAAGCTGAGAATGTTGATCGGGAATCCGCCCGGAACGAAGTTGGTCGCCTGGAACCGAGTTGGCGAATAATCACCATCTGTTTGCTGGCTGACGTCGCGTGTATTGAGGCCGGTAATGGACGTTACCGACCAATTGTCGTTCAAATCGCCGTTGATCGACAAGCTGATCTGCGTGTTCTCGATCTCGGTACCGGCGTCTGGGCCAACTTGCAGGCGATAGTCTGAATTGGCGCCGCGAGGTTGGATCGTGCCGCAGAAATAGCGACCTTGGCCGCCGTACAGCGAACCATTGTCAGTAAAACAATTATTCTCAGCTGCCGTCGTTGCGAACAAAGCTGGTTGGCCATCATCGCTGTTGGAATAGTATCCGCGTAGGCGAATGTCCCAATCATCATTTGGAGTCAGGTAGAGCACGCTCGACACCGATTGGGTCGTCTCCTCGCCGATGAGTTGGTTATCAAACTGATTGGTGAACTCACCATCATAGTTGTACAGGCGCGTGCTGACGCCAAAAGCGACAAAATCATTGATTGCGCCGCTAAAGCCGAGGCTGAGATCCTGTTGGCCATGCTCTGCCAGATCAATGCTGGCGCGGGCTGAGAATTCGTCCTGCGGTGTGCGCGTGATGATGTTGATCGCGCCGGAATAGGTGTTTCGACCGTACAGCGCACTTTGTGGACCTTTGACCACTTCGATGCGCTCAACATCGTTCAAGTCGTAATCGGTGATCGCGCCAGAAATACGGACGCCATCGATAAAGTATGACACCCCTGAGGCCCCAAGAATGTTCGCTTGTCCACGAATGACCGGGCGATTGGAATCACGACCAAACTCATTGTCGAAGCTGAGGCCCGCCGTCAGTTTCGAAATGTCAGACAGGTCGACCAGTGACAGATTATCTATCGTGTCCGCTGACACGACCGACACCGCCACAGGGGTTTCCTGGACACTTTCTTCCGTTTTCCGTGCTGTGACGGTGATGACATCCTGACGTGCTTCCGGCTCGTCATCGGCATCCTGTGCGAGCGCAGGCGCATTATAAGCAGTCATCGCAAGCGCGGCCGCGCCCACCATTAGAATCGACTTTGACATTTAGGTCTCCCAGTTGTTCTCCCGTCGCCGCTATCCTCGCACGAACGACAAATGATATATCTTTTGTCGCATGTTTTTTTGACATTGCAAGTGGCGGACTGATTTGACCGGACAATTGCCCTGAATGTTGTGTCTATTTCGGCACACTCCGTGCGGTGGGTCGCGGAAAATCTGCCTTGCGATTCGCCGCAGCCGCAAAAAAACGCCGGGCGGTGAGGCCCGGCGTTTGAGTTGAAGGAATGCGATCTTGATCTATTCGCCAGAGCGATCCGGTTTCGGGATCGATCCGTCTGCGATCCCTTTATAGTATTTCCAGCTGGTCATATTCTTGCGCGGATCGCCTGCCGGTGGGGGGCTGTTATATTCTGGATAATGGGTTGCGATCTCTGCCTTCATCGTGTCCGAGAGTTGATCAAAGTCTTCCAGCTTGTAGCCCGCGGTGTGCATGTAGAGCATGCCTTCGCGACCGTTCATGTTCATCCACGGCAACCAGTCCGCCATGCGCGCCCAGCCGACCGTCACTTTCGCAGAGTCCTGACCTGGGTCCAGCAGGTCATCGGTGCGGCCAAAGAAATTGAACATCTCGGTCGCGTGATAGGTGCCGCCGACTTCTTTCTGGAAGTCACCGCCGAGTGGGTTCGGATACCAGAGCGGCACGGTGCTGCGCATCCACCACGTCCCATCAGCGCCAATCTCGCCGCGCCACTCGAGCGGTGAGCCGTCGCGATTGGTTTCGTACATTTTGAAATTCACCGGATCATTGGCCACGTGAAGGACGTCGACCGTCTCACCCGTCCAGGGATTGTCCCAGGTCCACAGGACTTCGCCGGTATCCTTGTCCTTATAGAGCAGGATCTCGCGTGAAACGAGGTGCAGGCCGGTGCCCAAATCATCATCATGGATGGTTGAACAAGCGCGGATGTTCATGCCCTCAACATCGAAAACATGCACGTCTTTCTCGCCCTGCTTCCGCGACAGCGCGATGCCATGCCACCAATAGACTTCCGGTTGATTGTCCTCTGTTGAGCACATTACCTTGCGCATGATGGTCAGGGAATCGGCGGCGTCAGCCGGATCCAGACGGGCTCCTTCCTGGGCCTGACTGAGGGTTGCGCACGCCGAAAGGGCTGCCACAGACGCCCCAATAGCCGCGATTTTTGATACGAGTTTCATCGGTCCACCTCCAAATGATATATCATTTAAGTGGCACGGTTATTCGCCCTCGCCAACCCCTAACTCGCCTGCGGCGCGAGTATTTCTTGTCGCACCTGCCAATGCCATGGCCGCAAACGCGCCGATCCAGGGGGCGATCGTCTTCCACATCCCGCCTGGCCCGGCGCCAATCCAGCCAACTTCATAGGCAACGGCGAGCGCAAACCCGCTGACCATGCCGGCCAATACTGTTCGTCCGCGCGGTTTGAAGCCCAAGGTGCGCGCCACAACGATCGGCCCGAAGGCAGCGCCGAGCGCAACCCAGGCAAACAGGATACGTTGGAATATGCTGGACGGCGCCAACAGAGTCAGCAGGATCGCGGCAACACAGACCGCGACGATGGCCAGGCGCGACACCAACACTTCACGCCCCCCGAATGCCTTGCCCAGGCCAAGGTCGTGGGAAACGGCGCCGCCTGCCACCAGCACTTGGCTGTCCACGGTCGACATGATCGCAGACAGGGTCGCGGCCGCGACGATGCCTGCAAAGATAGAGGGTAGCAGGTCCTCTGCGAGCGTGAAGAACACGCTCTCCGGAGCTGCGTCACCGCCGAGAATGGCGCGGCCCGACAGTCCGAGCACGGCCATACCGGCAAAGACCAGCGCCGCCCAGCTCATAGCGATAATCGCGCCTTTTACCCGGGCCCCGGTATCGCGCGTGGCCATAATCCAGGCGACAAGATGAGGTTGCCCGAGAGCGCCGAAGCCGGTGGCAGTCAATCCAAGGACGAACCCGGTCGCCGCCCAACCGGCTCGGTGCCCGAACGCACTGCCATAGCCTTCCGGCGCGCTGGCCATGGCCTGGCCGAGACCAGCCAATCCACCGGCTTCAAAGAAGGCGAGCGCCGGCAGCAAGACCGCGACAAAAGCCATGAGCAGGCCCTGGATCGTGTCGGTCAGTGACACCGCGATGAACCCGCCAAGGAAGACATAAGCCAGCA
>SPJK01017582.1_pt1 | contig 21285 bp, 11 predicted proteins | sample 3741771 | NCBI WGS metagenome assembly SPJK01 (sample SAMN10925997, study PRJNA522277) | cold seep metagenome | isolation source: Elba SIP-enriched marine methane seep metagenome, extraction at timepoint T2 | place: Italy: coast of Elba, Mediterranean Sea
AGGAAAAAGCGGTCGTAGGATTCAAGCGTACCCATGGTCTCGACCAAAGATTGCGGCAATACGCCGGACAGCAAGCTCGGGACAAATGCCAGGTCGTAGCCCTCCGGGCCATCCGCCTTGAATATGCGGGAAAAACGGGTGCCGTTTTCAGCCATGATGGTGGCCGCATCCTGCGCTTGTAGTCGGATCGCAAAGGCGATATCGGGGTTGATAGAGAAATCAAATACCCGGTTTTGCAATTGCGTTTCAGCCACTTCGATATCCGTATAGATAAGCGATGACTGCTCTACCACCGCTTGCACATCGGCAATAACAGCTTGGAAGGCAGCTGATTCATTGGCTGTTTCAGCCAGCAGAAGATTGCGCTCCTTCTCCGTATCCTGATAACGCTGGAATAGGTTGCGCGCTACCAAAGGGATCGCCTCATCGATCGGCACCCCCTGGTCACGAGTAATGGCTGCCACCGTATAAACAGTCAATATATTGTAGAAAACCGGGTCGGCCTGGAGTTCAGCAAACAGGTCATTGGTCAGCAGCAATTCCGGCAGCCGTACATCCAGCAATTGAAGGTCTTGCACGAAGGCATCACGCAGGCTCGCCAGGAAGGAGTCGGAATAAGCATAATCGGTGGACTGGTACATCGTCAGCACCGTTGGAAACAACTCGGCTACTGTCGACATTTCTTTGCCCAATAAGCGATCCAGGAAAGTCACAACCAGCTCCTCCCCTGCCCGATCGATCAGGAAGGAGAACATGCCTCTGATAATGGCTGCCTGACTAAACAAACTCCCTCCGTTCTGTGGGTTGGATGAGGCCGCTGGTGCCTGTATGGCTGACAAAGTACTCATCGGCGGTTCCTGGTACTCCCGAACTGTCTTCAGGAGGGAAAGGTAGTCTGCAGGATCCATGGCCTGCTCGGCATATAACAGCTGAAGGATCTTTTCCCTGGAGCCACCGGCCAATTCCTGTCGAGTTTCGTCCAGAGCCGTGTAGTAATTGCCCAGATCGGCAGGCATTTCCAGAGAGCAATCGCCCAGCATGGCCATGATCGTATTATTAGATCGATACTTCTCCAATAATTCATCCAGGCTAGGTGGTTGAGGTTGAGCCCGACGATCTTGATCATAAAACCAGAGTATCCCCGTTAGCTGCCCTAATGCAGTGGCACGGGCATCATCCGTCGCATTGGTATCGGCAAGTACCTGGCTAACTTCTGAAAGCAGCGTGGCATCTTGCAACAGGCTTTGGGCCTGCAACGAGCCGACACAGCACAAAAGGATGATCAGTATCTTTTTCATAATATGGGAGGTCAATTAGGTGTGAAAAGGGATGAACGCCTTCGTTTGTCCAGAAAAGGTTCGTTAAGCCTGCGCTGGTGCTCGCTCCTTGATGAAGGTGACCAGTTCGGAATAGCTCTGGTTTAATGCTTTTACTTCCTCAGCTGCATTAATGGCATTGGCAAAACCTTTCAGCAATACGATATCTGTTTCCTTGGCTTTTACCGTTTTATCGCGCAAGGCCTGCGCGTAGCGATCATCCAGTGGTTTGTGCTGTGCACGTAGCTTTTTAAACTTTTCATCGCTGGCCAGGTCAATGCGTTTCCCCATGAAAAAGCGGATACGGCCGTTGAGTTTTCGCCGTGTTTCTTGTAAGCCTTCCAGTGCTTCCTGATTACGATCAGGTGCTGTAGCAGCAGGAGCCGCGGCCGCATCAGCCGCCGGTGCACTCCTAGCACGTCCGACACCTCTGGTTTGTATCGCTGGAGCAACTTTTGGCCGCGTCTCATCGAGTAAATCAGTCATTCCCTTAACTGCCGTCTTCAGCGCATCCAGGTCAGGGCTACTGACCGCACTGATTGCTACGAGGCGAGAAAAGATAGCATTAGGGTCATAGGAAACGTCCTGTGTCCAAACTGCTGCCTGCTGAAAATCAGCAATGCATTCATCTAGTTTTGACTCGATGAATTTCAGACCGCCCCGGTCGGTCCTCGGGTTGGCGGCGAATTCAGCAAACTTGGCTTTCGCCAATACTTGAATGTCGAAGAGTAAAACCTTCAACCGGCTATTATCAATGGGCATAGGCGTAAACGATTTCGTTTCTTAGGAATGCCCTAAAATAGACACAATTTTGGAATACCAACAAAAAAGCCCCTCTCGGAAAACCGAGAGAGGCGGGGGGAAGGTCCCAATTTCAAGGGAACCCAAATTTGGGTTTGGATGAGTGCGGAACCTAGCTGCGCACTTAACAAAAGCGAGCAATAAGGAGCATCGCATTCCGGACCGTTCCCACTAGCGCCTTATTTGACGCTAGCTTATCAATTAAGTCACAGCTATTTACGGCTGCGGTTGTACCATCACTCGTTGTACACTATGCGTACCATCCGTCAATCGCACGCGCAGGAAGTAAACACCTGGAGGCAAACCGCTCAGGTCAACCTCCTCCGTTTGGTATTCAAACAGGCCGCTGTGCAGCGGCTCCACTAGTCGCCCGTGCAGATCGAGCACTTCCAAATCTCCCTCTAAATCTACGAAATCATCCAAGCGGACAGTGATTTGCCCACTGGTAGGATTCGGGAAGAAGCTGAAGCCACGATCGCCAAAGATCACCTGCTCGTTGAGTTGTGGCAAAGCGGAAAACTCAAAGAAAGTCATCCCCTGTACGTCGACATTGGCAAAAGTGGCCGTGTTGTCGCCGCCCGGGTTGGAGCTGTTAACGATCAAGCCCATCTCCAGGCACTCCGGCATATTGACCTGGATCGCAAACTTGTAAAACCAAGTAAATCCGTTGAAAGATACGCGGCCAACAAAGGTGTTGCCCGTACGCTCAATGCGCAACCAATGCCGATTGAAGGCCGCACTCATCGAACTGGTCACATCGCCACCATAATTGAGTCGCAATTCAGTCCGATGCTGGGTCCACAGATTCGTCATCAGGGATACGTGTTGATCCTCCGGATCGTTGCTGGCACGCATGGTTATACCGGCCCAACCCGGCGCGTTACCCGTCAGGCTCGTCACTTGTGCCGTTATCATACCATCTCCGCAAAGATTGTACTGCGCGAAAGCATATTCATCAATGTCGGTGGTAATGGAGTTGTAGCAGTCCATACTGTTCACGGTAAACACTTCGGTCGGCACATCGTAGTCCACATCATTGCCATCTTCGCAGCCCACGCCATCAGGTTGTTGGCTCCACCCACAAGGCAAGCCATCTACCGTTACAGTGGCCACACAATCATCCATATTACCATACTGGTCTTCGATCGTTACGGTGACCGGAATGACCATCCCCAGGTCTTCGCAAGGAATCTCTGCCGGATCAGCACTGACGAAGAAAACCAGGCCGCAATTATCGGTGCTGGCCAGCTTATCCCACACCAGGTCTGGCTCCATATCGATCTTCTCTTCGCCATTGAATTCTATCGTAGGGTTCTTGCAAACCGCCACTGGTGGTTCGTTGTCGATCACCTCGAAGAAGAAGATGCAATTGGTCTTGTTATTGGAAGGGTCTTTGGCCCGCCATTGGACTTTCCAACGCCCTACGGCATAGAAACCGCTCGGGTCATTCTGGAAGGATGACCAGGGGCCGATATTTTGATTGAATTGATTGACCGGCCGCACGCGCGCTTTGAGGAAAGATACCGAGCAATTGTCAGCTGCAACAGCTGGCGGGATATTCACATCTGCACCGCATAAGCCCGGATCATTGTTCACGGAGAAATTCCCTGGGCAAGCAATAGTTGGTTGCGAATTATCCTCTACAGTAAGTACGGAAACGCAATTATTAAAATTGCCGTTACCATCCGAAACAGTGACGGTCACATTAACCGGACCGAAGACATCTGCACAGTCAACTGAAGAGGGGTTAATCATTGTGACGAAGACCGTACCACAGTTATCGCTACTAGCGCCGGCGTTAAACACATCGACAGGTGACAATACGTAGCTGCCGTTGTTGTCCAGTTCCACCGTCATATTCTTACAAACTGGGATGGGCAAGGTATTATCAACTCCAGGATCGATCGTCACATTGACCTCGTCGAAGCAGGTTTCATTGAAGAGGGCATCGACGGCCCGTAAGGTATAATTGCCAGGAGGTAAGTTGGTGAACATACCTGTTCCATTCGTGGCATTAACCGGGCCGCTAAGGATATAGGTGACGGGGTTGTTTTCACCCGCAACAATGGCAGATATCGTACCATCATTAGCACCAGGGCAACTCTCATTCAAACTGACTGACCCTACAGAAATCGTACAGTCCGTGCCGCAGGCCTCCAGGCAATCGCGCGAATCAATATGGTTTTGAATGCGAGTGATGTTGCCTGCTCCCCAGGTGGTGGCAGCACATACGATATTGGGCCACATAATGTTGGTATTTCCAGCTTGGCCATGTACACCATCCCAATTGTGTCCTAATTCATGCGCACTGAGCGCGCGCAGGCAGTTGGCGCTATTACTGAAATCCTCGCACACATTGTAGCGTTCGGCTCCACACACATCGCCAATTTCCTGGGCACAGCCAATCAAACCACTATCCGATCCGCCGCATCCTTCAATGTCGCGTGTCACCCAGATCTGGCCAATATCGTGCGTATTCATATTAACAGGTGCCCAAACGGAAAAGTCATCGAGAATATCGAAGGCTTCCAACGAACTGGTCCAGGGGTCAGCCATAGCAGTAGTCGGCACAAATTGATCCACAATCAGGTAATCGATGTTGAAATCGTCGTAGAGCGGTTCCATGTTATTGGTCACCGTAATGATGAAATCATTGACATTCTGTACCGAGTTGTAGCGAGAGAACATACCAAAATCACCGGCAGTAGCTAGTTCTGCCTCCATGCAGTCCATCTTGGCGTGACCTTGCGGTTGCTTATCCTCAGGTGGTGCATACTTTTTCACCGAGGTGAAGCTACAGTGTGCACGTGGATCAGCCAGCACATCATTGGCATTGTAAAGAATGTAGTAGTCCGGCGGAACATTGTCCAGCATATGGTGCAGCGGCTCAAGGAAGAAGGTACCATCAGGGCCGTCGATCATACCCAATGACCATTCCGGGGTAATGGAAAAGCGGACCTGGCTTTCACCATCAGCCCAACCCCGGTAGGTGATATTGGGGCGGCGAGGTAATACTTCAAAGCCATTTTCGGTGATCGCCACTTCGCGGTAATTTGCAGCGCGAATGTCGTGGTAGTCAAGTTGCAGCGCCCACTCCTGGCTATCTTCGAAGCCCAGTACCACATGGGTACGCCCTGAACTGCGCTGCGTCATCGTGTGGAGTGCTTGATAGTCGAAGCGGAATACTTCGTATTTATCGAAGCTCTCGTCAAGGATAACGTCCTCGAAGTCGACAGCAGCACTGCCGATAGCCGGCGGTTGCGTCTGGCCGAGCAAGGGCAAGCAAAGTACGGTAAGCAATAAACACCAGCGAACAACTGGTAGGTGTTGTTTTCGGGATTGTGAAAAACCTAACATAGAGTATGGGTATTTAAGTAAATGAAATAAGCAGTCCAATTTGGCTCAAGGCCAAAAATCTGTACCAATACCATTGATACTTACAAGTAGGTTTCTGTTACGATAAAAGAGGTTCTCTATCCGACTTGATCGGATACATAACGAGGCTTGAAAAGGGAAATACCAAAAGGTCAAAAAGAAGTAGTCTTTGACGGGTTAACTCCAGATTGGCAGCGGCTGTGTTTGTTGAAGTGCAAGTAGATGAGATGGTGTTCCGCTGGCCTATCCCAAGATAAGGGTTTGAACGCAAAAAACACATTAAAGTTTCAATTAATGTGAATTATGCATATTTACAATAGCCCGGGTCAATTTTTGCCTACTTCGTTACGCCAGGGCACCGCTCAATACCTGGGAATAGCATTATTTCGGCGGTGGTTCTACTCCCGGTGCTAACTTTTTGGCATTGCCCCAAAAAGTTACAAAAAGGTCTAGGCAATGGCAAAGGCGGCGGGGTAGTGCCTGGAAATATGGAAGAAGCAAGATCTTGGTAGCTTGCTCCAATTGCTTCGCTGGACAGGAGCCTATTTCGCGATTAGCGGCAACGCCCCTCAAACACATCTCGGCGGCAATCCGCCATTTCCTTTGTGATGCCGGGTCGATTTTGCTCCGAGCCACTACTCGAAGCCATTGACGGCTCCTGTCTCCCGGGGCCGCTGGAGCCATTGCCGGTCAAAAAAACCTCGATACGGGTTCTCTCTCCCCACTACTCCAACGGCCTCAAAGAAGGAGTTTGAGAAGGATTAGCCGTGGGTGGCCTGCCCCGGTCATGTTTACCTTCGGTGATCGCCTGCGGTTCGGAGTTAGCGGGGGCTAGCATTTTTTGATTCGTTCCTGCCTGTCCGGCAAGCGTGCCAGGGCTTGGCAGGCAGGTTTGTTGCAATGTCAAAGGTGAAAATACGTGCTCAATGCACTTAGAAAGTGCTGTTTTAGGACTCTTCGCTTCTACTGCTTTTGCTTTAACTTGGATATCGATCGGGGGGTAATCGGCCGTTTAACCCAGATTCGTCAGCGGCGTCCCAACCACGGTCTGGATGGCTTCCGTTATCTTTGATCGTTCAAAAAAATGGAAGGGCTAGGCGTATCCAATCATGCCTAAAGTATTTATCGTCATGCTTGGGTAAATGCCTGAAGTGAAAAAAATAAGTTCCCCTTGGGAAACCAAGGGGCAAGGCAAATAGGATAGCTTAATTTACAGCGGAGTATTGATATTTAAGCAACAATGCAATCCTCCTGCTTTCCTGACGAACATCCCGGGAAGACTTTTTACCTTTGCCAACGAACGTTCATTCGTATTCATTAGCCTAAGCATACCAATATGTCGCTTCAGCATTATATCGAAGGAAAATGGGTTGGCCCACAGCGCGAAGAGTTTGTCCAGGTAGATGCCAGCACCGGCGAGCACATCGGGGTTTGTTCTACGGAAGGCCTTGACTTTGCCGCTATTCTAGATTACGGTCGCAAGACAGGTGGCCCGGCTCTCCGCCAGATGACCTTCCGCCAACGCGGGCTGATGATCAAACAATTGGCGCTACACCTGAATGATATCCGCAAAAAGTATTACCCCCTATCCTATCAAACCGGTGCTACGAAAGGGGATAGCTGGGTGGATATTGATGGTGGTATCGGTACGCTCTTTGCTTATGCCAGCTTGCGCCGGCAGCTGGGTGATCAACGCTGGTACGTCGACGGGGAAGCGGCTCGGCTATCGAAGGAAGGTACCTTCATCGGTACGCATGTGATGGTCCCTCGCCAAGGCGTAGCGGTACATATCAACGCCTTCAACTTCCCCATCTGGGGCATGCTGGAGAAAGTGGCCGTCAACTGGTTGGCTGGTATGCCGGCAGTAGTGAAGCCTTCCGAAATCACTAGTTTCCTCACCGAAGCCATGGTGCGCGACATCATTGCCTCTGGAATTTTGCCCGAAGGTGCTCTCCAATTAGTACAAGGCTCAGGTGTAGGTATCCTGGAGTCAGCACAAAGCCAGGACGTCGTAACCTTCACCGGATCGGCAAGCACGGGTCGTAAATTGAAAGCCTTGCCGGCAATCATTGAAAATGCCGTTCCCTTCAACATGGAAGCGGATAGCCTCAATGCAGCTATTCTTGGAAAAGATGCAGCTCCCGGCACTGACGAATTCAATCTTTTCATCAAAGAAGTTCGTCGCGAAATGACCACGAAGGCTGGCCAAAAGTGTACGGCTATCCGGCGCATCATTGTTCCGGCAGACTACATCGAAGATGTGCAGATCGCCCTCGGCCAACAGCTCGCTAAAACAACTGTCGGTGACCCTCGCGCTGAAGGCGTGCGAATGGGTGCACTTGTAAGCAAAAAACAGCAGGCGGTGGTACAGGAGCGCGTCAAACAGTTGATGCAGGTTTCTTCCCTCGTCTATGGTGATCCCGACCAAGTTGAACTACTTGGAGCCGATGGAGCCAAAGGAGCATTCTGCGCGCCAATTCTGCTGCGTAATGATGACCCGCTGAACAATGAAGATTCCCACACTGTGGAGGCTTTTGGCCCGGTCAGTACATTGATGCCTTACAACGACCTGAATGAAGCCATCGAACTGGCCAATATGGGCAAAGGTTCGCTCGTAAGCACCGTCTGTACCTTCGACTCCGAGATCGCGCAGGAATATATGCTGGGCAGTGCTGCTCATCACGGTCGTATCCTCATCCTCAATCGCGAAAGTGCGCCGGAAAGCACCGGGCATGGTTCACCAATGCCACTCCTTGTGCACGGCGGCCCTGGGCGCGCCGGCGGTGGTCAGGAAATGGGCGGCATGCGCGGTGTCAAGCACTACCTGCAAACTTGCGCCATTCAGGGGCACCCGAGTATGCTGACACAAGTAACTCAACAGTTCCAGGTAGGTGGCGATCGCCCCGAAAGCGACCAGCACCCCTTCCTCAAATACTTTGAAGAACTGCAGGTAGGCGATACCTATACCACTGCGAAGCACACCGTTACCGAAAATGACATTGGCAACTTCGCCAACCTCACCGGCGACCGCTTCTATGCTCATGTCGACGCCACCTCCCTGGAAGGCACGCCTTTCGAGCAGCGCGTTGCACACGGCTACTGGGTGCTCAGCAAAGCGGCCGGCCTCTTCGTTGAAGCGCGCAAGGGCCCGGTACTGCTCAACTACGGGCTAGATTCCTGCCGCTTCACCAAGCCGGTGTACCCGGGCATGACCATCGGCGTTCGCCTGACCTGTAAAGAGAAGATCGCCCAAGCGAAAAGAGACGACGAAGACTATACCAAAGGCATCGTCAAATGGCTCGTGGATGTGTACGATGAGACGGGAGAAACGGTGGCTATTGCTACCATTCTGACCATGGTAAAACTGAAAGGAGCAAGCTAGACCACACACTTAGCTGTGCTTGTGTGTTGGTGGTAATTTGGGTAAATTAAACGTTAGCTGTAATCCTCTGTCTAAGAGAACGACGGCTTTTGATCAATTCCCAATTACCCTACACTATGATTACCAGGAATACTCAATCTTATCTCCTGCTCCCTTGGCTTTTACTGACTTGTCTCACCGTAGAGGCACAAACCATTATCAAGCAGGATTCTCTTCTCATCGAGCAAGGTGTCGCAGGCACCAATGACTTTGATGATTTATCCCGCAAGCTCATCCTAGCACACGATGATGACGGTCGGCCCTTAGAAATACTCACGGAATCATTTACTGATGGCGAATGGCGACCGCGTAGGAAGGTGACCCTATCCTATGAGCAAGGCCGGATCAGCAATACCCTTATTCAAGTCTGGAACCCGCTAACGGAGACTTTCCAAGATAGTCGCGAGCGCATCTTGACCTACGGCCCCAATAATCAACTGCTAAGCCGAGTCGATCGACAAGCACCTAGTCCAGGTGAAGCGCTTGTCAATGATCAGCAATGGTTACACACCTACGATGATGATGAGCAGCTGCTACTTAGCGTACTACAAGCTTGGGACGGGGGAAGTTGGGAAGATCTTCGCCGGCGTACATATGCCTACAATGCCAATGGTCAACTGATCGAGCAAGTTGCACAGGTTTGGGCGGCTAATGACTGGCGAAACCTGCAGCGACGCAGTATGAGTTATGACCCGATGCATTTTGGCATGACCGTAGCGCTAGGCCAGCAATGGTCGCCAGAAGAGCAGTCGTGGGTCAATGTTCAACGAATGACCTATACCTATAACGCTCAAAACAACTGGTCCAGTGAAGTCACTCAAGTCTGGGACCAGGACAATGAAGCTTGGGTGAGCGATCACCGACAGCTGTTCACTATGGGCCCACAAGGGCAATTTGAAGGGCGGGTTCGTCAAGTATGGGAAGACGACCAATGGAGGAGTCAATTCCGCGGCGCCCAAACCTTCAACGGTCAGCTACTCAATATCCAGTTTGAAGGCTGGCAGGAAGACACACAATCTTGGGAGAACCACAGTCGGCACTTCCTCCATTACGGAGCCGATGGACGCCTTGCTCTAAGTCAAGGATGGGAGCGTTGGAACAGCTCGAGCGAACAATGGGAAAACGACCTCGACACACGACGCTACCGCTTCTTTTGGTCCGCACTGATCACTGCGACCGAAGAAACTCCAATTATCAATAATTGCCGCGTTCCCAATCCATACCTCAGTGGGCAGGTCATCTCCTGCAACCTTCCAAATGCAGACGCTTCGTACACGCTGGAACTTTTCGATCTACTTGGTCGACGTATTTATCGGGCCACCTTTACCGCAGGTGAAGACGCACGCATCGATCGATCTTTCCCGCAAGGCACCTACGTATTGCGTATCCGCCAAAACGACAAGATTTATCACCTCCAGCAATTGCTCACCTTCTAACGCCACTCTTATGCGCTATTTTATACTCATTATTGCCTTCCTATCTCTCAGCCAAGAACCCGTGCAAGCACAAAAAGGCCCTGACTCGTCCGCTAAGAAGACTTATCCGATTGATTCCTGTCTATATTTTATGGATCCGTTGAATTTACGCGTCAATCGTATTCAAGATTTAGGCGGGCCTTCTACTGCTTTTCGCACCAGTTTTCGCTCCACTAGTGAGGCAGGCCTTGAATACTTCATTACCGGCCAATCGCTGTGGATAGGAAATGATACCATTTTCGTTCAACTACCAGACCTCGTCATTGACGTGGGAACAACTATCCAAGGTTTGTTTTCACTTCCCGACGAAGTTCATGACCCGGACGGTCCTTGGTCGGAAGGGGGTACAGTTCCCTACCCGGTCGTGTTGAATGGATTTATCCAACAGATTGACAATGAAATTATGGATCCTCCGATTCCGGTGGCAATGCAAGCTATACGGTTTCAGATTATCCCACTGGAATAACGGTCATAGAGTATTCGGGAAGGGAGCAAAAGAAGTGGGCAACAGTGCCAAGTGACCCGTCACCCACATAAATCACCCGATTACATTGATCAAATTCCGAAACGATCTTTGTTTCATTCTACTTACGTGAGTAGCGGCCGGAGTGGATTACTCATGAAGAACTTTTTTCTCCTTTTGATGATTATGTGGTAGTTTTACTTTTGAAGAGGTCCAACGTTCAATACTGCTATACTGACCGATGCGGTTTGGGAAAATCCCAAACCACTTCGCGTCATGTATAGTAAGTGAGGAAATCTTAGACTACTTCAGTAATATCTCGCGTTCAACATATGGCACCCACCACCCATTCGGATGAGCAAATCATTCGCCTCTTGCGGGAGGATGATCAGCAAGCTGTCTCGGCCCTTGTGGCCAAGTATGGCGATGCGCTCCTGGGTGTGTTGGTGAAAATGGTCAACCAACGGGAAACGGCTGAAGACCTTCTGCAGGAAGTCTTTGTTAAAGCCTGGAAGAACAAAAGGAGCTACAATGAGAAGCGCGGCCGCCTGTTTACCTGGCTGATCAATATTGCAAGAAATACGGCCATCGATTACCTGCGGATCAAGAAGAACCAGATCCATCGGCAATCCGCCAATCTAGATACCACCGTATATGAAGTAGATGATCGGCTAGGCAGTGAAGAAATGCAAGTGGCTGATGTGGGGCTACAAAAAGCGGTAGCACAACTGGATGAGAAGTATCGTCAGATCATCGACCTCTTATACTTACAGGGATATTCCCAGCGAGAAATTACGAAAGAATTCGATATTCCACTCGGTACAGTAAAAACGCGGGCCATTGCAGCTATTCGTGAATTGCGTAAGCTATTGGGTAGTGACGCCCTGCTAATAGGCGCGCTATTATTGAGTTGGTTACTTTGGTCGATGTTTAGTACTACTTGAAAAATTAATCAATGAGTTAGGACACATGGATCTACAAGCCTACATAACTTCTGGTGTACTTGAGCAGTATGTGCTCGGGCTGCTTTCCCCTGAGGAGAGTCGGGAAGTGGAACGTATGGCTGAAGAGCATCCAGTGATCCGGGAAGAGCTGAATAAACTTGAAGATTCACTTGCTCAGTTTGCGCAAAGCCAGGCTGTGCCGATGTCAGCCGATCTTCCGGACAAGATCATGGATCGGATACAGGAAACTACACCGTCTGCTCCCGCAAAAAACCGTTCTCTTCGCACCGGTTTAATCGTGTTGCTTGCCGCCGCTTCTGTAGCCCTGGCGCTATTGGCCTACCAGCAAGTCAATCGGGTTAATACGCTAGAGGAAGAACTTCGTACTAATCAGTTGGCGTACCAGGCGCTAGCCGATAGCTGTAGCAGTTGTGAAGTTCGTGTCAATACGCTTGAAGAGCAAATTGCGATACTAAAGAGCGATGACTACCAGCTCATCCGACTCAATGGTACGGATAAAGATCCAGCAGCCATCGCTTCCATTTACTACAACACAACAAATCAAAAATCTTATCTCGAACTGACTGACCTCCCGGCATTACCGGAAGGAAAGCAGTATCAACTGTGGGCGATCGTCGAAGCAGGACCAACCGGCATGGGTGTTTTCGACCTTCCTGATGATCCCAATACGCTGTTCGAAGTTCCTCACTTCGGCGAGGCACAAGCCTTTGCGATCACCATAGAAGATGCCGGAGGTGTCGAGGAGCCCACTTTAACTGAAATGATCGTTCTCGGCACAGTGGGGTAATCTCTCGCAGCGACGCGGCGTACACGGCGATTCGCAGCGATCATTTATTCTCTTTTCACTGCGGTCCGCAGCGGCCGCCGCATCTTCGCGAGAAGCTACTTAACGAACCAGCGTCACACTTCCCACATACACTTTCCGCACCCCATTTAGGAACTCTACCGTCGCCTTATACGCGTAGGCGCCTTGCGGCAATATCCGTCCATTGTAGCGGCCGTCCCAGGCCACAGCGGGAGCATCTTCATTAATCTCATTGGAGAAGAAGATTCGTTCACTCCATGGGCTAAAGATCTCCAACTCCCATTCCGAGACCCCTACTCCTACCGGTTTGAAATAGCGCACATCCCCCTCTCCGGTTTCCGGAGAAAAGGCATTCGGGAAATAGATACTGTACATGAATTCCGGTACCACATCCACCAATGCGGTATCCCGACAGCCATTGGCTGCAATCGCTACCAATTCCGCCATCCAGCTGCCATTCACTTCATAATCGTGTAGTGGGTGTTCCTCGGAGCTCCTGCTCCCGTCGCCGAAATCCCAGACATATTCTTCCGCATCCATGCTTTCATTGTTGAATTGGATCAAGCCTTGATAAGAAGTCGATGGGTAGCCCCAATCAAAGGCCGCAAATGGGCGAGGCAACAATTCAACAGCGCCATTGAGTGTCAGAGAATCAAAGCAGTAGTCTTCATACGCTACTACCAGGGTTACATCATAGGAGCCCGCTTCTTCATAGATCAATACTGGGTTGGGATCGCTAGTCATTTCCCCTGTGCCGAATGACCAGGTGTAGGAAGTAGCATTGGTGCTCGCGTTGTCGAACACTACCTCTTGTGGCGCACAATTGTCAATATGGATCGGTGCAAAATCTGCCAAGGGCTGAGGGTGAATGACGATCGGATCGGTGGCCGTAGCGGTGCATCCAAAGGTATTGCTAGCCGTCAATTCGATATCGAAAGTCCCCGTTTCCGTATAGGTCAATTCGGGCGAAGTAAGTACCGAAGCCTGGCCGTTACCAAAATTCCAATCGTAGGCAGTGGCGCCGATGGAAGTATTTGCTATTGCTACTTCCATCGGGACGCCACAGTAGGTTTCATCAGGGACCGAAAAGGATGCTTCAGGTTCAGGGAACACCACGATATCGATGCTGTCGGCAACCGACATGCATCCGAGTTCGTCAGCTCCCCTTAGTTGAACCTTATACTGTCCCGTTTCGGTGAAGATGTGGCAAGGATTAAGATTCGTGGAACTATTCCCATCTCCAAAATCCCATTCAAAGAAAGAAGCGCCTTCGGTTTCGCCGGCAAAACACACCGATAAAGGGGGACATCCACTTACGGCATCTGCTGCAAGAGCCACGGAAGGTCTGGGCAGAACAGTAAGCGTACTGGCATATGTTGCCGGACATTCGAAGGCGCTGTTTGTGATGGTCATCGTGACCGTATATATACCCGCTGAGTCGTATTCATGAGTAGGGGAAATGGCTGAACTCGTAGTCCCGTCGCCAAAATCCCAGAGAATGGTCTGAAATGGTCCGCTTTGGTTGACGAAGCCAACGGCATCGCCAGGACATGCGGTACCAGGGTGTTCAAAGCGCGCGGCTGGCGCTGGCAACACTTCGATGTTGGCACTTATGGAATCGGTGGTGCAGGCATTGCTCGCATACAAATAGACCGTATACAAGCCGGCACTATCGAAGGTATGGCTCACTTGATCTCCGCTCCCGAGGGTCCCGTCACCAAAATTCCAGTTGATATTGGTACCTACTGTCGAGAAGTCGGTAAAAACAACGGTGAGGGGTTGGCAGCCTGCGGTGGTATCCACATTGAAAAATGGCGTAACAATGCTAGGCTCTACCAACACCTCCCGTTGGATAGAATCCACCCCGCAGCTGTTTTCTGCCAGCAGGGTGATCAGGTATGTAGTAGCCGCTGAATCACTCGTTGCATAAAATTGGTTGGGCGGAAGCGAATCGGTCCAGACCTCGCCATTGCCGAGATCCCAGTACCAGCTATCCGCATTACCCAGGGTGGTGTTCGCAAACTGGACCTCCAAGGGTGCGCAACCATCGTCGACCTGGGTACCAAAATTAGCGACAGGTTGTGCCAAAACACGAACCGTATCTACCTGGGATCGATCCCCGCAGGTATTACCTACAGTAAGTCGAACCAAATAAGTCGTATCGAAAATGCCTGCCTGATAAATCGTCACAGGCGGGCTTGCTTGCGTACTCGATTGCCCATTTCCCAGCTCCCACTGGTAATTTAGATCAGTACCGGTGCTGGTATTGCTAAGTTGAACACTTAGTGGGCCGCAACCTTCTGGCCCATCCATATCGAAGCCAGCAGCCGGCACGGTAGCGATGTTGACCGTCTCCGTTGCTTCATCGCTGCAACCCTCCGGCGTTGTCCCGGTAAGGGAAACTGCATAGGTACCCGGGCTGGTAAACGCATAAGCCGTACTGGCTCCGTTTGCCGTTTGGCCGTTGCCAAAATCCCAGTGGTAACTAACATCATTCTGAGCAGGGGTGGAGAAGGATAACTCTTCACTGGCACAACTGTATTCCGGCACCTCAAAAGCTACCTGCGGAACAGGGTGAACTGCTACCGCTACACTATCACTAAAAGTACAACCACTAGCCGCACTGGTGATGGAGTAGCGATACCAATAGCTTGAATCAGGTTGCAGCTGAGCTATGTTCAGACTGCCCGTAGCTGGATCATTCAAACCCGGTCCGGTCCACTGACCGCCCGCCGGTGTAGGCGTAGGCAAATTAGCTTGTGCTACGTCAGCACAAAAGGCCGCATTTACCCCAGCATCCAATTGATCAAATGTTTCGACCGTGAGCATGACGGTATCGAATACTTCACAGGCCGAACCAGAGGCCAATGAATACACGTATTGATGGGTACCGCCCCCGGCATCCGACAAATCGACCTCGCCGGAAAACTCATCCATTAAGCCAGGCCCAGACCAACGCCCTCCAGCAGGTGTGCCGGAAAGCGTGGTCGAAGCATCCGTAATGCAAACTGTTCGGTCAGGGCCGGCAACGGCTTCATCTGGGTCAATGATACTCACCCAGAGCGTCTCCGTTGTGACGCAAAAGTCAAAAGCATAGGTAAGCTGCACGGTATAAATTCCTTCTTGTCCAGGAGAGGAAAATGTACCTTGGGTATCATCGGTAATCCCCGCTCCAGACCATGTGATCGCCCCTCCGGCAGGAGAGAATTCCGGCGCTAGTTCATTCGCCAGATTAATCGTTAATTGATCAATGCAAAAAGCGCTGGTATCCGGTGCGCTAAGTTGTGGTAACGACTGGACGTCTACCTCCGTTTGTTGGTTGATAACACACTGGTTTTCATCAATCACACTATACCGCAAGGTGTGGTTTCCTGGCCCACTAACATTTGGATCAAAAAGCCCCTGAACCTCATCCACTATTCCAGGGCCTGTCCAGGTTCCACCGGTCGGAGAAAAATCCAGTTGCACAGGTGTGCCATCCTGACAAATCGCTAAGGCATCATTGACCATGACCGGATCAGAAGCCAATACGTCCACCTCCACGCTATCTTCTAAAATACATGCCCCGCTATCGTAGGTGTAGTGCAACAGATGCGTTCCTACGCCCGCCGCTCCTGGTGAAAATAAACCAGTACTATCAATGCCCGGTCCAGACCAACTGCCACCAACAGGGGTAGCAGCCAGGCTCAATGCTTCGGAGCCTTCACACAAGGGCCCATCTACTGGGTTTTCCAAAGACAGGTCTTCCGGCACTTGGATTAATAACACCGTCGAGTCCATAGCTCCAGGACAAAACGTACTGGTCGCTTCCAGGGTAATCGAGTAACTACCGGGCAGAGTAAAGTCGACCACTGGGTCCGGCGCATTGGGCAGATCGATCGCTTCCGGCCCAACAATAGTCCACTGAAATTCTTCAATGTCGCCGCTATACTCCAGGTAATCGACCAAGGCAAGCGTAGCAGAATCGCAGACCGGCGGCACTGGAAACAGGTTCACTTCCGGTGGGCCCAGCACTTCAATGGTTGCTTCCCATTCACTGGTGCCGCAGGCCGAGTTGGCTTGTAATTGTACCGTGTAAGTCCCTGGATTAACAAACTCCACTCGCGGTTCCGGGCTTTGCGCATTGAAGGTGTCCAGGAAAATGACCCCCGCCTCATCAGGAAACACCCAATTGAAGTCATCCGCAAAATCGGAGGCATTGGTAAATTCCACGAACAAGGGAGCGCATCCCGCAAAACTCTCGGCACTACTTTCGCTAAAGCCACCGACCGCCACTGGCCTAGGCAATACCTCTACCGTCTGTGTCAGGCTATCTGCACCACATTCATTGGTCAATACCAGTGTCACATCATAGACACCGGCGGAATCGTAAACATGATTAGGGTTAGGGTCGGTGGAGGTGGTGCCGTCGCCAAATACCCAGAGGTATTCTGCACCATTACACGACATATCCGTGATCGGGATCGTGTCACCAGCGCACAAAATTTCTGGCATACTGAAGTTAGCCCGCGGCTTAAACCGGATAGCTACCGGTGCAATCTGCGTGTGGCAACTTTGGCCTTCATCACAGAAACGATAGATTTCCAGGCTGATATTGTAAACGATAAAGTCGTTACCCGCTGCGCAGGCTGTCGCTTCATCGAAAATATAGGTATAGAAATGATTGGCTACCTCGTAGACCGTATCACGCTCACCATTGCCCCAATCCCAAACATAAAAATCGATATCCGAAAACAGTGTTTGGTTGGCCACTTCAAAGGTAGCGCCCTCACAAATGGTCACCTGTTCACTCAACAGGGCCCAGTCGGCGAAGATATCGCCGCACTCATCATTAATGCATTGCCCCCATAGGTTTGTCCCCATAAGCAGCAGCACACCAAAGGTGCCGATTCGTATAGATAGTTGCATATTGTTTAACTCTTGAGATTATGATATTGCCGCTACATGTTCTGCTTTCCGCTTATTACACCACACGCTACCGATCGACCGCCAACGCGTTGCATGCAGCGTGTAGCGTGTAGCACCCTACAAATCAATTGTTTCGATACCAGATATTATTCCAGCGTCGGTGATGGCTGCGCCCAACTGGCGGGCATTGAATTTTGCCTTTACGTCCGTTTCCTCCTACCCTGCCCTGCGGGCTGAGTAATCCGCACAACATGCCTCCTCCTTGGATGAAGTAGCGAACATTCACCTCAAAGACACCGCCCGACAAACTGCGCAAGCCACCAACATTCAAGTCGTAGCTCAGGCCAATTTCCAAGGCTTGTCGTTTGTTAACATCCATGCCGATGCCGAGGTAGGCGACTAGTGCATCCGTATTGGCGAAGCCCGCCACCGGGTTGCGGTTGGTATAGAACAGGCCGATAGCGCCGCCCTGGTACAAGCCATAGGCACCGAAGCTGACAGCACTCAACCCGCCTTGCCCTTGTGCCCGAACCTGGGGCACCACTCGAAAGCGGTTAATACTCCCTTCTCCAACGCTGAGGATGGGTAGGTAAAAGCTCGCGTGTGCCGTCCAGCGAAGAGGCAAGCCTGTATCTAGTCCTTGCAAGGATTCGATTGGTCCAGTATTCAAACTAAAATTTAACAAGTTGGTGAAGCCAAGGCCGTATTCTATTTGAATGTCTTCGCCGCCACGTTTACTGAGGTCCATCCGATGGATGATACCAAAGTTGAGGCCGCCAAATTGCACGGGTAGGTTGCCGTTTGGAATGAAGGAAGTAGCATTGATATTGCCAAACCGTGGGTCGAGCTGATCGGAAAAGACCAATCGATCCCAATCGATCCGCTTCTGCATCCAGTAGGGGCTAATGCCAAAGCGAAGGTTGTGAATCACCTTCCTGCTTTCCATCCGAGCTACGAAGCCAAAATGTAATTGCGCGGCAGTAGTAGTTAGAATACCAGCTCCTTCGGAATCCTGCCAAACACTCACGCCAAAGGCACCTGGCAGGCAGGGTTCGAAGCTGTCGACCGATAAGTATTTGGTATTAAAACCACCGGGTACTTCGCTCCACTGCCTTCGGTAAGCTGCGGTTCCGGTAATGCCCCCATTCACCCCAACATAAGCAGGGTTCAAATACAATGGTGTATTGAAAAATTGGGAAAAGATCGGGTCTTGCGCCCGTAAATCAGGGAGGAAGAGTGCCCCCAGCGCGCATAGGCATACAGCCCAACGCAGTGTACGTTTGAAATCCATGTTTGAAGTCGTTTTCGGGATCGGAATATCACCCTTGACAATTGATATCCAACCAATTACAAGTTAAAAGGCCTACAAGAACACCTACGTATTCCAGCCCTTCATAAAGGAAGGGAGACCGTGGTATATTCCTAGAAAAATGTACTTACAGTAGGCTCACCGACATGCTGGGGAGAAAAAATGACGTCAGTGAACCGAGTCTTCGGTTTCTCAAGACTGGGGTGGTATGGGATTAGTTCTAAAAACCTCTTCGAAAATACTTGATATTAAACTATTTCTCAATACTTACTCCATTGTATTTAGGAAGCGGTAGGGTTTTTAACGTAAATGGTCCATCTACTCGTCGGCACGTCGGTATATCGGCACATCGTCCGCTCAACAAGTCAGGTATCTTGCCTCGATTCAATGCATACCATCAGGCAGACGGGCAAACAACAAACTTCCGAGCATCAGCGAGGAAGCGAGATAAACCACTCCACCAATTCTGCATTATCGACAATACTCCAGGAATGCGGATGGCGTCGACCATCAGGATGACGGCCTTCTCCTGAAGTGGTGATCAACTGTGCCTCATCATTGCCGATCAAGCGCAGATCGTTGATCAAAGCAGCCGCATCAACAGCATTAATTCCATAGTACGATTTAGCACGATTAGCCATCCACCAATGCACATCGGGCTCCGTGTACGCGCGTACTGCTACCTGTCGCAGCAATTCGCATTGCGGAGCAATATCGAGGTCGAAGTAATAAGGAGAAAAAGCTTGGTAGGCTATTGGCTCGTCTTCAGGAGTGCCGCCTAAATTCGATTCAAGCTGCGCATTTACCCATGCGGCTTCATTGGCCGATACTTCAGAATATCCCAGCCTTTGGGCTCGCTCACCTGCCCCCCAGAAGCGCTCAAAATCAAGCGGTGCATCACAGACAGCAACCGCTCGAGGTCGCAGATCGTAGGAAGAATGGCCGGCATGGCACCACTGGGTAAACTTAAGGGCCCGGGTCCCGGCCAGTGACATCCCAACACATAGCAGGCGGTCGGCTGCTAAATCATATTCTTTGACCGCTTCTCCTATGTATCGATCAATACGTTGGAATTCTGTGCTATCGAACAAAAATTCCACCGGGTTACCCGTCGTTACAAAGAGCATAGCCAATTGCCGTTCCACAGCCTCAGTATACAATCGCATTTCATAACCGGCATGGCTGGTGTCATAACCCGGGTGGAATGCAACGATCAACCCTTGCAACGGAGCCTCTGGCAAAACCAGTGAATACCCCGGTGGGTGCATGCCGATCTGGATGCTATCCGTCAGTTGGACAAATTCTTGCGGCGGCTCTTCCATATAGCGAACCAAGCGAGGGAGTTCAGAAATATTCTCCTGACAGGAAACGACCAGCGGTGAAACTCCAATCAAACAAATGACGTATAGAGCAAAGTTGACAGCTTTTTGTGCGTTCATTGTAATAGATTAAGTCGACAAAACCGATCCAAACAAAGAATACAAAAATCCCTTAAACATGAAAGTAGTCGCCCCCCTCTTAACCATTTTGTTTTTGTCTGTGCTCAATACGCTGCTTCACGGACAGCATAGCCTCCCGCAAAGTGATGAAAATCCGATTTGGGTCACCGACAATCGAAACTTCGGCCAAGACAATTGCTTTGTCTACCAATGCGGAGAAACCATAATGATGGACGATACAGTCTGGACAGAAATCATTCGACTGGTTCATCAAACGCCCTGTGACGGGATTACCTACGATAGTCTTCTACTGCCCGTGAATGGCATTACAGTGGGTTATTTTGCCCTTAGCGAGCAAAAGGTCTGGGGTAAAAAATCGCTGGACACCGACACCTACCTGCTGTACGATTTCGCATTGATTGAACAGGAGTCAGCCACTGTACTATTTAGCTTATTAAATGCCTATGCCTTCAATCCGGCATTTCACCTCCGAGACATCACGGTGGATACTAAATCATCGCTGAGTCTACCAGAAGGTGAAGTCACGCAGTTGGAACTCACCTCTGAGTCGTCTCCATTTCCGCCCTACTTTGTGCCAGGGCAAGCGAGCAATGAGCGTTGGATACCAACTGTAGGGTCCACCGTCAACCCCTTTACCGCTTTTGAATGTATAGCCTTTGGTTGCGAAAACAGTTTTCGACTGAACCGTCTTTACGTCGGCGACGGAGTTCTCCGCTACGAGGTGGATCGGCCGAACCGCGTTTCTTCACCAACACCCAATTTCCTGAACGCCTTCATTGCAGCTGGCCAGCTCCATACTGAGAATAGTAGCACTTCCGTGCTGGACGTTCAATTGATCAATTGGCAAGGCCAGCAGCTCCGGCAATACCAAATTCATCCGGGAAGCAGCATGCACGCCTTACCTGCCGGTTTAGTCCGTGGAATCTACCTGATTCGTTTTAGTCAAAATGGTCAACTATTTGCCCTCAAGCTATTTTACTAGCAAAT
>SPJK01005688.1_pt1 | contig 21280 bp, 15 predicted proteins | sample 3741771 | NCBI WGS metagenome assembly SPJK01 (sample SAMN10925997, study PRJNA522277) | cold seep metagenome | isolation source: Elba SIP-enriched marine methane seep metagenome, extraction at timepoint T2 | place: Italy: coast of Elba, Mediterranean Sea
AGACGACAAACTCTCCCGGAATTTTGTACGCACCATCTGTCTTGAACGGCGCGATTGAGTCCAGGTAGTCGGCCTCCACTGCTTTTCGGGTTTCTTCATCAAAGCGCGCATAAGCCAGCGCGACCGGTCCGCCGAGGAACGCCGCGTCGAGCGCATCGCGATCTGAACCATATGGCAAGTCGGCCTGGATGCGTCGGCAGGTGATATCTTTGAACCCGCACTCAGACATTTCCGCTTCAAGGGTCGGGCCGGTGCCGAGTCTGAAAAACATCGGACAGACATCAGAGTTCACGCGAGCATCGACGATCGGGAAAATCTCAGCCCAGCCGCAGGCGCGGCGCGCGCCCCAAACTGCAAAGACAGCGCGACCGCCTGGACGCAGTGTTCGCGCGGCTTCGCGCATGGCCGTCATCGGCTCTGGGCAATACATCAAGCCCAGCGCACAAGTGACGAGATCGCAGCTTTGGTCCGCAATGGCGCTGAGATCTTCGGCATTGGCGCGAAAGGCGCTGACCTGGTTGAGATTTCGCGACGTTGTTTCGGTTTGGATATGCGCAACCATAACGTCAGAAAGGTCTGTGGCGATGATTGTGCCATCGGGTCCGACCTGATCGGCGAGCGGGAAGGTCACGAGACCTGTGCCGCAGGCTAAGTCGAGGACGGTTTCACCGGGCTGCGCTGCTGCCATCTCAAGCAGCGATTGTTGCGCTGGTGCCAAGCTGTCTTTCCAACCTGCATCATAATACGGCGCGGCTTTGTCCCAACCATAGCGTTGGACGCGTGTTTGAAGTTTCGGGGTCATGCTGCAACTCCTTCGAGGTCGAGAATTGAGGTTTTGATTTCGATTTCAGTCTTGATCGGAACGCCGCCTTTGAGCGCGTCCATCATCGGCGAGTAGCGAAGCGATGCTTCTACTGCGCCGCGAACATCGGCGTCTTCGGCGTCTGAGACGACTTTGATTTTGAGGTCTGCGTGGCTGAAACCTGCGGGGATATCATCGCACACACCAAACTGGCCGCGTGCGTCGACGTCGGTCGCAAAGTGGACTTCGACATGAGCGATCGGAACTTCCATCCGCGCCGCCCACATTTTAATACCCATGGCCACGCAGCTTGCGACTGAAGCCCGAAAGAGGGTGCTCGGCGACGGCGCGCCATTATCGCCGCCCATCGCTTCGGGTGTGTCGGAGGCAAACCGCCATTCCTTTTCGCGCACGGCGCAGGCCAGGCCGTCACTGACCGTGGCAATGCTGAGGTAAGAGCGCTGTCCGATTGCAGGCTTGGCTTCTACCATATTCGCGGCGCGGTCGAGGGCGGTTTTGATTTTGATCTGAGTGCTCATTGAAAAATCTCCTGAAGTGAGAGGGTGAGGGAAATTATGCGGCCTGCGCGGATGCGCCCGACAGGAAAGCGTTGAGGTGGCGAGAAAGGTCGCGGGCATCATCTGCGACACCGTCGATGAAGTTGGATTTGCGCTTGCGCATGAATGGCAGGCCCATGGCATAGACTCCCGGCGCTGCAACGACACCGCCATCATGGTTCAGGCGTCCGCGGCCATTGACGACCGGCACGTTCAGCCAGGAATAGTCCGGACGGAAGCCAGTGGCCCAGATCACGGTCTTGATGCCGCGCGCTTTGAGATCCAGCGACAGACAGGGCACCTCAGGGACATTTGTCGCTTGCGGCGTGAACGCCTCCGCATCCAGTCCGGCGTGGCCGGTTTGTTCAGCCCATTCATCAAGCGTTCGTAGCAGTCGGTTCATTTTCAAGTCCGCCAATTGGCAGACATTGGTGAGCGATCCGGAGAGCTGGATCTCGTTGTCGCGCGCGCTCATTGAACGTCCGACAATCTCGACGCCTTGGGCTTGCAGAGAGTTCAGACTGATCGTGTCTCGGGTCGGAGTTCCAATCAGCTGCATTGACGGAAGGCGGCGAACCCGGTTGAGGTCATCGACCTCGTGAATTGTGTGATCAAAGATACCGGAAGCGTCCATCAGGGCCAGAATGTCCTGACCGCGATAGGTCCGTGGCAGGCGGACATGCTCGCCGACGGAAAGGACGACGTCGCGGCCCGCCAATTGTAATTCCTGCGCGATCTGGACGCCACTGGCGGATGGGCCAACGACCAGAACGCCGCCACCTTCGATTTGCGCGGGATTTCGATAATCTTTCGATGAAAGCGTCCGAACGCTGGGGGAAAGTTCGCTTGCAAAGCCCGGGATATTCGGGGTGCTCATGCAGCCGGTGGCAATGACGAGCGTGCGACATTGCCAATCGCCGCGAGTTGTTCGGACGATGTACCCATCGCCAAACGGCTCAACACTGAGCACCCCGGTTTCAGTTTCGATCGGCGCGGATATCTGGGAGGAATAGCCGTCGAAGAACTGAATGGTCTCATCCAGAGTGCGAAATCCGTCAGGATTGACTCCCTGGTATGAGTATCCCGGCAAGCGACTTTGCCAGTTGGGGGAGAGAAGGCGGAGCGAGTCCCACCGTTCCGTGCGCCAGGAATTGGCGACTTGTCCGCGCTCGAGCACGACGTGATCGATACTGTGTTCGGTCAGGCACTGACTCATGGCCAATCCGGCCTGTCCTGCACCAATGATGATAGTGGTCGTGCGTCGCATGGGACTCGCTCCTTCTGGGGTTTCGCCGACTAGCAGGCGACGTCGACGAAGACGTTGGTAGGGTTGGTGATGATGTCGAAGACGGCTGAGCGCTTTTGCGATTGTGCAACCAGCGCCTGGATATCTTCACGGCTTGCGTCCGCATCAATGTCGAAATGCACGCGCACCGCACTGAACCCGTTCCGCGTCGCGGAATCGATGCCGAGGATGCCGTAAAGGTTCATATTGCCTTCCAGCGTCGCTTTGACAGAATTCAGCTTGATGCCGCGATTTTCAGCAACTGACGCAACGCCAGCGACCAGGCAACCTGCGAGGCCAGACAGAATAAGCTCGACCGGGGTCGGGGCGCTGTCTGGAGCCGCAAAGACTTCCGGGTGATCAGTTTCTGACACGAAGGTTTGCTTGCGCTGGTGATCTTCGCCGAGACCGAAAAAGCCGTTCATTTCTGTGCGAGTGTGTACGCCGCCTTTCCATTCGCTGGACGCTTTCCAGATGAAGTCTGCGGCTTGCGGCGCACCTTCAAGAACACTGCGAGCGTGCAGAAGTGCGTCAACGTTTACGCCGTTTTTCATCGGGGTTGTTGTGGTTTGGTTTTCCATTTTTATCTCCTGAATTGAAGTCATGTCGTTGTTCGACGATCCAAGAGATATCGGTTTCGAGGCGCAAAAGTCCTGAGCGCTCAATGATGATTGGGTGAATAGATATGAGTCGACATAAGTCACTGAACTGCAGCGATAAAATATCCCCGAATTCGAGTTCTGAGGAAGTTCTGAGGGGGCTTGGGACCCCTAGTTACACGCGACCGTGCCGCTCGGCAGCCGATGACAGGCGTCCGGCCAGCCATAGACGTCCCAATATTTGATCAGACCGACGCCTTCGACAAACTCGCCAAAATAAGGATGCTGGCGAACCGGACCACCGCCCGGCCCCCAGACAGGGAGCAGGAAGAATTGGTCGAGTGAGGTTTGACTGCTTTCAAACAGCCGCAGCGCATCTTCAACCATGCCCATATCCAGCAAGATATTTGGGGCGAGGATATCGCGTTTCGGGCTTGAATCTTCGACATAGTCATTGACCAGTCCGAGGGCGTTGTCGCGATCCTGTGCAACGCCATAGGTGCCTTGAATGAGCGCGCTGACATCTGCCGGACCAAACCAGGTTGAGATACCGCTATCGTTAAACGATTCCAGATGAAGGGCCTGCGCCCGAACAGCGTCGCCGGTTCGTTCGGCAATTTTTGCCAGAATATAATTGCCGGTTGGGTGGCCGAGATCACGGGCGCGTTCTGCAAGTCTTGTCGCGGTTTCCAGGTCCCCGGTGGCAAACGCCGATGTCGCCTTCGATACATAGCCGAGCGGAGAGATTGGTTCGGCGCGCATCGCCCGTTCCGAGATTCGCTCCGCCGTGCTCATGTCGCCGACAGATCGCAGCAGGGTCGAGTGCCAGAACATGACGTTGACGTCGTTTGGTTCAAGTTCGCCGGCGCGTTCGAATGCCTCTCGGGCGGCGACGTAATTGCGGTGATCAAACTCGATCAGGCCGAGAACGGCATACGGCTCGGCGAGCTCCGGATCGAGATCAATGGCCCGCTGCGCCGCCTCGCGTGCCTGGTCCGCAGCGCGCTGCAGATCGATATCATAATTGAAATCTGGCTGGATGGCATGAGCGCTTGCGAGCGCCGACCATGCGCGGGCAAATTCAGGGTCGAGATTCAAGGCTTCGCGATAAATCTCGATGGCACGCGGAATATTGTTTCCGACCCGCCGCGCCAACAGTGCATTGGCTTGAAGGTAGAGACGGTACGCTTCTTGATCGGTTGTCGGAGCTTCGATCAACTGGTCGCTATCATTTCCGACCAGGATCACTTTCAGCTCTTCGGCAACCGATCGGGCAATTTCGTCCTGAATGGCGAAGATGTCGTCCGTCTGGCGCTCATAAACTTCCGACCAAATGTGGTAACCGTCTTCGACTTTGATCAGCTGCGCGGTGATCCGCACTTTGTCGCCATTGGTCCGTACGGAGCCTTCAAGAACATGCGCAACATTGAGCGCAGCCCCAATCGATTGAATGTCGGTCTTCTGGCCCTTGAAGGAAAAGGACGAGGTTCGGCCCGCGACGTATAAGTTGTCGAGTTTGACCAGGCTGTTGAGGATTTCCTCGGAGACGCCATCGGAAAAATACGATTGGTCGCCATCTATCGAGAGATCTTCAAATGCGAGCACAGCGATCGAGGTTGGCTCCAGCGGCGGCGCGTCAACCGGTTCAGTACGCTTGGACAATGTCGCCCAAATAAACGCGATGGCAATCACCGCCGCGGCGCCGATTAAGATATTGATGGGCCGATTGGTTCTGGCGCCTGTATTCGACACCGATCCAGCAGCCGCTGCAGCTGTCTCAGGCCGCGGTGTTGTCCTGGCAGGCGTCGACCCAAGATCTTCCAGTCCGGGCGAGACATCAGACGTAACCGCTTTGACCGGTTGCAGAAATCTGTAGCCTTTCGCGTGTACCGTGCCGACAAATTCGGAAGACTTGGCGCTGTCGCCCAGGGCCTGACGAAGTTCCTTGATCGCTGTGGTCAGTACCGCATCGGAAACCGCGCGACCTTCCCAAACCGTTTCTATCAGCGCGTCTTTGGTGAGCAATAATTGCGGCGTCCGCATCAAGGTCACCAGGAGAAGAAAGGGCTTTTGACTGAGCGCCAATGGCGTGTCGTCGAGCCAGGCCCGTTCGTCGGTCACGTCTACGCGCAATCGGGATGCGATCAGGATCTGGCGCTCAGACATGCGTTCGTGGTCTCTCCCCTTCGCTCAGAACCTCTTCAAAACCCAATTTGAAGCGATCAGCGATGATCAGAACAGACTAGTGAGCTGAGAAATCTTGGCAATGCCGTTAAAAAATTTGTTTAAAAATAGAGGGTTGTAATGTTTCAGAATTGGTCACGAAATCCTCAGCTCATTCTCAAGATGTTTCGGCTCCAGTGCGGCATTCTCCAATCATCAGCCCGGCAATGGTGTCGGCGAAACCACTTGGAGTAGTCAAATGAGAACCCTTAGTAACGCAGTTCAAGCCATATTCTTTACGCTGTTTGTTTCCGTAATTGTCTTCGGACCCGGTACTTATGCCGCGTATTCGATCACCTAATAACAGAGGAGCCCAGCGAAAGCGGGCTCCTCTGAACCGTTTTGGAGACAGGCTGGACCACACGCCGGTCGATTCACACAGAGTAGAGCGGCCACTCAGGTTCCGCCCCAAATAAACTTCTCCCGACATCCGCGAGCATAGACGGCTGTGCAACAATATGCCGGAGCATCGCCTGCAGGTCCCGGTTGCGTCGCTCAATCGGTGAGGACGTGTAAAGCGCTCTCGTGCCCGCAAACGCGTGCAGGTCCACCATCGCCGACTTTGCGATCGCCATGGCGTGCATGGACGCAGCGTACAGCTCGGTGATCGGCGCTTCATCAACAGATTGCCCGGCCTCTGCCATCTGCCAGACTTGCGCGGCCGCCGCGTGAAGTACCAGTCGCGAGGCGTTCAGCGCCGCCCAATGCGAGGCTAAGCCAACCAGCGTTTCTGGACGGTCTCGAAGATCCGGCATGGGACCCGGTGTAATCTCAGTTTTTCCGCGATGCCTCAGATGGTCACAGACCGCCTGAGTGACGCCTAGAACCTGTGCGGCAAATATCGCTGTAACCGCCGACATGATAGGGACCCGGTCGTAAATGTCCCGGGGCTGATGAGGTCCGATCTGGAAGATGCGATGCTCGGGGACGTTGACACGATCGACGATGACATCATGGCTTCCGGTGCCGCGAAGCCCGCTCGAATGCCATGTGTCGACAATAGCGAACTGATTTTTTGGTAAGGCTGCGATTAGCGTACGCGGCATGCCCGATGGTTCGATTATCCGCGATCCGTCTTGCTCCGCGAAACAGGTCAAGAAGGCCCAATCGGCATGATTGCAGCCGGAGACCAGGCTCCAGCGCCCACTGATAGCGTGACCTTCAGGGGTCTTTTCCGCCGTCCCCATAGGACGGGTCGACTGACAAAACAAAGCTTCAGGGTGGCCGAAAATTTCGCTTCTCAATTCCGGCGACATGAACCGCGAAAAGAACGTCACCAACCCCGAATTCCACAACACCCACGTGACCGCCGCGTCTTCGCGCGCGAGCCGCTCATAAACCAAAAGCACGTCTGGTAGCGGCATGGCTTGCCCGCCATCGATCTTGGCGAGCGTTATTCGGGGGAGGGGTGTGCTGCGGATGGCATCGATGACAGGTTGGGCGATCTGCCGACCCGTTTCAGTGGCGTCACTATGGCTGCGAATGATCGCCGAGATCTGCTCTACCACGTCTGGAAATCTGGTCATTTGTCGCCTCCATGTTCGATCGAAACCAGCATTGGCCAAGCGCCCGGACAATTCCACTAGTATTTTCGAAGTTGATTCTGAGCCGCCAATCGACAACCGTGATGGAATGACAAAACGATATGGACAATATTGCCCGGTCGCGCTGGCCACAGAAATCCTCGGAGAACGCTGGACCATTTTGGTCGTAATGGTGCTCGCCGACGGATTTAGCCGGTTCAATGAAATCCAACGGGCGCTGCCGAGGATTTCCGCCTCGACGCTGACGCAGCGCCTCAGGTCCCTTGAGGAGGCTGCCGTGGTTGAGCGGCGGCCAGGCGAGACGGCAGAAAAGTGGCGCTATTATCTCAGCGATGCAGGCGAGGAGCTCGGCCAGCTTGTCTATGGGCTTGGCACATGGGGGCACCGGTGGGGCCGCGATCTGGAGACCGATGATCTCGATCCGGAGCATCTTCTCTGGAGCATGCACATGCGCATGAACGTGGACATTATGCCCGAAGGGCGCACCACGATAGCTTTTGAGTTTTCCGATCAACCCCAGGGCAAACGTTACTTCTGGATCGTGGTCACAGATGGTGTCGCGGATGCCTGCCTGAAGCACCCGGGATTCGATGAAGACGTCCGGGTCATTTCCAGGCTACAACCGTTCACCGATGCGTGGCGAGGCTTCACCTCATTGCGCGAAGAAGTGACGGCTGGGCGCATAATTGTGAAAGGCCCAACGAAGCTGGCTCAAGCTTTTCCAGACTGGTTATTACTGAGCATGCTTGCGGGCGAAGAACGCTGTCGAGCTGGCCGTGAACGGACATTGCAACAACGCACCCGTAATTGACCGATGTGCAGCATTGACCCATTATCGGGCAACACGTTCCACCGTTTCGCGAAAGACCCTCTTCATGCTCTCTAAGCTCCGCGCCTGGGTCGATGGATTGCCATTCGGGCATTCGCTCATATTGCCGGTTTGGGACGCTATTTATCGTCTGTCTCAGCCAGACGTGCGGATCATCACGGGCGGGATCGCGTTCTACGCGCTGTTTTCGATCTTCCCGCTGATCTACCTCACCACGACGCTGGTCTTTGCGCTTTTACCGGCTGAGGTGTCTGGCCAACTGGCCGAGGCGATCAACCGGATCATGGCGTCCAATGTTGTCCCGCTCAGTGCCAATGACATGAACGAGGTGGCCGCGCTTGCGCCTAAGAACATCACGCTCACCGTCGCGGTTGCGCTCGTTCTGGTCATTTGGGCTGCGATGGCAGGCACGAAAGCCATGATTAGCGGCATTCGCATGATCGCGGTGTCCAGCCGACCGTCCGGAATTCTGAGGTATCAGGGGATCGCATTCCTGCTTGCAACCAGCCTGATCCTGTTGGTCTGGGCGCTCGGCGCGTTTCAGATTGTATTGACGATTGTCCGTAATCAGGAAGGCGGCGTGGCCACCGAGTTTGCGGCTGAGATTGCGACAATCGCGGGAACCATCTGGCTGACAAAATGGGTGGCGGTGTTTGCCGTCTTTTATCTCATCCTGGCGGTGTCTTTAAACGGGCGTGTGTCGAAAGGATGGCCGATGATTGGCGGCGCGGCGAGCAGCGCTGTCGCTTGGATCACAGTCACCTATTTGTTTCAGCTATACCTGAAATATTCCGTTCTCGGCACGCTCTACGGCGCGTTGGCATCGGTCATTGTCGGTTTCATCTGGCTGGCTCTGTCGGTCAACACGCTTCTTTTGGGGGCCGCCCTCGCAACCCAATGGGACGCTGCCGCGCGTCTCAGGCGCGGGCCTTTGAGGTTTTCCGATGATCAAACCGCTGATCGAGAATAGCTCTCTGCGAACCAAATTTCATGCTCAAACGTTACCGGCGTGAGAATTCCGTGCCCCGACGTTCCAATTCGTCGAACAAGACCCCTGTGAAGCGCGGCGCATCTCGATAGTCCACGTGGTTTCCATCTGGCGTTTTGAAGCTGGACAGCACTACATCATCTTCAAAATGCAAAATCGTAGACGCAGGCAATGTCGCAGCCAGGTCATCCCAGAACACCTGACGTGGAAAATGCTGCTCTTCTTCGAGTCTGAGCGGACCACTCGTCGGCAAGCGGACAATGACGACCTGACCACCGCGCGCGACGATCGTTTCGATCGCTTCATTCAAGAGCTCGAGTCCTGAGGACCAGTTGTCCGCGCGTTTTCCGTCACCGTCGCCAATGCGTCCAATAAACGCGTATCGGCTGTGCGATCGCAAGCGCTCTAAGTCGGCGTCGCTGATTTGTGAGAAGTCGAACTCAAGTTGTCGATTTTCTCGGGTGATCTCGTATTCATTTGGTGTCAGAGGATTGCCGAACTCCATCGTGTTCAAGATCATCTTGCGGATCGAGTGACGCGGGTCTGTGAGCACGAGCTTGCCGGTGACAATATTTGCGATTTGCCCATCGATTTTGCGGGCCCAGTTCCATTCCTGATGATAGCGCGCGACGACGCTGTGCATTTGGAACGGATCGCTGCGGCAGTCCACCCAATTCGCATGCATCGAAACCAGGATGGTACCCTGAAATTCGGTATTGTCGGCGAGATCCTGCAGCACCGCGCACGGCCCGCGACCGATATAGCCCAATGGGTATATGGTTTGGTTCGGATAGCGCGATTCCAATTCGGCCAATGATATCGCAGCACGAATGCGAGAAGTCCCGAGGAGCGCGATGGAATCTTGCGTTCGATCCTTCGCGACAGCGTCGCGTACCAAAGACCAGCGCGCTTGGTTGTCTCGGAAGTTTGGTTGAGCCCCGGTCGTTCGCAGCGTCCACTCGTAACCGATCAGAACAATCAACGCACACGCCATGGCCGCCACCAGACTGGTCATCCAGTCGGACTCTTTTTCTGAGCCGTCGACGGGCGCAGCTTGCATGCTCTGACGATCAGAATTGGAAATAGATGAATTCTTCATTCGGTTGTCCAAAGAGGATGATGGCGAGGATCATCGCGGTTAAAACCATGGTGCGGATAACAATCGGAGTGGCCCGGGCCACGACTTCGAACGATCGGCCTCGAAGTGCGTGATGGAGGGCGAATACAGCGATGACGGGCGGTATCATCAAGATCCAGTCGACCAGGGGAATGCTTAAACCAGTTTCAGTTGGGAGAAAGAAGCTCAGGAACAAGTCGCTCGCCCGGCTGAAATCGACGGCGCGGAACAACAGGATCGAGAACAAGAAAAGAATGTAGGTCGCGGCGTTGAACAGGTACTTCCAGATCTTGGGTTTCCAAATTTTCCAATGCCCCACAGCGCGCTGCAAGCCGATTTCAATCAAAATCACCACCGCATTGAAAATACCCCAGAGCATGAAATTCCAACTTGCGCCGTGCCACAGGCCAATAATCAAAAACGTGAAGAATTGCGCGATCAACACATTGGTGAGTGATCGTGTTTTCGCTTGCCTGCGGATCGGGGCATATAGATAGTCTCGAAAGAAGGTTGAAAGGGAGACGTGCCAGCGCCGCCAAAAATCCTGGTACCCGACTGCCGAAAACGGCGCACGGAAATTTTGCGGTAGGGTGAAGCCGAGGCATATGGCCAGTCCGATCGCCATCAAGGAATATCCGGAAAAATCGCAATACATTTGAATGGTGAATCCGACCATTCCGGCCAGTACTGTAAGGGTGGGCAAATATCCTTCTGCCGCGAACACCGTGTTGACGATTGGCGCCATGATGCCGTCCGCGATTACGACTTTTTGAAACAAGCCCAGAAGGAATAGATTTAGTCCCCAGCCAGCAGCTGAGCGCGTGACGCGTGGCCGTTGCACCAGCTGCGGCAGAAACGCTCGCGCGCGCACGATGGGCCCGGCGACAAGCTGCGGGAAAAAGGTCACGAACAGAGCGAAGTTCGAAAGGCTCTTGGATGGTTTGAGGCGACCACGATAGACATCAAGCGTGTAGCTCAGGGTTTGAAACGTATAAAACGAAATGCCGACCGGCAGCAGGATGTTCCAGGTCATCGGCTGGTAATGAAATCCTGCAACCGCACTGACCTCGACGAAAGTATCGAGCAAAAAATTCCCGTATTTGAAGTAGCTCAGGACAGACAGGTTTCCGACCAGGCTGATCGCGAGGAAAAGGGATTTCGTCGCTTTGTTGGGCGTTCTGGCCATCCGCCGCGCGGCGAAATAGTCAATGCCAGTCGAGAACCAAATCAGGATCAGATAAGGGATGTTCCAAGCCGCATAGAACAGATAGCTCATGGCCAACAGGAAACGTTTTCGCCACGTCCAATCACTAATCGTGAAGTACAGACCAAAAATGCAAATCGCGAACAGCGCAAAAATATAGCTGTTGAACAACATGCCTAATCCACCCAATCGAAGACCCTCGCAAAGCGTGCGAGCATGGCGCTATTCCACAGCGAGTCCGGACCCGAATTTCGGGGTCAGGCATGCGTATACAAAAACGGTTAAAAAAGGGGCGGGTTATTCGATCAAATTCGATCCAAACTGCCGGGCAGCACACCCGCGGTTCGATGCAACTGTGAACGGTCTAACGCCAGGTCGATTGTCGCGGAGAATTGAGCTGGTCGTCCACTGTGGCGGGCGGAGGCGCGTCATTCACATGCAGCGATGAACTTCGTTTGGATCAAGGTCGAGAGTCGCTGACCCGTCTAGCGGGCGTGGTTTCGCGTTGTTTGGTGTTCCAATTCTCGGCAATCCAGACCGGCACGTCGGCTTTCGGCAATGGCGCGTGTCCTAGGATAAGGTCCGCCGCCTTTTCCGCGACCATGATGACTGGTGCGTTAATATTGCCATAGGGCAAGGTCGGGAACACCGACGCGTCCACCACGCGAAGGCCGTCCAGGCCGATGACGCGGCATTGCGTGTCGACGACAGAACCGTCTTGATCCTCCGGTCCCATCCGGCATGTGCCGCAGGGATGATAAGCGCTCTCGACATTGTCGCGCACCCAGCGATCAATCTCTGCATCTGTTTGCACGTCCAGGCCTGGCTGGATTTCATCGCCGCGATAAACATCCATAGCGGGTTGGGCGATGATTTCCCGGGTCAGCCGAATGCACTGGCGCCAGGCAGCGACGTCGTCTTCATGCTGCAAATAGTTAAACAGGATTGATGGGTCGGACGCGGCGTCTTTCGATGTGATTTGCACCCGCCCGCGGCTCTTCGGTTTGTTCGGGCCGACATGGACCTGAAAGCCGTGGCCTTGGATTGACGGCGTTCCATCATAACGCATCGCCGCAGGCAGGAAATGATATTGAATATCCGGCGATTTCACCCCGGCTTTGGACCGAATGAAGGCGCATGATTCGAAATGGTTGGTCGCACCGAGACCCGACTTGAAGAAGAACCAGCGCGCTCCGATCAGGAACTTGCTGAACAAGCCGAGCTTGTTGTTCAGGCTGACCGGCTGTTTGCAATGGAACTGGAAATAGACTTCGAGGTGATCTTGCAGATTTTGACCAATCCCGGGCACGACGTGTTTTGGCTCAACTCCGACATCTCGCAATACGGACTCAGGACCAATGCCAGAGCGCTGCAGGATCATCGGCGAGGCGATGGCACCAGCCGACAGGATCACTTCGGCGGTGGTGCGAAGGCTCAGCGGTTTGCCTTTGCGCGTCGCTTTGACACCGACCACGCGTTTGCCGTCCAGGATGAGTTGATCAACCAGAACATGCTTGAGAAGTGTCAGGTTTGGGCGGTTGAGCGCTGGACGCAAATAGGCGCGCGATGTTGAGTCTCTCACGCCGCCCCGAACCGTCATATGCATCGGTCCGAAGCCTTCGCCGCGTTTGCCATTATAGTCCTGGGTCTCAGGATATCCGGCCTCGACGCCGGCATCGATGAAGGCGCGGTAAAGCGGATTACCGGTCATATTATTGCCGCCAGAGACGCCGAGCGGGCCGTCGCCGCCGCGATATGTATCTTCGCCAGCTTGCCAGGTTTCAGCCCGCTTGAAATACGGCAGAGAGTCAGCATAGCTCCACCCCGCCGCGCCGAGGGCTTCCCACTCGTCGAAATCGCAAGCGTGACCGCGGACATAGACCATACCATTGATCGAGGATGTGCCGCCAAGACCTTTGCCGCGTGGGCAGGTGATCTGACGATTGTCGACGGCCGGTTCGGGGTCTGAGTTGTAGCCCCAATTATAGGTCTTCGAGGCCATCGGATAAGACAGCGCCGTTGGCATCTCGATCAGAATGTTTCGATCGCTTCCCCCCGCTTCGAGCAGCAGTACCGAATGCTCCCCGCTGGCCGAAAGTCGATTGGCGAGGACGCAGCCCGCGGACCCTGCGCCGACGATGATATAGTCGTATTTCTGATCCATCAGGCAGCGGCTTTCAATCTGTCACGCTTGGCAAAGGTCAGGGCGTATAGCGCGCAATAGAGTCCGATCACAACCAGGCCAATCCACTCGATTTTCAGCGGCGTGAACTGATAGAGCAGGATCAGTCCGAACAGCAGCGTCCAGTGCGACATGACATAGCCTGGCCCACCAAGCCGCGCGACGGTCAGGTTGAGGTTCTCGGAATAAAGTCGGGTCAGCGAGTCGAGCGAATTGACCACGAAGATTACCCCGACCACGACCATGCAGAGCTGCAAAGTACCAGCAAGCTCGATCCCGTTCGTATGATAAATGTAGAGCACGGAGAACCAGAGCGCGATCGGGATGGATGGGATGATCAGTAGCGCCGTCAGGAGTTGCCAGGTCCGCATGCCGCCAACAAAGCGGGCGACGAACTGACCGATCATGATGCTCCAGGCGAACCACCAGAACAGATAGAAGGCGTGATAGTCGGTCAGCGGATGCGTGAACTTTGGCAAGTTGGCGAAATAGCCTCTGATGTTCGCAGCGCTCTCCGCGAGGCCGCCTATACCAGCGCCGCTCATCAGCCAGAGCACGGCGATCAAACCAAAGAACAGGGCGCTGGAGCCCAGCCCCAACCATTTCACATAGCGAATGTCTGTGCTCGACGATACTGCAAGAAGAACGACCACCGCGACCAGACCATACCGGAATGGATCGCTGATGCCATCGATATAGCTCGGCAAATAGCTGAGAAACAAATATCCCGTGAACGCGCATGTCGCGATGATGACGCCGCTATTGATCAGCTTCACCCACGGAATTTCGAACAGTTTCAACTTCGGCTCGAGCGCGCAGAAATAGAACGTGGTCAGGAAGTAAAACGCCCAGACCAGGAATCCCCAGAAGCCAAACTCGATTGCCAGTGCATTGGTGAACCCATAAGCAGCCTCGGTCTCGTAAACCGGGAACTCGGTCAGAGGGAACATGATCAAGCCGACATCCAGTCCGGACGTGAACAAGATCGCCATGAACGCTGTCAGCGGCAAAGGATCTGTACCGCGCAAGCGCAATCTGGCGAAGCGTATAACGATCACCAGCGACGTGAACAGGGTGATCGCGATTGCGATCGACAGGATCGCGTTCATACCCGGTCTGCTTTCATCGCCCAAATACCTGTTAGGTCAGGTCGGCGCACGACGTGTCGCATCGTCCTGTCCGCCGTCACTCAACATCCTCGCCGGTGACACCGAGCGGTGGCAATGGACGCGGCGTAAGCTCCAGGATCGGTTCGGCTTCAATCTTGTCCGCGAGATAAGACAGCGCGCGGGCAAGTTGGGCGTCTTCGCCCTGATAAGTCGACCGCGGCGGGTTCACGACCTCAATGTCTGGCGAAACGCCGCGCCCTTCGATCAGCCAGCGGCCGTCTGCGCTATATTGAGCAAATTCGGCAACGCGCGCCTGTCCGCGATCGACGAGCGGGTTGCGATCTGAGAGCCAGATCCCTGCACCCGCAGTTTGCGTTCCGATCGTCGGTGCGAGGTCCAGTGCTTTGATCCCGGCGGCAAAGGTCTCGCCGTCGGAATACGTGCCTTCATTGATGAGCACAGCGAGATGGCCGCGAAATGTCTGCTGCATATTCGTCGTCGCTGGTCCGGAGCTTGGCTGTCGCCAGAACGCCCAGGCCTGTCGCAGTAATGTGCTGAGGATGATGCTATCGACATTGCCACCACTATTGCCGCGCACATCGATGATCAGTCCGGCTTTGTCATAATGCTCATAGAAATCACGGGCAAAGCTCGCCGCGTCGGACGCTGTCATGGCGCGCAGATGCAGGTATCCGACCTCGCCATTTGTCTGTTCTGCAACGCGGCTGCGATTGCGTTCCACCCAGTTGCGATAGCGCAGCATCGCGGCGCTTCGCGCCGAGACGGGTTCGACAATCTCCATGACCGTTTCGCCATTTCGAACCAGTTCAAGCAGCACTTCTTGTCCGGCTTTCATCGTCAAGGCATCGGCCAGATCTATGTGCGAGCGGATGGCAATACCATCAACCGATTTGATGATATCACCCGCGACAACATCAACGCCCGGTTGCTGCAGAGGTCCAAGGGTCTCGATGCGATCGGCTTCGCCAGAATAGATCGCCGTGATTTCCAGGCCCTCTGATCGCGCCGCGTAGGTTGCACCGAGAAAGCTCGGGACACCGTTTTCGACGTCCTCGGGCTGATCGCCGCCACGCACCTGACTGTGCAGGATGCCGAGCTCTGCCGACATTTGCCGCAGCAGATCATTGACTTCCGAGCGGTGCCCAATGCGATCACGGAGCGGGACGTAGCGGTCCCGAACGGCGTTCCAGTCGACCCCGCGCAAGTCTGGATCATAGGCAAAGTCGCGGTGCAGACGCCAAGCATCGAGAACCAGTTGTCGCCATTCATCCCGCGGATCAATTCTCAGTGACCAGTCTGACAAGCGCACGGTCTGACTGCTGGGGTCGGATGGAAAATCCTTGTCCGCGGGAAGAATGAAGAAGCGCGGATCGCGACCATTTCCGGTTTGCAGAAACAGCTTGCTGCGGTCAGCCGACAATCCGAAATCGCTGACATTCGAAGCGTAATCCGAGAGCTCCGGACCATCGTCGCTGAACCTTAGGCGTTGCAGTGAACTGGTTTCGCCGACTGAGACAACAAACAGGTGTTTGGCGGTTGCGGCGAGTGCGGCGTAGTTTCCAGCGCCGACCGGAACGCGATACAAGCGCGAGGACAGGGCTGTGAAATCGATATCGGCTTCGCGCGGCTCGTCTCCGTCAGCCTCGTCGCCCGACTCCTCATCGCTGTCGTCCTTGCTTGAATCGCCGGTCAGTTCGCTTGGCGGATCGAATGGAAACGCGGCATCCGGATCCAGCTGGACGGCATAAATCTGTCCGCGATCATCGAATGCTGGCCCCATATTGCGATCCCCCCAAGGCGACCCGGGCGAGGCCTCAAAGTTCCTGTTGGAGATAAAATACAGCCAAGCGCCGTCTGCCGAAATGGCCGGCGCAAAGGACTCATATTTTCCGGTGGTCACGACGGCTTTGCGCTCACGCTCAGTATCGTACAGACCGACCCGGCGCATGTCGCGATCATCAGTATAGGTATAAGCAATATAGCGTCCGCCCGAGGACCAGCTGAAATCCGAGAACGCGAAGTCACTACCGCTTTCGGTGACGTCAATTTGTTTGCGAGTGCGGGTGTCCGGATCAAGCAGGAACAAACGACCTCGCTTGTCGGAGTACAGTAATGTGTTGTCGTGCGGCGATGGGAAAAGGCCCCAGATATACGCGTCGGTTGACGTGGTCAGCTGGGTTGGGTCGCCCTGACCATTGGCCGGAAACTGCCAGATTTCACCAGCAGAATCATGATCGAGGATAACGTATATCGACTCGCCGTCACTGCTATATGCAGCAGACCGTGCGCGTTTTTCCACTGGAAACTGATGGTCGATTCTACGCCGCTGGCCGGTAAAGGCAGAGGCGACGCGTCCGCGCGCTGTCACCGCCACTGCGTCGCCCTGCGGGTTCATGCGGGCGCCGTCGAGATAGGCGAGCGGATTATCAATCCACCGCTCGCGTCCATAATCAGCGTCGCTCATCAGGAAGACATCGATTTGCATTGTCTCACCGGACTGAATGTCATAGGTGAACAGGTCCGCGCCGCTCTGAAATACGATTGTATCATTGCTCACGCCGGGCGTTCTGATCTGCCATTTCGTGCGTGTTGTGTGCTGGCGTGCATCGCCGCCATCCACGTCGACAGACCAGATATTGTCGGCCCCCGATTTGTCGCTGATGAAATAGATTCGATCCGACGTGAACATTGGATGGCGAATGGGCGCCCCGAAATCCGCCGCCAGACGCACCGCCTCGGCACCGCTGTTCAGATCGCCGCGCCAAAGCTGCGCCATGCGGCCACCGCGATAGAGCACCGCATTGTCGGAGAACATGGACAGGCCGTAGCGGGTAAAGAAAATCTGATCACCTGTTGCGCTCACCGCCGCGAGATCGGCATTGTCGAATGGCAAGTCTGTGATGGCGAGGCTGCGGTGATCGACGGTTCTCAGGATGCGCGGAATTCGCCCCGAAATGCTGGTGGTGCGATACAGGACGCGGTTATCGTCAAGCCAACCGCGTACAGTTGCGCCGCCGCCTTCATAGGTCAGACGCTGCGGCGTTCCGCCCGTGACCGACATTTTGTAAACCTCAGACGGCCCGTCATAACTTGCCTGGAACGCGATCCATTGACCGTCTGGTGAAAGGACGGGAGCGGTTTCGACTTCGGGATGAGTCGTCAGACGAACAGCGGTTCCGCCGCTGGCATTTGCGCGCCACAAATCACCTTCGCTGGAAAACACCAGAACATCGCCGTTTAGCGCGGGCGTTTGATAATAACCCTGGTCCTGCGCGCTGGCGGTCCCCGCGACTGTTGCAACTGAAAGCGCCGCGAGGGCGATGAGAGAAGTCTTCATGGTGGATCCCAGCTTTACATGTGTGGCGACCTTAGAACGTGATCGCAATTCGACAAGGGTATCGATCTTTCGAGGCCGCGGGCTAAGCCTCGGCCTGAACCAGCCAGCAGGCCGAGCGCATGGCGACCCGGCCATCATCCTGGACCTCAGCGGAGAGGCGCTCCATCAGCGCCTGTTCGACGCGCTGGGCATCCAGATTTTGCTCCGCGATGAGACGTGCAAGCGGACCAATCTGCAGCATGAATTTTGCGCTCGTTTCGACCGTGTCGCCCGGCAGAGTGATATGCGTAGTGAAGGGATCGACAGAGATGTCTGACCACCCCGCGTTGCGAAGCACGCCCGCGACACGGTCTTTGTCAGCAAATGCGAAAGGCCCCGGTGCGGTCGGATCTGGCGTCGCCGGAAGCTCCTCCAAAAGCGGCAGTGCAGCTTGCAACGGCGCGAATGCCCAATCATTCACTTGCAAAGTCTGCCAGCACATAAAGGTCAGCCGGCCGCCCGGTTTGATCTGGCCCCGGATATTGGCAAAGGCCGCCGACGGATCTTCGAAAAACATCACGCCGAAGCGCGAGATCATCAGATCGAGCTTATCCGCGATGGATACCGCGCTGGCATCGGCGTGTTCGAACACGGCAGGTGAACCAGCATCCGCCGCGCGTTGACGTGCGAGCGCAAGCAATGGTTCGGACACATCAACACCCATCGATCCGGCGGTTCCGCCAGACTTTGCAGTCGCCGCCAAGGTCAATGCGCCGGCGCCGCAGCCAATGTCGAGCGCGCGTTCGCCGGGTTGGATCGAAGCCGCCTCGAGCACTGCGTCGGCGAACGGTGCGAGCATCCCATCCAGGCGGTTCGAGTGTTCAACCCATTTCTCACCGGCTTTACCGTTCCAGTAGTCGATCTGTGCGTCATTGTTCATTGTCGTGGCCTTTTTTGATGGAGGGTTCGGGTGAGTTTAGATGATGTGGACGTGCGGTACGCCGTCTCCAATTGTTCCGATCTGCCAGATTGGCTCACCGGCGTTTTCAAACTCTGCAAGGGTCTTGTCGAGATGCGTTGGCGGAACGGTCGCGAGCATTCCGCCGCAGGTTTGCGGGTCAAACAGGAGATCGGCGCGCGCAGTAGCGTTCACGGTCATGCGCGTGGATTGCTGCGCATTCGCAGGCCACAGGGTTGACCGAATTCCGGCTGCTGACAGCTCTTCTGCGCCATTCAGAAGGGGAATCTTGTCTAGCTCTATCTCAGCAGATGCCGACGACGCGGTCAGGATGTTCAATACGTGTCCCGCAAGGCCGAAGCCCGTCACATCCGTCATCGCCGTGGCGTATCCGGCCAGTAGTTTCGATGCCGTATCCTGCGAACGGCACATGCTTTCGATGGCCGCTAGATAATCATCGCCATCGGCGCGTTGTTGCATTTCGGCGGCCAGAAGAACGCCTGTTCCGATCGGTTTGGTCAGTACAATAAGGTCACCGGGCTGCGCACCAGATTGCGTGATCGGATCACCCGTCGCCTCGCCTTCAATAGAAAAACCGATGGTGAGCTCGGCACCGCTGCTTGTGTGTCCGCCGCTTATCGCGGTGCCTCTAGCTTCGAACACGTCACTCGCGCCTGCCATAATCTCGCGGATCATGTCGGCTTGTTTTTGGGGTGCCAGCGGCGGCAAGATAATGTGCGACAAGACCGCGTTCGGTGTTGCCCCCATCGCCCAGATGTCACCCAACGCATGGATCGCTGCCACTTTCGCGAGCAAGTATGCGTCGGCATTGAACGCCCGCAAGTGATCCGTGCTCAACACCCGCGCACTCCCTTTGCTGCGGAGTATCGCAGCATCATCAAGTGATGATCCTGGCTCAGGGGCCAGCCCGTCCATGAGTGTTTCTTGCGCCACCTTCGAGCCGCACGCCCCGCATTGATGTGTGTGAGCGTCGAGCAACTCATCCAGCCCGTCGGCGCGGGGAGACGGCAAGACCGGGACTGGCATCTCCATATCGCCACGAAACTTGTCCATGAAGGCCTGATCGATGCGATCCTTCAGCGCCCAGACAGTTTTTCCGGAGATCCCAATCCCCCACTTGTCCGTGATCGCGGACTTGCGACCGGTCGAGATGAGTTTGAGATAGGACCGCTGCGGTGCATATTTTTTGAACGAGCCGTCGCCGGAAAGATCGGCGCGCAAATTCTCAAACAGGATGGGCGCCTGCCGAACCGCGAATACGCCTGCCTTGGGACGCGGCGCATGTGTGAGGTGTGCGCAATCACCCGCCGCGAAAACGTTCGGCGTGTTGATCGATTGCAAGGTTTCCAGAACAGAGATGTAGCCGCGTTCGAGCGTCAGACCCGTCTCGGCGAGCCACGCATGAGGCGCCGCTCCTGCGGCGCTGACGATGAAATTTGCAGGGATCAGTTGCTGATCTTCGCCCACCATTACGCCTGTCTCTGACACCACTTTGACGTTAGCATCGGTGTGTATCTCAACCTTCGCTCTCGCCAATTCGGTGATCAGCTTGCGGCGCGCAGATCCGTTGGCCTCTCGCAAGATATTCGGGCCAGACTCTATCAATCGGATCTGTCCGGATTGGCCGGCTGTTTCCAATCTGTGCGCCATAGCGAGAGCGAGCTCTACACCCGCGACACCCGCGCCAAGGATTGCGATTTCAGGCCGGAACTCGCCATTGATCGCGCGCTCGACGAGTTCAGACCACGCATCTGCAAACTCCCCCAGAGGTTTGGCCGGAACCAGGTGCTCGTCGGCACCCGGTAGGTCTCTCAGGGCGGACGTGATGCCGATATCCACAGATAGCGTGTCGTATGGGATGTCAGGCCGGTCAGCTAAATCGATGCGCTTGTCGGACGTATCGATCCCGACGGCGCGGTCGACAATCAATCGCGCGCCAGCCTGACGGGCGAGGCGGACCAGATCAATGTCGAGATCCCGGCGCGAATAATGCCCGGCAACAAAGCCAGGCAGCATGCCCGTATAGGGCGCTTTGGCTTGCGGGTTGATCAACGTGACCTGCGCGCCCGGCAGGGGATTCATAGCCCATTGGTGCAGAACCAGTGCATGCGCATGTCCGCCGCCCAGAAGGACAAGATCGCGCGTGATCGGAAGCGGACGGATTGGTTGCAAGGAGGCGTATCCTCATACGGGTTGGCGGAAAGCTGATATTGCCCTCCAATAATAATCAGCCCGGTCGACCGACCGGGCTGACCAAATCGGGATGAATACATCCTATGTCGTCAGCGACTCGACCACCTGGTCAAAAACCGCGGCCGCTTTCGCCCGCATTTCGTCATCGGTCGCGTCTTGAATTGGATGATCGACAAGTACAAATCGTGCGTCGCTCATTCCAAGCGCTTCGCGCTGTGTTACAGCGGCGTTGTGAAACTCACTGGAAGCAATTGTGACTGCCGGTAGGCCCTGGATTTCAAACCAGACTGTGTCGTGCATACTGCACGTCGTACAAGACCCTCAGTCAGCAA
>SPJK01028590.1_pt1 | contig 21266 bp, 20 predicted proteins | sample 3741771 | NCBI WGS metagenome assembly SPJK01 (sample SAMN10925997, study PRJNA522277) | cold seep metagenome | isolation source: Elba SIP-enriched marine methane seep metagenome, extraction at timepoint T2 | place: Italy: coast of Elba, Mediterranean Sea
ACGAGAGCCATCAGGCAGTCGGGCGTCAACCATCGGACAGATTTCGTCGACACGACGACCAACGCGTGAAACGATTCGGTCGATAATTTGCAATAAGTGTTTATTATCGCGGAAGTTGACTGGTGTCTTTACCAGCTTGCCACTCTTTTCAACGAAGACGTTTTTTGGTCCGTTGACCATGATTTCGCTGATGGATGGGTCCTTCAGCAGCAATTCCATGGGACCAAGTCCAAACGTTTCGTCGAGAAACTCTTCGACCAGCCTTTCACGTTCACTTCGGTTGAGTAATGTATCTTCGGTATCGCAAAGATGTTCAACGACTAGCCGGATTTCACGGCGCAGAACTTCTCCTTCAAGTTCACCAACTCGTGAAAGATCGAGTTTCTCTACTAGCTTAGAGTGAATGCGGCGTTTAAGGTTCTCGAACTCTGCGTCCTTGCCTTGGTCACCGATTTCATTAGCATTTGCGGATACTTGCGTCATCTTCTTTGCGCACTTGGTTTATGGCTAGGTAGTCTACTGTTAGGTCATAGACCTTCCAGAGAAACATAGCTCAGCGGGCGCGCACCGCTTTGCTAACTGGCGCAAGATGATGGTGCAGAAGAGAGAGTTTGATACAGCCCGAATAGATTTAACAATCGTAACGATTGTTCGGTCAGTTGGCTGATTCTGTCGCTTCTTCGGGATCCGATTCCGATCGGGTTGGCCAAAGGCCTAACCAACTGCGAGATTTCGTAGCTGCTACAGCAGGCTCTTCGTCTAAGCTCTGGCCGGACACATCAGAGGCTAACTGAGCAATTGCCCGAGTCAATTGGGCCTTGGGTGCTTGTTCCAGGAGTGGAACCCCATTATTACGAACTTCGATCATCGTCTTGAAGTCATTAGGCAACTGCCAATAGATATCTTGACCGAGTGTCGCCTGCGCTTTTTTAAGGCTGATAGAAGCACCGCCTTGGCCAACTCGATTAACGATGATTTTCAGCTTGCCCTTGATCTCTTCGTTATGTTCAAAAGACATCATTAGCCGAACAACATTGCGTAAGCATGGTAAGTCTAGCTGAGTCACCATAAGAACTGCGTCAGACATGCTCATCGCAAGCATGTCAAGTTTGTTGTATGACTTTGAGGTATCAACAATAATGTGAGTGAAGGTAGCTCGAAGCAAGTTAACAACTTTTTGAAGATCATCCCTTGTGATAAGGTTTGAGTCTTCAATTTGAACAGGTCTTGGTAACAAGTAGAGGCCGGATGAATGCTTCGTAAGTGAACGCTTAAGCAGGGTGAAGTCAAGTCGTGTGATATTCTGAGCCACATCCGTGAGCGTGTATTCGGGTATCGTATCCAAATAGACATCGGCATCGCCCAGGCATAGGTCTAGGTCAAGCAGTACAACGGAATTGCTACTATTCTTAGCCAGCTCGCATCCAATGTTTACGGCTAAGCTAGTCGATCCAACACCGCCGGTTGATCCTGCTACGGTATAGATTTTACACGCTTGGCCCGCCCCGCCTTCTGAGCCAAATTTAGTTTTAGCAATTCGTTGAAGAGCGGCAGCTAAATCATTCGGCTGAACCGGTTGCGGTAGAAACTCTTTGGCACCGGCACGCATGGTACGCAGTATGAGATTGCCATCCGTGGAGTTGCTAGCCACAAGGATTGCTGTGTCAGGATACGTACGTGAAATCTCTTCTACTAGAGTAACCGCTTGTTCCGTATCATCGTCGATAGCGACGAATGCGACTTCAGGGGTCGTTTGCTCTAAGACATCTTTAAAGAAGGCGTATTTCGAGCATTCTGCCTCTAGCCAGACGGTTTCTAGGCCAAGCAGCGTTGATTTCAAGGATTCCCTCGAGGAATCATTGGGGTCAACAATCGCTAGTCGAAGTATGTTAGGCATGGCGGAGGTATTAGGGAGCGGATTTCAAAGTCACTAGTTAACTATGCCTATTCAAGATCGTAGCCGACAGGGCCAATGAACGCATTGCGTGTGGCCTTCGCTTCTGAGGTTTGTTGTGATGATTGATAATTTTCAATCGGTTGTTCAACAAAGCTCGGAGTTACTTGTGGCATGTATGGTGACTTGTCTTTACTGATTGGCTCAACAAGTTCCTGAGGCTTCATCAGCGGTAATTGACCTGATTCTTCCATGGCCTGAGGTTCAATTACTTCAGGAGTAGCCATGGTAGGAACCTCGGCTGGCAAGACTTGGTAGTTAGTGCTACTTGCTCCGCCATTACAAGAACTACAAGATCCGCCTGGCATCATTCCTTGTTGGCCACCAACTCCATTAACAAATGAAGGTGGTTGCGAGGCGAAGCCACCGCACTGACAAGGTCGGCAATCACAGTTTCGGCATGCATTGCAGTTGTCAGGAATTTCCATCTTCCCGTTGATATATAGATCACAATCATCGGGTGAAATGGTACCCATCCCAGGAGCACAAGGTGGAACCTCATGAGGATCCATCGCATCAACCAGCTCCGGAGTTACCATTACCAAGAGTTCGATTTCATTAACTTCGTCCCCGACGCGGCGGAACGGAACTCCTAAGATAGGGACGTCGGAAAGATAGGGCAGGCCACGCTTAACCGACTCCGTACGTTGTTGAATCAAACCTGCAATCGCAAGGGTTTGACCCGCGTTCATCTCCACCGCAGTGTCTACTTGACGTACCGTGAGGGCAGGGATGTTAATGTCGTTGATCGTGACTGATCGTGAATCGTCGATATCACTAATCCGCGGACGGACTTCCAATCGAATTTTTCCGTTTCCTAATACGATTGGTAGGAAGTCAACTTGCGTACCGTATGGCTTGTATTCAACGGCGATCTGTCCCAAGCTCTGCGGAATCAAAACAGGGATTTCACCACCTTCGTTGAATTGGGCTGGTCGACCGCTAACGGTAACCAGGTTCGGTTCGGCAAGAATCTTTGCAATGTTGTTTTGCTCAACGGCATCTAGCCAGCCAGTAAAGACATTGCTGCCATTCGTTATGGCGAATTCGACGGTTTGACCACCTGTATCAACCAAGGTGGTGACTCCATCAACCACATTGATGTTACTTAGCAAACCAGAAATACTGGATCCAACAAAAGCTCCACTGCTTGATACACTGGCAAAGTCAACACCTAGTTCACGAAGCTTTGTGCGAGAGATTTCGTAGATTTTCACCTTCAGCAATACTTGTTGAACACCACCAACGTTGATGTTGTTGATCACCTTCGGTGCGTAATCGGATGCTAGCTCGTAAATCGGATCAACATAGTCTGGCCGATCAATAAAGCCAGTAAGCACAAGGCTGTTGCTGTAGCGGTATACTTTTACGGAAGAGTTGGGGAATTGAGTTTGCAACGCGTGTTGTAGCTCACGAACATCCCCATAGATATAGACATCTACCGTATGAATGTTGTTATCTTCGTCCCACAGGTTGACTTGGGTAACTCCAGCCTTCTTAGCGGAGACCTGAACCTGCGTAGCAGACAGCGGTGTAACCGAAAGAAGCTCAGGGTTGTTCACCTGAACGCGAGGGATGCGTTTGTCTATCGTTAGAATACGACTTGAGTTTGTCGTGATCTCGATCTTATCGCTCGCACCAGTTATCTTTGTGACAATCGAATTGCCTAGACGTGCTTGGCCAGACAAAGTGTTGGCCATCACAAACGCGACGAGGAACCCCACGACCGTTTGAATTGGACGTGTTGCAATGACATTCGAGCTTCTTGATAGGTGGTACATCCTTGTACTTCCTTAATTATGGCGTCGCTATGCGACACGGTGCAGAGCTATTCTAGGAATACTCTGCTGCCCCCTTCGTATGGTTTTCTATTGATCAGCCGGACAATTCTTAGTGTTCGGTTAAATCAATAGGGAATGGCTCTTCACTCGTTGGCTGCTGGGTAACATCCTTGTTAGTCCCTGTGCTTGGCGAGAAAGAGGTAGGTTGTGCTGGCACGTTGTTTCGCGAGCCATAGCTATATCCAGGTTGATCACTCAACGGAGAATTGGTTTCAGGATCGAACAACATTTCGCTAACTTCTTCCGCTTCGACAATTTCCATTCGGAACGGAGGTGTGTTATTTCTACCTGATTGTAAATCTGCACTTTGCATCATCTTCAAGATGGAACCAAATAAGTTTGGCTGATCGGCACTGCCTCGGTTCTGTTCACGGACGCGGCTGTTTTTGCTGCTCATTCCACCCAAGAGTGTGCTTGTGTCAGTTTCCCCATAAGCGGTTGATGTCTCATCGTTAGGGTTCCGAGGAATAAGACTCAACTCACCAAGGTTCTGAGCGTGTGCCAGTTTGGTTGCTTGCTCAGGCAAGACCAATAGCGAAACCGTTTTCGGTATATTCTTTGAATCTTCGCCTTCGGCCGAACGTTGAATCGCTTGTTCAACGGCATAGACGCGAATGTTTTGTAGGATCACTTTTGTCTTAGAAGATAGAATCCCATCTCGCGTACTTGCTGCGACGTAGAGCAAAACGTCGACGCGGTCACCGGGGCTTAGTAAGCCAGCAGCACTTTTTTCGGCGTCAACCGAAATTGTCGAAAGGCGGAATCCTGGAGTAATGCCAACCGTCGGGTCAACAAGTTCGTTTTGAGCAAGTAGTTGTGCCTCAAGGATCGGCGTTCCAGTAACTACCGTGGTCCGTGGACGACGACCTTCAAGGTCGGCGATAGAAGTTTTAGCCCCAGCAGGTACGTTATCAGTTGGCCATTCCTGAAGGGTCACCATCTCGGCGGTTATCGGATCGCCAAGATTAATGTTGTGCAGTGCAACGTAAATGGGGACCGTCTCTACCTGAGCGACAGGACGATTCGTGCTGTCTAGATATTGACTAACACCAATAGATGCAGCCAAGCCACAGCCTAATGCGAGCGATAGCAGTAGTAAGGATTTAGGTCGCATAATTCCCCCCGGCGATGCTCGGTTATCTCGTTATCAATTGGCTAGAACGAGTACCTCGGCACCGCAAAAATACGTGTCTCGTCGGTTACTTCGGCAGAATCGTTACAGCCGGTCCAATAAAATCTCTTTACCAATCGACACAACCGACGAAGTGCTAGTACTGCAATCGTCGGTTGATCGATATTTACTATTAGTTTCGCTTACTTCGATATCAAACAAGCATTCCTGCCCAGCCGAAGTAGGCGATCGTTCCAATCGCGATGGGGATTCCATAAGGAAGCAACATCATGGTTGGTTTACGTTCCGCGGCAATTTCAGCAAGTTTTTCAGGGTCTTTAACTGTTGTAATCTCGTTGAGAATTGACCAGAACTGACCGTGATGCTTATCCCAACGACGCTTGTAAAGGACCATCCCGATGGCAATCACACCACCGATCACAGCTGAAACACCAAAGGCAATTGCCGTGGTGGTACCCCACACCCAAGCACCAATACCAGCCATTAGCTTCACGTCTCCTGCACCCATGCCACCGATGGCATAAGCGGGGAGTAGAAGAGCCAGACCAACAACGGTACCGATTAAGCTGTAAACAAGACCTTCCCAGCCTGGGTATTCACTCAAGGTGAAGCTGTAGACCCAACCGCTGATGATCATTGGGAATGTAATCCAGTTTGGAACCTTCAGTTGCAAGCCATCAATGACAGCAGCAACAACGAGTGTAACCGTGACAAACCAAACTGGCCAGTTTGCAATTACGGCGTCAGAGAGTTGGGCGAAGTCGAGCATGATATTTCTGTGGGACTAAGGGAGCAGTACGGTTTCAAAGCGTTGAGGCCAAACTGCTTAGCCGCTCAACGCGTAATTGATGCACTGAAATCTAGCCCGTAAAGTTTGCGCTGCAGGAATCTACCCTCAGCAATTTAGTACACCTTTGCCGGTAACTTGTTGTAATGGGGATAATCGCTACAAACGGTCAGTTTTCACATCCTAAGAAGACGTGAAAAAACCCTGGCCAACACGAAGTTGACCAGGGCGTCAAAGATACAGGGCTAGCAGGGACCAGCCACCGAGATCGGATCAGCTACCGCCGCCGAGCTGACCAGCAACATCAGCAAACGTAGCGTTTGCGTTCGTACCGATCGAACGAATAGCGGTCAAACAGACGATCACGATGAGCGCGAGCATAACAGCGTATTCAACTGCTGTTGGGCCGTCTTCCGACTTGAGGAACCGTGTTACTTTTTGTGTGAACTTCTTCATAGCTGCTTCTCCTGGTGGTGGGCTTGTCCAAATTGGCTTTGGATAGAGGCCCTGCTAGTTGCGGGGAAATACCCCCGATGGCTGGTTCTTGGCAGCCTTCTAGTTGCCTAGAAGTTAGTTCGCAATCTGCTGCTAGTAACCGGTTATAAAAAGCGTCTCACCCGAGATTCACCCTTCGGCAACCTGGCTACCCTTTACAGGGCCCTTGGCTTTGCGCCCCAACCTTTCGATTGGTAAGCCTTTCTCGTGGATAAAAACGCAGCGAACTTGTATCGTTCTGGCGACCGAGTCACCCGTTTTCGTTTTGATAAGTCTTGGTATTTGAAAAGTAGTATGAAAAGTGGCTAGCGGTTGTGTTGCCGCTTCGCCTTACACTTGAAACCTATGTCAGATTTGACCCGAGTCAAATAAATCAAGAAAAAAACTTGCGCTATTTTTTGAACAAGCTTGTAAAGGCTCATTACAGCATTGATAGCAGATGAAAAAGCTTAGTTCTTAGAAAGACAGGCCTACGCACTTTGTATCTTCGATAATAAAGACAACGTCCGTTTGTAACGGTTATGTCGAAGTGAGTCGCGATTGGTTTGAAGCTCTGATGCTCTTTAAAACTGAAAACCAACGGTTGAAGGCGGCTTATCAAAATCTGATTGATGGTCTTAAAAGCCACTCAGTGGGTGGTTATCAAAGCAATTCACCCCATGCAGCGGAGCCAACGGCTTGGGCAGGCCTTGTGTTAAATAAGGCAGGTCATGAAGAAGAAGCAATCCAATCAGCCGATTGGTTGGCCAGTTTGCAGCAGCCAGATGGCTCGGTCGGCGTAACGATTGATCAGAAGCGACCAGCATGGCCAACGAGCCTTGCTATTCTGTTATGGCAGTCCGTAGATGCTCTCAAGTATCAGGCATCCATTAACAACGGCATCAATTGGGCGCTTGATCAAACGCCTTGGACTCGGCCAAAACATGAAAATTTTGGCCATGATACGATGCTCGAAGGTTGGTCGTGGGCAGCAGATACTCACTCTTGGGTTGAGCCTACCGCTTTCTTTGTTAAAGCTTTAAACCAAGTTGGTAGAAACGATTTACCTCGATTTAATCAGGCCAAAGCACTTTTGGTTGATCGTCTCTTGCCTAGTGGTGGTGCCAACTACGGCAACACAATCATGCTTGGTCAAGAATTGCTTCAGCACCTGCAGCCTACCGGTATCGTTGCTTGGACGCTGGCCGATTTTGAAATCAACGATGATCGCATGGATAGGAGTCTTGACTATTTGGTTCATGCCCTAACACAACCAACAGGGATAACCTCTTTGTCCTTCGGTTTGCTAGGAATCGCATCGAATCGTGATCGTTATAACAAACAGATGCCGATTGACGTTTACGAAGCAAATGTCATACGTGCAACAGAAACTATATCAATTGATAACGGGATTTATAAACCGGCTTTGCTCGCTTTAGCCATGCAGGAATGCTTTGGGTTCAAGGCTTCTTCAGAATCTGGGTTGAATTCGGAGGCGGTGGGATGAGTTTTTCCGAACCGAATCGTCCTAACCGTCGCACCGTTCTTACGCTTGGTGGTCTCGCCGCTGCGGGACTTATTGTTCCATCAGCCATCAAGCAAATAACGCGACAAAAAGCCCCGGTTTTTGTCGCAAAGAACCAAACCTACGGAGCCAATCTAGTTACAACCATCAGAGAAGGCCTGGTTGCGTGTGGATTGAATGCCGTTGAGTTGCAAGGCAAGCAAGTTCTACTGAAGCCAAACCTTGTGGAACCAACTCGCAAGATCCCGCACATGACGACGCACCCCTCGATGATCATTGCAGCAGCGGAAGTCTTCCGTGAATGGGGCGCCACCGTGACGGTTGGTGAAGGACCAGGTCACGTGCGTGATACTGATATGGCATTAATTGAATCAGGTGTTGGTGAAGCACTTGATGATGCCAAGCTTCGTTTTGCCGACTTGAACTATCAAAGGGTGGAGTGGCGCCGCAATCGGTCTAACTTCAGCAAGCTAAAAGGTCTTTATTTGCCTGAAAGCGTAGCTGAGGCAGACTTAGTCGTCTCGATGCCAAAGATGAAGACACACCATTGGGTTGGTGCAACGCTCTCGATGAAAAATCTTTATGGAGTTATCCCGGGCATCAAATACGGTTGGCCAAAGAACGTTTTGCATCACAATGGGATTCCAAATACTGTGGCCGATATCAATGCTACACTCCCGCGATTAATTGGTATCGTTGACGGAATCGATTGCATGGAAGGTGACGGCCCCATACTGGGAAGTCTTAAACAGATGGGGCTCGTTGCGGTTGGAACAAGCTTGCCAGCGCTTGATGCGACACTTGCCAGGATTATGGGCCTCATTCCTGAGCGCATTAATTATCTTCAGCTTGCAGCTGAACGAATCGGACCAGTTGCTGTGGCGCAGATTGAACAACGCGGTGAAGCATGGCAACCTTTACTTAGTCCGTTTCAGGTTCTCGATAAGCCTCACCTTCAAAAACTACTTGCCGACGGTGGGCACTTGGTCAGCTAGTTCTTAGCTTGTTGTGTCATCAACTTTAATGTTGAACTTACTCAGCCATCGAGAATCGGAAACTTCCTCTGAGTTTGCCCATTGCGATTCGCTACTCCATAAATTGTCGCGACAAACTGGGCATGGCATCGATTCGTCGTCCGCATACGCTGGCTTGTCAGTTAGCTTAGACTCATACCAAGCTGAATCGCATTCTTTGCATAGAATTACGATAGCTTGACAACCTCCGCAAAGTCGCAGCCCTAGCTGACCGACGCTACATATGCGGCATTCACCGATACTAATCATGTTAGCTGCTCATGGTCGATAGGGAAAAGCGGTGATGAGTCGATCACGTTCGACCACAAGTTTCAGATATTTGGCAGCTGGGTAGTTCCTTCGTTTCCCCGAGGTTCCACCGATATAGCCGATGCGTTTACCTAAGTTGACCGTATAGATGGTTCTTTCATCTTCGTAATCCGTATCGGTTCGATCACCAAGTAACGCTTGTTGGTAGGCATCGTCAATTATCTGAAAGACTTCCAGGGGATCTTTTGAATCAAAGACGCCATGTTGTCCTTGTTGATTAGGTTCATCGCGAGTGTGTGCCATGATGTGCATGATGCGATGACCATGTTCACTGCCGCGTGTGTACCGTAGGCCGGCTGGTGAATTGTAGGAATCACGCCCAACCGGCTCAAGGAAACCTTCCAGCTCTTCAATGGCATCGCTATTACCTGACGATTCTCCATCGGATTTTGGAAAAGAGGGAGCATCGTTCGGAGCGTCGGCAACAATGTCGGGAAGATCAACACCAAGATTCTTTTCAACCGTTGGTTGCAAGAAGACGTAAAGTAATACCGCTACGCCAAGAATAAACACTCGTGGCCATGAGATTTTCCCGTCGGACGTCTTTACCAAACGGACTAGCAGATTAATAAGTTGATTGTTTTTGCGAGACATAATTAGTTGAAAAGACTTTACTCTTCTTCGCTTGAAAGTTCCTCTTCAGTTGGCAAGTGTTCATCTTCTTGGCGAGTTGCAAAAAAGTAAATCGTCGCCAAGCTAGCGGTTGCAATGGTGATCAGACGAAATCCAAGAGCGACTAAGGTTCCGTCCCCTTCGCTAACGACTGCTTCACTCGCGCCCGAGGCTCCGATCCAATCATAGAGATAGTTGCTAACTAACTCCGTAGTGCCCAGACCATTGGGGGATATTGGCAATGCTCCGGCAACGCAAGCAACTGGAACAATAAATAGGTGTTCTAGAAAGCTTGGAGGGTCAATGGGCAATGCTTTGGCTGCGCAGTAGAAGGCAATAAACATAAGTAAGTTGCCAACCATACCGAAGGCAAGTGCAAGCAGTATGTACTGTCTGCCCGAATTATATCTGGCGGCCAGATTCGCCAATGTCTCGAAGACTTTTCCAAGGATGGGTATAGAAATGAACAGCCGACTAACTTTGGCAAGCGGCTCACCGGGAGCAATCGCTGCAAAGAATATTACGACACCGGCTACGCCAATATACTGGATTGTCCGGCACATCCAGGTTAGGGCTTTGCTGCCTTGATTAACTCCGTCGGGATCGTTCAATAATCCAATTGCAATGATCGCCGCGTTGGCATAGATCAGCATGATTAGTAAGCCCATTAGTCGATCAACTAATACCGTGGTGACAGATCTAGCGCGTAACCCAGGTCGTTTGTGAGCAAGTAGTGATGCTTTGACGATGTCCCCACCCGTGCTGCCGAGCGATATGAAAGAAGAAGCGTAACCAATGGCAACCCAACGGATCGCTTCTTTGATCGAGAGTGGCAGTTCAGCAGCCCATGCAATCGACATCCAACGCATGGCCCCGAAAAGCAAGCAAGCAACCATAGCGACGGTTCCTAAAACGAACCATCCATATTCAATGGTTCCTTCTCGCAATCGAGTAAAGCCATCATTCTGAACAATTTGCCATAGCAAGAAGCCTATGATGCCAAATCCAATGGATACTTTGATCCCAGATAAAAGCAAACTTTTCACCCGTGAAGGCTTAGATTCTGAGGCACCATCTGGCGTTTTTTGATCGATTGATGGCATCTTGTAAATTGCATGAATCCGAGGCGTTGACAACTCGCCGATCGCGAGATATTCATAATAGGCTCGATTTCAACTAAGAACATACTCAAAGGACGGTGTTGTTCAGTAGTTTGCAAGATTCGTTGAGAAAGATTGACGATTCTTCGCCAATCGAATTGTTTCGCCTGGGGTTGATTAAAGAGTGTTTCCTTAGCGTTACAATAAAGACTAAGGGGGATTAGCTCAGTTGGGAGAGCGTTTGGCTGGCAGCCAAAAGGTCACCGGTTCGAGCCCGGTATCCTCCACTTTCAAAAAGCCCACCAAGTTTTGGTGGGCTTTTTCTTGTAGCGAAATTGATAGCCAATTCCACAGACCAAAGTGAAAACGAAGCATGGTTACACGCTTGTCTGTGATGATGTTTGTTCAGTTCTTTGCTCTCTCGGCATGGATCATTACGATTGCTACGTTCATTAAAGAAAATACTTCGCCACTTGGCGATGCGATTTTCCAGCCAGGTTTCATTGGACTTAGCGCTACGACAGCGGCGATTGGTAGTTTACTCTCGCCAATTTTGCTTGGATTTGTTTCTGACAAATACTTTTCCGCTGAGAAGATTTTGTTGCTGCTCAATGTTCTTTGTGGTCTGCTCACTTGGTACATGTATGATGCTTCTTGCGATACTCAGGCTGAGTTTTATTGGGCGATGTTCTTTTATTTCCAAGGTTATGTTCCCTGTGTGACCTTAGGCAATGCGATCGCTTTTCGACATCTTAAAGATGTTGATAGAGAATTTTCACTTGTTCGAGTCCAAGGAACCGTTGGTTGGATTGCCGCGGGTCTTTTTGTAGGTTGGTTTTGGCCCGCTGTAACTGACGAAAATATTGAGCTGACTCGGACCCCGCTTGCAATTGCTACTATCACCCACGCTTTGATGGCGTTGTATTGCTTATCGCTTCCGAAGACTCCTCCAATTAAAGACATTGACTTAGCTTCGGATTCAAGCAAAGAGATCGAAGAACAAAAAGAGGGCTCATCACTTATCCAAAATCGAGTCTTTCTGTTTTTTCTCTTATTTTCCTTGCTCGCCTGCCTTCCGAGCATTGCTTACACCAACTATGCCAATCCGTTCCTGAATGATCTTCAATTCAATAGCCCTGCCGCTCTTTTAACTTTGGGACAGCTTTCAGAAGTCTTTTGTCTCATGGCAATGACGATGATCATCTCCAAGATTGGTTTGAAAAAGCTAATGCTCATTGGGATGCTTACTTGGGTATTGCGTTACCTCTTGCTTGCTTGGGGAACCTCCTCTGGTCTTACTTTTCCGGTCTACCTTTCGATTGTGATTCATGGGCCCTGTTTCGCTTTCATTTATGTTGCAGGCCAAATTTACATTGACCAAATTGCTTCAGAAAAGAATCGAGCCTCTGCTCAAGGATGGTTGTCATTTGCTACTACTGGGGTTGGTCATATTCTTGGCGCCTTGCTTTGCGGTGGTTTGGAGAGAAGCTACTTGTCCATCACAGCTACCCAGCAAGAGAGTGATTGGTTGACATTCTGGCTGATACCAGCTGGTCTTTATCTTGTTACGGCAATCCTTTTTCAAATTTCCTTTAAGGACCCACGGAAACATTTGGAATTGCATGCCTCGGATCTCCCTCCCTCACCAAACGATGCACTTGGCCCACCTCCGCACGCCTAGCCGAATACATTTCGTATTCTGCTATCCCCAAAGTTTGCGATCCAGCAAGCGATAGTTGATTGCCTCGCTCAGATGATGCGGGGCAATCGAATCGTTTGGTTCGAGATCGGCGATCGTCCGAGCGACACGAAGGATTTTGTCGTGTGCTCGCGCTGAGAGTCCAAGTTGTTCTACGCTGTTTCGTAGCAGATTGGCACAATGGTCATCCAATTGGCAATGTTCTCTTACAGCTCGCGTACTCAATTGTGAGTTCATTCTTGCTTGTCCACTTGGTTTCGTTCTTGTTAGTTGTTTATTTCTAGCGGTCAAAACTTGCTCGCGCATTGATTGGCTTGAGGTGCCGGGGCGATTCGAGCGAAGCTCATCGTATTCAACTGCGGGAACTTCGATTTGGATATCGATCCGATCCATCAAAGGACCGCTTATCTTGGTCATGTAACGCTCAACTTGAATCACGCCACAATGGCACTCACGCCGTGGATCATTTCGGTAACCACATGGACACGGGTTTAGCGATGCGATTAGCATAAAGTCGGCTGGAAAAGTCGTCGTAGCAATGGCACGGCTGATCGTGACTTCCCCCTCTTCAAGCGGCTGACGCAAGACTTCTAAGGTTTGGCGATTGAATTCGGGTAGCTCGTCAAGGAACAACACACCGTGATGTGCCAAGCTGATCTCGCCCGGGGTTGGTGTTGAACCACCTCCGACAAGGCCTGCGTTGCTAATCGTATGGTGTGGCGACCGAAACGGCCGTTGGGCCAAAAGGGATTGCCCCGATCCAAGCCGACCTATCGAGCTGTAAATGCGAGTTGTTTCAACCGATTCGTCGGTGGTTAGTTGAGGTAAGATCGTCGGCGCTCGTTTCGCGAGCATCGTCTTTCCACTTCCCGGTGGTCCTACCATTAACAGATTGTGTCCCCCAGCGGCAGCGATGGTCATGGCTCTTTTGGCCATCTCTTGTCCGCGCACATCGGCGAAGTCGATTTCATACCGGCTTTGATCAGCTACCAAATCGGAAACGACACAAGGTTCTGGCACTAGGTCTACTTCGCCCGAGAAGAATGCGGCTGCTTGGGCGAGGCTATCTACCGCGATAACATCAAGTCCTTCAACGACTGCCGCCTCGCGAGCATTTTGCGGCGGAACCACTAACCCACGGATTCCTTCCTGATCCGCTGCTGCCATCGCCATCGACAGCGCTCCTTTCACGGGACGTGTTGTCCCATCAAGAGCCAGTTCCCCAACGACGGCATACGACCCGAGTCTTTCCAAATCGATCTGTCCGCTGCCGGCGAGGACGCCCAAAGCAATTGGCAAATCAAATGAAGAGGCTTGCTTGGGGAGTTCAGCCGGGGCGAGGTTGATAACGATGCGATCCTGTGGCCGAACGAATCCACTGTTGACGATGGCTCGTTCGCTCCGATGGGTTGCTTCGCGAACTGCCGCCTCGGGCAAGCCGACAAGGATCGTCTTGGGAATCGCCCCTGGAGAGACATCGACCTCGGCAACAACTGGGACGGCGTCAATTCCAAGCAGACTATAAGTACTAAGTTTGGCAAGCATAAAGGGCTCCAAAACAATTGAGTGTTCTTTTGAACACCTGTCGGTTTTAGGCCCGTTTAGTTTGCTTGCAAGCGGAATCGATTGAGAATTTGAGGAATGGAGAGTGATTACCCAAAACTTTGGGTGAGCTTCTTAGTTGAATGTCCTCACATATTTGGGGATGCGATCATCAGATATTGAACGAGGACCTGTTTCAGTTTTGATACAATCAAATCTCTTGTAAAATTCAAATTTCTAAGGCGCCATTTATGGCTACCACTCCCGACTCAGCCCAAGCGGTTCAGGCTCTGCTATCCCTGCCGTTGTTAGTTATTGGCTTATCGCACATTCTTCAGCCAAAATTGTGGGTTGAGTTTTTCTCGTACTTGCATGGTGGGTACAGCGGGGGTTGTGATTCGCACCTTCGCCTTAGAATTGATGCCGGCCATGATGATCATCACTGTCCATTTGGTCTGGTCGGGACCGGAAATCTTACTAACCCTGTATGGAGTTTTGTTGTCATTAAAGATAGCGATCAGTCTTCTTGTTCCTTCGGTAGGACTGAAGTCTTTGGCAATGGCTGACCGAAATCAGATTGTGCCGTTAAGGGTAGCAGGAGCTACACTCATCGCGATATCCGCAGCTTGCTTTTGGGCACTATTTCGCTAAAGTTCTAGAAGACTATTGTTGTCGAACTAAGTCATCAGTATGAGTTAATGATGATATTTTTTAGTAGACGAATTCCTTATCTGGCTTTAGGCAATACTTTTAAGAAGAAAAAAGAAGTCTCACTCTTGTTCTTCGCGTATGGAATTATCGCAATCTCAATTTACTTACTTGCGGGACTAGGTGAATATAATCCGCAGTTTAAATTGAACTCTCGAAATTTTGGCCTAATAGCTGGCTTCTTTGTGTTGCCATCGCTAATTGAGGAGCTTGTGTGGAGATGGGTGTTAATTAGCCCAACGGTCTTAGGATCAATAAGCGGGAAATCAATCAAGCAAATACTCATATCTTCCATAATATTCACAGCGGCGCACCCAATTGCAGCTATTCTTTTTGTGCCACACGCAAGAGATATATTCTTCCAGCCAGCTTTTCTCTTAATCGTATTTCTACTTGGAATGACTTGCGGAACATCTTACGTGCTTACAAAATCAATATGGCCTTCGGTGATTATCCATTGGCTCACAGTTCTGGCTTGGAAGTTTTTATTTGGTGGACCCTTCGTCATGCTGGGGAGATGAAAGTACACAATTATCAGGGTTTTTGAAATGCGGCGATGGCACTTCAACCGTTTTCTCATCCGGCTTATACCCAGCCGGTGAAAGCTTCAACTGCTTCAATCGTTTGAGCAGTCTCTTGGATGGCAAGCCGTTGGTTTCTTCTTTGGCCAATTTTTCAATCGCGTTGATGTACTCGCCCATTAGGTGGTCAGCAAACTGATCGATTCGCCAATTGGTTAGGCTTCGCAGGAAACCCCACCAGCGATCGTGCATGCGGAACATGCCTCCTTTACTACTCACCTTGCCGAAGCGATTGAGATAAAGCTCGTGGCCGGCGTGCCGATAGCCCATGAATCGTGGCGGGACACGTGGCACGATGTCGTTGTTGTTAACCCAACGATAGATCGGGATGTGGACATAGTTGACGTATCTCTTGTTGCCAACGCGTGGAGCACCGTAAGTAAAGACTGCTTCCGGAGTCGAGCGGATGTGCGACAGCTTACAGCGTCCGGCGCAGATCGAAGTCATTGCGCCGCCGAGTGAATGACCGGTGAACCAAAGAGTTCGGTTATTGCTAACGAGCGCTTGCTCAAGGCGTGGCCAAAGGTCGTCCACTTCTCGCTTAAAGCCACGGTGGACGCGGCCAACCGTTTCCGCCAAATCGGTAGCGGCGTCAAGGTCTGCTTTGATGTCGTTCCATTCGCTTGGCTCCGTGCCACGGCAAACGATGATCGCATCATGATCGTTACCAAAGCAGTAAGCTTGGGCTCCATCACGGTCGTAGAATCGCGTTTCAGGAAGACCGATGTCATTAGCAAGCTGTCCTGCTACGGTCCGCGAGAAATAGGAGGCACGCGATAGCTCGGCAAACAGAAGTGACTTCTCCGCAAAGCTGAGTTCCGCGATACATCGATCTTCCAGTTTCGTGATTGCCTTAAGCGAAGCACCGGGGCTAAGGTCTTCGGTAGGTTTCGGCTGGGGCATCGACACGGGTGGCGATCCTGCGATTCAGGCGGCAGCAAATGGAATTGGTGCCCTCGAATCTACCCCCAGTCATGGTTTGACTCAAGCAACTGGAAAAAGAAACTTTCTCTCACTTGCCCGCTAGCTAGTCTGCGGTTGCTAGGTTCTGCCGATTTTTCCAATAGTTGACGGCAGTTGCGATTTCGACGGAGTCATTCATCGCTTGATACTCGGTAAGCCAATCGAGGAAGAATTGGCATGCTTTGCGGCTGATGCGTGATCCGGGCTCTCCAAAATAAAACGGATTGCTGCTTGCATACTGATATTGCTCATCGCTATTCGTTACAGCTCGGACGGCCAACCAGCCCGATTCTTCAAATGCGATAGCGGGTAGTTTTCCGCCCGCGGCTGCCCAATCGCTAAGCCGAACGGATTTAACCACTTTGCCATTCTTCAAAATATCGAGGTAGTCAACGGGTGTACGAGTCGCCAGGTTGAGACTTACAAGAGCTTCCGAGGGGACTGAAAAATGGTTGTCTGAATCGGGTGGACGAAAATCGATAAAAGGGCGGAGCAGCGGGCCGTTGGTAACGACCGATTTGCCGGAAAGCAGATTAGGCCAAGTTATCTCGGCATCTGAATTATTAAAGTAATACGTTCGGGCTACCCCGACCGGATTGTCATTCAAGCCAGACCCACTTAGTGCAACGGCAGGAATCGTCAGTCCCGATTCAAGAATTTGATGATGGATCACTTCGCGCCATTGGCCTGGGCCGCGAGGGTTGTTGAATCGTGGATGATTTGGCAGACGACCGAGGCGTTTTTGTTTGCTTTTGGACATGGCACTCGCCCAACCGTCGATCGTAACAACCGCATCGACAAGATTCTCCGAAAGCCATATCGGTAGCTCCCAGCTGACGGGTGAAGTAACGACCTTCCAGCCTTGATTGCGTGCTTCCTTCAAAAACGTGCTGCTTTGACCAATTGGTTTCGGAAGCTGTTCAAGCGTTAGTTTGCCACTTGGGTCGTGCAGCCAGGCGATGCCCTGGGGGGCATGCCATAATGCACTGCTACCTGCTGGAGGTTCGTAGCCCTTGGCAATCTTGCCAACCGTTTGCCAACTATCATTTTTCCATTCCCAACCAATATTTGCGAACCAATCTATATGCTCGGCACGTAGAAGAAGGTTGTGATCGTTGGTCCGACGGGCGACTGCTAGGTCGGTACTTTGCCAGCCTTCTTCGGAAAGGTTAGCAAAGCGACGAACTTCGATTCGTTTGGTATCGTTGGCATCTCGTTCGATTTCGAAGTGGCCAGCCAAGGTTCGATACTCGGGCCCCGCATCGAGATGAAATCGATAGATACCACGCTTCAAGCCAAGCGTTGTCATTCCATCGATATAAGCATGGTCGGCGTGGTCTGCCTTGCCCCAGCCACGGGCTCGGACGGTTCGATCGCGTGAATCTTCAAGGTGGATTCGACTGGCAACGGGTTCGCCGGTTTCGGCATCGACGATCTCAACGACCAATTCTCCATCCGGTTTGGCATCGGCGTATGAGCCGACGGCCATCCACGCAAACAATACAAGGTAGGGGAGCCAGGTCGAAGATAGGCGTATTTGGTTCATAGACTGAAAGTCTAGCATGCCAAAAGGACCGAGGATTTAGGGCTTAAATACAGGACTAACCACTCGGTCCGACGGGAAAAATGGCTTAAACTAATCAAATCCAAGAGGGAACCAACCTTTGTATGGTTTATCAAAGTTACCAGAATCAAAACCCAACTCAGGCCACGATGGCTGAAGACTATTATAAGACGCTAGGCGTTTCACGATCGGCTTCGGATGATGAGATCCGAACGGCCTATCGTGATCTTGCGCGCAAGTACCATCCCGACTTGAATCCTGATGACGAGTCGGCCAAGAAAAAGTTTCAGGACGCGACTGTCGCCTTCGAAGTCCTTGGCGATGAAAGCAAACGGAAACAGTACGACCAATTTGGACACGCCTTCAATCCATCCGGAGCAGGCGCAGGCGGTCCTGGCGGATGGCCTGGTGGAATGGGTGGCGGACAGGGCGGAGTTGAATTTGATCTGAATGATCTCTTTGGAGGAGGAGCGGGCGCTGGCGGGCAAGGTGGATTTGCTGATCTCTTCAAGCAATTCGGCGGAGGTGCTGCTGGCGGATTTGGAGGTGGACAGGGCAGACGAACCAAACAGCCCCCCCAACGTGGCGAAGACATATCGCATGAGATTACTATCCCCTTCGCAACGGCTGTGATGGGGGGCGAAACAAGCCTCAGCCTAAAACGTGCCGGTGGTAAGCAAGAGACCATCAACGTCAAAATTCCTGCAGGCGTTGAAGATGGCAAGAAGATAAGGCTGCGTGGTCAAGGGAACCCATCTGCTAACGGAGGAGATTCGGGCGACATTTTACTAACGGTTAAAGTCGCACCGCATCCAAATTTTCGACGTAAAGGAAATAACCTTGAGGTGGATGTGCCAGTGACCCTCGCCGAAGTTGCACGTGGAGCGAAGCTTGATGTTCCAACTCCTCATGGCACGATTACGATGACTCTAAAAAAGGGAACGCCAAGCGGCACACGGCTCCGTGCCAAAGGCCAAGGAATTCGATCAGCAGGCAAGACCCATGGGGATCTTTATGCCGTGATCCAATTAGTGCTTCCTGAATCAATTTCCGAGGAAGATTGGAACCAACTGGCTGAGATTTCCGATGGATATGCCCAATCGCTTCGCGATGATTTGCGATGGTAGAATAAGAGTATGTTCTTAGCAGAAACCAATTCCATTGATCCCCCGACCCAGGCAGCGATGATGCTGGCCTTGTTGGGGATCGTTCTGCTCGGCATAGCGCTCGTGGTGATTATACTGCTAGGTGGTCGATGGGTTCGTCGGCTTGGAAAGAAGCCAAAAAGCGCGAATAATCTGGACCCCAAGTTTCGTCAGACGGAGATTCTCGAAAAGATCTGTATCGACAAGGAAGAAAGACGAGAAAGCCTTTCCTCGGCTGAAACTCACTCTGAAAAGAATACTTCCAAGGAGACCGACACGGCATGACTCCGGCGGAAGAGAATCAGCGATTCCGTTTTGGCAAAGCGTATCGGCTTCTTACAAAAGAACAGTATGACCGTGTATTTGCCAACAAGCAGAGCGCTGCTGATCATTGTCTAATTGTTTACGTATGTCCAAATGATTTGGGCTATCCAAGGCTTGGGCTGGCCGTCTCGCGGAAGGTTGGCAAAGCACATCTACGTAATCGCTGGAAGCGACTGCTTCGAGAAGCATTCCGAATTTCGCAGCACCAGATTCCTGCGGTGGATATCATATGCATCCCCCGCTATCGTGAGGAACCGAACTTTGAGATGCTCAACAAGTCGCTTTGCAAGTTGATCAATAAAATTGATCGCCGCATCAAGAAACAGTCCGAAGATACCACAAGGGATGGCAAGCAATGCTAGCGTGCCTCCGCTTTCTGGTTGATGCTGTTGGCTGTCTATTCAGCCTTGTGATGATTCTGATAGTGCGTGGCTATCAGCTTTTCATTAGCCCCTGGTTGGGGAAAAACTGCCGTTACGAGCCAACATGTAGCCAATACATGATCCAGGCGATTAAAAGGTACGGACCATTCTATGGCTTCTATAAGGGAGTCAGACGCATGCTTCGCTGTCACCCTTGGTCCGATAGTGGATGGGATCCTCCTTAAATCAGGGCTTTCAGAGTTCTGTCTTGTCTCGCCTAGGGAAAATACCTACTCTCCCGCGTCGCTATTGCGAATCGGACGGCCTGCGCAGGCCGTTGGTTTTTGCCTACCTTGTTGAGAACAAGCGGTTATGTCACCTCTTCAGTCTGGTCATACCAATACCCTTGATCGAGCCAACTTCGCCTTCCGAGGCGGCTTGGCTCTTATATTAGCATGTCTGATTTTAACGACCGGTTGTACTTCGTTGATTATGTCTCGTGACAAGTCAGTTGAGCAAAAACTAGAAGAGGCAACCGAGGTCAACAGTACCCCTTATATCTCGAAATATGCTCATCCTTATGGACTACAGTACGAAAAAGTAGAAGCAGTTGCTTTGGTAACGGGGCTTGATGGAACGGGCGAAGACCCACCTCCGATTCCTCAAAGGGCCGCTTTGCTTGACGAAATGAATCGCCGTGATGTGCCAAAACCAAACCAACTATTAGCATCAAGAGACACGGCACTTGTTCTTCTTCATGCCTATTTAAAGCCTGGCATTCGCAAAGGTGATCGCTTTGACGTTGAAGTGCGTACACCCACACGTAGCAAAACCGAAAGTTTACGAGATGGTTGGGTACTCGAATCTCGGCTCACTCCGTTAGCTGCCCTTGGCGGCCAGATTCGTGAAGGACATGTCATGGCGTTGGCTGAAGGAGCGATTCTGGTCGATCCTTCGGCAAGTGACGAGGAAGATGTTGCTGCGGCTACGACAGGTCGAATTCTTGGTGGAGGCGTTTCGTTGAAAGACAGGCATTTGGGGCTTGTTATTGCTGACTCCCACAGCTCGGTCCGCATGGCAACTTCGATAGCAGCGGCGATTAATGATCGCTTCCACCGTTACGATGCGGGCCATAAGACAGGCGTTGCCGAAGCCAAAACCGACGACAGGATCGAGCTGCGTGTTCATGAACGCTACCAAGATAATATCTCACGTTATATACGTGTGATTCGTAACATCACGTTGCGTGAATCACCCAGTGGCCAAAACGAACGTGTCAATATGCTAGGCCAGCAGCTGCTCGACCCTTTGATGGCTTCCAAGTCGGCCCTAAGACTTGAAGCAATTGGTAGTGAAATGGCAATTGAAATGCTTGAGAAAGGACTTGAGTCAGACGATGCGGAGGTTCGCTTCTACTCAGCCGAGGCGCTTGCCTACTTAGATCAAACCAATAGCGTCAATGCCCTTGTGCAATCAGCTCGTAAAGTTCCAGCATTTCGCGCTCATGCTTTGACGGCATTAAGTGCTATGGACGATGTCGTTGCTTATGACTCGTTAAGAACGTTGCTTTCAAGTCAAAGTAGTGAAACTCGATACGGTGCTTTTCGAGC
>SPJK01033001.1_pt1 | contig 21178 bp, 16 predicted proteins | sample 3741771 | NCBI WGS metagenome assembly SPJK01 (sample SAMN10925997, study PRJNA522277) | cold seep metagenome | isolation source: Elba SIP-enriched marine methane seep metagenome, extraction at timepoint T2 | place: Italy: coast of Elba, Mediterranean Sea
GGTAGTACCATCACCAATAATGGCACCTTCAGGAATAACCCTGGCGGAAGCTGTACCTTATCCGGAGCAATGACCAACACCGCCACCGGCAGTGTCCTCAATCAGGAGATCATCACTATTACTGCATCGGGTTCAGTAAACAATGCCGGCATCTTCACCGCTATTGATGCCAATTCTGACGTCGCTTCGTCTGCCGGCAGTTTCACCAATAGCGGCACTTTCACCAATAATGGCACCTTCACCAATACGGGAATGTTTACCAATAGTGGCACCGTAGAGGCCGCCACCGGTGGTGCCGATGATTTCAATAATGATGGGACTATCACCAACAGCGGCGACATCAATATTTCTGGCACACTCACCAATTCTGCCAGCGGTTCCCTTAGCAATGAGCCCGGTGGAACCATCACCAACTCCAATACGCTTGACAATGCCGGAAACATGGTCAACAATGGTGACGTAGCAATGCCCGCTTCCGGTGATGTATTCTCTAATAGTGGCTTCCTGGGTGGTACAGGAACCATTGATTACCTCTCCGGTGGCACTTTCACCAGTAATGGCGTCATTGCTCCAGGCAATTCTGTTGGAACCATGACCATCAACGGCGACTTTGTCAATACGGGAAAAATTGAGGTAGAATTAGTTAGTCTCGGCTTAGGCGGCGTAGACCTTATCGAAGTAAATGGTGACGCCGATATCAGTGGAGCTGTTACGGCTATTATTCGCAGTGACTTCACCATGGCTTTAGGCCAGGAAGTCAACATCGTGGATGCTTCAGGCACCTACACCAATCCTTGTGCGGTGGGAGTTGATGCGGCCAATACCAGCGCTATGAATCCGCTCGAATATGTTTGTGGTGTGGGTAATCTCCGATTCATTGTAGCTACTGTATTGCCCGTAGAACTCTTATCCTTTGATGCGACTGTACGTGGGCAGCAAGTTTTCCTGGAATGGATAACCACCAATGAAGAAAACAATGCCTATATGGCCGTTGAACGCAGCACCGATGGACAAAATTTCACGGAAATCGGACGTATCCCAGGTAGAGGCACCACAGCATTAGAGCAGTATTATTCCCTTGTAGATACTAAGCCAGCGCAAGGCCGTAACTACTATCGCTTGCGGCAGGTCGACTTTGATGGTACCGTCCATTACTTCCATATCATCTCAGTTGTGGTAGAGGGCCAGTCAGTCGAACGCTGGCGCGTATACCCGAATCCAGTCAAAGACCAATTGCAAGTACATTGGCTGGGGCAGAATTCCAATGAGAGCTGGAATGTCGTTCTATTGAATACGCAGGGGCAAGTATTGCTCAATTTGCCTGCAACTCCTTTAGATGGCCTTCTCCCTATCGACATGAGCGGTTTGCCAGCAGGTTTGTACTTTCTTCAATTCGGCAATGGTCAGGAGATCGAAACACTGCGGGTCATTAAACAATAACAACCTCATTGGCGCTAGATAAACGATGTGCCAATACCAACTTCAACTAATAGATCATCGGAGATACTTTATTGCACCTCCTTGTCATGTTCAACAAAAATCCTTATGAAATTGCAACATCTACATCAAGCTTGGGCAAAGCCCCAGTGGGCTACCCCTACACTGTATAGCCTCCTCTTTTTTCTTTTTCTCTCTTCTTCTTTATCAGCACAAACGACCTATACCTTTACTGGTGGTGCCGCCAATCAAAATTGGAATACTAATGGTAATTGGGATGTCAACGGGCGGCCTCCAGCAACACTTTCACCCGGGGATGCTATCATTATCGATGCTAATTGTGACCTAAATAACAATTATACCTTGGCAAGCGGTGCGACTCTGACCGTTAATGCAGCCGACACCTTAAGAACAAATACTAATCGCGACTTGACCATTGAAGGTAGCTGTACTGTAAATAGTACTGGCATGTTGCAAAGTCGCCGCGACTTAACGATAGCAAGCAGCGGCACCCTAACCAATAACGGCACCTTTATTAGCGCCAATGGCAATAATGACACACTTTTTATTGCTGGCTCATTAATCAATAATGATACTGTCTCCAACGACAACAAAGCAATCGTACAAGCCGGTGGTTCTGTAACTAACAATGGCCGCTTCAACAATGGCAATAATAATAGTGACCATCTTTTTATTAGCGGCACATTTACCAATAACAATACATTTACCAGCACCGCAGATATCACCATTAATGATGGAGGATCAGTCATCAATGGCGGAAGTTTTGAGCATGCCAATAACGATGCCGATGAGCTCATTATCAATGGCTCGTTTGACAATAATAGCACCCTGACAAGTAATAGTGACATTACCATTGGTTCAACCGGATCACTCACGAACGACGGGACCATGACTCATGCCGACGACAACGACGACGACCTCATCATTAATGGCTCGATGACTAACAATGGCCCCCTGATGAATAATCACAACATCACCATCAACGCTGGCGGGAGCCTAAACAACAATAACACCATTACTCACTCAAATGGTAATAACGACCTACTAACCGTTTCAGGCACCCTCACCAATGTAGGAACCATCACCAATCGGGATGATGTCTTGGTTGAAAGTGGAGGCACGCTAACCAATAACGGCACTTTCACGAATGGCAATGGCAATTCAGACTTACTCACAATCAATGGCACCTTTGATAACAACAGTACCCTTAGAAGCAACACAAACATAACAGTTTCAGCTACCGGATTTCTAATCAATGACGGCACCGTAAACCTTCCTAACACCACTGGAGATCGGGACCAAATCGACGTAGCCGGCAGTATGGAAAACAATGGTTCCATCACCATGAATAGCGATGGGTATATCGCCAATAGCGGATCTTTCAACAACGCAAGTGGTGGCACGATCACCAATAACGACACGATCACCAATAGCGGAAACTTTGTCAATAATGGCGTCATTTCTATGGCTGCTTCCACAGATGCCTTTGTTAATACTGGCTTCCTTGGCGGCACCGGCACGCTCACCTATTCTGCGGGAGGTACTTTTATCAATGAAGGCACCGTGGCTCCTGGCAACTCCATCGGCACTAAAACGATCAACGGCAACTTTGTCAACAACGGAACCATCGAAGTTGAATTGATGAGCCTGGGCCTCGGCGGCGTAGATCTGATCCAGGTGAATGGCGACGCCAATATTGGTGGCAACGTGACTGCGATCATTCGCGATGACTTCCTGATGGCAACGGGTGACGAAGTCAACATCATTAGCGCTAGTGGTACTTATACCAACCCTTGTGCAGTAGGTGTCAATGCCGTAAATACAGGTGCTGTTAATCCGTTAGAGTATGTGTGTGGCGTAGGTAATCTGCGTTTCATTGTGGCCACTGTTTTACCGGTCGAACTCCTGTCATTTGACGCTACCGTTCGTGGCCAACAAGTTCTCCTCGAGTGGACAACAACTAATGAGGAAAACAATGCTTACATGGCCGTCGAGCGCAGTATCGATGGGCAAACTTTCTCCGAGATCGGACGCTTGTCGGGAAGCGGTACCACCGAATTAGAACAGTACTATTCCCTGTTAGATCAAAATCCCACACAAGGTCGCAACTACTACCGCTTGCGGCAGGTCGACTTTGACGGTAGTACGCATTATTTCCATATCATCTCCGCCCTCGTTGACGAAGCCGGAGGCGAGCAATGGCGCGTATATCCGAATCCTGTCAAAAAGCAGGTGCACCTACAGTGGCTGGGAGAGGAGCGCGGCATTTGGACGGCAAATCTGCTCAATGCGCAAGGACAAATGGTGCAGGTTCTTTCCGTTATTTCAACGGAAGACCTACAACCAATGGCTATGGATGATCTGCCAGTCGGCATTTATTTTCTACGGCTACAAAATGGCTTGACCGTAGAAACCATACGCCTCGTCAAACAGTAATCTGTTCGCACCGCCCGCGCTTTCCCCTTTCAGGAGGACAGTCGACAAAGTCGACAGGGGGCGCGGGCGGTGTGCGTAGAAAAAGTTATTTTGCCAATCCTACCCCGAGAAGCCCGTACTTCAAACAGGCTTAGATGTTGGCAAAAGATCTCTTTCAGGATAAAGTAGTCCTCGTTACTGGTGGGCGTAGTGGCATTGGTTTTTCTATCGCGAAACTATTTCTCCAGCACGGTGCTAAGGTGGTAATCGCCTCCCGGAAAGCGAAACCGCTAGCCACGGCAGCCGAAGAGCTCTCTACTTTCGGCGATTGCAGTCAACATCCTTGCGATATTCGTGATACTGAACAGATCGCCAGCTTGGCGGAGTTCATTCAAGCTACCCACGGCCGACTCGACATACTCATCAACAATGCAGGTGGCCAATTCCCCATGTTAGCAGAAGCTATGAGCCCTAAAGGGTGGAATGCCGTGGTGAATAACAACCTTAATGGTACCTTCTACATGACGCAGGCCATGGCCAAAGCCTTCTTTATACCTCAGCAAAGCGGGAATATCGTAAACATCATCGCCGATATCTTTCGAGGATTCCCCGGTATGGCGCATACCGGTGCTGCCAGAGCTGGAGTAGATAACCTGACCAAATCACTCTCCATTGAGTGGTGCAAATACAACATCCGCATCAATTGCGTTGCGCCAGGCATCATCCAATCCACTGGCCTGGACCAATACCCGCCTGAATTGCTGCAAGGACTGGAGGAACAGATCCCGATGGGAAGGCTGGGATCTATCGAGGAAGTGGCTTATTCGGTAGCCTTCCTGGCTAGCCCACTTTCTTCCTTTACTACGGGCGAAACCTTGTATGTAGATGGTGGCCGACGCTTAAGAGGAGATGTATTTACCTTCTTTTAGCCGCTTGGCAAGCGACAATGTGTTAACCTTTCAAAGGGCATTTTATGGAAATCGACTACACGAAACTAAAGACACCCATTGAATTCTTTTATCAGTGGGAAAAACGAACGCCAAATGCGGTTTTCCTTCGGCAACCTTCCGGACCAGATTGGAAAACCTTGACTTATGCCGAAGCAGGTCAGGAAGCCCGCAAAATGGCGGCAGCCTTGCAAGCAACTGGACTTGAGCAAGGCAGTCATGTTGGCATTATATCTAAAAATTGCTACCACTGGGTGCTGAGCGATTTAGCCATTATGATGGCCGGATTTGTATCGGTTCCGTTTTATCCGAGTCTTACCGCTGGGCAGCTGCATGAAGTGCTAACGAAAAGTAATACTCGCCTGCTAATTGCCGGCAAACTGGAGGAATGGGAACAGAAAAAAGCGGGCGTGCCGACGGGGCTTCCTATTATTCACTTTCCGCATTATGCCGGTAATGCTCTTATTGAAGAAGGGCAAGCTTGGGATGATCTAGTGGCTCAGCACGAACCGCTTGGCGATAATGTCAAACCCGCGCTAGAAGATACCTGGACCATTCTATTCACTTCCGGCACAACAGGCACCCCGAAAGGAGCCGTCCATCCCTACCGCAATCCTGCTATCCTTTCCCACTACGAAAGCCAATTCCACTTCATGGGTGTCTACAAATTGGATGGCGCGGAATTCCTGAGTTTCTTACCGCTCAACCATGTCGCAGAGCGTATCGCCGTGGTGCTTGGTTGTTTGTTATCAGGAGGTACGATCTCCTTTGTGGAAAGCATCGACACATTTGCCCAAAATTTGCAGGACACACAGCCTACTCTGTTTTTTGCGGTACCCCGTATTTGGCATAAATTCCAATTAGCGATTCTGGAAAAACTACCCGATCGCCGCCTCCAACGATTATTAAAATGGCCCGTTCTAGGCGGGTTTATTCGTCGGCGGATCAAGAAAGGCCTGGGCCTTTCACGGGCGCAGGTTGTACTTACAGGAGCTTCAATTACACCGGAAAGCTTGAAACAATGGTATCGCGGCCTCGGCATTAACCTGCGGGAAGTTTATGGAAGTACTGAAACTTGTGGCGGGTTTACGATCATGCCATCCGACTGGCACCAACCCAATACGGTAGGCCGCCCCGTCAAAGGGACCGAAGCTCGCATTGACCCTGAGACCGGCGAAATATTGATTCAAACGCCTTGGATGATGAGCGAGTATTATCAGGAACCAGCTCTAACAGGTAAGGTGCTAGCGGATGGCTGGTACAGCAGTGGCGACAAAGGAGTCCTGGATGAAGATGGATTCCTAAAGGTCATTGGTCGGGTAAAAGATGCATTCAAAACGGCTAAGGGAGAGTTCGTTACGCCTAACCCCATCGAGGAGCATTTTGCCCAAAATGATCACGTAGAACAGGTCTGTATCACCGGACTGGGACTTCCCCAACCGGTGGCTTTGATCAATGTTTCTGAGATCGCTAAGGGAATCGACAAGGTGGAATTAGAGGATGCATTCCGGGAAGAATTAGCTCGCATCAATCAACAACTCCAACGTCACGAAAAGGTATCCACCATCGTTATTACTCGAGACAATTGGAGTCAGGAAAATGACTTGCTTACGCCTACCTTAAAAGTTCGGCGGCATGCGATCAATGCACATTACGAATCAAACCTGCTCGAATGGCATGAACAAGATGGGGAAGTAATTTGGGAATAACTTGTCCGATCTTAACTAAACACACGTAGCACATCGCCGCTTAGGCTGGTCTGGTAGGTTGTCAAGCCATTGGAGCCATTATTATTCAGGCCGCCTCCGTCTAGCATATAGCGAGCTCCGTGAGCGGTGCAATACCACTCATCATCGCGCAAGGTAATTTGCAGACGCCCTTCATGGCTACACATGCGTGTTGCCGCTACATAATCACCGGCTAAGGTTCTGGCAACGACTACCGCATTGTCTATGACCACAAAACCCCCATTTTGCTGTAAGGCTTCGTATTCAAGAAGTGTGAGGTCCAGCGTTAGATCAATAGGCTCCGTCGGCCTGAAATCCTCTTTTGCACACCCACCCAGGCAGGCGGTCGTCAATACAAAAGCAGCACCTAGGCCTAGTTGTTCAAGAAATTCTTTTCTATTCATGGAAGAGGCTTTGTGAGGTAGAAAAAGCTAAGGTCTATCAACACATACGGTTCATTTGCGCAAAGGGATGCTTCCAAACACGCGCAAAGTCCCCCAATTCCTCCTTATCTTCGCCTTCGTTCACAAAAAACCAAGAATTAAGATGGAACAATTACTTGAAGGTATCAAAGAACGTGCAGCAAATACGCCTGCCATCGGAAATACACTAAAGTTCGACTTTGGAGAAGGAAATATCGTTTACCTGGATGGGTCTGGCGATCAAAATGTTGTCACTAATGAAGACAAGGATGCCGATTGCTTAATCATCGTCACTCCTGAAAACTTCATGGCCTTGGCAAGCGGCGACCTGAATCCAATGATGGCGGTAATGAGCGGCAAAGTAAAGATCAAAGGGGATATGGGTGTGGCCATGAAACTCCAATCACTGCTTTCTTAAAAAGCAGTTCAGTGACACGATTTCTACTAGTACTTGTCAGTTTGTTGGTGACTGCTCAACTTTGGGCACAAACTGAAGGCACCATCTTTCCTGAGCTGGAAGGCGAAGCGCTGGCCGAGGCCATTCGTGACGGCTATCGACCTGCCAGCGTACTGAGTTATCGCGACGCTCGGGATACCCTATATGCCTTAATTGATAGCGAGGGCGATAGCGTGGCGTGTTTCTACACGGGCTATCGCCGTTACCTCGCGCCTGGTGAAGACCCTTCCAAGTTTCTATATGCAGATGGTGACCCCCAAGGCATCAATTGCGAACATGCCTGGCCGCGAAGCAAGGGAGCGGGGGATGGATTTGCCTACAGCGACATGCACCACCTGTTTCCTACCCAAGTAGGTGTGAACCAGGCGCGTGGAAATCGCCCCTATGGCGAAGTGCAAGACCATCGCGCCGATCGTTGGTATCGCCTGTCAGAATTGCGCCAGGATCTACCCCCGGAAGCGACAATTAATGAATACTGCGAGCTGGGGGATGGCCGCTTTGAGCCTCGGGAAGCAATCAAGGGCGATGTAGCGCGTGCCCTCTTCTACATCCACTATATCTACCCAGAGCTCGTGGAAGCAAATTTCTTCGGTACCAGCCTCTTCACGCTTCGGTACTGGCACATGACCGACCCGCCTGATACCCGCGAGCGTTCGCGCACTTGGCAGATCGCCCGTTACCAGGACGGCAAGCCCAATCCGTTTATCGTAGACCCAACATTGATCGACCGGATTCTGGGGCCTTTAGACTAAGTCAAAAAGCAGCGGCGACAGCCCGCTCTATCGGTTACTGCCGCCTACTGCTCACCAAAGTCATGGGATTAAGTTCTTCGGATTTATCGGCAGGTCGCACCTCGAAGGTTAGTGGTCGTACGTGCCCCCGTACAGTTCGTACTATTGTTGTAGCGGTAAGAAAAACCAATGACACCAACCCATTCCGTACAAGTACTTCCACTCTGCGGCCGGCACAACCAACGAGCCGGATGTTCGCTATTGCTGGAGTAGCCTGGAAACGCATGGCAGCGAGTCGTGCGGGCTACATCCACCATTTCACAGTCATAGTTTCGAAAGGTGGTACTGGAGGCCAGCAACTCCTGATCGGCTCCGTCGAATTCATCGGCAATACGCAACAATTCATTTTCGACCGATTCCTTCATCAATTGCAATTCTTCCAGCGGGCGTTCTTGCACGAAAACACCCGTAACGCGCACGTCGCCGGCAATATTGAATGCCTGATATTCGAAGAGTTCGGGATTGCTGGTAGGATAGAGACCTAACGCTTCCTGCGCTTGCTCGCGGAATTCGGGTACTACGTAAACGGTTTCGGAAAAGGGGTCGAAAAAGGCCTTGATGTTCTTGAGTTTCTCTTCATCCTCACAGATCTCCTCAATGATCGTGACGACTTCTTTAGGTGAATCAGTGCACGCACTTAGACCAAAAGCAAGGAAAAGAACGAAAGCGAAAAATGAGAAATTTGAGCTGATCGTGTTCATGGTAAACTTGTTTTGATGAGCAATTTTGTTGCCACAAGTTTACCTGAGAAAGCAGGGGGAAACCAGTTCGATTTTGTGGGTTTTCCGCCAAAAAACAGCGCATCCAAAGCACCTCCTTCGGGCCAAGGCACTCAATTAAAATATTGACAATCAATTATTTAAAATAATAAAAACTACTGTACGCAGAATTAGCGTTTTCAGTTCAACCGCTGAGTTGGCCGCTTTTTTCAGTAGCCATATTTAGAATATTTGCCACTTAATCGTCTGCCTTTGCCCATTTCCATACAACTGTACCCAGTAGTTTCCTGGCGGTAATTCGGCGAGAAAAATGCCTGTTGCTAGGGGCGGGTTCTTTAGCGCATAAACGTCTTGCCCGAGGATATTGAAGATTTGGAGCTGGTCTATTCGTTGTTCTCCTTCGATGCGCAATTCACCCATTGAAGGGTTGGGGTAGAGTTGCCAGATCCGCTCATTTGGTAAAGGCTGATCCGCATCGGTCAAAATGACTATAGCATTCTCATGCTCACAGTCAATTTGAAAAAAGAATTCGTCGCGATTGACCATCAAAACGGAGCTTGGATCTACCTCCACCGAGAAGGGCACTTCAACATTCGACCGTAAGATCATATCCTCTACAATAATCGACACTCGCCCGAGGCGACGAGGCTGCTGGATAGCATTAATACCATAGCCTGCAGCCGCAAAATCGATTCGCCCTTCGGGGATGGAGCGCCCGAAACCCGCCAAGTTAGCTGTCGCGTGCACAAACATGAGATCAGCAGCAGCCGTATCTGGGAAAATGCGAATAAGGCTGTCCTTTACATTAAGCGGGTCATAATTGAGGCTAAAAGATACGCCCAGCACCCCCTGTGGCTCTGGAACACCCGTAAATGGTAAGCCTTCAATGAAGATATCCAATAGCACAGTATCTCGAATCGTGGCCATTTCATCGCTAAATTCCAAGCGAATGAACGGGCAGTAAAATTGTTCTGGTAGCGGCTCGATCGGCTGATAAGGAGGAGGAAGCGGCAACTGTACCAAGCTATCGTAGTTCAGCACGATAATCTCACTATCCAGTGAATCCACTAAGCCATCCCCATTCGCATCCACGTGGGCAATATTGATACCTGTCACTTGTAAAGTATTCAGGTTCAAGCCAACGGCGGGCTGTGGTGCCCAATTGACCTGGGCTGGTTCGCGAGGAATTGTTTCTCGATTGTACGCTACTCCGATGGGTAACAGATCGCGGGCGCTTACAATGCTATCATTGCCGGTATCACCAGGATAAACAATAAGATCAACCTCCTGGCTGAAGCACAGCCCAATCACTTGGCAGAACAAAAAGATGGTAAGGCTAGTGCGCATGGTCGGTGTTTTAGGATGAACGGAACACGTAGGTTGTTGGCCATCAGTTGGAGAGGAATTGCTAATTTAAAGCAATTGAAATCGCATAAACCACCTGCTCATGCATCGAAGTCGCCTGATCCAGTTGCTACAGCGTCTATCGCCAAAAGAGATGGATCAGCTCGGGCAGTATGTACAGGCGTATTCGGCGGGGGAGTCCACTTATCACAAACGGTTCTATGCAGCGCTACGGCCGCACTACCCTCAATTTACAGCCCCTGTCTTGGAAAAGCAACTGTTTTTAGCGAGTTGGCCTAAAGAAGAAGAGTGGACCGTCAAGCAGCTCAGCTATCAGATGAGTGCTTTCTCCGAGCTAATCGAACAGTTTCTAATCCGGCAAACTTTGCTATCCAATGAGTGGGAACAAGCGCGTATTCTATACGACATCGGTCGCCAGCGCGAGTTGCCTTTCTTGGAGCGAAAGGGCCAAAAACGCATTGAAAAATGGTTGGATCGGTATCCGTATCGAGATAGCCTTTATTACCATCGCAGATTACTGTGGGAAATCCAACAACATCGAAGTGCCCAGGTAGACGTCCGCAGTCCGCAGCCCAATTTACAAGCTACTTCAGACGCACTGGATCACTACTATGCCTTGGAAAAAACGCGCCATCTGTGGGAGATGATCAATATGGAGGCCATGGTTCAGCATCGATACGATATGGGCTTGGGCATGGCTTTACAAAACTGGCTGGCCGAAGAACCTGATCGATTTGAACAGGCTCCTATCCTGGAAATTTATCGACTTTCACTACTACTCCTAACCGACTACGAACAAACAGATTCGTATTTCAAATTAAAGACGCTCCTGCAACAACATGAGGCCTTACTAACCACCAGCGATTTACAAGATCTGTATACCAGCCTACTCAACTTTTGTACCCGTCGCCTCAACCAGTTTGCAGATGAAAATTTTCGCAGGGAGTACTTCCAGCTGAACCAGGAGCTATTGCGTAAAGGCTGGCTGCTTCAAAATGGCCAGGTTTCCGTTTGGCGGTATATCAATCTCGTTGCCAGTGGTCTTCGTCTCGGTGAAGCCGATTGGGTGGGTGATTTCATCGAAGCCTATCGCCCACATTTACCTAAGGAGCTTCAACACAATATCTATCACTATTCGCTAGGGCAATTTTATTATTACCAAGAGCAACTCGACGAAGCCCAAAGAAACCTGGCCTTGGTATCGTTTGAAGAACCCACCTTCAACATCGGCGTTCGCTTGCTGCTGGCACAGATCTACTACGATGCGGATGAAATAGACCTGCTGTTCAACCAACTGGAAGCCAATCGCCTGTTCCTTATTCGAGACAGCACCATCAGCGACCAGCGTAAAGAGCAAATGCATCAGTTCCAATTGTTCTTGCGACGGCTGGCCAGGCTCTTACCCAATGATAAAGACGGGCGGCAAAGTCTACGTGAAGAACTTCCCGCCGCCAAACAGATTCTTTATCGACAATGGTTGCTTGATCGGTTGTAGGGTTATTAGATTATCAGGTTTTTAGGTTTTGACGCATTTTATTGTACTACCTCAGCATCAAAAACATTGCAGCATTAAAGCATCGTAGCATTGATAACATCATAGCATTAATCTAGCCTACTACTTCATCTAAGACACCATAATCGCGGGCTTCTTCCGCGGTCATCCAGTAATCGCGATCGCAATCTTCCTCAATAGTTGCGTAGGGCTTACCGGTGCGTTCACTGAGAATTGAATAGAGTTGTTTTTGCAAGTCCTTGACTAATCGGTAACTGATTTCCATATCCGAAAGCTGCCCTTGCATCCCTCCACTCGGTTGATGGATCATGATCCGGCTATGCGGCAGAGCAGAGCGTTTGCCTGGTGCCCCGGCGGAGAGCAATACCGCCGCCATACTGGCCGACAAGCAGGTGCAGATAGTAGCCACATCTGGTCCCACATACTGCATAGTGTCATAAATTCCCAGCCCGGCTGTCACGGAGCCGCCAGGCGAGTTGATGTACATTTGAATGTCACGAGTAGGGTCGGTGCTGTGTAAGAAGAGTAATTGCGCCTGAACCACATTGGCCACGTAATCATTAATTGGCACGCCCAGGAATATGATCCGATCCATCATCAAGCGGCTGAAAACATCCAGCTGAACCATGTTGAGTGATCGTTCTTCAATGACGGTGGGGGAAATCGCCTCCGCATTCGGGTTGGTGGAATTTATGTAGCGCTCCAGGTGCATGCTATTCATACCCAGATGACCAACAGCATAGCGCTGAAATTCTTGTGAAGGATACATATGCTTGATTTTAGGAAAAGACATCCAGGTCGTACCAGGTACGACATAGGATCATTTATTTATGAAATGTTAGATTAAGACATTAGCCTTGCCAACGCGCCCAAAACCGTTGCCAGGCATTTGGCGGTTGGGGCTCAGGAGAATCTTTGGCCGCATAGACCCAACTGATCACTCGTTCGAAAGGAATATCGGCAGCGATTCCTCGCAAGCGCTGAAGCGTAGGCTCAAGGTCGATCATTCGTTTCATATGCTGCCAATTTATAAGATTATCGAAGCAAAGGCCGACAAGCGTTGCGTGAAATTAAGGCGTCGGGCATCCTCTTCCACCAAAGTCCGCAAGCGTTTGCGAGCGCGGCTGATCCGCGTTTTGACAGCGCCCTCCGTCGACTCCTGGATCTTGGCTACCTCCCGAATGCTAAAACCACTAACTTCAAATAGGTAAAAGGCTTCCTGCATGGGAGCTGGCAACTCCTTGATCGCCTGCAGCAAGTACTGCACATCCAGAGCAGTCTCCGGATCGCCTAAACGACTTTCCAACAAACTCAACTGCTCTTCCTGCAACGGAGCCTGAAATTTTTTCCGCCGCAGCTGATTACGCAGCAGGTTATTCACCACACCGATCATGTAGCTAAGTAGCTTGTTCTTATCTCTGATCTTATCCCAGTTCCTTAAGGTCGCTAACACCGCTTCTTGGGCCAGGTCTTCCGCCTCCAACAGGCCAAAGGCACGAGTGCCGCAATAGCGCACAAAGCGTTCGTGAAACGGTTGGTACCAGGTCAGAAATTCATTTCTCTGCGTAGCAGTCATAGCTTTAGCTTGTCATCTTGAGCATGTGCTCATATTAATAGTAACACAGCTCTGAGAAAGGTTACCGAACGAGAGGAAAAAAAATCTGCTAACTTTGGAATAGACCAAGCACGGAGCACGCAGAGAAAATTCACGGCGGCCTCTGCGCACGCTGTGGTTAATTCTTTCAATTCTATGTCTAATATCCAAGATACCAAACGCGAACTAAAAGATCGCATGGCTCGGGGCCTCAACTATGGCATTGAAGCCTTAGAGGAAGTGTTGCTAGGGGATACCGACCTGGCCAATGAGTTTGTGCTCTACAAGAGCAAGTACAATGACCTGATGCATCTTTCCGGTTTGAATACCCTCCCCTATCGGGAGATTGAGTTGGGCCTGGACCGCCTTCGGCATAGTCTGCTCACCTTGGTAGACCGGCTAGAGGTCAAGGATATTGAGCAGGAAGAAGTCAAAACAGCCTTAACCAACAAAGCCTTGCCCCATCGTCGGGTCAACTTCTTCAGCCTGATCGATGTACATTACCGTAACCTGGACGCTATCAACTATAGCATTCAGATGTACAATAGCGAACGCCAAGCCTATGATGTAGACAAATATTTCGGCCGCGATGCCGTATTCCGCATCAATGGTATGATCCGCAGGCAATACCGGGGAAAAGTAAAAGAGGAAGAAGATAGCGGGGAGAAAATGCTAACCTACTTCAAGGAGTACTTCGAAAACGAGGCCGGCCTGATGGAGGTGTACCTGAAGAACATACGCCATCTTATCTCCTATAGTCTTGCCACTGAGATCGATAAGGCTTTCTTCCTGGAAACCCTGAGTTCACTCCTCTCACGTTACGAGCTAGTCTTGATTTTCTACTATGCCGTCTCTACCGAAACAGCTGAAGGCAGAGCACTATTCCGCCAGGCAGGGCTTTGGGATGAACACCTTAGCAGCTACCTCATTCGCCCAGCCCACTACAACTGGTACGACACCGCCGATTCGGCTTAAAAGAACATTCGTTCTATATTTGTGTTAGTATTATAAAGCAAAAGTTGCTACCCTATATTTTATAAATGGCACGACCACAAAAATTCTCCGAAAAAGATGCTCTGCAAAGAGCCGTGGAAGTCTTCTGGAAGAAGGGCTTCAACGCCACGTCTATGCAAGACCTGGTGGAGGGAATGGGTGTATGCCGTGCCAGCCTTTACAAGACTTTTGGCAATAAGGAAGACCTGTACGAGCAGGCCCTTCAAGCGTACCGGTCGGAGCAATCCGCGGCCATGCTCGAATTACCAGAAGGCGATTTTCCGGTAAAGGAATTTCTACGGGATTCTTTCAAAGCAAAGGTTCGGGAAGTAGTCACTGATCGCCCGGAAGGGTGTATGGTGATTAATGCCACTTCGGAATTAGCCGCACACGACGACCGGATTCGGGAAATTCTTTTAGACAATGAAACACGGATGCGTAACTGGCTGGAACAATTGCTAAGTAAAGGGGTGGAACGTGGTGAATTGAGCCCGAAAACAGACATTACTGCCAAAGCGCAATACCTATTCCTGGCCTATCAAGGAGTAACAATCAACGCAATGACACAAAGTGATCCTACCGCATTGGATGCCGCTATTGATACTATTTTGATGGTAATAGAATAATTTTTTATCAATTATAGAACAATCATTCTATAATTGATGTTAGAACAATATCCGACCAATCAATAGTCGGATTTTTTATACCTAATTACAGAACGTTCATTCTAAAAATATTCAATCATGAACAAATTAAAAGGAAAAGTAGCCGTCATTACCGGTGGAAGTAGTGGCATTGGTTTGGCTACAGCGCAAGAGTTTATCGAACAAGGTGCACAAGTGATCATTACAGGCCGCAACCAAGAACGCTTGGATGCCGCGATCGCTCAGCTTGGTTCTGAGAATGCAGTGGCCATCTCTTCGGATGTATCCAACATTGCCGACCTTGATCGCCTTGCGGCAAGCGTGAAGGAACGCTATGGCAAACTTGATGTGCTCTTTGCCAATGCGGGCATCGCCCATTTCCGACCGATCGACCAAGTGGATGAAGATTTCTTTGACGCCACTTTTAACACCAACGTGAAAGGCGTATTCTTCTTGATCCAGAAGTTGTCTCCCTTGTTCAGCGAAGCTGGCGGTTCAATCATTATCAATGCCACCACGATGATTCACTTCGGTTCTCCTGCATCGTCTATCTACAGTGCGAGCAAGGCCGCAGTACGCAGTTTTGCCCGTACACTTTCTGCCGAATTGAAGGATCGTGGCATCCGCATCAATGTGGTGAGCCCTGGACCAATCGAAACACCGATTTTTGGCAAAATGGGTATCCCTGAAGAGCAGTTAAATGAAATGGCAAAAGGCATCCTTTCTCAGGTGCCGTTGCAGCGCTTTGGCAAGCCAGAAGAGATTGCCAAGACCGTCTTATTCCTGGCCTCTGAAGATAGCTCCTATGTATTGGGAGCAGAAATTCTGGCCGACGGTGGTATGGCGACCGTATAGATTCTGATGATAACCGAGTTTTCCGACCAAGGGGAGGTTCCAAGTGGATCTCCCCTATTTTTTTAGCTCCAGTTCCATTTCAGTTAATCCATCCAAAACCAGCACATCAAAATTGCCCTTGTTTTCGGGTTCAACGGCTTCTCCGTTAACGGTCCAACTAGAAAATGCGCCTGCCGGGAAACGGAGTTCGGTGGACCAATCATCGCTTTGTTGTGTAAAGCGCCACCGTTCTCCTTCCGCTATTCGTTGGAAGGAAACCGAAACCACGTTGTTGGCAACGGGCAGTTCTAATAGGCTTGCCTCATTCCAAGAAGAAGGCATGCGGGGCTGTAAGCTCAGCCGTTGATCATAAGCCACAGGCTGTACCCCAAAGAATTGCTGCACAACGGGCACCGTAAGACTATAGATCGTCCAGGCTTGCGTCATCATGCCAAAATCGGGTGATACTTCGTACATGGACCCGGGCAAGGCATAGTTAAAGGATTTGGTGAGGCGCTGCAAATAGCCCAGCGCCTCGTCGGGGCGGCCGTAGTTATTTTCGGCAATTGCTTGCACACCGGTCGGCAGGGTCATTACCGCTCCTACATAGGAGAAGATTTCCATATCCTCAGCGAAGGAACTATCATCGGTCCCAGCCGATTCATCTCGGTCAATCCCCGTAACAAACATGCCAAATGGATTAACGAACTGGCTGCCCGTCTCCAGCGCAGTAAGCGCTTTTTCCGGCTCTGCTATACCTACTTCCATCGGGGTATTGACTACCCAGTTGTGATGAAGTACGAAGCCTCGTTTTTCTCCTGCAGGGTAGGCTTGCACCTTGGCGCGGGTGGCTTCCAGTTCTTCTACCGCCCAAGGTTTACCTAGCGTATCAGCACGTACGATAGCGTCTTCGATTAAATGCAGGGCCTGTTCGGGTGTACCAATAAAATCGGCATAGGAGGCAAATTCATCCACCCAAAAGTCCGTATTGATTATTTCCAGCAACTGCGCGGCAATACGCTCGTATTCCACGGCTGCATCTGTTTCTCCCAAAGTACGAGCCATTTTTGCGGCCGCATCCATCCCCTGCTGAGTATACACGGCTACGTCGATCATTTCACTATCCAGGCCATGAATTTCCATCATTCCAAAACCATCAGGCAGGTAATTGCCGTCTTCGTCCGTTTCCTCCAGTAACCACTTCAGGCCTTGATTGACAAAAGGATAGAATTCTTCAAGGAATGGCCGATCCCCCGTCCATTCGTACATGCACCATATCATGGAAGCGAAGTGCGGTGTTTCATTGATATTACCTGGATTGAACACCACCCCATTCGTGGAAGCTTCGTGGATCACGCGCCCGTTCCCATTGGTTTCCTCCGAAAGTTCCTTTAAAAGACGCAGCGTGCTGTAGGCAATATCTGTGCGGCCGGATGCTAATACGCCTTGCAATGCATAGGTCGCGTCGCAACCAAACCACCAAGGGTAATCTGCCATGCCCGCAGCCATTCCCCTACCCTCTTCCGGCACATCACGGATCAGCCAGTCGGTATTGTAGCGCGTCCATTCCAGCGCACGCTGAAGCGTAGGGTCGGGAATAGTGATCCTGGCGGTTGTCACCAAATCTTGATATCGACTGCGCTTGTCCGCAAAGAAGCCAGGATAGCCTTCCAGTACCGTTGACCAACTCGCCATTGCCGCATCTTGTGCTGTATAAGAGCCGCTAATAACGAAGGTTAGTAAAGTGGTTTGCCCTGCGGCTAATTCAACATCATAACCCAAGTTGCCGGTACTTCCTTTACCTGCTCGTTCAAAGTCACAGGTAGCATCAGCGATTGAATTGGTGCTTGGTAAACGGTCGGCTCCACAAACAACATACCACTCATTGCCGGCGTCTTTACCAACGATCACTCCTTCATCAGCTTGATAGCGCAGGTCATCCAGCGAATCGATCATCCCTGATCGTTCACCGAGCCATACTGGCTGGAGGTCTACCATAGCATTAAACGTAAATCTCAGTTTTCGATCCTCCTGTTTCTCGTTGATTAACTTATACTGTACGACAAGCCCCTCTTTGCCATCAGGCACAAATTGGGCACGCTGGATCGTCAACTGATCGGATAAACTATAGGTATGCACATTTCCAATGGGATAATTAGTGAAGGACTCCGCTGCTTCGAGGCAGGTAAGGGCTCCGTTTTCCTCTACCGAGGCCGTTAAGCCATCCATTAACTTGATAGGATGATCCCAGATGCCCCCCATCTCACCGGCGACGTGCCACCCATGATCTGGAAAAGTGCCATCTTGATGGCCTACCATATACAGGCGATCTCCCGCAGTGACATAAGGTGAATTCAGGTATTCCGATCGCCCGGGCAACCCTTCTAGTGCTGCTAAGGCTGCTACCAAATCAAACTCTTCCTGAGTGCTGGTTGCCGGAGAAGTACAGGAATTAAACACGAACAAAGGGAGAAGTAAAAAGAAATACCGCATCGCGTCAGGGTGTTTTTTCTCAGACCAAGATAATCAACCGAATTGAGCATCCGTCAATTTCACTTTGCCTATACTCATTACGAAATGATTGGGGAATTTCTCATTGGCTATTTGTTGCCCCCAGCTGCGTTGCCAAGCCTCGCCACAGCTCAGGCTGTGTCTACGTTTGTCGCCTTGCCGGTAACCACACTAGCGATGTGATAATTTCCCCCAACCACTCCGTGCTGAGTATAACAGCAAGACCCCTACTGGTTTACACCAATAGGGGACAAGCTTTGCAGAAAAGAGTATGATTTTAAGGCTCCATAATTCGGAGCAAAAGATAATTTTCTTCAGTACTCCGTACGCTTTGCGCACATCGGAGATGGGGGGTCGTTAATCCGTAAGTACCATTTTGCGCGTCGCACGTTGATCACCTGTCTCTAGCGTATAGTAGAATAGTCCGGTAGACGGTAAGACGTTGCGGCTAATGCCAATCTCGTGATAACCCGCCTCGAAGTATTCGCCAATCTGATAAACTTGCTTACCAGCCAAGTCGTACACCACCAAGCGTGCATCGCCACCAACCTCCAACTGGAATGGAATGATAGTCTCATTTTTCCAGGGATTGGGTCGGTTTTGGAACAGCTCAAAATTGGCCGCTTCTTCAACTGCTGCTGTCACGACCGACAGTTGTACATCAATTTCATTGCCGTCTTGGCTAACTGCCGCCGCTTTGGTCAAGCGCGAGCTTAGGTGAAGCCATTCCTGCAATTCTCCGCTTTGTAATACGCGGCAGCGCAAGGTGAAGAGTAGCGATTCATTACCCGGAGCGCTTTCGCCAAATTCATTCCATACCGTAGTGATCATACCATGATCCAGGAAGGTCAATCCAAAGTTCTCTTCTGGATATAGGTTTGGCAGGTCGCCGGGAATAATTTCTTCCAACTCAAGTGCTGTCGGATCAAATTCCAAGGTAAACTGGTAACCCATGAATTCATTCAGATAGTGGCCGTAGAACGGAATTTCAATCACATCACCATATTCGACTTCCTCATTGTAAACCGTCATCTCCAGGAAGTTACCTGAGCTGCGATCATTATTGCTGTTGAACAGGCTATTCGGGACTACCGATCCGTTAAGGTCACCCACTTTAATGGCTACGAAATCAGCATGCATCTCATCATTGTCAAAATTATTCACATTGTAGATCTCCGGAAAATAGGTAGCAAATGGATTGCTTGGATCAGGGAATACGTATTCTGCATCCACAAATCGCCAGGAGGTATTATTGTTCGGCAGTTCATCTTCAATCATCAAGATCAACTTACGCAGCTTGATGATATCCAGGGTCGAAATATGGCCTGATCGGTCGATATCAGCGGCAATTATCTTATAAGGCGAATCAAGTATTTGAGTGCCTAAGACATGCTTTGCAATATAGATTAAGTCGATCGTCGTTACGCCGTTCAGAATTTGGTCGTCATTGAATGCGATAACCGAATAGTCACCACCCAAAGGAAGTTCATCGAACATAAACCCTCCGTCTAAACCGGTCATGACATAATCTGGCCCGCCCGACACAGTAATCTGTACATCTTCCACCTCATTTCCTTCTTCTGTTAGTACACCACCTGCGATCATGCCCGTAGCGAAGGAGTTGGCACATAAACCTTGATTGTCTTGGATATCAACAACTGTCACACAGAGGCCACTATTCCCTTGGCTGTCCGTCGCCCATACTTCAACCATTTGTGTGCCGGTTTCGAGGCAGTCAAATGTGATTTCAGTGGTAGCAGGTAAAACATCACCGCCATCAGCTTTTTTGATTGTATAGCTGATTGCCTCCAATGGGTCGCAATTATCTGAACTCGAGCCTACGAAGGTCTCTGCACTCAAAGTCGCCAGGTATTCGCCATTCGTTTCAGTGATTGTTGTAGATAAGCCAACAATACAACTAATGGCTGGAGGCTGATTGTCGGTTACCGTGATATCAATTGAGCAGGTATTATGGTTGCCACAACCATCCTCTACCCGGTAGGTAACTGTTGTCGTTGCCACGGGATAGTTCCCACTAGCATCATCGCCGCCACTAACTGCATAAGGTGAATCATTGGTAAAGACCAAGGCCGTGCTGCAGTCAGAAGCAGTAACCAGCGGTACGTCTACTTGGGCCGTAGCACAATCACTACCCACCGATACGACCATATCCGGAGGACAATTCATTTCCGGTGTCGTATTATCGAACACCTTAATCTCTTGTGTGTAGGTAAACTCACCCGGCGATCCCGGTAGATCTGGGTTGTAATGGCACCAGTCGATCACCGTCCACCGACGCAAAATCTTATAACAAGCCGGGGCAGCAATATCAAAAAAAGTATCCTCGTGATTGACACCAATTGTACCGCAGCCTTCCCAGTTAATAGTAGGACCTTGGTATTCTTCTGGTAAATCGCTGATCTCCGTGGCCGGGCCACACTCATAGGTGATATAATCTGGAGGCCAAACAATGCTGGAGGCTGGCATTACATTGTTGTTTTCCACCGTAATGATTTGCGTACACGGAGAGCTGTTCCCGCTAGGATCTGTTGCCGTCCAATTCCTCACAATGGTCCCAATGCCGCAATCATTCACATTGACTACTATATTGCTATCCAAACTGTAATCGCAGTTATCTACAATGACAGGGTGCCCATAGATTGACAGGTCATCTTGTTCTTCCTCACAACTGATGGTAACTGGCCCGGGGCAAGAAGTAAAATAGGGCCCTAAGGCATCCTGCAAGGATACGATGACCATACAGTCGGTATAGTGGCCATTCAATTCA
>SPJK01038122.1_pt1 | contig 21157 bp, 8 predicted proteins | sample 3741771 | NCBI WGS metagenome assembly SPJK01 (sample SAMN10925997, study PRJNA522277) | cold seep metagenome | isolation source: Elba SIP-enriched marine methane seep metagenome, extraction at timepoint T2 | place: Italy: coast of Elba, Mediterranean Sea
ACCGACATCAATATTGGTAGCGATTGCGGAAGCGCTTAGCGCTGTGATAAAGGTGATTACATTGGCCAACAATACCACCACAATCGTCATCCCCAAACCCAGATTGCCTACCACCCAACCGAAACGCAGGTACATGATCAACCCAAGTACTGTGAGGATACTGGGCAGGAAGACGCCGAGAAAAGTGCCAAACTTCTTAGCTGGAGCTGCGGTTGGTGCGGGTTGTTCTGCAGGCATAGATAGCTACTGGTCTAGAGTGTCGAGAAAAGCTTATCGAGCTGTTGGATTAACGCTGAGAAGATAAAGTAAAATACGAACATCTGGTCAAAGCCGTACCTTTTAGCAATAATCTCCTATTCCTTCCATTGCAGATAACAAGGGAGCAGCATTTACCATCAACCCAAGGAAGGTGAAACCGTACTTGTTTATCCCACTAACCAGTCTGCTGTTGGATACTTGCGGCAACACCATCGTGGGAAAAGAGAGTTGGCATCACCAAATGCCAGCTTGATCACATCTAATTCGTTTCCTGCTGTACTGAGCATAACTTTTCCTGCCCTGATTCTGGGAAAAACAGTATCTTTTGGAGTAGGAGGACAAACTGCAACGATCTTGGCATTTGTTCTCAAAACACGCATTACCAAAGTCGATGGAACGACCCTTTTGGCTCCGAATCATTGGTCTGTATTACCTATTGGCTTTTGCCCCCCTGCTGTGTACCGCACAACCTTCCCCCCAATTCCAGCAATTTAGTCAGGAAGATGGCCTGTCCAACAATTACGTCCGCACAATGCACCAAGACCACTTGGGTTTTATGTGGATCGGCACAGAAAATGGCCTAAACCGTTTTGATGGCAATCACTTTTTGGTGTATCGCTTTGACCCAGATAACGACCAGTCGATCAGTGACAGCTGGATTACCAGCCTGTTGGAAGATCAGGCCACTAATCTCTGGGTCGGCACCCGACAAGGCCTAAATCGCCTCGACCGAGCCACCGGCCACTTTGAACGAATACCGCTCCGATCGGGGGAAGGAGAAATCCAGAATTACTGGGTGAACGATATTTTTGAGGATCGTTCCCGACAGATATGGATCTGTTCGGAACGTTCTGGGCTTTTTCATTTACAAATCGAGGAAGAGACAGGTGAATACTTCTTGGAAAGCTTACCCATCAGCACGAAATACGTAGAGGAAGGCAAAGGGCCTTCCAATATGATTCAGGATGTTCACGGCAACCTCTGGGTTCGCCATAGCGACGGACTGGATCGCCTAGACTCCTCGGGAGTACAACCTGAACGCTTCATTTTTCCTGTTAACGAGGTAGATAAGTTACGTGATTCCGGTACCGGAAAAATGCGGTTAGATGCTTCGGGTAATATCCTCCTGATGGGTAATCGAAGAGGCCTCTATTTTATTACTCCAGATGAGAAACAACCGCAAATTCGCTCATTTAATCAATACCCTGGGAGGATGGCTTCTATCCCCGAGCTTTCTAGCGTAGATCTATACACACTATGTTTGCAAGAGCAAGAACAGTTGTGGATTGGAGCAGAGCGTAGTATTTTTTCGATTGACCTAACAACCAAATTGACAAGCCCCCCTCTTTCCGAATACTTTTCTTTTCCATTGGATGTACATGTCTTACTATCGGACAGGGACGGAAAGCTATGGGTCGGTACGGCTGGTGCGGGCTTTAGTGTTGAAGTTGCCGATAAAGGCCCATTCCAGTTCTTGAAGCATGAACCCGACGATGAACTTTCCATCGCCCAGGGAGTAGTTCGGAGCTTGGTGGAGGATAAAAACGGCCATCTATGGCTGGGATTCCTGGGAGAGGGCGTTGAACAATACCGTTTTGCCCTACCCTCCGATTTGCATCGTATTCGATCGCTGAAGCACTCAGCCGGCAACCCCAACTCCCTTGTTGGCAACTACATTATCAAGATATTGAAAAGCAATGATGGCTACCTCTGGATTGCAACCAATGGGAGTGGTCTTAATCGCCTCGATCCTGTCACCGGATCACTGCAAGCCTTTTTACACGATCCTTCAGATCCGCAGTCGCTTTCACAAAATCATATCTGGGGTTTGATTGAAGATCAGCAAGGATTCATCTGGGTCGGTGGCTTTGATCAGGGTTTGAATCGGCTGGATCCGTTTACCGGCCAGGTACAACGCTTCCGGCATGACCCTACTGACCCCAACTCCTTATTAGACGATCACATCAAAAGCTTGTATGTGGATCGACAAGGAACCATCTGGATCGGAAGCGATATTGGCTTAAGTAGTTTAGACCCAGGCACAGCAGCTTTCACCCACTACACGCATCGACCGGATGATCCCGCTTCCATCAGCGGTGGGATCGTCTGGGGCATCTATGAAGACCGTCATGATCAATTGTGGGTGGGTACCGGTGCAGGAGTCAACCAAATGGATCGATCGACAGGTACTTTTGACACATTCTATGAGAAAGACGGCTTACCTAGCAATACGGTCTACGGTTTGCTAGAAGATCATGATGGTTTTCTCTGGGTAAGTACCGACAATGGGCTCGCTATCCAGACTCCTGACCACCCACAGAATGCCTTTCGGGCTATTCTCAGAGAAGATGGCTTAGCATCCACCTCCTTTATCCCAAAAAGCTACCACTATAGTGAAGCGACCGGCCTCCTCTTCTTTGGAACGACTGAAGGTCTGGTAGTGATCGATCCCAAACTGCTACCGCGAAAAGAGCTACATCCGAGGCTCATGCTTCATTCGTTTTCAAAATTCAACCCGACTATCCAGGCGGGCACTCTGACGGATTACTTCATCAGCCAAAAAAACCGGGAGCTACAACTTTCGCATCTGGATCGATTTATCACTTTTGCTCTCACCGACCTAGTCTGGGACAAGAATAAAAGGGTTCGCTATCAGTACCAACTGGAAGGCTTCGACAAGAACTGGATACCGCTGGAAGACGATATGGAAATTACCTTCACCAACCTTCCGGCCGGCCGCTACACGCTCAAAGTCCGAAGCCTCGATTTTTTTGGTGAGCCGCAACTGGAGGTGGATTTACTTACCATCAAGATGTATCCCCCCTGGTGGCAACGGTGGTGGGCCTACACGATCTATTTCTGCCTATTTGCAGCTTTGATACTATTCGCCTACCGTATCCTGCTGCACCGTCAGCGCGACCGTCAGGAAGCAGAAAATTTGCGGAACCTCAACGCCTTCAAAGACCGCTTTTTCGCCAACATCAGCCATGAGTTCCGTACCCCCTTGACCATCATCCTGGGTATGATCGAACAGATCGAAAAGAATCCCCTGCAACGAATGCAGGAAGGGTCCGAGATGATCCGCAAGAACGGTGCCGATCTTCTCAACTTGATCAATCAGATCCTGGAGTTACAAAAACTGGAATCCGGCCACCTAAGCGTCAAAAAACAACAAAGTGACATCATCCCCTTCCTGCAGGGAATCTCCCAACAGTTCCAGGCATTAGCTCAAAGTAAGCAACAGCAGTTAACCTTTCAACCGGAGGTCGAATCACTCACTATGGATTTCGACCCAGAAAAAACCTTGCGCATTCTTTCCAACTTACTATCGAATGCGATCAAGTATACTCCCGAGGGCGGGGAGATAAGTGTTATGGTGAGGATGACCAATCAGTCAGAGCTGGCACCGTCTCCAAGCCTGCTCCTGAGCATAAGCGACACGGGCACCGGCATCTCCGAAGAAGAGATCGATCAGATCTTTGATCGCTTCTTCAGGACAACCTCCCAGGAGCAGCAAACAACGGTCGGTACAGGTATTGGGCTGTCGCTCACCTTGGAATTGGTCAAATTATTGGGCGGCAAGATCGAAGTGAACAGTCAGCTTGGCCAAGGCACTACAGTCCGGGTTTCCCTTCCTGTGACCCGGGCCGCGCCGGCCAGCGAAGGGCCAGATACACTTGATATTCAATCCGCTGTTTTCAGTAATCATGGGACACCCAAAGAGGAACATACACCTACTGCCGACCTACCCGTAGCACTGGTGGCCGAAGACAACCCCGATGTAGCTCGTTATCTGCAGCTCTGTTTGCAGGGACACTATACCGTCCAGTGGGCTCCTGACGGACAGCAGGGCATCAACCTCGCCCTGGAGCAAATTCCCGATATCATTATCAGTGATGTCATGATGCCCGGCAAAACCGGCTTCGAACTGTGTGAGACCCTGAAAGAAGATACCCGAACGAGCCACATCCCCATCATCCTGCTCACCGCCAAATCAGAAGTTGAGGCGCGCATCACCGGTCTTCAGCAAGGGGCCGACGATTATCTGGCCAAGCCTTTTCACGAGCAGGAGCTGTTGGTGCGGATGGAGAACCTCCTGAACATTCGTCGTCAACTTCAAGCACGATACCAAGATCTTTACGCCCATCCACCCGCACATAAACAATCAGCCTCACCTCCGTCCCGCGAAGATGCCTTCATCCTGCAACTCAAGGAGGTTTTCGAGCAACATATGGATGATCCTGAATTTGATTTGGATGCCTTCAGCAAGGCGCTCTTCCTCAGTCGCTCCCAATTGGGCCGCAAGGTAAAGGCACTAACCGGTCAGTCTCCAGCAGTCTACCTACGATCGTTGCGACTACAGAAAGCTCGTCAGTTACTCCTGTCCACCAACCAGCCGATCAAGGAAATCGCCTACGATGTAGGCTTTCCCAACCCAGCCTATTTTTCCAGCTCTTATTCCGATGTTTTCGGCGAAAGCCCCAGTAAAACCAGAGCTTCTCGGGAAATGCGCATATAGCGAAAGTGCTTGCGCATATAGCGAAAGTCTCACTGAACTCTTCCCTGCATTTTTGTGATGGGCCTATAATTCTATGCCCACATACTCGTGCTAATCATGAACACAATAAATGCTTATTGCCATATGAAAACTGCTTGTTGCTCACCTCAATCACAACCATCCACCATAGTACGAAGTGCGCTACTGGCCATTGTACTATTGTTAATCAGCTCATCCTTAGGCTATGCCCAACCTAACCTAAACGCAAACGGCGAGATGCACACTCTGAGCTACGACCCGACGAACAAAGTCCAGGAGTGGAAGGTGCCGGCCAATATTACCAGCGGCAGGATCTACCTCGAAGTGAGCGGAGCCGATGGAGGCATCAAAAAGAACTACGGAGGAGGCTCCGGCTACCGCGCCAGAGGAGGCGAGGGAGCGACGATGGGTGCCTGGTTTGAGATCGGCCAAGCCAACAACCAGATCCCCCCAGGTGCCTCAATCCTGTTTATTATTGGAGAAAGAGGCGAAAACAAGTTCGGCTTGTTTCCTGCCCAGGCGGGCGGCGGTGGCGGCTCGGGAATCGTCTTTCAGCGCAACCCTAGCAGTGGCTACAACCTCCTGATCGTAGCTGGTGGCGGCGGTGGCGGAGCGGCTGATTGCTGTCTGATCTCAAAGGCCGGAAGCACCGGAAAGCCTTTTGAATGCGTCTGGGACACCCAATTGGACCCTGAATATTATGCGGCTGACACCTATTGCTATGATGATAACAATGACTTTCAAATGATTGGCCGATGTCGCAGGGCTGGGACCCTATGGGACGATAATACCGATGCTGGCTACTACGCGGGGACCAACTTAGATCTTACTCCTTGCGGAGACTGTGTGGGCCATGCAGGATGGCCGGGCGCAGAACGGTTAGATATTTTCGATGTCCCAGTCCGGCCAACTGGTGGAGAAATGAGTGGTTGCGACAACCTGGCTAAAGGTGGTTTCGGCTTCGGCAGCGGCAGCCCGGGAAGGATGAATATCGCTGATGAAAGCAGTGGTGGTGGTGGTTACACCATCTATCGAGATGGTGGTGGTGGCAGCTACATCAATGACTATTATTCTGCCGTCCTGGATGACGAATCACGAGTCGAACATAGTATTACCGATGATCCCAAAAGCGGAAATGCCCGCTACCAAATAATTCCTGCTCCGATTGCCATTTGCAACAACTACACCGTCAACTTACCGGAATCAGGCACACAAAATTTCCCCGTCTTCCTGCTGGCCTCTTCCTCTTCGACCTACATCACGTCAGAGTACCTCGTCACCCGCGATGTTGCCACTCAACAGATCATACTAAATCTTAATTGTAGCGATCTGGGTACACAACTAGTTACGGTAGAGTTGGAAGGGTCCGTTTCGGGCTATACCGGTCGCTGTAATGCTCACCTGACAGTTACTGACCAATCGCCACCGACGGCTAACTGCCAGGACATCACCGTTTATCTGGACGAAAACGGCCAAGTAGAAGCGGATGCCGGGCTCGTAGACAACGGCAGTACTGATAATTGCAGCAACAATTTCAACCTGTATTTCTCTTCCCTGAATCAGACACAGGTCTTTGATTGCAGCCATCTCGGCACTACTCCTGTCAATAATATGATTGTCCAGGACCAATTCGGTAACAGGGGCTACTGTGATATCAATATAACAGTTCGGGATACCTTGCCCCCAGTAGCCAGCTGCAGGAACCTTACCGCCTATTTGACGAATGACGATCCCGTGGTAATAAGTCCACAGCAGATCAATGACAATTCCACGGTTAGTTGTTCCATCGACGGCTTCCAGTTGGATGAAACGATCTTTGACTGTGGGCAAGCAGGAGACAATACCGTCACCTTAAGCGTCACCGCTACGAACGGCAAAGTCTCTACTTGCGAGGCAACGATCACCATAGTGGATGAAGCGCCACCCCATGCTCGGTGCCAGGATGTCACCGTACAGCTTGACAACAACGGTCAGGCTTCGGTCGGTACAGGACAGCTTAACAATGGCTCTTCGGACAACTGTGGGACCGTTGATGATGTGATTATGCTCCCTAATGTTCAACTGGAGATCCAATCCGATCGCTGGCCGCAGGACATCAACTGGGAGGTTACTAGTCCCGATGGGAATACGGTTTATTACGCCAAATATTACTATCCTTCCGAATCGCTGGTTATCGGTCAGCCGGAGTACCAGATTACTCATTTCATTGAAAACATAACCTTGCCGGCAGGAGACTACCAGCTACGCTGGCACGACTTCTTAGACGGCGGCTTTGAGTGCGACTTTCCCGGTGAAAATTTCTATCGCCTCACTGACCAACAGGGCAATGAACTAGCCTATGGTGAATGCTTCATCAATTGGAATACCGAAATCACTGATTTCACGATCCAGACAGAGCCCGAGATTACCAATGTCCTTAACGTTGACTGTTCGGATGAAGGAAGTCGGCAGGTCTTGCTCTCTGTTTCAGACGAAGCCGGCCTGCGGAGTACCTGCCTATCAACCCTCACGGTGGCACCCCCTGCATCCGCCTGCCCTCCGACTGAAGTGCAACTGCCTGCAAGTGGTGAACTGACATTAGCTTCTGATCAACTAGACCTGGCCGCCACGAATGCTTGTGACGAACCCATCCAGTATCTATTTAGAAGCGCAACCCTCCAACTGGAAATCGCGGCGGATGGCTACAACGACCACTACGACTGGAAGATCACCAGCGAAGATGGGCAAACAACGTATGCCTCTGGCGACGATTATCCCGTCAACTTCGATAATTCCCAGCCAACCGAACAACTGCAACGATTAGCCCAGAAGAACCACTTTGTTATAGACATCCCTTTTCCCCGCAACGGTTGTTTTAATTTCATTTGGAACGACGATTCTTCCGATGGCTTTTCGTGCGCGGAAGACAATGCTGTCTACTTCTACCGGCTTACAACTTACGATGGCTGGGTACTGGCATCTGGTGAGTGCGAAGATATTGGGGCTGGCAGCACTACAACCTTTTGTATCTATAATACCAGCGGCGAATGGCAATACGATCTTGAAAAAGTCTTGTCTTGCGAGGATGTAGGCCTTCATTATGTTACTCTCGGCATGTTGACCAGCAGCGGCAAAGTCACCGATTGCGAAACGACGATCACCGTGAAACCGCCCCCTCCCGTGGCGGAATGCCTTCAGACGATCGTCGATCTTGATGAGAACAATCAGGCGACCATCAAGCCGGAAGATGTCATCAATCCCTATCTGCCTTGCGGAGGGTTCTCCATGGTTGACTTTACCGAGATCACCTATACTTGCGATGCGATCGGTACACGAAGCCTTGATGTGACACTATCAGATATCTACGGTGGTTCCGACCAGTGCACTGCTACCGTTACTTTACGTGATTATACCCCCCCGCAGGCTAACTGCCAGGACATCACCGTCTATCTGGACGACGATGGGCAGGTAGAGGTAGATGCCAGTTTCGTAAACAATGGTAGTACCGACAACTGCAATGGCATCAGCGATCTCTACTTCCCATCCTTTAACCATGCTCGGACTTTTGATTGCAATGAGATCGGCACCAATACGATCTATGATATGATCGTCGAGGACCTATCTGGTAATCTGGATTATTGTACAGTCAACATTACGATACTGGATGGGTTTCCCCCGATAGCCCAATGCCAGGACCTTACCATCGAAGTAACGAACCAAGGGCCGGCGGTGGTCACTCCACAGCAGATCAATGACAACTCCACGGATGGCTGTTCGGTTGACGGCCTCGAATTGGATCAAACAAGCTTTGACTGTGGACAGGCTGGCGACCATACCCTCACCTTAACCGTCACGGATGTGAACGGCAACTTCTCTACCTGTGAGGCTACCGTTACCGTGGTGGATGAAACAACGCCTACTGTTCAGTGCCAGGATGTGACCGTTCAGCTTGACGTAAGTGGGCAGGTCTCCATCACTACAGAGCAGATTGATAACGGCTCCAGTGCTGCCTGTGGCAGCGGGATCGCCAGTCTCGACCGCTACGACTTCGGTTGTCTCGATATAGGTGACAATACAGTAACCTTTACGCTCTCTGCTCCTAACGGACTCTCTTCTTCCTGCGAAGCAACCGTCACCGTACGCAATGAAAATGCACCCGTGACTCAATGCCGCGATGTCACCGTACAGCTTAACGCCAGCGGACAGGCAAGCGTCTCCGAGGAGCAGGTCGATAATAACTCATACAGTACTTGTGGGGCTACGCTCGCCAGCCTCAACCAACATAGCTTTGATTGTAATGATGTAGGCGATAATACTGTTACCCTAACTCTTTCCGCTCCTAACGGACTCTCTTCTTCCTGCGAAGCAACCGTCACCGTACGCAATGAAAATGCACCCGTGGCCCAATGCCAGGATATCACCGTACAGCTTAACGCCAGCGGACAGGCAAGCGTCTCCGAGGAGCAGATCGATAATAACTCATACAGTACTTGTGGGGGTACGCTCGCCAGCCTCAACCAACATAGCTTTGATTGTAATGATGTAGGCGATAATACTGTTACCCTAACTCTTTCCGCTCCTAACGGACTCTCTTCTTCCTGCGAAGCAACCGTCACCGTACACAATGAAAATGCACCCGTGGCCCAATGCCAAGATGTCACCGTGCAGCTTAACGCCAGCGGACAGGCAAGCGTCTCCGAGGAGCAGATCGATAATAACTCATACAGCACTTGTGGGGGAGCCGTCGCCAGCCTCAATCAATACAATTTCGATTGTCTCGATATAGGTGACAATATCGTAACCTTGACACTTTCCGCTCCAAACGGACTCTCTTCTTCCTGCGAAGCAACCGTCACCGTACGCAATGAAAATGCACCCGTGGCCCAATGCCAGGATATCACCGTGCAGCTTAACGCCAGCGGACAGATAAACGTCTCCGAGGAGCAGATCGATAATAACTCATACAGTACTTGTGGGGGTACGCTCGCCAGCCTCAACCAACATAGCTTTGATTGTAATGATGTAGGCGATAATACTGTTACCCTAACTCTTTCCGCTCCAAACGGACTCTCTTCTTCCTGCGAAGCAACCGTCACCGTACACAATGAAAATGCACCCGTGGCCCAATGCCAGGATATCACCGTACAGCTTAACGCTAGCGGACAGGTAAACGTCTCCGAGGAACAGATCGATAATAACTCATACAGCACTTGTGGCGGCGCCGTCGCCAATCTAGATCGGCATAGCTTTGACTGTAGTGATGCAGGCGATAATACCGTTACCCTAACTCTTTCCGCTCCTAACGAACTCTCTTCTTCCTGTGAGGCAAGGGTAACTGTAGTGGATAATCAATTTCCTACCATTACTTGCCCAATGGACATTAACGTGGACAACGATCCCGACCAGTGCGGTGCGCTAGTAGATTTCGAGGCAGATGCCTCCGACAATTGCACGCTTGCTCCAATCGATTATACGCTGGTCTCGGGTAGCCTCTTCCCGATAGGTAGTACAATGGTGACCGCTACCGCAACGGATGCTTCCGGTAATAGTACTTCGTGCAACTTCACCGTCAACGTGAGCGATACCGAAAGCCCTGTTCTCAATTGCAACGGCTTAAACGCCACGGTATCCACTGACCCAGGCGCATGTTCTTCACTGGTGGATCTGTCAATGCCTACCGCTACCGACAACTGTGTTGCCTCAACACTCGATTTCCGTTATCGGCTTGTTGATAACAATAACAACAATGCTGGCCCCTGGCAACAGAGCTGGACAGACTATAGCCAGAAACTGGTGACATTGGAAACCGGTCGCTACAAAGTACGTTGGCGCACCACTGATGCGGCTGGTAGCACAGCTTTCTGTCGGTACTTCATTGAAGTGAAGGACGAAGAAGCTCCGGTAATCAATTGCGCGGACGTAGAAGTACTCTTCAATGGTGAGGAATTCATTGACCTGCATCCTTCCGACCTAGCTACTGTCGTCGACAACTGTGGCGTGGAGAGCCTGACACTCGACATCGATCGGATCTACTGCGATGAACTCGGCGATCAGGTTATCGTCACCGCATTGGCTGTGGATGTATACGGGTCGAGCAGTCTTTGCACAAGTGTCGTCGATGTTCTCGGCCTACCCTGCGATTGGGGGCAAGAGCCTGACGGAGTGGACTGTGTTGATGGAAGTGACACCCAATACGACCAGTCGACAGGAGTATTTACAGTCACCAGTACCGACTGCTACAACTCCATAACGACTAATACGGATGAATATGCCTTCGCCCAGTATCAGCTTTGTGGGGACGGAATGATCACTGCACAAGTCACCAGCATCACTGGCTTCTCAGGCGGCTGGGCTGGCGTGACGATGCGCAACAGCAATGACCCACAAGATATGGCGGTTAGTTTGTTAACCAACCTGGCTCAAAATCACCGGCAGGAAACGCGGATATCTACTGGCAGTCACGTGGCGAGTTCGATTTCGCCTTCTTTCAATCGCCATTGGTTGCGTATCCAACGAATCGGCAATGGTTTCCGCGGTTTCACCTCCTCCAATGGCATTACCTGGTTCAGTAAATTCAACCTCTATGTCCCGATGGATCAATGTATCGAGATCGGCCTGGTGGTGAATAGTTCGGCAGTTGGTACTAGCAATAGTGCTACGTTTGCTAACGTCAGTATCAGTGGAGGAGATAATCTCCAATTAGCCGTTGATCCGGACGGACCGGATGTCAGCGAGCAATACAACAAAAGTCAGTTCAGCCTTTACCCCAACCCGACTTCGGGGCCGATCACCATCCAACTGGGAGATTTTCTGGATCAAGAAGGCGTCCTGGAATTACTTGACACCCATGGGAGATTGGTACAGCCCATCCGCCAGGGAATTCTCTTCAACCGGGAAGAAGAACTAGACCTAAGTCTCTTAGCGAATGGAGTATACTTCCTTCGCCTGCGTTTACCCGACGGGACAGTGCAGACGGAGCGAGTGATCCTGCAAGCACGATGACACCAACGATAGTGATCAAATGAAGAGCGTTGAACGCTAATCCTTACCCAGAAAGCCCGGGCGCTATGACAAGTGTCCGGGTTCTCTTTTGATGAGAAAGAAGCTTGACAATCAACTGATAAGCTGTACCTTTGCCCTCCGAATTTCACCAAGCCTCCGGAACTATACCTGGAGCGGAGTGTTAATTGGAAAAAGCAGAAGTAGGATCCATGTTTCCTGAATACGATGTCATTGTGGTAGGAGCCGGTCACGCAGGGTGCGAGGCGGCAGTAGCAGCAGCCAATATGGGCTCGACGGTGATGCTGGCGACGATGAATATGCAGACCATCGCGCAGATGTCGTGCAATCCCGCTATGGGCGGTGTCGCTAAAGGGCAGATCGTGCGCGAGATCGATGCACTGGGTGGCTATTCCGGTATCGTTACCGACCATACGGCCGTACAATTCCGGATGCTCAATCGCTCCAAAGGCCCCGCCATGTGGAGCCCGCGGGCACAAAGCGACCGCATGCAATTTGCCCATAAGTGGCGCATGCTGCTCGAAGCTCACCAAAACATCGATTTCTGGCAAGAAATGGTCACAGGTATCGTGGTCAAGGATGGTCGGGCAGTAGGGGTTCGTACAGGCATGGGCATTGAAATCCCTGCTCGTTCAGTTGTACTCACCAATGGTACTTTCCTCAATGGCCTCATCCATATTGGCGAAAAACAATTCGGTGGTGGCCGCGCTGGCGAACGTGCCGCAAAAGGCATTACCGAGCAATTGGTTGAGCTGGGCTTCGAATCGGGCCGGATGAAAACGGGCACCCCGCCCCGCATCGACGGCCGCAGTCTCGATTATTCCAAAATGGAGGTGCAAGCCGGCGACGAAAACCCCAGTAAGTTTAGCTATACCAATACACCGGAGCTGAAGAAGCAACGCCCCTGCCACATCACCTACACGAGCAAGGAAGTACACGAAACGCTGAAGACCGGCTTTGATCAATCACCGATGTTCAACGGCCGTATCCGAGGCCTCGGGCCACGCTATTGCCCATCGATCGAAGATAAGATCGACCGCTTTGCTGATCGTGATCGCCATCAGCTGTTTGTAGAACCAGAAGGCTGGGAAACCTGTGAGATCTATGTCAATGGGTTCAGCTCTTCGCTCCCGGAAGACGTACAATACAAAGCGCTACGACAAGTTCCTGGGTTCGAGAACATGAAGATGTTTCGTCCGGGCTACGCGATTGAATACGATTTCTTCCCGCCTACGCAGCTGCGACCTTCCCTGGAAACGCGTTTGGTCAAAAACCTCTTCTTCGCCGGTCAAATCAATGGCACTACAGGCTATGAAGAAGCAGGCAGCCAAGGCCTGATGGCCGGCATTAATGCCCACCTGGCTGTGGCAGAAGAAGAACCATTCGTATTGAAGCGCTCCGAGGCCTATATCGGTGTACTTATCGATGACCTGATCAACAAAGGCACCAAGGAACCTTATCGCATGTTTACCTCGCGAGCGGAATACCGTATCCTTCTGCGCCAGGACAATGCCGATCTGCGCTTAACGCCCTTAGTAGCTGCCATCGGCATGCAAGGTCTTGACGATCGGCTAGCCCGGGTACAATCGAAGCAGGAAGATGCTGCCGCCATCGAGAAGTTCCTGTCGAAGTTAAGTGTTGAACCAGGGCAAATCAACGCCTATTTAACCGAAAAAGACTCTGCTCCACTCAAGCAGAAAGTAAAACTCAACAGCATCCTGTTGCGGCCGAACATCTCGCTGCCGGAATTGGCGGCAGCAATCCCTGAGCTACAGGCGTTCCTTGCTGAAAAGGATGAAGAAGCCGCAGGCCTGGCCGAAGTCAATATGAAGTACGAAGGCTACATTCAGCGCGAACAAGAGATGGTGGATAAAATGAACCGCCTGGAAGCCGTCAAGCTGTACGAGAACCTGGACTATGATCAGCTCACCTCTCTCAGCAAAGAAGCTCGCCAAAAACTGAATCAGATCAAGCCACTTACTATTGGGCAGGCTAGTCGAATTAGTGGCGTTAGCCCGGCCGATATCTCCGTACTACTCGTTCATATGGGGAGGTAATTCAAGGTGTAAGAGTGGAAAGATTGAAGGGTATAAGTGCTGGTTAGCCAGAGAGAATCTTTACATCTTTACACGCATCCAACATTTACGTCTATCGCAAACTTTTTGTTTCAAAAGCACTAATTTCGCAGTCTGTTTCGTTCCCCTTGCTGAAGCTATAGCTATGTCCGACTGGAATCAAGAACCCCGAACCTTATCAGAGAAGAGCCGTGAATGGTTGAAACGGCAATGGGCCGCTTTCAAGCGATGGTACGATCGACAACCGCGGTGGCGAATCGCTTTGATCGGAATCGGCGTCCCTTTTCTCATGGGTATGTTATTCGTGATGCTACTGGCCTTACTCGTATGGCAAGGCGCATTCGGTGCATTACCTGACTATGCACAACTAAAAGACATTCGCAATTATCAGGCGTCCGAGATCTATGCTGATGATGGCGCGCTACTCGGGAAGTACTATATCGAAAACCGTACAAATGCCAGCATGGAAGAGATTTCTCCGGAAGTCATCCAGGCGTTGGTAGCCACCGAAGACGCCCGTTTTTTCGAACACAGCGGTATTGATCTGCGAGCGTTCGGGAGGGTCCTCTTCAAATCTATACTCCTTTCTGACGAATCGGCTGGTGGCGGAAGTACCCTTAGCCAGCAGTTGGCTAAAAACCTCTTCCCGCGTCGTTCCTATGCCTTGCTGAGCATGCCGATCAATAAGCTGCGCGAGATGTTCATTGCGCGACGATTAGAAAACCTATACAGCAAGGAGGATCTTCTCAACCTTTATTTGAATACGGTGCCTTTCGGAGAAAATGCTTTTGGCATCAAAGTAGCCGCTTACCGTTTTTTCAATAAGCAAGCAGAAGCGCTGGCACCTCAAGAAGCGGCCTTGCTCGTAGGAATGCTCAAAGGCACATCCTATTATAATCCACGTCACTATCCTGAGCGAGCGCAGGAACGCCGCAACCTCGTTCTTCGACAGATGATGCGCTTCGGTCACTTAGATACCATTATGGTCGATAGCCTGTTGCCACTTCCAGTGGAACTTGATTTTCGGGAAGAAGGTCATAATGAAGGGCTAGCCACTTATTTTCGCGAGCACTTGCGCCAGCAAGTATTGGATATTCTTGAGGAACATACTAAACCCGATGGCTCAGCCTACAACCTCTACACCGATGGGCTGCGGATATACACCTCAATCGATAGTCGCCTGCAAGCGCATGCAGAAGCAGCTATTGCCCGTCAAATGCCGCGCGTACAGACTCGCTTTAAGGAAGATTGGAAGAATCGACAACCTTGGCGAGATCGCACTGTCGAGCAACGCATTCGGCAAAGCAAGCGCTACCAAGGGCTTACTGATCGAGGATTGAATGACGAAGCTATTCTGGCTAATTTTCAAGAACCTGTTCCAATGACCGTTTTCGACTGGCAGGGCGGGGCCGTCGACACGTTGATGAGTCCGATGGACTCGATCAAGCATTACCTTACCTTATTAAATGTGGGATTCCTGGCAGCCGATCCAGTTGGCGGCCTCATCAAAGCATGGGTAGGTGGCATTGACCATCGTTTTATTCAATACGATCATGTCAAATCGCATCGCCCTATTGGGTCTACTATTAAGCCCGTCGTATATGCGGCGGCCTTGCAAAGCGGCATGCTGCCTTGTGAATACACCGAAAACATCCAAAAGACCTACGAACAATTCGACAACTGGAGTCCACAGAATAGCGATGGTGAGTATGGGGGCGCTTACTCCATGGCCGGCGCACTCAGCAAGTCGGTCAACACCATCGCCGTTGAACTAACGCTTCGAGCAGGTGTCGAAAATCTACGGGCACTCGCTCGCGACATGGGTATCGAAAGTGAACTCCCCAAAGGGCCGGCCATTGCACTGGGAGCCGTTGACGCCAGCCTTTGGGAAATGATCCGTGTGTACTCTACTTTAGCCAACCGCGGCTATCGTCCTACAAAGCTGCACTACCTGGATCGAATTGAAACATCCGAAGGCGAAGTAATCGTTTCGTTTGACCGTCCCAACTATAACCGCTTCACCAAAGTACTAGAACCCGGCCATGCCGACATGATGCTCAACCTCATGCAAAGCGTCGTTGATAGTGGCACAGCCAAACGCATGCGCACCGAGTTTGGTGTGAGTGGACCATTATTCGCCAAAACCGGTACAACCCAAGATCAACGCGATGGCTGGTTCATTGCTTTCAACCCGAGCTTGGTGGCCGGTGCCTGGGTAGGTGCCGAAGATCCTGACATTCACTTCCGAACCCTTTATCGTGGCCAGGGGAGTCGAACTGCCTTGCCGGTCGTGGGGCAGTTCCTACGCGATGTATATCGCGATCGCGACTTCCGGGCCATTCGCCGAGCAACTTACCCTACTCCTCCCGATACGATATACGCCTTATTGCAATGTCCACCTTACTTACCCGAATTACCCATCATGGATTTCGGGGAAGACTCTTACGAGGAGGTCGTTTTCTGGAGTCGAACCATCGATAGAATTCATCCAGAGCTCCTTGCCGAAGTATTGCGAGACAAGCCGCGGCGAAATAATGAAAACCTCATTGACTACGCAGAACGCATCCTCCGAATTAGCGAGCGACGGATGCGGCAATACGAACGCCGTTCTGAGCGTCGAGAATTCTGGGGTAGAGTTTTATTTGGGGAAGAGGAAGATGATGATGACGGATAGTTTATCGATTGTACAGAGAGCAGTGCTGCTACGCAGCTTCAGTGGGCAGTGGGCAGTGGGCAGTGGGCAAAAGTTACCTTTTCCGCTAAGCTAAAGGTCTGTTGGACTAGCTTTAACTGGCCAATTTGTAGATATCGGTTGGTGTCAAGCATTGTATCGCTTGGTTACCACGCACAGCTATGGGGGCTTTAATCAGTTCGGGGTTATAACGTAGCACTTTGATCCAGCCTTCTTCGTCAAAATCGCGGCCGCGGACGTACTGTTGATAATAGGGGTGAGCTTTATTTAATAAATCCTTGGGATGTTTATTCAGTGCCAGCAAGATCTGCTGCCAGGAAACGCCGGTTGATGGGGTTTGATGATAGGCAAAAGCTTTAATGTGACGCGTAATGCTCAAGGCATGAGCGACGGTCATACGGTCCGAATTTGACTCCGGATTATAATAGAGTAAAATTTCGGAAAGATGTGTTTTCATAAATTTAATTTTTACAGGATTGCATGAATGCAAATAATTTAGGCATAAATCATCGGTAGGTCAAGTTTTTATTCTTTACCCGTTCTTTATTTAACTTATATCTAGCTAGGCGTTACTTAAAGATCACTTACCCAAATCCGCGCGGATATGTACCTTTGCCCTTTCACGCTAACAATGCCCTGAACAGTATATGGCCACCACCACTAAATCTGCAATGAGTTTCCAAGCGGAAGGTCTCGCCAAGAAGAAGCAACTGAAGCTGTATGAAGACCTCCTTCGACCACGTATGATCGAGGAAAAAATGCTCATCCTGCTCCGCCAGGGTCGCATCAGCAAATGGTTCTCCGGAATTGGACAGGAGGCGATCAGTGTAGGAGCTACGAATGCGCTGCTGGATGATGAATTCATCTTTACCATGCACCGCAACCTAGGTGTATTCACCACGCGCCGACTACCACTGACCCGACTCTTCGCTCAGTGGCAAGGCAAACTAAGCGGCTACACCAACGGTCGTGATCGTTCTTTTCATTTTGGCGCACCAGAGCATCATATCGTTGGAATGATCAGTCACCTCGGGCCACAACTAGCCCTCGCAGGAGGCGTAGGTTTAGCGCACAAACTAGCCGGAGAAGGCCGGGTAGCATTAGCATTCACTGGAGAAGGGGGAACCAGCGAAGGCGACTTTCACGAAGCCCTTAATACCGCTGCTGTATGGCAGCTCCCAGTCATCTTTATCATTGAAAATAACGGCTACGGACTTTCCACTCCAACTAGCGAACAGTATCGCTGCGAAACCTTGGCTGACCGCGCGATCGGCTATGGCATGCGCTCGGAGATCATTGATGGAAACAACGTGGTGGAAGTATACAATACGATCCATCGCCTGGCTGGTGAAATGCGCCAAAACCCCGAGCCTGTTCTAGTCGAGTGTCGCACCTTTCGCATGCGGGGCCACGAAGAAGCTTCGGGTACCAAATACGTCCCACAAGAGTACTTTGATGAATGGTCGAAACGCGACCCTCTTGATAACTTTGAACAGTATCTATTAGCTGAAAAAGTATTGAGTTCGCGCAAGATCAAATCACTGCGCGACAAGATCAAGAAAGAGATCGAAGCAGGCCTGGAAGAAGCCTATGCTGAGGATGCCATCGTGCCAAACCTGGCCAAAGAAATGGGTGACATTTACGCTGCTGCCGATGCCGAGGATGTAGCGCCAGGTACAGACACACAAGAGATGCGCTTCGTTGATGCCGTGAGCGATGGTTTACGGGAAGGTATGCGCAAGCATGATCGTCTAGTACTAATGGGGCAGGATATTGCAGAGTACGGCGGCGTATTCAAAATCACGGATGGTTTTGTCAAGGAGTTTGGTAAAGAGCGGGTGCGCAACACTCCTCTATGCGAAAGCGCCATTGTAGGGGCGGGCCTTGGCTTAAGTATTAAAGGCTGGAAAGCTATGATGGAAATGCAGTTCGCTGATTTTGTGAGCTGTGGTTTCAATCAAATCGTCAATAACCTAGCAAAGCTCCACTATCGTTGGGGGCAAAGGGCCGATGTTGTTATTCGCATGCCGGCAGGTGGTGGCGTAGGGGCAGGGCCTTTCCACAGTCAGACCAATGAGGCTTGGTTTTTTCACACGCCTGGCTTGAAGATCGTTTACCCCTCATCGCCAGAGGATGCAAAAGGCCTTTTGTTGGCATCTTTAGCCGACCCTAATCCCGTTCTTTTCTTTGAACACAAAGCACTCTACCGTAGTAATTCAGCGGAGGTACCTACCGGCTACTATACCACACCTATCGGCAAGGCACAATTGGTGGAAGAAGGCGATGAGGCCTCTATCATCACTTACGGCATGGGGGTACATTGGGCCAAGAAAGTTACTGAGGAGTTGGGTATCTCAGCTGACATCCTGGACCTGCGGAGCCTACTCCCTCTCGATTACGAGGCCATCGAAACTACCGTTCGCAAAACCAGTCGTGTGCTCATCCTGCATGAAGCTACCATGATTGGTGGTGTTGGCGGCGAGCTTTCTGCGCACATTAGCGAACACCTGTTTGAGTACCTGGATGCGCCCGTTATGCGAGTGGCCAGCCTCGACACGCCAGTACCTTTCGCAAAGTCCCTGGAAGCCCAATTTTTACCCCATATACGGCTGCGCGAAAGCCTGGAAAAATTAGTGTCCTATTAATTCTATATATGTCGATTACTAATATATTTCCTTTTTTTTGTCTGCTCGCGTAAAAAGGTGTACCTTTAGGGCATCTGTACGAGAGGCTTCACTATCTAAAGACCTGTTTGCTGAGAGCAAACATCCATACCAACACAACTTTCCAATCCGAACAAAATCATTCGTATAGTTTGTACTTTTGTGGTCCAAACTAAAGGAATTGATATGAATTTGGACAAACTGATCGCCGTTAGCGGATTGCCCGGCCTGTATCGAATGGCCGCCAATCGCAGTAACGGATTGATCGTTGAAGACCTGGAAACCGGTAAGCGTCGTTTTGCCAGTGCTCGCAAGCACCAATTCACTCCACTTGAGTCTATTGCCATCTTTACCGATGACGGCGACTCCGTGGCACTGAAGAAGGTATTTGAAAAAATGCGCGAACAACTGGAAGACAATCCGCCCATCAACCCAAATAGTGGTGCCGAGCAATTGTACGAGTATTTCAGCGACGTCCTACCGAATTACGACCCCGACCGGGTACACCCAGGCGATATCAAGAAGGTAATCAAGTGGTTCACCTCCTTGAAAAGCAGCGGTTCATTAGACGACCATTCAGAGGAAGAAGAATAAAGACGCAATTTCTGGGAATTCGTGAGAATTCACAGAGGATCATCCCCGGAAGGCTAGATGCAGAAGACCTATGACGACCTAAAAACTGCATTGGCTTATCCGAGATTACGGTATGAATACTATGAGCGTACTCGTTACGCGAGTTGGACAACAAATCTATTATGAGAGCAACTGCACTACCGCGTCCTAAAGGAAGGAATTATCTTCCTAGTCGATTTAAGATGACGGTTTGGGAACGCCTACGTCCGTACTATGAAGAACTACTGAGACGTGAGGTTAATTCTTTATCTGAACTAGAAGATTGGCTGTTAGATCGCAGCGAGTTAGATGCTTTCGTCAGCGAATCATTCGCTTGGCGATATATCAACATTTCAGCAAATAGTGCTAATTCCAAAGCACAAGATGCCTATCAGTACGCGGTTCAAGAGCTATCGCCTCGCATTTCTGATTTTGGCCACCGCTTAAATCGGAAACTCGTCCAGAGTCCGTATTCCACTCAACTTGACCCAACTCGATTTGGAATCTATTTGCGCTATGTTCGCAACCAGGTCGAATTGTTCCGTGAAAAGAATATATCGCTCAATACTGCCGTGCAGTTGCGTAGTAAGGAGCATGGTAAGATCTTTTCTGAAATGACTGTTGGCGTCAATGGTGCACACCTGACCCTACAGAAAGCTAGCGCACTGCTGGAGGAAACAGACCGCGATTACCGAAAGTCCGTTTATCATAAGATCAACCGCCGCATTCTCAAAGATACCGACCACCTGGAGACGCTCTTTGACGACCTCCTGGATAATCGTCAGCAAATTGCCACAAACGCCGGTTTCGACAATTTCCGCGACTACCGTTTTCGTGCCTTGGGCCGGTTTGATTATTCTGTAGAAGATTGCCTCGATTTTCACGAGTCTATTGCAGAAGAGATTTTACCCTTAGTTGATCAACTCTATACCTATCGCAAGGAGCAATTAGGTATGGATGCATTGCGCCCTTGGGATTTGCATGTTGACACTAGCGGGCAAAAGCCATTGCGCCCATTCCGCAACATGGATGACCTGATCATGAAGGCCATCAAGTGCTTGCAACGCCTTCACCCTCAGTTTGGTGAGGTATTGTCTACTATGCGGGAGATGGGGCACTTAGATCTCGACTCTCGACCAGGTAAACGCCCCGGCGGGTTTAACATGCCGCTATTGATGACGGGCGTACCGTTCATCTTCATGAATGCGAGTCGATCCTTGGCGGATATGCGCACTTTGCTACACGAATGCGGCCATGCCGTGCATTCCTATTTGACACGTGACCTTCCATTGAGCTTCACCCGAAGGGTACCATCTGAAGT
>SPJK01101594.1_pt1 | contig 21145 bp, 8 predicted proteins | sample 3741771 | NCBI WGS metagenome assembly SPJK01 (sample SAMN10925997, study PRJNA522277) | cold seep metagenome | isolation source: Elba SIP-enriched marine methane seep metagenome, extraction at timepoint T2 | place: Italy: coast of Elba, Mediterranean Sea
ACGATGGTCATCACCGGAGCGGCGACGATTAGCAGTAGGCCCGCACCTACCATGTCGATCAGACGTTTGAGCAGCAGCAGGACGATATTGCTGGGAGTGCGCCGTAAACTCAGCATCGGCAGAGCGGCACCATCAAAAGAGGTGACTTCGACCTGGGCTTCGGCAGAAACGAAGGAAGGCAGCGGCAAGAGCACGTCAACGCCGCGGTCGTCGCAGATACGGACCGCTTTAGCCAAAGCATCTGGATCAACCTCAGAGGAGGCGAAGATGACTCCGTCGATAGTTTCGGTATCAAGCAGAGCTTCTAAACTATCAAAGTTCCCACATGTATCTATTCCCGTTTCGGGCGTCTCTTCAGCCAGACATAGATGGCCATGAATATGGGTTCGGCCCGGTTGGCTGCGTAATACATTGATAGCCAAAGTACGCGCTGCTTGATGGGCCCCAACGACAACTACGCGATAGCCAGCCTCGCTACTTTTGCGAAAACTAGGAATGCCTTTGATCAGGGCGGTACGGGCCAAAACTAGGAGAACTAAGTCGGTGCCCGCAAAGAGGAAAATGAAGCTTCGAGCAATATATTGGAGCTTGAAGACAAAGATGATGGCGATAAGTATCACCATAGATAGTCCGACAGCCCGAATATATGTCAGCGCGCTCTTACGAAAGCCAGCGCGATAGTTTCCGGTGCGGCTGGCCGCAAAAACCAGGGCCCAAATGGGTATCACGCCGTAAAACAGCAACCCATAGTAGTTATCTAGGGAAGCGAGATCTTGAAAGGAGCCTGCGGTTGCTGGGGCCTGAACCCCAAGATCGGCAAGGTATTGTCTACTCCAGAAGGTGAGCAGATAGGCGGCTATGGTAATAACCAAATCGCCGAGTAGGAGAAAGCGGCGAAAAACCTCAGCCTGGTAACGAAACATACGACAGTCCTTCCTAGGCGCCGGAGCTTGGCAAAAAATGCATCAAAACGGGACTATATCTTTCATAAACGAACGCTATGTGCCGAATCGTGACATACTTTTGCCCTAATCTGAAGCGCAGGCGCAAGGGTCCTCTCGCTGCCTCCTCCAAAGGTCCGATAGCTATCAAATAGGCGCAATCTCCGAACCAGGAATAGGTCTGAAACCGCGTAAACCCGCATGAACGAGCAAATATGTGGCAAACCTGTTACAGAGCTAAAGAATTTACCTTGTAAGGAAAGTGCTTGAAGCCAATGAGCACTTATATGACTCCGAGGAAACTGGTAGCCTCTGGTATTGGAGGCCCAGCCCTGAGTCACTAAGTGCTCAGAAGAAGGCGGAAAGCCAATGAATCCGAAAGCTATGGCGATCTATAACGGCAGCTCAAACGATCCAGTGGAGGCCCATTTATGGGTCTGCTCCGGAAAGAATGTTGGGCGGCGCTATCCTATCAATAAGGCGCAACAGATCATCGGTCGCGCACCCAACATTGAGATCATGGTGGACGATGAAAGGGCCTCACAAGAGCACGCCAAAGTCATCGTTTTAGACGGAAAGCATTGCATCTATGACCTCCAGTCCACCAACGGTACCTTTGTAAATAATCAACGTATCAGCGAAGCCACTCTCCGCGACGGAGACTTGGTACAAATCGGTGAGACTATCTTCGAGTATCTCTCCTTCGAAGAGCGCACCATGTCTTCCACCCTACGGGGCACTCAGCCCGACTCTGAGTCGGTGCCCGATGCTCTGCGAGCAGGTGCGCAGCAGGCCCTAAGACGAGTGCGCCGCAGCGCTGTTGAAGTCGTACCTCCCGGTGGTGCTCCCAATGCGGGTGCAACCCCCGGAGCTGCAACTCAGCCCGCTCAACCTGGACAAGCCCCTACTGCGGTACCGCCCGTAGTTCCCCCCGGTGGTGCCCCACCTGCTCCCGGCGCCCTGGCACCAATGGGTGGCCCACCACCCAACCCTTACGCCATGCAGCAAGCGGGCATGTATCCGCCCAACATGCCGGCCTATCCTCATTATCAAGCCGAATACTACGACGATGATGATGACGATGAGGACGAGGGAAACAGCAAACCCAAGACCGACCCCATGTTACTGCTGGCCCGGGTAAAGACGGTCGCTCTGCTCTATCTCCCCTATTGGCCCATGGCGATCGCACTAGCTTTTGTCGGGGTGATGCTAGGCGCTTTGAACTTCAAGATGAACCCGCCTGCAAAGAAGGCGATTTTCCAGATCATCTTGAATCCCCAGTCTTCTTCATCAGATCTATTGGGATTGCCCAGTTCCATGCGTTCTGGCGATTCGCTGAAGTTCTTCCAGCATGCGGTGGATACTTTCAAAGACCCGCCGCTGATCGAGGCCGTTTTCGAGAAAGTCACCGGCAAGAAGCTCGACCCCGCAGATATTGAAGACTTTAAAGAAGATCTCGATTTCTGGCGGGTAGGAACTATCAAGTCCAACTATTACGGCGGGCACTTCAAGCACGGAAAGCCTGAGTTTGCCCTGCGCTATCTAAAAACTCATCTCAACATGTATCTCGAACGTGAGGTGGAGATAGTTCTGCGTAAAGTTCGTGCCGAGGTTGAGTTCCTTACCAGCGCACTGCGAGAGGCAGAAGAAGAGCTGAGTGCTTCGGAACATGCCGTAGCAACCTACAAGGCAGCGAACCCGAATGCTATTTCTAGCCAGGTAGGTCCGATCTATTCGCACTTGTTCGACTTGGGTCGCCGCAAAGGTGACTTGGAGAAGCGTATCGCTGGCTTAAAGGCTGAGATCGTCACCAACGCTCGGCTGCTTAAGAATACACCGAAGCTGCACCGAGCTCGCGTATCTAATCAAAACCACTTCGCTCCGGAGATTCGCCGCGCTGAAGCGGAGATTGCCGCCAAGCGCGCTGCAGGCTTGGGCGAAGCCCACCCTGACATGGTCAAGCTCAAGGCCAAACTTGCTGAGTTGAAAGCTTTGGCCGCCGACCAGAAATTGGCTGGTCAGGCTACTGAGCGCACTTTGAACGCTACTTACTCCACCATCGAGCAGGCTTTGGTTCGGGCCAAATCCCAGCTCAAAGCGTCCGAAAAGGAACTTGAGGAAATCGAGCGTCAGATTGGTGAGCGCCGCAAGATGGTAGCCGACCTGCCTGCCGCCGAAGCTGAGTTGGAGCAGATGCAGCGCAACCTTAAAGGCAAGCAAGACGCCGTTTTGAGCCTCTCTCGGCGCCTTAAGAACGCCGAGCTGCAGCTGAAGATGGAAGAGGCCTCTTCACGGGGCCGCTATACCATCGTCAATCCACCTCGCCTGGAAGAGAAGTCTCAAGCCCGTAAACGACAGATTCAGCTGGCTGCTGGTGGCATTGGTGGCCTGGTCTTAGCCTTTGCCGCAGCCACTTTGATTCTGCTTTTACGCAAGAAGCTCACTTTGGGGCTGCTTTTGGGCAAGGAAGACCATCTGCTTTTAGCCGGAGCAGCTCCCGCTGGTGGGGCAGCTGCGCTTCCACCGCCTCCCACTGAAGCTGCGGGTGCTTTACCTGCTGGCGCACCCACGACACCTCCTTCCGGAGGACAAGCTTTGCTCACAGCGTCTTCCTCCAGCCAGGATACTGAGTCCACTCAAGTGCTCAGCCCACCTAAGAAAAACTAGCAGTATTCTCTCGGTTCGCGAGCTGAGAAAATTCAGCCCTATATATCTCAAGGCGAGAATCTCTTTCTTTTTCAAAAGACGGCCCCAAAAGCTTCCGTATGAATGGATATGAGCTTTTTACGCCGCCTATCCTCCGCCGCCAATAGTTCGAAGAAACGTCGCCTAACCATGATGACTTCGTCTTTGGCGGGCATCTGCCTCCTCATAGACTGAACTCCATTCCCGGCAGAATACGGCTCAACCCATAAGCGTAGCTCTAAACTATTTGCTAAATATATATTGCTAAGAACTAAGGCAGGTTTCTCCCCGGGAAACCTGCCTTTTTATTTGCTTCGAAATCCGTCTCTAAGGAGAAATTCGCGCGAAGCAGCGCAGAGCGCGGTCTACCATTGACCTAGCGATACATAACCGTACTAATCGCGGCCCCATGAAGGCCCTAAGTACTGACGAGATTCGTCGTCTGTTCATCGACTACTTTAAAGAGCGTGGCCACTCTGAGGTCGCCTCCTCTTCATTGGTGCCCCAAAACGACCCCACTCTTCTCTTCGTAAATGCGGGAATGGTGCAGTTTAAGGATGTTTTCACCGGTAAAGAGACCCGTAGCTACACCCGGGCCACCACCGCGCAAAAGTGCGTACGTGCAGGTGGTAAACACAACGACCTAGAGAACGTGGGCTTCACCCCTCGGCATCACACTTTCTTCGAGATGCTGGGTAACTTCTCTTTCGGGGACTACTTCAAAAAGGACGCAATTGAGTATGCTTGGGAGTTCGTCACCAAGGTGCTCGAACTGCCTGAGGACCGCCTTTGTGTCACTGTATTCAAGGGCGAAGACGGCATCGCAGCCGACGATGAGGCTGCTGAACTATGGGAAGCCGCTGGCGTGTCCAAAGAGCGCATTCTTCGTCTGGGTAAATCAGAGAACTATTGGCAAATGGGCGATACCGGCCCTCAAGGCCCTTGCTCTGAAATCCATTATTTCAATCAAGAAGATACTTCCGAGATGTTTGCCGAAGGTCGGGTGGAAAACTCCGATGGCTGGCTAGAAATCTGGAACTTGGTCTTTATGCAGTTCGTCAAAGAAACCGCTGAGGGCGAACTCAAACCCCTGCCCAAACCTTCGGTAGACACCGGCGCTGGTCTAGAGCGCTTAGCTATGGTTCTGCAGGGCCACGGCTCCACCTACGAGACCGACGGCCTGCGCAAACTATTAGACTTCATCGCCGAACTCGCTGGTAAAAAATACGGCAGCACCGACTCCGCCGACGACGTCGCTGTGCGCGTCATTGCCGACCACGCCCGCGCCACCGCTTTCTTAGTGGCAGACGGCGTGCAACCCGACAACGTGGGCCGCGGTTATGTGCTGCGCCGAATCATGCGCCGGGCTATTCGTTACGGCCACTTATTAGGCTTCAACGAGCTCTTCTTCTACAAGGCTTGCAAGCAAGTCATCGCTGCCATGTCTGAGCAGTATCCTGAACTCTCTCGGGCTCATGCTCTGATTGAAAAAGTAGCCGAAGCTGAAGGAACCAGCTTCCGCCGTACTCTGGAACGCGGTCTGAAACTCACCGCTGCGGAGCTAGAAAAGTACCAAGAGGGCGAACAGCTCGATTCTAAGTTCGTAGCTGTGCTCTACGATACTTACGGCTTTCCTATCGACCTCACCCGGGTGATTGCCAACGAGCAAGGCATTCAGGTGGACGAGGAAGAGGCCAAGGAGAAGGTCAAGGAGCTCCAAACAAGATCAGACAAAGAGCCGGACAAGGCCGACCCCGGTGACGGCGAAGCTACCGAAAAGCTCTGGTTTGACCTGCGCGACCAGCATGGCGCCACCGAGTTCTTAGGCTATCTACAGACTTCGGCTGAAGCTGAGCTACAAGCCATCATCCTTAACGGTAAGATAGTTCAAACTATCAAGGGCACCGATCTGGAAGAAGGTTCCGAGGTCAAACTGCTTTTCCAAAAGACGCCTTTTTACGGGGAGTCTGGCGGACAGCAAGGCGACGCTGGAACGATCTCAGCTGAGGGGCTAGAGGTAGAGATCAGCGATGCACAAAAGCCCGTCGCCGAACTTATTGTGCATAGCGCCAAGATAGTTGAAGGTGAGCTTTCTGTAGGTTCTAGCTATCCGCTGAGCATCAACCAGACCCGGCGCAACGACATTCGCAAGAATCACTCGGCCACTCATCTATTGCATTTGGCCCTCAAAGAGATACTTGGCGAGCATGTCCAGCAAAAAGGTTCTTTGGTAGCAGCCGATAGATTGCGTTTTGATTACAGCCATTTCGACCCGCTTTCGAGCAAAGAGATAGTTCAGCTGGAGCATCGGGTGAATGAGATGGTTCAGGCCAACGCGGATACTGAGACCAAAGTATCTTCCATCGAAGACGCTCAAGCTGAAGGCGCAACTATGCTCTTTGGTGAAAAGTACGGCGATAAGGTGCGCATGGTGCGTATCGGCGTTGATTCTTTGGAGCTTTGCGGCGGAACTCACGTGAGCCGGGCTGGTGATGTAGGTCTGTTTAAGATCATCACCGAGGGTTCTTTGGCCTCGGGCGTACGGCGTTTAGAAGCCGTCACCGGCATGCACGCTTTAGCTTATGTCCAAAGCCAAGAAGCACGGCTCAAAGAGGCTTCACAGGCCCTAAAGGTTCCTCCAGAGCAAATCGCTGAACGCCTTGAGAAGATGCAAAAGCGCACCAAGACTTTGGAGCGCGATTTAGAAAAGGCCCGGACCCAAGCAGCCATGGCTGGTTCTGGCTCTCAAAGCGGCGCGTCCGAACCCGAGCTTTTTGGGGAGATCAAGGTCCAGTTCATGCGGGCCGATGGCACCCCTAAGAAGTCACTGCGTCCCTTGGCGGACCAACTACGGGATAAGCTCGGAACCGGCATTGTGGTGCTTACCTCCTGTGAGGACGAAAAAATGGCGCTACTAGTAGCTGCTACCAAAGACCTCAAAGGTAAGGTTCATGCCGGCAACTTAGTCAAAGCTGCAACCTCCGCCATTGGTGGCTCAGGCGGCGGCCGCCCCGATTTCGCTCAAGGCGGCGGTGATGCAGGCAAGCATGACGAAGCCCTAAAGGCCCTCAGAGCAGCTCTTTCGGCCTAATCTGGGGCTTTCATCCCTCCTAGAAGCCTCCGTAAGGCACCTAGGGCTTCTTGCATCCCCCGCTTGAGCCCACTTTCCAGCCAAAAGGCCGCTTCGGTTTACGCAACTCCCTTTTGGGAGAAGCCCGAAAGTTAACTCTAAACCCAAGGCGGGGTATGGTGGCGGAACATGGGGCAGTCCACGGAAGCGGTTTCGCTGCGGATCACGCTGCGTTACAAAGATATTGACGAGTTCGTCGTCCGCTATGCCGAAAATATTTCCTCGGCAGGTCTCTTCATTCGCACCCGTTCGCCCAAGGCCGCGGGCACCCGAATTCGCTTCGAACTGCTACTTTCAGACGGAAGCCGGGCCCTGCGCGGAGAGGGAGTGGTGGTCACTGCTCGTCAGGGCGACAAGCCAGGAATGGTCTTGCGCTTTCATGAGGTGGATCCAGGATCCCAGCAAGTCATCGACCGTATCGTCCGAGCCCACGGTCAGGGCAAATTAGCTCCAACTCCACTCTCGACCACTTTCGGAGGCCGAAGCGCGGCCAAAACACCCTCCGCGACTGCTCCCGGATGGCGCCCCGGCGCCAAAAGCTTGGGCGGTTGGGTTCCGCTCGGCAGTAGCCCTAGCCGGACCGCCCCCTCTCGAAAAGACGGTGGCCTGCTTCCCCGCCAACCCTCACGATTCTTAGGCAATAAGAGCGAAGGTGAACGGGTCGCCCCACCCCGCTTACGCTCTGAAGTGGGTAAACCAGCCCTTCCTCGTCACCGCAGCGGCTCAGTGCGGCCTTGGTCCACCAGCGACTTACCCACCCCGGAGGCAGAGGCTAAAGAGCCAGCACTCTTGGCTAAAGAAGCCCCTGCGGAAGCACCTCTCGCCCCGAGTTCTGAGGGACCTCGCAGCGACCCCGGTCTGGAACCTATCGAATTTCTTCCCGAGCTGCTCGACCCGGCCACAGTGGCCAGTGCGGTTTTGGAAACCGCCGCAGCGGTGGTCGAAGCTGAAGAGCCTGAACAAGCCTCAGCTACACAAACTATCTCTGAGACTCCAAATAGCTCTACTGCAACGGAAACTATCGCTGAGGCTGAGCTAGTAACCAAGGCGCAAGCTACGGAGAACGCTGTTGAGGCTGCGGATAGTTCTGCTGCAGCGACCGCCGTCGAGACAGTAGATAGCTCTAACGCCACCGAAACCATCGCGGACTCGGCCCCCGTAGCTAAAGGAACTCTCTCGACAGAAAGCGTGGTCTCAGCCGCATCCGAGGCTGAGGAAGTCGCCCGGACGGAAACTATCCCAGAGACCGAACAAACCACCGAGGAAACGCTTGAAACCGAAACGATCCCAGAGGTAGCTTCGCCATCTCCGGATGAGGAGACTGTGGAGGAGCCATCAGCTACGGGAACTATCGCTGAAGCGGAAGATACTTCTAATGCTGCAGCAACTAGTGCTGATGAAGTATCGGCAAATGCGCAGGCTGCAGCCTTTGAAACTGTTGCAAAGGTAGCCTCTGAGAGCGCTGATGTCTCCGCGGAACAAGAAGCATCTATCACCGAGGCTCCAGCCGAAGAGCAAGAAGTTGCCATAACCGAAACTATCCTAGAAGCCAAGGTAGATAGTTTGGATGTAGTGAGTTCGGCCGAAGCTTCTGCCACCGAAACTATCGCTGAGTTGGAGGCAACACCTGAGACCTCGGAGATCCCCGCCGATCTCGAAGTCACCGACAAGGAACTCTCCGGATCTGATCTTGAACCCACCGAAAAGCTCGACGAAGCAGCCCAAACTATCACCAAAGAAGGCTCTAAGTCTGCGCCCAGCGCAGCGGAGTCCTTGGTCGATGAGCTTGAACTGGGAGTTCTCGCCGCTTTTGACCAGGTGATCGCCGGCGAGGTCGAAGCCTCGGGCATTACCTTGGCAGATAGTTTCTATGACGCTCCGCCTAAAGCCGAAGTCGAGGTGGTGGGCATCTCCGCTGAGCAGGCTCTGCTTGAGCCAGAAAACGCTCAGGAACACTCTCTATCCCCCGCGAAGACACCTTTAGTGGCCGACGGAGGCGTCTCCTGGGCCGATGCCTTGGGCATCCCTCCCACCGAGCCTCCTGCGCCTGCTGAGGAGAGCCATACCGAGATTCCTCCTCTGGCAGAGGTGGCTGCGGATGAGCAAGCCCCGATAGATCTAGAGGAACTGACCCGGGAAACCGCTTCTTCAGATATCATCGAAGCGCCAGGCGCCTCGCCCCTGCTCACCCTCAAGGCAGAGCAAAAAAACCCCTTAGAGGAGTCTGGCGAGTCTTCCTTGGGGGCCTTAGCCCAAGCAGCCCAGGCCGACGGTGACCAGGCCCAGCCTCCCATCAGCGATTTCTTCAAGCATCTGGTGGAAAACACCCAGCCGATTATCACCGATAATCTCACTGCCTTCGAGCTACCACCTGCCGAGCGGAGCCAAGATTCTCATGATTCGGAATCGGGAACCGAAGTCCTGGCAGCGCTAAGCCCTCTCGCCCAAGAAATAATCCCCGAGCCCGAAGCAAGCGCTCCAGGTGGTGAGGAAGAAACCGCCGCTGAACCTGAGGCATCTGCAGAAGTAGTGCCCGTTGAGGCGCCTGCTGTAGGTGAGGAACTTGAGGAAGCCGCGCCCACGGAGCTTTCTGCACCTAGACCGGAACTATCTTCTCAAGAAGAGGTGGAAGATCCTGCAGCGCAAGCGAAGGAACTATCTTCCGAGACCTCTGAAACTATCTCTGAGCCGGATGTTGCGCCAGTCGCCGAGCTGGAACAGCATTCCGCAGAAGAGGAAGTTCCTGAGCCTGCAGCCGCAGAAGCTGAAGAAGAGATAGTTGCGGAAGCGGCAGCTGAAGTAGAGGCCGAGAAAGTAACTGCGGAAGCCAAAGATGAGATAGTTGTAGAAGCTAAGGCAGAAAAAGAACTATCTAATGATGCCGCAGAAACTATCTCTGAGCCAGAAGCCGCCCCAGCTGCAGAGGCGGAACAGACTCCAAAAGAAGAAGAAATTTCTGAGCCAGCAGCCGTCGAAACCGAAGAGCAGATAGTTGCCGAATCCCCAGCCGTTGATGCCGAAGAGCAGGAAGTTGCCGAAGCGAAAGCCGAGGAAGACTCAGAGCAAGCTGCTGTAGAGGCTAAAGAAGAGATAGTTGCTGAAGTAGAGGCCGAGCAGGCCGCTGCCAACGCACAAAGCGCCGAACTAGAGCAAAGTTCGGTCGAAAAGACTCAAGAGGCGCCCATCGAAGCGCTTGAGCCCCAGCCACTTCCTGCCGCATCCCCTGCAGAGGTGGAGCAAATCATTGCGGCCTCGGTGGAAGATGCAGTCCAAAGCTCCTTTGATGAGGAAGTTTTTGAGGCTTTCGATTCTATCGTCGAAAAAGCACAATCACCCCTTGCCGAAGATGCGAGCAGCGGCGAAGAGGAGCAGGCGGCCAAACTATCTGAAACCGCTCCGGAAACTATCTCTGAGGCTGAGGCTGAGGCATTGACTCCAGAACCCCGCCCCACATCCGAGGAGCCTTTGCTCTTGGTTGAGGAAGTGGAGCCGGGCCTTCATTCGGGAGAACGAATGGGGCTGTCTTTGCCCGCCGGTCGCTCTATTTCGGTGGCCCGCCCCAACGAAGACCCCACCACGCGTATCGAGCTCGATGAGCCCGCGAGTTCCGACGAAGCGGCAGCTTCTGAAGAGCCTGCCGTAGAGGTCGCGGCCGCTGAGGCCGAGGATTCGCCGGCGACTGAAACTGAGCAAATTGCTGCAGCGGAGGGTGAAGCCAAGCAAAGTGCAGCTGCAGAAGAAGGCAAGGCGGAGGCCACCCAAGAGGTCAATGAAGCACTCCCACAGGAGGAATTCAGTGCTTTTGATGAGGAGACCCTGCTTGGCAGTCCACTCACCCCCGTCGCAATTCCCCAGCCAGTAGCAGCTGAGCCTCCCCCTCGCTCAGAATCCCAGGCCGAGGCCCTCTTTGCAGAGCTAGAAGCCACCGATAGTCCCGACAAGGCTGAAGAGCGGGCTGCTGTCGCGAAAGTATCTGAAGAACTATCTAAAAACACTTCTTCCAAATCGGACAGTGGTTTGGGCGACTATATGGATGCGCCAGAGCCAGATCCGGACGAAGCCATCCAAATCCTCTCTCGCAGCGTGCTCGATGCGGCCACAGAGGTCGTCACAGCCTATGAAACGGAAGCCCCCTCTCCAAATGAGGGTCCAGCCACACCGATGGTGCCCACTGCGGTCAACGTCACTGGCCTAGATGCCGACGAGCCTCGTCCCGCTTCGGCGACATCTTTCCGCACGGTCGTTGGCCCCGCCCCCGTTCCCTTCAACGACCCCGAAGCCCTGCTTCGAGAGGCGCGCTTTCATGCCTTCAGCGAGGAGGCCACCGAAATTCCGCCCGCCCGAGAAGAGTTGACCGAGGTACCACCGACCAGCGAGGAACTATCCAAAGCCGCCGACGAAGCCCTAAAATCGATAGGTGAGGAACCCGTCAGTGCGGCTAAGCCTACATCCACGGAAGCTCCTGCAGCCCAGGGGCTGGCTCAAGCCGAGCCTGTGCCTGCAGCCCCTGAAGAAGCTAAGGCTGAGCCCAAGGCGCCTATCGAAGCTCCCTCTGCCCCCGCACAGCCGGTGGCCCCACCGCGGCGCAGTTCCGGCTTCAATAGAGCCCCAGTGACCGCAGTAATCGAGCGACCGGTTTTAGAGTCGAACCGTGAGGCTACCTCCCGGGTAGCCGTGGGTCTCGACCTCGGCGGCCATTGGGCTCGCGTAGGAACTATCAGCCACGGCGAGTTGGTTATCATTCCCGTGGGTGGCCATGCCTATCTACCTGCTTGCGTGGCAGTGAGGACGGACGGCAGCTTAGCTATCGGCCACAAAGCCAAGAGTATATTGCTACGCACCCCGGAGCGCTCGCTATATCTAGGCGCGCTGCTACGCAGCATGCACCACGGTATGCCTCAGCTGCCGGGCCTCAAGGCCGAAAAGAGCCCCGAAGGTTTGTTGCTCATCGAAATGGGCGGCAAACAGTATGAACTGCAGGAACTATTCGTAGCCTTCCTAAGAACTATCCACGAGGCCGTTGTCTCCCACCTAGGGCACGACAATGTTCGTCTGTTCATCTCGGTACCCCATAAATTCGACGACAATGCGGCTAGTGTCTTAAGAGCCGCATGTCGCGAGGTGGGTCTGACCCAATTCAAGCTGGAGTCGGAGCCTGACGCCCAGATTCGTGCCTACAACTTAGGTGATCAGTCTCTAGACACTGTACTCACCGTAGACGTGGGCACCAGCCATCTCGGTCTGGGACTAGCGCAACGAGGTCGTAGTGGGCTTAAAACCACCGCGAATCGCTCCAACCCACAACTATCTGCCCGAGCGTTGGATGAGATCATCGCCAAGCTCGCTCTGGATGGCTTTTTGGAACAAACTGGCGAGGACCATCGAAATGATAGTTTTGCCCTCAACCAGTTAGTTCAAGCAATCTCTCAGATTCGCGGAGAACTGCGCCGCTCGGCTTTCCTAGACCTACGCGTCAACCTCACCGCTCCTGGAGGCGCCGAAGGGGTTACTTTCGAGCGAGCAATCAAGTTGCCTCGCAGCCTCATATTCCAAGAAACAGAAGAGTTAGTGGCCAAGATTTGCCGCGAGGTTCAAGGACTGCTGCGCAGCTCTGAGATCAACGCTCAAGAGGTGGGCGCGGTGGTCCTCGCTGGTAGTGCAGGCGCCTTTCCGCCCTTGGCTCAGGCCCTTTCTAGTCTCTTTGGCAAAGAAGCGCTCAACACTACTCCCGCCCCCCAAACCACCTTGCTGGGCTTGGCTCGGTCCGGTGTAGCTCAAGAAAAGCGCGTAAACGCCAGCCGCAAGGACGCCTTGGCCGCATCTATCGGTATTGAACTGCCTGGTGGACGTTTCCGCGCCCTACTGCCCGCAGGCTCACCTTTGCCCGCCCGAATGTCTCGCAAGTATCCCACGGTACGAGACAACCAGCAGGAAATCGAACTCAAACTATTCCAAGGCGATGCAGAATATACCCGCCTTTGTAATAAACTAGGTTCGGTCGCTCTCTTCAACCTTCCTAAAGGTCCACGCGGCTCGGTTCAGATACTTCTGAGTATCCAGGTCGATAAAGAAGGCGTTTTAGAGGTTCGAGTGGAAGAAGCCAAATCAGGACAAAGCGACGTCTTGCGGGCGGCGACTAACCAAACTCCGCAAGAACGCAGACAAGCTCTGGCCAAGAGCCAGCCGGCAAAGCCAGCAAAGACTACCACCAAAAGCAAGCCAGGCTTCTTTAAGCGGCTTTTCGGCAAAAGACCCTAAGAAACTATCTAGAGATAGTTTAGAGTTCGATGATAGAGAGGGCCTCTTCGGGGCCCATCTTTTCCCAGCGCTCAAGAATCTCCATCGAAGGAGAACGGCCGTTTTCGGCCCGCTCCAGCAGGGGCTCTAGACACTCAGCACAATCGGGTGCACCGGCCTTCATCCCCTGATAGGCGGTCTTCATAATCCAATGGATAAGCTCTTTGACAGGGCCCGAAGCACTGTCAGCGCCTAGCCCTTGAGTCGCTACCAAGGGCTGCAGAGTGCGTATGGCAGCATAATCCATAGCCGACAGGCGGCTATCTATCTCTTGGCGAACCTCTTCATTGTCTAAGACAGCCCGCCAGAAGCCAGCAATGGCGACCGCTTCGGGAACGCGCATGCAATCTGCTCCACGAAGCTCTACATAACCCTTGGGACGGACCTCAGGAAAGAAGGTAGTGAGGTGGTCGAGATAGTCACTCACGGTGACTTCGGAGCCTTCAAAGCCCTCTTTGGCATAGTTTGCCAAGGTCTTAGGTTCCACGGCCTTGAAACCACCCTCGCGCATGAAAAACATGACGGGAGTATTAAGAGTTCGCTCGACATAACGCTCAGCGGTCAGTCCTTTTTCATCGACCATTTCTGGCCAAATTCCGCAGCGGGCATCGTCTGTCTCAAGCCAGATTTGATACCTTAAACTATGAAATCCGTTAGGCTTACCATTGGTCAGAGGAGAAGCGGCGACCAAGGCAGATAGATAGGGAGATACTTTCACCGCGGTGCGAACCTTGTCAGCGAGGTTCTTATTGTCGAGAAAGTCGACGGTGCACTGCACTGAGCCGGTCAGATGCATCATGTCCAAGGCGCGGGCGCCATGTTGGGGAAGATAGGCCCGCATAATATCATAGCGGGGTTTAGGCATCACCGGCGCGGTATCGCGGTCGACGAAAGGTTGGTGGCCCATGGCCCAAAAACCCAAGCCATGCTGGTTGCCCAACTCACGCAGAACATCGGCAAAGGAAGTCATTTGCGTGCGCAAAGCCTTGAGGGAGCGGTGCGGACTGGAGGCGAACTCAAACTGTCCACCAGGCTCTAATGAAACCGCCTGTCCTCCACCATGTAGGCCGATCAACTCACCATTGACTTCGTATTGATGCGCCATATCCAAACGCGCACCCAAGTCTTTGATCACCTCACGCAATTCGGCATGTATCCCGGGTTTGAGCGTCTTGCGATGAAAGGAAAAGACCTCAATCTCAGCACCCACCATCCATTGGTCGGGCGTCTTGCTGGCCCCCAAAAAGAGCTGACTTAGCTCCTCAATACTTACCTCGCGAAGGGGGCGATCTAGCAGACCTCCTTCACCCTCGATCATGGGTTTGGACATAGTTTGCTGGTTACAGACCAGGGCCACACAGGCAAGAAAGTTCCGCAAACAAGCCCGCAAATGTCTTAGTTCTACGCATAAACCCCAGGGAGTTTATGTTCAGGTGTCTCAGGGATGAACTACTATGCGATCTCCCTGGCGCATCAAGGCAAAGAGCGCCTCAATTTCCTGATCGCTGATGGCGATACATCCCAGAGTCCAGTCACTCTCTCCGCCGCCGCCGTGAATGCCCACGTAGCCACCTAAACCAGTAAGCTGAGGTGGTTTTCGTCTGCGCTTAGCTGCATAGGAAATCTTTTGGGCGGTCTGTCGTGAAATCCGTTTTTTGGCCAAAGCCTGCTGTCCGTGGCGGGGCATGGGGTAAGAAAGCCCCAAAAAGCGGTGAAAGCGGGACTTGGGATTCTTCCAAGCCACGTAAAACTCCCCTTCGGGGGTCTTGCCATCGCCCTCCTTGACCTTATCCCCTTTGGTCGCAAAGCCGAGACCAATACGGTAGCTCTTAACTATCTTTCCGTCGATAGATAGAGTCATCTTCCTCTTCTGCTTGTAGATAGTTAAAATATGGGCTGGACGGGCTTCCGCAGCTTGGGGCTTAGCGAAGAGAACTAAGAGCGGGATTGCGAAGCTGCATAGAGTTCCGAAGCGCCGACGATGCTGGCGGGGATAGCAACTAGTCCCAAGACCGGGACCAACATAGATAGCCCCACCAAAGAGCCAATGCCCAAGGCGGTAGAGAAGTTGCGGAAGACGTAGAAGACACGTTCTCCCAGCTTGTGCTGCGTGAGTTGGAGGGCGGGATTGAAAGCGCCGGAAGCAAAACCTAACCATACGATCACCGAGCCCAGCACCATAAAGGGCAGGCCTACTCCTGGTAACAAGCCGAGAAGTCCCAAAAATGCCCCTGGGATCACAAAAGCTAAAGAACGAATGAGATCGGGGATAGAGCCGGCAATGAGCCCTACTTCAAAGGTTTTCACCCCAAACTCCTCCAGAACTATCTTGGACATCTTTTCATAAAAAGAGCCACCTACCGCCTCAGCGACGGTGGCAAAAAGCAAGATCATCAGGCCGAAGAGCACGCCCATGGCTAGGATGATGCCGAAGAACCAAAAGAGTAATTTAAAGTTGAACCATTGTTCGTCGGGGAACCAAGGGCCGTCGGGGCGAGGAATCAGGTCCGCGAGTAAACCCGGGCCGTAGAACAAGGTGGCTAGGCCTAAAACCAAGTATAAGACCAAGGTTATGGCCATCGGGACCATCATCAGCTTGCGAAATTGCCCGTTGAAAAGCACTCTGCCTAGGCCGTGCAGGACCGCATAGCCCCCTACAAAAAATCCAGTCGGCCCGGAACGGGGGCCTTTGCCAAGTAATGAACTTGCCATGATGCGTCGGCCTAAATCTTGCGCACGCCCGCGCATTCGTCCAGTCCTCACCGCTCTGTTAACGGCCTCGCTGCTCCTGCTCTGCGTTCAGGCTCAGGCCCAAAGTATCTCCCAGATGGAAGAGAAGAGCTTTGCTGCTCTGAGGAAAGCCCTCTCCCGGCAAAAGCCACAACCCGCTTTGGAGCACTTTTACGCCTGGTACTATTGGATGAAACTAAGAGCTCGAAGTGATCTTCTTCCAGAGCGGCTAGCCAGTATTCGGGGAACTCCTCCCAAACGAGGAGCGCTGAGCGACAAACTATCTCAGCTTGAACTGCAAGCAGCCCTAAAGCAAGGCGCGCTGAAAGAGGCACGGAAACTTGTCAGCGAGCTGTCTTTTCTGAAAAACGGAATCTATTGGAGTTCTTTTTCTCCGCTAGCGCCTCCTCAGCCAGGACAGCTCAAATACGCTCAGGCCCAATCTCTGGCCCCTTTTGCTCCTTGGGGAAAGATTCCCAGCGGTGCGCTCACCGAGCCCGATACCCTCTTCTATCTAGGCGCAACTATCAAATTGAAGCGCAGAGGCCACCTTTCATTAGCTCTATCAGGAGGCGGCGAATTGGCTGTCTTATTAAACGGCAGCTTGCTCACCAAAGAGAAAGCTAAAGACGCAGCGTTGATAGATCAGTACCGCTATCAGCTTACTTTGCCTCCTGGAGAGCACTTTCTCTTGTTGCAGCAAAAGGTTCGCAGCTCAGAAGATAGTTTGCAGCTGCGGCTCACTGCTCCTCAAGGGGGACCAAGCAAAGTGGCTCGCTTCATCGAAGTACAGCCTAAACACATCGTGCCCCAGGACCTTCGTCCGATTCGCTTCAAGCCCCTGCAGCGTAAGCTGTCGCTCCGAGCGGGCCTCTATCACAAGATGGTCAGCCTTCAGGATATATCTGTGGGCCAAACCGCTTTCCCCGTAGGCACGGGCAAGCTAGAGCAAGCACTGCTGAACTATCTGCGCTACTCACCTTCCGGACCTCTAGCAAATGATATGGGCCCTTTCCATGATTTGGCGCTTCTTAAAAAGGCCAAATATCTAGCTTCCCACGATCAAGCCATTGCAGCGCTGCAAGTACTCAACCAACTGGACTATCCCCAAGAACCACTTGCCCTCCTGCAAAAACTGACCATAGAAAACAACTATCTAGAACTCACTGAACAGCAAATTCGGAGCTATCTAAAAAGGCAGAGCATTGTACATTCTGGACCGCTTGCTGAACAACTGAGCTACGCCTTGGTCAGCCGTGAAGCGCATAGCCAGAATCGACAACTATTGACTCGTATCTTGCAAGCAGACCGGAGACAGTCTTGGGCGCGTAGGCAGCTCATCGAAGCTTATCTTGAAGAAGCCGACTACCAGGCAGCTGAACGCTTAGTCCAGGAGCAAATCAACTATACACCACATAGTCCGCGGCCATATTTGCAGCAAGTCTATTTAGATCAATCATCTGCACCTAAGCGGGCTCAACAGCTCTCTCAGCTCTTTCCCAACAATCCATCCCTGCAGAAGCGACTTCAAGAACATCTTGCTTTGAGAGGCTTGGGCGTCCAGCAACTATCTGGCCCCAAAGAAGAGCTAAAGTGGAGTTCTGAGAAACAAATAACCAGCTGGCGCCAACAGGCGGAGTCTTTTGCAGCCGCCTATCCAGTGATCATTCTTTCTCAATCTACCCAAGTAGCCGTAGACCAACGCGGAAGAAGCGCTAAGCAGGTGGAGATTATTTATCAGCTGCGTAAAGACAACGGACATCCCTCACTAGAAGAACTCAGATTCTATTACCACCCCGGGATACATCAACTGGCTCAGGTCAAAGCCGAACTATGGCCGCAAGCAGGCGCTAAGCGGACTATCGAACAGATTGCCGACCACTTTCCGCAGAGCCAGCAAGGCAATATGTTTGTCGACCTAGCCTACTTCAGTGTTCGACCGGGCAAGCTCAATAAGGGAGCCTTGGTCGTAGTTCGCTATCTGCTCAAACCCACTCCCCAGAACCCTTTTGGAGACTATTTTGGAGACCTAGTCCATCCCGACGGCTGGCGTCCCACCTGGCGCTATGACTATCAAATCAACTATCCAGGCAGCTATCAGCTCTCCTTTGGAAGTAACTCACCCCGTCACCTAGACAAGTCAGATCAGTCGGATGGTAGAAGGCTACGCTTCACTTTACTCAAGTACCAACCACTGCCCTTTGAAGCTCTGCAAAAGCCCCCTCAGGACCTACCTACGCTGAGTATCAGTCATCACCAAAGCCCGGAGGAACTTAGCCGTTGGTATCAAGCGCTCTGGAGGCCTCAGCTAGACTTCAAAGCTGACCCAGGCTTTTTTACGAAAATAGGAATTCGCTCGGCGATGTCGGAAATAGAAAAGGTTGAACAACTCTATTTTTGGTTAGCTGAAAACAACCGCTATTTAGGTATTGAATTGGGTATCCAGGGATTTCGGCCTCATGCCTCTAGCGAAACGCTTCGTACCGGCTATGGAGACTGTAAAGACAAAGCCAGTCTCCTGGTAGATCTACTGGCTAAACTAGACATCGCTGCCCAGATAGTTCTGGTACGAACCGCCGAACGCAGCCCAACGCCCCAAAAGCACGCCAATCTGTGGGCCTACAATCATGCTTTTATCTATCTACCGCAGCATGAGCTTTATCTTGACCCAACGGCGGTCTGGACTCATCCTGGCGAACTACCTGCTATCGACCAAGGCGCCCAAGCGATTCGTTTTGGGCCCCAAGGGCCTTCTCAGCTGACCGAGCTCCCCGTGAGCCAGGCTTCTCAGAACCGGAATTGGTCTCACTATACGCTAAAACTATCAAAGGACGCCCCAGTTGGCTTCGAAGGCATCGAAAACTATCTCTCTACCGCAGGCGCATCTATTCGAAAGCTACTTTCTCGGCAGCAGCAACGCCAAAAGCTCATGCAAGAGAGGCTTCAAAAAGGGCTGCCCGGACTACAACTTACCCAACTGCAGCCTCTCGCCGCCGGCATTCGCTCCGCTACCGTCAGTTATCAACTCAAAGGAGAATTGCGGAACTATCAGCGACAACACGCCGATGGGCGCTCGATAGTGCCCGCTAGCCTTTTCAAGCACCATCTAGCCGCCACCTATGCCTTCTTAGAACAAAGACAGACCGACCTACTTCTAGCTTATCCGTTCACAGTCACCAATCGTGTCCACTATGACTTTGGGGAAGCAGCGCTTCTACACCGTCCGCAAGACAGCTCCGTAAAAGGCAAGTATCTAGAGTTCACGCGCAGCTTCACTGAGCGGCAAGGTGGGCTCATCGTCGAGGAGACATTGCGATTGCGAAAAAGACAAATCCCCGCTCGAGGCTATTCTCGCTTCCGCCAAAACTGTCTAGAGATTGACCGTATCCAACAGTCTCATTTGGAGGTCAGATGGTAAAGAACCTAACAGCTCTGGCACTCTCGATGATTGCTGCCTGTGCACACAGTCCAGCTCCAAGCAGCGCACCTCAAGCTCAGCTAGACTGGACTCCGCTAAAGCAGGCACTAGACAAGGAAGTCGCCCTAGACAGTGAAAAACAGATCGCGCTGCTCAAGGACATTTCTCAATCCAATAAGGCAGCACCGCTAAGACAGGTAGCCCAACGGTGGCTAAGACAGTTTGACACTTCAGTCCCGCCGTCGAACTCGGAAAAATGGGTGTGTCAAATGAGTCGTTTACAAGCTCCTAAACAGCAAAGAGAGGTAACTCTACGACTGGGCAGAAACTATCAGCTCAGCCCGGAATCATCCGCCGGAGAATATCTCTTTGACTGTGTTTTACCTTCGGAGCAACGATCTGAACTCTATCTACTGCACAGCCCTGGCCCCTTTAAGCTTGAAAGCGGTGCTGAAGAGCTAGGTGCTGGCAAAAACTATTGGCCCGGCTCTCATTTTTTCAGATTGAAGCCTGTTCAACAACAGCAGAAGTTAGCAATTCAGCTTGTACTAGGTCCTGAACAAAGTTTTGGTCTACAGAGAGCTACCGCGATAGATGAGCAGCTACCAGAGCACTTGTTAGCGGCTTTTCGGCAAGCTGGGCAGCCTTGTATCCAGCAGTTGCTCGCTAAACTATTGCTCGCTCTCTATCCACACCATCCTTATACCTATCAAGCACTAACCTCTCTTCAAGACCAACAAGCAGAGCGACCCCTAACCCACCTGCTTTGGGCGCAGTGGCTTCGGCAAAGGAAGATGCCTGAGCTGGCCCAACGAGCCCTACGCAGAGCTATTAGTCTTCCGTCTCCACCTCTCAAGGCCCAATTGCTATGGCTAGAGGTCAACAAAGACAACCCTCCCCAAGCTGCGGCTGCTTTGCTGTCTAAGACAGCCACCCAGGCTTCCGCAATGGCCTATCTTGCATTTGAGCTGGCCAATCAGCTTGACCTTCCGCTCAGTCGACAGGAGTACCTTCGGTTGGCTCTAGGAGGCGCCATGAGTCCATTCCAGCTAAGCAATGCTCGTGATTGGGCCCGGCAAAAGGGGCTGTTTGTTCTCAGGGACCAATTGAACAAACGCTATCAGACATCGCTTGCTCAGCTAGAGCCAGCCAACTATCTGCCTCAACTGCCCACAGCCGGGTCAACTGGCATTCCCTCCTGGTCCGAGGTCAAGCTGGAGTTTGCTCAGCATCCGGACAGCGCCTTACAAACGCTAAAGGGACCCTTTCTAGTTCGGAAGCACCAGCGCATCGACAAAGATATTCTGAAAAACGGAATCACTCAGTTTACCAAGGCCCAAAGCATTCTCGCCTTAGACCGGTTAACCGACTGGGTAGACAAAGAAGGCAACGGCTTTACTGAGATTAAACAGATGCGTCATATCCTCAGTAAGAGTGCCCAGGAGAACTTTGGTAGCGTGCAAAGCCATTACCCAGCATTGCTGCTAAAGGCGCAAACCCACAAGCCAGATGGAGCGAAAATTACCGCGGAACGGCTAGAAGCAGCGAACGTCTATGCCTATCAAAAGCTAGAAGAAAAGGACCTTTTGGAGAAGCAATGGCTGCTGCCTCGGGACGGCTATCCACATCGCTTGAAGTATTTTCGTCGTTTCTACTTTTCCGGTTCTTCGCCCACCTCCCACGCGGAACTTTCGGTAATTGTGCCTCTAGGAACCCAGCTAAACTATCGAATGTATAATGGAGCCCCCACCCCTCAGCGAATCAAGTGGGGCTCAGTTGAGTGCTATCGCTGGGTGATGAAGTATCAGGAGGCTTTGGTCCCCGAAGCTCTAGCTGGTGGCGAGTCTCAATATACCCCTCATGTTATTGTCTGGACCGGGGCTGAAAACCTGGAATCAAATAGTTTCTTTCATCCTCGTCAGTATTCCTGGTCTCTTCCTAGTG
>SPJK01039909.1_pt1 | contig 21098 bp, 17 predicted proteins | sample 3741771 | NCBI WGS metagenome assembly SPJK01 (sample SAMN10925997, study PRJNA522277) | cold seep metagenome | isolation source: Elba SIP-enriched marine methane seep metagenome, extraction at timepoint T2 | place: Italy: coast of Elba, Mediterranean Sea
GTTTTGAGCCATTCACGGATGCGCGCGGCAAACATCGGATTGTCGAGGAAGAGCCAGGCCTCATCGAGAATGAGCAGGGTTGGCGCGCCAGTGAACCGGGCTTCTAGGCGATGGAAGAGATATGTGATGACCGGTGCGGCAGCCGCGCCCGATTGCATCAGCGTTTCCATTTCAAAGCAGGCGACATCGCTGAGCGAGAGGCTCTCGCTGTCAGAGTCCAGCAGCCGGCCATGTGGGCCTTCGAGTGTGAAAGGATGGATGGCGGCTTTCAGCTCAGGCGATTGCAGCAGAAGCGACAGACCGGTCAGCGTGCGCTCAGCGGTTGGCGTTTCCGCCAGCGCCTGAAGCCCGTCCCACAGGGACGCGCGCAGGTCCGGCGTCATTGTGAGACCCTCGGTCTCACATAGCCCTGCCAGCCAATCAGTAGCGAACCCTGCGCCATGATCGGTGTCGACATCGTGTAACGGTTGCAGTCTCGGACCGACGTCACCGCCAAAATCGATCTGCGTCCCGCCCATGGCGAGCATGGCTGCGCGCGCCGAGCGGCCTTTGTCGAAAACGAATACTTGGGCGCCTTCATAACGGCGCCATTGCATCGCCAGGAGTGACAGCAACACGGATTTTCCTGCGCCGGTCGGTCCGACCACCAATGTGTGTCCAACATCGCCGACATGCAGGTTAAGTCGGAATGGTGTGGCGCCTTCAGTCTGGGCCGAGATCAAGGCGGGGCCGGCCAAGTGCACGTTCTCGGCGTCGCCAGCCCAGACTGCCGAGATCGGGATCATGTGAGCAAGGTTGAGTGTATGCAGGATTGGCTGGCGGACATTAGCGTAAACATGGCCGGGCAGGGAGCCGAGCCAGGCCTCAACGGCGTTGAGCGTCTCTCGTATGGCGGTAAAGCCGCGTCCATTCACGATACGCTCAGCGGCGCGCAAGCTTTCGTCGACTGCGGCGCGGTCATTGTCCATGACCGTGATCGTGGTGGTGACATAGCCATAGGAGACCAGGTCCGAGCCAAGCTCTTGCAGGGCCGCATCTGCATCATTGGCCTTATTGTCCGCGTCGCTGTCGAGCAGGGCGGCCTGTTCATTGAAGAGCGTTTCGCGCAGGACCGCGCCGACTGATTTGCGCTTAGCAAACCAGTGACGGCGTTTGCGCGTCAGAACTTTCTCGGCGCGCGCTTTGTCCATCGCGATGAACCGCGTGCACCAGCGATAGGCAAAGCCTTGTCGGTTCAGTTCATCAAGAATCCCAGGCAGGGTCGAGGCTGGAAAACCTAAAATGGTCAATGTGCGCAGATGGACGTCGCCGATCATCGGCTCGAGACCACCGCAAAAATCTTCGTCTGCCAGAATGGCATCAAGGAATACTGGCAGCTCAGGCACAGCGACGGTGTGGTGCTTTGAAGAGATGCAGGCGTGCAAATAGGTCAGCGTCTCAGCGTCAGATAGCGGCGCAATCTCGGCAAGAGAAACCGACAACAGGTCCAAACATCGGCCTGCCTGCATCTGGAAGGTCTCAAGGTGGCGATGCCAATCATCATTGTCGGCTTTAACCGGACGTTCGATCAGGGCTTGTTCGGCGCGGCCGGCGGCATCGGCAGGCGGCAGCCAGAACAGGGAAAGGTAATAGGCGCTCTCAAACTGCGTGCCTGTTTGTTCTGATCGCAAGCAGCGTTCCTGATCGACGAGCCAGGTGGTGGCATCCGGAAAGTCCGAATACGGATAATCAGAGGCCGGAGCCCGCACCGCTTCAAAGAACAGCGCCCATCCTGATCCAAACCGGCGCAAGACATTGTTGACCCGCGCGGTGACGGCGACCAATTGCTCCTCGGTTGAGCTCTCCAGGTCTGGGCCGCGATAGCGAAACGTTTGTTGAAACCCGCCATCCTTGTTGAGGACAATGCCGGGCGCCACAAGGCAGGCCCAAGGGAGGTGATCGGCCAGCAGGGTTGGCGCACCGGCATATTCAGAAAGGTTCAGCATGAGAGATGTTCCTTGTGGCGAGTTGAGCGCGCGGCGACGCTCATGAAGTCTGGATCAGAGCGGGCGACAAAGACGGCAAGCGAGTGGCCGACCAGCCAGAGCATGAGGCCGGGGATCCAGAGCCGCAGTCCGAGGGCCAGCACGGCGGCCAATGTGCCGATAGCGATGGCGGCGGCGCGCGGCGCGCCGGCCATTAAGATCGGCTCGGTCAGGGCGCGGTGCAGCGGTATGTCAAAGCCCTCAGCCATTAGAGTGTGGCGCCGCCGCCGAATGAGAAGAAGGTGAGGAAGAAAGATGTAGCGGCGAACGCGATGGAGAGGCCGAACACAATCTGGATCAGTTTGCGCATACCGCCGGAAGTCTCGCCGAAGGCGAGGGTGAGCCCGGTCAGCGTGATGATGATCACCGACACGATCCGCGCGACCGGTCCCTCAATAGAGAGTAGGATTTGATCGAGCGGGCCTTCCCATGGCATGCCAGACCCAGCGGCATAAGCTGGCGCGGCGCAGAACGCCCCGACCGCTAAAAAGCCGATGGCTCGGCGCATAGATGCAGAATTTTTAGAGGCCATCAGTTGTCTCCTTGGCTGATGATGGAAAGATGAGGGGCCGCGAGCGGCGAGACGGCGTAGCCATCCATGTCGAACCCGCTGACGCGTATTGTCTCCGTGACGCGGCGCATGCCGTCTTCGCGGGCCATGAACACGACAACGTCGACGCCTTGCGCAATCAGGCCTTCAGCTGGACGCGGGGACGCTTCGGCGACGAGTTGCTCGAGCCGCTCCAAAGCGCCCAATGCAGAGTTTGCATGGAGTGTTGTGATCCCGCCGGGATGGCCGGTATTCCAGGCTTTGAGCAGGTCGAGCGCTTCAGGTCCACGCACTTCGCCGACCAGGATGCGGTCAGGGCGCAGACGCATGGTTGAACGGACAAGGTCGCGCAGGGATTTGCCTTCTTTCCAGGTTCGCAGCGCGACACAGTCTTCGGCGCTGCAGCGTAGTTCTCTTGTATCTTCCAGAATCACCACGCGCTCGGTAGCAAAGGCGGGTTCTGCCAGAAGCGCGTTGGTGAACGTGGTCTTGCCTGACGAAGTGCCGCCGGCGACGACGATGTTCATGCGCGAGACAACAGCCTGGCGCAATGCGGCGCAGACCGCAGGTGTCAGCGTGCCCGCCTCAACATAATCATCGAGGCCAAACACCACGACCGACGGTTTGCGGATCGCAAAGCAGGGGCCTTCCGATACTGGCGGTAATATCCCTTCAAACCGTTCGCCGGCGCCGGGTAGTTCAGCTGATAGAATAGGAGAGGCGCGGTCGCAGGTTTCGCCAACAGAGGAAGCGACCAGCCGGATCACTCTTTCTCGGGAGGCGGCATCCAGAGAGACCTCGGAGCGGGTCAGGCCAATCCCGGCCCGCTCAATCCAGAGCGAGCCATCAGCGTTGGCTAGGATTTCGATTACATCGTCAGCCAGTAAGGCTTCGCGGACTGGCGCAGTGAAGGCGGTCAGCAACATCGCGTGCCGCCGTGCATCTGTCTGCGCGTGAAGGGAAGAAGCGGTCATTTTCGTCTGTTCCTGTGATTGAAATCAACAGGAACAAGCATCCACGAATAATCAGACTTTGGGAGTCAGAAAACCAAGAGAAATCGGGAGGTTAGAGGATGACTGCAGCAACTTGCGTCGATCACTGAACCTCGCTCCTATCAAATCGTTTGCCACAATTGGTCGGGAAATGCGCTTCGTGTGAATTTCCCTGCTACTAGATCGATTAGGGTAGGCGAATCCGCCGAATAGTTTGAATACAACAGGCAATCAACAAAGAGTGTTCACATTTTGTTCTATTGTGGTACCTAACTGCTCAATTGGGCGACGGAGAGATTTAGAGATGGCGCGACCGTATGCAAATGAAATGGGAGAATTGTCAGGAACACTTGAAGCTGTTGCAAGTACGGATATCGCTGCATTCCGCGATACCGTTCAGTACGGTCTTTCGTCTCCGATGATGGCGATTGGATCGGGCGGGTCTTTCTCCGCCGCGTTTGGACTGGCATTCCTGCACCGGTACATTGCCCGCCGAGCATCGTTTGTATCCACCCCTTTGGAAGCATCAGCGGAGCCATTGGATAGAGCGGTCATACCTTGGCTAATTAGCGCGGGTGGGCGAAATGTTGATATCAACGCGACGGCGAAAGCTCTGATTCAGAGAGAACCTAGACTTATATCTGTTCTGACTGCTCGCAAGATCAGTCCGCTCATTAATTTGTGCAACGATGATCCATTCTGTCGGGCCTTCGTATCCAAACCACCGGGCGGCAAGGATGGTTTTTTAGCGACGAATTCATTGCTCGGTTTTTTTGCGCTTTCGGCGAGAGCATATTGTGAGGCTGTGGGTCATCAGGACTTATGGGAGCGTGCCTTCGACCGAGCCGCAGAATACTTATCTGCGCCTAACTGTCCCGATGTAAGTTGTGACATATGGCAGCGATCCACCACTTTGATATTGCATGGCTCCGAAACCAAACTGGGAGCTGTCGATCTTGAGTCTAAATTCACCGAGGCAGCATTGGGAAATCTCCAGATTGCAGATTTTCGAAATTTTGCTCATGGTCGCCATCACTGGCTCGCGAAACGTGGAGAAAGTAGTGCTGTAATTGCATTTTCGACAGATCGGGACAGGAAGCTTGCAAACAAAACGCTGGCGCTGATACCGCAAACCGTTCCGTTGCATCATATTAGGCTCGAGGGCGGTCACGTTGACTGTTCGTTGATCTCGCTACTGACAGCTTTCAAAATAGTCCAACAGGCAGGTGCGGCTCGAGGTATTGATCCCGGACAGCCAGGGGTTCCTGAGTTTGGGAGGAAGCTCTACAGCTTGAAGTTGCCCGCTCCGATATCTTTTAAACCACCAAAGGGGCGGTCGAAATCAGACGTCGTGGTGATATCCAGGAAGGTCGGAGAAAGTCCTGAGCACTCACTCCTGCGTGGTGATCTTCGCGAGTGGCTTTCGTCTTTAGATACTTTCAAGGCGAAACTGAAAAAGGCCAACTTTCGCGCTGTCATATTAGACTATGATGGCACGATCGTAGATACTTCGAAACGATTCTTCCCACCACAAAAAGCAATTTCTGATGAGCTCATAAGAGTCCTAGAATCATGTACTTTGGGTTTTGCTACGGGGCGAGGACAATCCTTGCGTACCGATCTAAGAGAAGTTGTTCCGCCACGACTTTGGAAGAAGATATTCATCGGCTATTATAATGGATCGGTCATTGCGCCATTGACCGAAGATGCAGTGCCGAAACAATCGGACACCGCGTTGGGAGATCTGGCGATCGTAGCCGAGTATCTCGACGCGGATTTGTGGTTTAACTCTGCCACCGAACGCGACGATCGCGAAACTCAAATTTCGTTGAGTTGCCGTCCGGGTACAAATCCTGCGGACTTATGGGTGCGGGTCAACGGATCACTACCTGGAGATCTCAGATCCAAACTTAAAATTCTGAGATCGGGACACTCAGTTGACTTAGTTTCTAAAGACACCTCAAAGCTTGATTTGGTTACATACCTCAAAAAGCAATTGAACCTTGCTGAAGATCAAATACTAACAATCGGAGATCGAGGACTCTGGCCTGGAAATGATTACGAACTTCTATCTCATGAGTATTCGTTGAGTGTGGATGAAGTCAGTTCGAGTAGAAATTCGTGTTGGGCGCTTGCTCCAGCGGGAATAAGGGGCCCTCTTGCGACACTACACTACATGCAACACCTCGAATCAACTAAGACTGGAGTTAGATTTGTGGAGGGAGCGCTGTAGTGATTGAACATCTTGCGCTTCGCGTGTTGGGCAGAATAATGGACTGGGATGGTGAAGAAGCGAATACGGAGTTCGCTTGGCTTCGAATGATGGCGCGTCTCAAATTCGACGGTTATCGCGATTTTCAAGCTGGAATGCGCTTTATCGAAAGCTTAGCCACCTGGTTACAGCAGTTTAGCCAAAGCGATCGTCGAGTTGCTTACAATTTTTTGCGTCATAAGCTGATTTACATTTCACCATTGGAGAAGCGGCGACTAGCCGAACAATTTTACTCCCGGGTAGTTTTTGATCGCATCACAAGAATCGTCGCAAATAAGCTCTCAATTCCTCGATATCTTGTCCTTTCTAACAGCGCAGCCCGAAGCGCCGTTGAGAAGCTGCAACGCGAAACACTCGTCATGGGTTTGAGTGATGGCGCACGACTGGACATCGTTCGCCACGCCAATGTGGGGAGATTGTCGAATGAGCAAGTTGTGCCCACGACCCAGATAGACGCGGGAAAATGGCAAGACTTACTCTCCGAATTGCGCGCCGAATCAAACGACCCTGAAGCACTGTTTAGTCTTGTATGTTTAGTGGACGACTTTACGGCGTCAGGTACGTCTTTTCTACGGTTCAATGATGCGAAGCAGAAGTGGACGGGCAAGATAGTTCGGTTTGAGGAATCTTTGCGGAACGCTGTTGAGCAAAATCAGGGCCTTCCCGTCTTAGCAGAAGACTGGCATTTGAGCATTCACCACTACATTTCTTCCGCGAAAGCGGATACAACCATAAATGACTCTCTGGCCAAGGCCGCGTCGGCTTTCAGTGGTGTCAATTGGGCGTCAGAGACCACAATCACATATGGTCACCTTTTCTCTGAACAAGTTTGCATAAATCCAAAGACAGACCCAGAGATAGTCCAGCTCACACAGGACTACTACAACGATAGAATTCAAACCAAGCACACTGATAAGGGCGGCGTAATCCACCTTGGGTTGGGGTATGCTGGATGTGCGCTTCCTGTGGTGCTTGAACATAATACGCCCAATAATTCTTTGGCACTTTTGTGGGCTGAGACTCAGGATACCAATAAGTCAGGTACAGTTGCACACGCGATGCAGCCGCTGTTCAGACGGCGGCAACGTCATATATAAAGGGCTGTTATGGCAAATCCATTTCTCCAACGCGCCACCGAGTATCTGCGAGAGGACGAAGCTTTTCTATCGGTGGTTACTCCCGAACCTTTGACAACATATTTCAAGGTACATGCTGAAAGTGGACGACTGTATAACCAGCTTGCTATCGTAATTGGTACGCCAGGAAGCGGTAAAACCACTTTGGCGCGTTTGTTTCAGTATCAAACGCTAGCAACATTACAGCGCAACGGCGACCTGCCAACAAACAAATCTCTGGTAGACACGCTTTCTGATTGCAATGCCATATCTGATAATGAGATTGCAGTTGTCGGGGCGAGGCTCCCGCTTGAGTCTGAATATCGAGAGTTTTGGGAGCTTCCATACAGCGAAGAATTGCGAGCTAATCTGATGATCGGTTTGTTGCAAGCGCGAACTATTTTGGTTTGGCTTCGCAATCTGCGGACCGCCGGAATAAGTGCGTCGGCTATCTCGATCCGGCCCCGCAAAGGAGCAGACGCGGCACTGGATGCCATAGGTGGCGATAAGGCGGATACACTTTTGGAAACAGCACTCTCGATCGAAAAGGCAATTTATAAGGTCTCAGCAGCGCTCATCCCGCCTCCAATCGAACAAATAGAAGCGGCTGCAACCCAAGCCTACCGTCCGTTTGACGTCATTGAGAGTTTTGTGATCAAGACGGATGAGAGCGATCTTGTGCTCAAGCCACTTATCATTTTCGATGACGCGCATAGTTTGCATCCGAAGCAGTTTTCATCTCTGAAAGATTGGCTGTCGCGACGAGAGATTAGGGTAGGTCGTTGGATCCAGACTCGTTTGGATGCTCTTACGCCGGATGAGGTATTTAGCGTGAATCCGCCGGGTTCCGCTTCCAGTCAGACTCGGGAAATTACTGAAATCTGGATGCAAACCAACGATGACCGAAGGGAACAAAGAACGGCATTTCGAAGAATGGCGCGAGATATGACCTCGCGCTATCTGAACCAAATGGATGTTTTCCAACGGAGACAAATCAAAAACCTTGGTGACATTTTGTCCACTCAAGAGCCGTCATTGAGCAAGTCCAATCTTGATGAGTTACAGGCCTCGGTTGATAGGGCGGCGGACGTTTGCAATGTCCTGCCGAAACGCCGAGAGGCTATAGAGTCGGAAGTTTCAAAGTACATGGCGATCACAAAACTGACGGGTCGCGATCTTCATCTCGCAATGACACGAATATTGATGCACCGATATGCGAAACGGACACCGCAATTGGGTCTATTTGATGCGACTGAAGAAAATCAAGAACCGAACCGGCCGCTCAAGGCTAGTGCGAGCATACTTGCTGGTGCAAATATTCATCTTCTCCATGAATTTAATCGCCCATACTATTTTGGCTTGGACCGCCTTTGTGACGCGGCGTCAGAGAATGCAGAGCAATTATTACAGCTCTGTGCTCATCTTGTTGCGCAGTCAGAGACCAATTTGATACGGCGGAAAGGCGCTTCTCTAGATCCGAAAGATCAAAATAGAATTCTCCGTCAAGGTGCAGAAAAGCTAATTCGTTCTTGGGAGTTTCCGCAAGCACATCACGTTCGCCAGATTTGTGATGGAATTGCTTCGGAGTGTTTGGAAAAAAGTCTCGAGCCGAATGCGCCGCTCGACGGAGGCGCTGCTGGATATGGTATTCCTCAGGAGGAGTTTCAGAATATTTCCGCAACGCACCCAGCGTTGGCTCGCGCACTCAAATTTGGAGCAGCGTACAATGCATTTACACTCCTACCAAAACGAAGCGTAAAAAATAGATTCTGGTGCATCGTCGAACTGGGAGGAGCATACCGACTTCAGACTGGGTTAACGCTAAATAGAGGTGGGTTTTTGGAGCGGCGAACTGAAGATTTGGTCAATCTCTTGGAAGGCTCCTAAGCATGACGAGAACTCCGAGGTGGGATCCGTGCGTTTCGCACTTAAGTGCCGAGGCCGGTGAGTTTATTGACGACTATTTTAGCGGCGACCATATTATGCCACTTCTAATAGCTGGTTCAGGATTTGATCCGCGATCACAGATTGTTGCTTCTCGTCTTGCGAATGCATGCTCCAATCTTCAAGCCGTGCTCATCAAAGAAATTCGACCTAATCCCTCAAAAGATCAGGTTGACCAGGCTGATATTAATTTCGGCGGACTGACAAAAAAAGTGTCAAAGCATGAGCTTCTCCAAATCGAAATATTTGGAGAAGCATCAGCCGTTGTTGGAGGGCGGAATGTTGTCAATGCCCTGAACGATTTTGACTTTTCAGGTATTACCGACATCGTAGTCGATGTCAGTGCGCTATCTGTTGGGACAAGCTTTCCAATTATTAAATTGTTTGAAGAGCGGATAGGTCGGAATTTGGGTCCTACTAATCTCCACGTATTCGTCGTGCACGACCCCGGGATTGACCAAGATATTACTATGATTGCGAACGATGTTCCTGGTTACATTCATGGTTTTCGAGGGGGCCAAACTCTCGAAAGTGCCGCGAATGCAGCAAAGCTCTGGCTACCCCAATTATCGCCAGGTCGGCGCACTGCACTGGAATATTTGCACAAATTTGTGCGGCCCGACGACACATGCCCGATTGTGCCGTTTCCATCCGCTGATCCACGCATAGCGGACAGGCTTTTGGCGGAGTACATTGAGGAGCTCGAAAAGAGCTGGAAAGTTGACCCGCGCAGTATCGTGTATGCCGATGAATCAGACCCGATTGACCTATACCGAACCATATTGAAACTCGACGACCTCCGACGACCGGTATTCAAAGAGTATGGAGGATCCCACTTGGTGCTATCTCCATTGGGAAGTAAGGTCATGGCACTTGGCGCGCTAATGGCCGCGCTCGAGCGGGATTTACCTATTGCCTACATTGAGGCTGAAACCTACACGCTTGGGCCTAAAGCAAAGGTCGAATGTGACGATCCATGCCTAATACATATCTGGCTCGAAGGCGACGCATATCCAGATCGCGGCGCGGAAAAGCATCTTGGGGAGAATTAGAGAGATGGTTAAATCAAAGAAACCGAGGGTTTTCGGAGCTGGCCTGATCGCGTTGGACCTCGTTATGAGTAGCGATCCGAAGGTTCCGATCAAGGACTGGACAGGCGGCACATGTGGCAATGTGATGTCGATTCTCGCGTTTCTAGGATGGGATAGCTTTCCGATTGCCCGTCTAAATGGCGATGATGCCTCCGCGCGCGTGAAGGCCGATTTATTGCGGTGGGGGGTGCATCTTGATTTTGCTGAGTGCGCGCCAACCAGCCATACGCCTATCATTATCCAAAAGATCAAAATCAGCCGAGACGGAAAACCTAAGCATAGCTTCCTTTGGGCTTGTCCGACGTGTGGAGAGAGACTTCCATCCTTCAAACCCATTACTCGAGACGCTATAGAAAGGGTTGAGCCCGCGCTTCCAGGAGCCTCTGTATTCTTCTTAGACCGTCTATCCAGAGGGGCCATTACATTGGCTAACGCAGCTTCAATGCTAGGTTCGATCGTTGTATTCGAACCGTCTGGGCGCGGAAGCGAAAAACTTTTCGAGGAGGCCGTAAAGCTCTCGCATATCATCAAGTATTCTCATGATCGCTTATCCAATATTGAAGGTGCTATGGCTTCAGATTCTGCGACGATTCTGGAAATTCAAACGATGGGGGATGAGGGCCTACAGTATCGCCATAAGCTATCCGGAAAGGCATCAAAGTGGGTGAGGCTATCGAGTGTTCACACCGATAATATAGTGGATACTTGCGGAGCGGGAGACTGGTGTACAGCAGGGATATTGCAAAAAATTGCTGTAAACGGAATTGATCAGATGAAGGCTTCCAGCGCTGGTGAGCTTCGCGAGGCAATTCGCTTTGGGCAGACCCTGGCTGCTTGGAATTGCCGGTACGAAGGGGCAAGAGGTGGAATGTACTCTCTAGAAACGCTCGACAGTTTCAACATTGAATTGGACGCGCTCGCACAGGGAAAATCGATAAAGAAAGTTGAACGAAAGACCAAGTCCGACGAGCGGGATTTGGTGCTTTGCCCGGCGTGTCCTGGTTGAGCAACATTCATCTTAAATTTCTCGTCGACTTGTTTGAGCACCCGGTCGCGCCACCGCCTCAACAACCTGTCCCATGAACCGTTCAAACCGTTTCGCGCCCAACGCGTGTGCTGCGTCTTGATCCAGTTCTGGCAGGGGCGGCGTCGCGGTGAGCCAGTAACGAGCAAACAATCCGACTGTCTCCACGAGAACCGCGATCTTGTGCTCAGCGTCGACACTGAGTTCTTCAATACGATCAAGCTGGTCTGAGACCATAGAAACGCTTTTCGTCGTTCCTCCGGCCTCAAAATAGTCCGTTAGAGCCGCTTCTACGATATCGCCCAAGGTAACATTCGAAGGCGACGCAGCGTCCATAAGGCGGTCATAGATGTCAGGCGACAGGCGAAGATTTATTCGGGGCTTGGCCATGACGGGTTAGAAATCCGGAAGCAGACGGTCGTCGGATTTGTCGAGCGCCGCAGCTTGGCGCGCCGTTCGCTCGTCGTCCGCTGCATCGACTTGGAAGTCCGAATCCGGATCTAAATCTGCGACACGCGTCGAATCAGGTTCGATCTCGGGCGCAGTTTCGACGAGCGGAATTTCAAGTTGCGGCCCGCCTTCGTCGAGGGCATCAGCCTCCAGCGGGTCACGCTTCGCATCGAATATGTCGGCGGCATCGATCACGCACCGGTCCATGGGCCAGTCATGCTGGTCGTCATCATCAGTGAACTTGCGCGGGATCATATCAGTCTTCAACTCACCGACCCGCTCGGTGAAATTGCGATCCGTGTAGTAGCGAAGCTTCTTCGAGCGAATGGGCGGCGCACCTGACACCATCACTAATTCATCATCTGCCGGTAGTTGCATCACTTCGCCGGGCGTCAGGAGCGGCCGGGATGTTTCCTGGCGCGAGACCATGACATGCGCGAGCCAGGGTGCCAGGCGATGGCCGGTATAGTTGCGCTGCGAACGTTGTTCGGTTGCGGTCCCGAGAGCATCGGAGATACGTTTGGCTGTGCGCTCATCATTGGTCGCAAACGCCACGCGGACATGGCAATGGTCTAGGATCGAGTTGTTCTGTCCGTAAGCTTTTTCAATCTGGTTGAGGGACTGTGTGATCAGGAACGCCCGAACCCCATAACCGGCGATAACACCAAGCGTCGTCTCGAAAAAATCGAGCCGTCCGAGCGCCGGGAACTCGTCCAACATTAGCAGGACCTGGCGACGTGTCTCACCGGGCGCAGGAAGCCTTTCGGTCAGGCGGCGTCCGATCTGATTGAGCATGAGCCGGATCAGTGGCCTTGTTCGAGAAATATCAGATGGCGGTACAACCAGATAGAGCGACAGCGGATGCGCGCCGCCTACAATATCAGAAATCCGGAAGTCGCTCACGGCCGTGACCTGTTTGATGACCGGATCGCGGTAGAGGCTTAGAAAGCTCATTGCGGTGGACAAGACACCTGACCGTTCATTCTCTGATTTGTTCATCAGTTCGCGGGCAACCTGGGCCACAACTGGATGCGTTTGGGGTTCGGTCTCACTGCCAAGATGGTTTGCGCCCATCATCCGCTCGAGCGTGGTTTCAATTGATCTTGCCGGGTCGGACAGGAAGCTCGCAATTCCGGAAAGCGTTTTGTCTCGCTCGACATACAGAACATGCAGGATCACCCCAACCAGAAGTGCATGGGCGGTCAGATCCCAGTGATTGCGCCGGTCAAGTGAGCCTTCCGGATCAACAAGGATATCGACAATATTCTGGACGTCGCGGACCTCATTATCGCCGCGCCGTACTTCCAAAAGTGGATTGAACCGCACGGACGCCGGATCGGTGGGATCGAAACGCAAGCATCGCGACATGCTCCCACGCCATTTTGAGGTGAGGGACCAGTTCTCGCCTTTGACATCGTGGATGATGGCGCTGCCGGTCCAAGAGAGTAGTGTGGGGACAACCAGCCCAACGCCTTTGCCGGAGCGTGTTGGTGCGAATGTGAGGACATGTTCTGGGCCATCATGGCGAAGGTATTTCCTGTTGAACTGCCCAAGGAACACACCGTTGCTCGTGCGGAGGCCTGCGCGCCTAACATCCCGTTTTGAGGCCCAACGCGCTGAGCCATACGTCGTGACATGTTTCTTATGCCGCGCGCGAAGGACTGAGCCGATGACGGCAGCGATGGCAGCGAGTAGTCCGCCGCTCGCGGCGATCATGCCGCCGCGCATGAAGACACCCGGCGCATAAGCCTCATAGGCGTACCACCATTGGAACAAGCGCCAGGGATGGTAGATCCGGGCCTCTGCTAGCATGAACCAGGGCGCGCCAAGCCCAGACTGATGACCAAGACTGGTCGCCGTCCATTGGGTCGCGCCCCATACAGCTCCAGTGACAATGAGAAAGCAGATGAGGATCTGGCCGAAGAGGATTTTTGTATGGGTCATTGGTCAAACTCCGCTGCAAGTCGAGCGCTGCATTGTGCTCGTGAAGGCCGCGGCGCGACTAGTCAGAAAACCGGGAGAAAGCGGGAGAGCCTTAGCGGTTTGGCCCTCGTTTGCGACCGATGCTCCAGTCCAAACCAGCGCCTTTGCGCGTCAGAGATATGCTGCGCCCGAGGCCTGCTGCCATGCCTGGCCGCAGCGGTGTCAGCACAAAAGCCTTCTGTGACCCGACCAGCGCAAACCGGCCTTGATGGGCATCGACAATGCGCTCCAATGTCCCGTCGAACCGTCCATCCCGACCGAGCGAGGTCGCTTGGCGTTTCGAAGCGGCGCTCTCTGCAGCTGTAAGGCTGGACAATTCCATCGCGCGTAATGCGGCGCGGCTAGCCTCGGGCAGTCTCGTCTCTCCGGCGTTCAGCAGGCCTTGCCGGCGCAGCCAAACCTGCCGCTCGTTTACCGCACGTTTTGCACGTCCGCCAAATCCGGTTTCGGCCAATACGCCGTCATCAAGCGTGTCGAGCCAGGTGAGCGCGCCGATTGTCCTAAGTTCTTTGAGCGGGCCACCTGGATAGGGTTTCAAAATGATGCCGCCGCCACGCTTTTGATCATGGGCCAATGCGCGACGTTCGAAGTCGTTTCCAACCACCCAAGTCTCATTAGGCTTGCGTTCAGCGATACCAGCGCGCCGCAGGGCCTCAAGCCTGCGCTTATGCGCAAGGCGGTAGGCAGGACTTGCTGACCGATCGAAGTCTTGATGATGCACATCTGACCAAAGACCGCCATTCAGGGCTGCGATCCGCGCAATTGTTTGATCTACGGTCCTGGCTTTCACGTCGCGGCGCGAGACTTCGACCACTGTTCCGTGTCGTGGCGGGGGGATCGGTACATTTGGATCAAGGTTTATGACCCACGTGTTTCCGTCGACAGCATCAACAAGAATATGGCGTGATGAGCGAAGTTCATCGGCAGGTCCGCTGGTGATGACCCGGCCAAGAACGGGGCGCTGATGACTGCTTGCGGGATCAAACAGGCGCAAGCGGTTCGCAATGTCCTTGTCGCCATAGGTGGCCGTAATACCTCGGATGATGTCGCCGCGCCGCCCCATCTGTTTGAGTGTGTCAGACCAATCGGTCTTTAATTGCCATTGGCCCGGCCTTTCACCTGTCGCGAGGCCAAGTCGTTCGAGATATCGCAGTCGCTTGATCGCGAGCGCGTGATCCAGACGATCGCCCGCCGGCTCGATTGTGGAAGCGCTAACCCGGTGATCCTTGGCCTGCGCCTCGATCTTGCGATCAATTGCGGTCCATCGATCCTTGGTTACTTCGCTGGCCTGCGCGCGCATAATGTCGAGATCACGGCGGGGGCCAAGGACGTGCGTCACCAGATCAGATGCGCGCCGCCTTAAACCGTGGGTCAGATAGTCTTTGGCGATGACGAGATCACGGCCCTCATCGGTGCGGCCGCGAATGACGATATGGGTATGTGGCTGACCGGTATTGTGGTGATCGACGGCGACCCAATCCAGCCGGGTGCCAAGATCGCGCTCAACTCCTGCCATGTAGGTTCTGATATGGGGCTTCAGGTCGCCGAGCTGAGCGCCATCTTCAGGCGACACCATGATCCGAAATTGATGGCGGTCTTCCTGGCTTCGCGCGTTGAACGGCCCCGCGTCCAATTCTCCAGCGCCTCGATCATAAAGCTCACCGCGTGCGCGGGACCGATCAACGCCGTCGCGTTGCAGATAACCGACATGTTTTGAGAAACCTGCGCCGCCGCCGATTTTTGAAGCGCGCGCTATATAAACTTTGACGACAACGCGCCGCATCCGGTGCGCCGAGAATGCCGTCCCTCGAAACGAGGCAAGCCGGCCTGCTGCTGTGCCGCGCTGAATACGGCCACGTGCCAACCCGCCTTTACTCGATGGCTTTGCAAGGCGTGCTGCACGTCTTTGGACTGTCTTGAAGAAACGCCGTCCACTCGCGCGTCCGAGATCTCCGGGCTTGCCAAGGCGGGGGGTGAATTTTGGGTCGTCAGCCATTGGCCCAAAAACAACCTGGCGCCAGCTTGAAGCCAGTGGTGGCGGGCGATCCGCCAGAAACCTGGCGCCTGAGCGCTTCCCCCTTGGCGCCTAAAAAGAGATGTGCAGACAGGGGTTTAGGGGCGATGTGGCGCCACCCGTTTAATCTTGCCCTCCGGGGCCCTTTCCTACTCCTCTCTGCGCTTTTCTGATCGCTTCCTGCGCTCTCAATCCGGTTTGTCGGTTCAGTCATGGCTGAAACGTCCAGATCGGGAGAGCTTTTCCAGCGATGTCGTCAGCCACGGTTAGACTGAAATATCGACCATCCAGTGAGCGTGGATGGGCATTTAGGAGGAAAAATTCTGTGTCAGTAAGGACGCGGCACCCTTGCCATTCGGGCAGTTTTATACCGCTGGAATAATCGGCTAGAGCGACCGCGACAGGGCGACCATTTATCAAAACCTGCGCGCCAATTCGGCAGACTTTGTCGCCCGCTTTGGCCGCAACACGTTTGATCAGAGGCCAATTTGGCCCGGTAAATCCGTGCTCGGATACCCATTTCGCGGTAGAGCTTTTTGACGACACAATAGCCCAATCTCCAATGTCGGGGAGGCTGTTTTGCCGCCAGTAAAGTCCATGAGGCGCGCTATCGGTTCTGTTCCAGATGATCCATGACGGCAGAGCTCTTGTGCTCACAAGTCCAAGGCAAATCAGGGCGAAACAGGTGATGAGCAGAGGGGCCCGTTTTACCCTCAATGTCTTGTCGTGGGCGTTGCTTGTCCGGTGTGCTCATAGGCGCGCTCATCAGACCATTTATCAAGGTCCTCGCGCTTATAGAGAACCCTGCCTCCATGCTTGCGGTAGAGCGGACCGCCGCCTGCCCAGCGAAAATTATCTAGGGTTTGGCGACCGAGACCCAAATAGGCTGCGGCCTCAAGCACGCTTAGAAACGGGCTGGGCGGAAAAGATTTTTCACGGATTTTTGTCATGGCGGGCTCCAGTTACTTTGCCAGAAGCGGCAAGAGGAGCCTGTCAGTTTTTATGTGCTTGAGGAGTGTCGAAATGGGGTAGGGGCTTCGCGACACCCCCGAATTTGAACTCCAAATTGTACCATTTCTGCAAAGAATACCGAGATGTTCTTGGTTAAACTGGTGCTGTGGGAAAATTTCACTGAGCGTGAAATCCGCGCTGGAAACAGGTTCCAGCGCGAACATTTGGTTGGATTTAACCCTATCAGGCGGGGTTCCAGAGGATCACGTGACGCCCTTTTTTGCCTTTGACCGGGGCCAGATTTGCGAAGATGCGCCGAGGTCCGATCTGCGGGTCTGCGAGCGTCAGGGAGACATAATCGCGTCCTGAGGCTTTGGATTTGCGAACCCAGCCGCCGCCAATTTCGGTTGCCGTTTCACCGGCATAAATCCGATAATCGGGTTGTCCGTCGCCGGCTTTCTCATCATTCTTGGCAATGCGGATCGGGGCTGACAGGTTCATCATTGCGAGCATGCCTTCAAAGCCTGTTTTAGTCTCACTGACATATCCGAGTGCGTTAGCCATGGTATTCTCCTTTTGGTTTCGAGTGCTGTCTTCGAAGGCACCGCGCCCCCGTCGACGCCAGACCGATGGGACGGGGCAGGGGCGGTTTGAACCGATTTCGGGCGAAGCGCAGCGGAGCACCTGAACCCTCAAGCAAATGTGCTTCGCGATGAATGCGTGGCACACGCAGAGGACATTTGCGCAAAGGGGCAGGTTTCAGACCGCACCAGGCCCGTTCAGGTCATTTGGCAAGAGACGGGAGCACGGTGTCTTGGAGATTGCATCAGACATCAGGGGATGCCTTTAGTGACACGCGCTCAGAAATACGAGAATTTAGACGAGGCAGGATCTTTGAGACTGCTTCGACAACTAGAAACCTCGCTTACCCCTCACTCGCACTAAATCCAGAATGTCAGAAAGCCGCTCGGGGATAACCCGAGCGGCTCACTTATCACTGCTGATCCGGGGGTGGACTTAGGCAGCAATCTCGTCTGGCATATCGCCATCAGCATCTACTGATATCGATTCTTCTGATGTCTCAAACAGACCCTTGATCTGAACCCACGCATCGGCGGGCGCACAGCCTGCGCCCTCGACAAGGCGGCTGGGCGGCACCTGCATCCAGCCCGGTCTCCAGTCGCGACAAGGCTCACACCCTTCACCTTCGATCCGGTTTGTAATCACCTGTTTTTGGACTTTCGCCGTTTCCGTGACGCAGCCATCGGCAAGGGGCTGGGTGGTAATGTCGGCGACCATTGCGTTGATCGCCCGCTTATCGCGTAGCAGTTCAAAAAAGGCAGCCTCCGGCGTCCAATAGGCGCTCATATCCGCGCCCGTGACATGGACCACAGCTTCAACGACCGCCCCGCCCGGTTCCAGTGTTTCGGCCATCGTGTAGGCGAGGACCGTGCTGATTTCGTCGTCCGACATGGCGAGGAGGGCTGAGAAGACCTCACAAAGATGATAGGCGTCGCCATTGCGTTTCGTGTGGACACCAAGCGCACCGAACAGGGTCTCAACAGTCTGCCGCGCCGTTTCGAGTTCAGCCGACGCCGTGGATTTGGCGAGGCTTGCGCGGGTATCTTCTTTGCGGGCCGCGCAGCGATGGGCCTGTATGGACCATAGCGCGGAGCCGACAATGGCGTGCGCGACCATCAGGCGATGCGCAATGTCCGGGTGTTGCAAGAGTGTGGCGCGCGCCGCGCCGTGGCTGTGCAACAGGATATATTGTGCCATCGGGCCTGACATTTCTGGTCGGATGGTCTTGGTGTCCGCTGCGTCTTCGCTCGTGGCTCGCTCAAGCTTTCGGCTTTCAGCTTGCGAGATATAGCCCTCATGGAACGTGACGGTGCCATCGTGGCGGATTTCGGCGAGGACCTTGCCGCCTTTTGTGCGCGGGCGTTTCACATAGTCCCAGCTTGCGAAATAGGCCCCGCGTTCGAGCACCTGTATATCGCTCCAACCCGCTGCGAGATAGGTTTCGACTGTCGCAGCGACAGCCTTCGATTGGGCTTCCCAGAATGCGTGGACATCGGCAAACACACCGTGCTCACCAAACAGGTCAGCGGTGACCGCGCCATCATAGGTGTCCAATTCAAACAGTGCCTTGTCTGTGGTGATTGACGCGCCGCCGGTAATCCAAGCCTTGCAGTTTCGACCACGCGGCGCGCGCTCATCTTTTGACTTGAATAGCGCCAACCATTTAGCCTGTTGTTCTGGTGTCGCCAGTGTCAGCGCTTGTATAGTCGCGCGGTCCACGTCTTCGGACGCATAGAGTTTGCGGATCGGCGCGGCCAAATTTGCCAGTGCCAGAACCCGCCGGACGCTCAATTCGGTCACGCCAAAATGAACGGCGATCTGCTCGACGGATCGATCTTTCTTGGCAAGCGCGCGAAGCGCGTTGAACTGCTGCATCTCGGTCGCGGGCAGGCGGGCGACATTCTCGATAATTGAGGCTTCAATCGCGGCGGCATCGTCGCCCGCTTCCATGATCGCGCACGGGACCTGCAGGACCGTGCCGGTTTCTTCGGCAAGCGCCAGCAGGGCGAAATAGCGGCGGCGTCCGGCAACGACGCCGTAATGATCGCCTTCGCGGCGCACCAGCAAGGTTTGACGCAGGCCGCTTACTCGGATGGAGGGAAGGATATCCGAGATATCCGGCGTCTTTCGACTATGGCGCATATTCAGCTTGCTGATCTTGAGCCGATCCAGCGGGATCGATTTCAGTTGGGGGTGTGCCATGAGGGTCTCCTGTTCTGGCGGGTGAAGTGACAGGCCGAGCGCCCATGCGGGGCGTCGCCAGTTGATCTTGGTGAAGGGAAATCCGTCTGCGTCGCGGCAGGGGTCGGGGTCGCTCTTGCCCCAATCATCGTCGCGGAGGGTGATCGTCGGCGCGCGGCCTTCGACCCAAATTTCGGCAATTCGCGCCTCGTCGATGACAAGCGTGAGATTGGGACGTGACCCAAGAAGACGAGCGAAGACATCCAACGCTACCGGCTCCAAAACACGTGAACGGCGTCAAACTCCGTTTGAAACACCATGATCTCGCCATTCAGCGCCATATCGCGGGCGAGCGATTGCCAGTCGATATAGTATTGCAGGCTGTTCGGAATATCGGTCCCGGTCTCGCGGTGGAGTTCTTCAGCAAAGTCTGCAGCGCTTGTGTATTCGCCCGCATAATCTTCATAGGCCGCGTGGGCTTGCTCTAGGTCCTCGCCAAAATTGTCGTAGAGTTTCGCGCCAAGTTCGCCGTGCTCTTCAAGGAACGCGGCGAGCGCACACACCGTGTCGAAGCCTGCATATTCTGAAATGCGGCAGCCATAGAAACCATCATAATCATGGATCGCCCATTCTTCGGCGTCTGGCTCCGGGCTGTCGGCCAGCATCGCCCGCACCGCGTCCCAGACTTCGTGGGGGTCGCTCGCCTTGATCCAGCGCCCGTGCAGGCGGCCATGATTGTAGGCGGCCAAACAGGCGACATAGATACGTGGACGTTCTGTGCTTGTGGCTCCGGTGTCAGCGACAAATGGTGTTGAGGTTTGCGGTGAAGCAGTCATGTCAGTCTCCCTTGCCACCCGTCACATCCCTTTCCCGGCAGGCGGGGGTGGGCGGCGGAAAGAAGCGGCCGCGCGGGCGCATAAGGGCCGGGCGCAAGGGCCCCAGGTAGAAAGCCTAAAAACAGTCTGACGAACCCAAATTCCGCAGCCCTTGCGGCTGGGCCGTGCCCGCGCATACGCGCCGTTCGCCCACCTCCGACTGCTCGGGACAAACAAAATAGAGCCAGCGCTTCCGCGCTGACCGCTTTTCGTTGTTTTCGGTAAATTACCTGCAACTTCAGACCACTACACCGGCAATGCGAATCCCTGCACAAAAATGCTCATGTCGATGCATGTACGTGAATACAAATCCAAGGATCAGGCAGAGGTGATCGCTTTGTGGGACGCGAACGGTCTGACCCGGCCGTGGAATGATCCTGCGACAGATATTACGCTAACTGTTCAGGGACGGGAGTCGACGCTTCTTGTCGGATTGAAGAATGGGGCCATCATGTCCAGCGTTATGGTCGGCTTCGACGGACATCGCGGCTGGGTCTATTATCTTTGCGTTGATGCGGCGTACCGCGGATGCGGTCATGGCCGCGAGTTGATGATTGAAGCAGAGGCTTGGCTCAGAGACCGCAAAGCGCCAAAAATCCAACTGATGGTGCGGGCCGACAACGCGGGTGCGGAAAGGTTCTATCAGGCCCTTGGGTATGAGGCTCAGGCCGTCACTGTGCTCGGTAAACGCCTGGACGAGGACGTAGGTAGGGCCGAAATTCAAGCCGCTTAGCGCGACTTCTATTGGATCAAGCCAGAAAAGTTAAACGCGTTCGGGTTTGAGTAGCTGCCGATATCCACCATCGCGCAGCTCTCGCCCTCGAGTGAGCGCGCGTTTCATCTCATCTTTCATGGCGCGGCCGGTATCTGACCAAGCTTCTTCAGCGGCTTGTTGTCCATAGATAACGCACGCTGTATCAAAGTGTGTGAGGCCAGCAGCGTGGCAATCCAGTGCAATGAGTGCGTTGCGGAACGCTGTGGTCTCTCGCGTCCACTCGGGGTCGTCTTTTGAGAAGTCCTCAGCGAACAGGCCCTTGGTGCGATTAATGA
>SPJK01021244.1_pt1 | contig 21094 bp, 20 predicted proteins | sample 3741771 | NCBI WGS metagenome assembly SPJK01 (sample SAMN10925997, study PRJNA522277) | cold seep metagenome | isolation source: Elba SIP-enriched marine methane seep metagenome, extraction at timepoint T2 | place: Italy: coast of Elba, Mediterranean Sea
ACTCTCATGTGCGCAACAGCCGCGGCCGCGCTCGCCGGCACCGGGTTTATCGCCCAGGCCGACGACGGCTGGTATGGTCGCGCTGATGTCGGCAACGTATTCGACGGGCGTCTAGATCACGACGCTGAAAACAATATTCTCAACACGCTGGGTGGAGATTCGCGCGTTGATGATAATATGCTTTACAGCCTGGGCCTCGGCTACGGGTTCGACAACGGCTTCCGTCTCGAGACGGCGCTGACAAATCGCGACGGCGACCTGGATGTTCCAGATAACATCAATGGCGGCGTTCCTGCCGCTGGCGGTGTAGACTTTGCACTCAACCCAGAGGGCGATATTCGCTCTTGGGACCTGATGGTAAACGCGCTGTATGATTTCAATCGTGACGGCATGTTCCAGCCATACGTCGGTGCCGGTATCGGCGTCGCGCAGGTTGACGCTGACGCACGCAACATCGCAGGTGCTGCGTTTGGCTCTGGCGGTCCAGCTTCTGGCGTAAACGGATTCCTCGATAAAGAAACCGGATTGGCATATCAGGCCCTGGCCGGCATCGGGTATGACGTGAACGACAAACTGACCATCGATCTTGGCTATCGCATGTTCAATGTCGATGACATGGATCTGGCTGGTGTCACCACCGCTGGTGGCACGACTTCTTATGAAGCCAACTACAGAGATCACAGCGTGACGCTGGGTCTGCGGTATGCGTTTGGTGCGGCTCCTCCGCCACCACCGCCTCCGCCACCACCACCGCCACCACCGCCTCCACCGCCGCCGCCACCACCACCTCCTCCGCCACCACCGCCACCGGTTGAGGCAGAGCAAGTGGAACTGGCCCCATGCTCAACTGTGAACCAGGAATTCGTGGTTTACTTCGAGTGGGATAGCTCGGATCTGACGAGCCAGGCCTCTGCGGTTGTCGATCAAGCGATTGCGAACATTCGCGACCGTGCAGATTGTGCAACAGGCGGCGTGAGCATCGTTGGTCACACCGATACTTCCGGTGCGTCTGCATACAACCAGCGTCTGTCTGCACGTCGTGCGGCAATCGTCTCGGATGCCCTGCAGAGCCGCGGTATCGCTGCTGAAGCCATCTCTACTGATGGTCGCGGTGAAGACGATCTGGCGAAAGCTACTCGCGACGGTGTTCGTGAGCCGCTGAACCGTCGTTCAGAAGTGACCATCGTCGTTCAGTAATCTGATCGATTGATTGAAATAAGAAGGCCCGGCCATCTGGTCGGGCCTTTTTCATTGTCTTGTCCTCCGTGGCGTGCGGTATTATTTTCGCGGGCAAGCGATCGAAAGGACGAACATGGCTGAGCGCAAGGCCAACTACGCAGAGTTCTGGCCATACTACCTGCAGGAGCACGCCAATCCTCGGACGCGGCACTTCCACTATATCGGAACAGCTCTGGTGATTGCGATTGCCGTGTTTTCGCTGGCGACTCAGCGCTGGATGCTATTGCTCGGCATGCCGGTCGCTGGATATTTCTTCGCCTGGATCAGCCATGCCTTTATCGAGCGCAACAAGCCGGCGACATTCACCCATCCATTATGGTCGCTGATCAGCGATTTTCGAATGTTCCTCCTGTGGCTGTCCGGACGCCTGGACCGTGAGCTCGATGCCGCAGGTGTCACACGCGCAGGCGCTGCAAAGGCCGATTAAGTCAGATCACCCCATGCGGTCAGGGCCGCACGGGCAATCGGTTCGCCCCATTCCTGCACAAAATGACCGCCATCTTCGATCATCATGGGCTCCGGACACCCTTGAATGATCTTACGCAGCCCGGCCATCTGCGCTGGCCCAAGCACCGGATCCTGGGCGCCGACGGCCATGAAAGTTGGGCCTGACCATTCGTTTTGCCACCATTCCGCGGCGCGTTTGGCCGTCTCCACGCCCTCCATGTCTGGAGATGTCATGACCAGTTCCGGGAAGCGCCGCACGCCGCCCTTATAGCTCATATCCGGATATGGGGCGGAATAGGCGGCGGCTTCGGCATCACTTAAAACCGGCGTGGCGCGTTTCATCAATGCGGCGACATCCATGTCGGGTTGAGTGCGATTATAGGCGCGCCAGGCATCGAATCCTTCACCCGGAGAAATGCCCGTGGGAATGGTGGTGTTCATGACCAGAAGGCGCGCGAATCGCTCGGACATATCCATCGGGATTGTCAGGCCTAAGACGCCGCCCCAATCCTGACAGACGAGGGTAATGTTGGTGAGGTTGAGCCGCTTGATCAACTCCACCATCATGTTGCGGTGAAAGTGAAATGTGTACACCGCGTCATCGGTCGGTTTGTCGGAGCGCCCAAAGCCAAGCCAGTCCGGGCATATGACCCGGGCGCCGCTCTCGACAAAAACCGGGATCATCTTGCGATACAGGAATGACCAGGTCGGCTGGCCATGCAAGCACAAGAACACCCGATCAGATGACTTGGACCCCTCATCGAGATAATGAACGCGCAGGCCCTCATAACCCGGAAGGTCGTCGACATAATTGGGTGCAAACGCATAATCCGGCAATCCGGAGAAGCGGTCATCAGGCGTGCGAACGGCATTATGAGGCATGTGGTGTCTCCAGGTCGGATGGTTTGGGGCGGGCGAGATATATTGAGAATAACCCCGGCGCCCGACCCGAGGAAAGCACTCACGCGACGCAACCTGTCGAAATTTGCAATAAAAAGAAGGCCGTTCCTCTCGAAACGGCCCTGGGAGTGAGTGAGTTAAATGAGTTGATCAGGATTTTGCAACGGCGTTGCAGCGCTCCAGATCAGTGTCGGACAGCGAGTCTGTGCCGTTCGAGAATTCAGCCAGTTTGCCGACTTCCTTGACGACTTTCTTGCAGGTGCTGACTTTTACCGTTTTGCGGTCCAGGGTCGCGCGGCAAGTATCGTCGGAACAGTTCCAGAGGGCTTTGGCAGCAACGATTTTCTCGGCTTTGTCCATCGGTGTTTCGAGGGTCGCGGTGAATGCGGTACCGGCAAAAGCGGTGCCAGCGAAGGCGAGGGCGGTCGTAGCAGCAGCGAGTGTGCGGATCATGGGAGGAAACCTTTCAATCTGAGTGGCTTTGCGCCAGTGCCGATGTTTTCATCTGACAGGGGTGAACATATAAATCCTGAATAATAAGTCAATCGTTCAGCGCACAGAAAATTGCAGCCAAACGCCATCAGCTGACAAGAATTGACAGGAGGCAGTCGCGCGACATTGAAACAATTGACGCGACGAAGCGGATTGCAGACCTGCCGGGGCGACCTATCGTCTGATGACAGCTCAGGAGGGAAGTGATGGATTTTAGCATTCCGCAGGAGATCGCCGATTATCTCGTCGTCCTCGACGATTTTATCGAGGCAGAGATCAAGCCGCTTGAGCAGCAAGACGACAATATTCGTTTCTTCGACCATCGCCGCGAATGGGCTCGGACCGATTTCGAGAATGGCGGGTTGCCCAGGCATGAATGGGAAGCTCTGCTCACAGAGGCCAAGCGCCGGGCTGACAAGGCTGGTCATTTCCGCTTCGCCTTGCCGTCCGAATATGGCGGTCAGGACGGATCAAACCTTGCCATGGCAATCATTCGCGAACACCTCGCCCGCAAAGGGCTCGGCCTGCACAATGACCTTCAGAACGAGCATTCCATTGTCGCCAATTATCCGCAAATTCTGATGCTGCGGGATTTTGCCCGGCCCGACCAGAAACACCTCATCCAGGAGGCGTTGGACGGAAAGTTCCGGGCCACATTTGGTCTGACCGAGCCGGATCATGGGTCTGATGCAACGCATATGGACACCGTGGCCACGCGCGAAACACGCGATGGTGTCGATGGCTGGTTGATCAATGGCGAGAAGATGTGGACGACCGGCATGCACGTCGCCACGCATATGATGTGTTTTGCGCGGACCAGCGGAGATGACGGCGATGCCCGCGGCATCAGCTGCTTGCTCGTTCCGGCGGACGCGCCGGGTCTGAAGATTGAAGAATATCTTTGGACGTTCAATATGCCGACCGATCATCCCCGGGTGTCTTTGAAGGACATCTGGGTCCCCGAAAGCGCCCTGTTCGGCCCGGCCGAAGGCGGTCTGGCGCTGGCCCAGCATTTCGTCCACGAGAATCGCATTCGCCAGGCGGCGAGTTCGGTTGGGGCTGCCTTGTTCTGCATTGATGAAAGCGTCGACTATGCCCAGGCGCGCAAGCCGTTTGGAAAGGCGCTGGCTGTGAACCAGGCGATCCAGTTCCCGCTTGTCGAGCTGGCCACGGAAGCAGAGATGCTGCGCCTGCTGATCTTCAAGACGGCCTGGGAAATGGACCAGATGACCAAACCGGAAGTCGCCCAGCGGCTCTCGGACAAGGTCTCGATGTGTAATTACCGCGCCAATCGCCTGTGCTGCAATGCTGCCGACCGCGCCATGCAGGTACATGGCGGGATGGGGTATTCGCGGCACAAGCCGTTCGAGCATATTTATCGCCACCATCGCCGCTATCGCATCACCGAGGGCAGTGAGGAGATTCAGATGCGCAAAGTTGCCGGCCACCTGTTCGGCTTCATGGGTAAGAACAAGCGATAATTTTCACGCAAATTGACCGGCAATGTTTTGCGCGGTCTTAATCGCCGATTTCTATCGGTCCAGTTCACGTACTAGGGACGCCAGCGACTTCGAATGAAGCGCATCATGGAGCCTGGGCGTGAAAAATCATGGAGCGAAGCCGTCCATTTGGGACGATTGCGGCGGTATTACTGTCATCTGGGCGATCTGCATGACCGCCATGTTCATGACCATGACCCTGCTATTTGATGGGGTTTCGGTCATCACGGCGAAGCGCAGCATTCAATCCGCTCTCGATATTTCCGCTCTGACCGGCGCGAAACTGCTCGTCGATGACTCTCTTAGCGATGAGGCGATCAAGGCCCGAGTCGAAGCCTCATTCGTCGAGAACCTTGCAACCTCGCAAGCAAATCTCACCTGCCAAACGACGGTGTCTGACTTTGACCGCGATGCCGGGGATGTTTCGGTTGCCGTCACCTGTTTCTACCCGCCAATGCTCGGCGGCACGATCGCGCCGGAGAAAGTCGAGGTAACTGTCAATACAAAGACCTTCATCTCTCAGCAAAAGCTGGACGTCGCTATGGTTCTCGACCTGTCGGGCTCGATGAATTCAAGCGGCAAGCTCGACGCCTTGAAATCGGCATCCAAGCTTGCGGCAAAATCGCTGGTCAATGCAGGGAAAGAGGGCGACATCCGTGTGTCCTATGTCGCCTATTCGGAGGCAGTCAACATTCTCAAATACGGCCCCTATGCGTGGGGCGACTCTGCAACGATCGAACCTATGCCCGTCGGCGTTGCGCCATATTACTGTGTGTCAGAACGGGTGGGCGACGGTGCCTGGGACGACCGGCCGCCTGGAACCGATGCATATTTTCCTTGGGGCGGCGGCACCTGCCCGAAAAATGGTCTGTTCACGCTGAGCTCGGACCTTACCAAATTCGACAAAGCCGTCGACGGGCTTAGCGCGTCGAGCGCCACGGCGGGACATCTCGGCGTGGCCTGGGCGTGGTATCTGCTGTCGCCGAAATGGGCCGACGTCTGGCCGGAGGAGTCCAAGCCGCGCGCCTATGGTGACAGCAATGCACGTAAAATCGTGATCCTGATGACGGATGGCGTGTTCAATAACAGCACGCACAGCGCTTATGGCAGCAGCTCTCAGCAGGCGGTGAAACTGTGCGGCGAAATGCGAAAGAAGGGCATTGTCATCTTCTCTGTCGCGTTTCTGGCGCCGCCTGCGGGTCAGCAGACTTTGAAAGACTGCGCCGGCGATGCCGACCACTATTTTGAAGCGAGCTCGAATATCGAACTGATCTCCGCCTATGCAGACATCGCCCAAAGCCTCGTCGATCTACGGATCGTTGAGTAGCGATCCGCGGAAATCGCCCGAATTCCTTGCACAGTGGATGGACATTTGGCTTGTCGCCCGTCTGGATTCGGACTAGCTAAACGCTAATCAATCCGTTCCGGGAGAGAATCGAACTCCCGATCGCCGAAGGCGCAACCGCCCCGGAAACGCTCAGGCAAAAGGACCGGTTCGGATTCAACACGCTGGAAAGAGGCGCACTCTATAGGTGGCAGCCTCGCCGAAGGAGCAAGTCACTCGACCTCATTTTGAGCTAGTCGAAGGACGGAATCTCTCAGGCGCCAGGACAGCGGGGGCAGCACAGGTCCGCCAATCGGCGCGATTTGTCCTGCTTTGGAAGGCGCCGGAATTGACCGAAACGGCCACCGAAACCCTGCGGCGTACGCCGCTCTACGACATTCACCTTGCCCATGGCGGCAAGATGGTGCCGTTCGCCGGTTATGAAATGCCGGTTCAATTTGAAGGCGTGAAACCTGAACACTTGTGGACCCGCGAAAATGCCGGCCTGTTCGATGTATCGCACATGGGGCCGTGCTTTCTGTTTCTGAAAGACGGTTTGGGCACGGACGGTGCGCACGCGAAAATCGCCGCCCTGATGGAACGCCTGGTGCCGAGCAATATTGCCATTCTCAAGCCAGGGCAGGGGCGCCTGTCGGTGCTGCTCAATGAATCTGGCGGCATCCTCGACGACCTGATCATCACGCGGATGCCGGGCGAAGGCCTGGACGGCATGCTCTACATCGTCGTCAACGGCGCGGTGAAAGCGCAGGACTGGGCCCACATTGAGCGCGAGCTTGGCGATGAAGCGATGCTGCAAAAGGCCGACGATCGCATCCTGATGGCATTGCAGGGGCCGAAGGTCGAAGCCGTGCTGAGCGAACAGTTCCCGGAAGCGACCGACCTCAAATTCATGCGCTGCGCTTATCTGCAACGCGGCGATGAGAAAATCATGCTGTCGCGTTCCGGATATACCGGCGAGGACGGGTTCGAACTGCTTTTGCCGAACAATGCGTTTGGCCTTGGCATCGTCGAAGACCTGCTTGCCGACGAACGGGTCAAGCCGATCGGTCTCGGCGCGCGCGATAGTTTGCGCCTGGAAGCCGGGCTTTGCCTCTATGGCCACGATATGGATACGACCCGCGACCCAGTCGAAGCGGACCTGGGGTGGGTGATCCAGAAATCGCGCCGCGAGCGGGCTGATTTCCCGGGCGCCGCGCGCATTCTAAACGCCTTCGAGAACGGCCCCGCCGAAAAGCGCGTGGGCATCCAGCCGCTCGAACGCGCTCCGGCACGGGAAGGCACCGAGATACAGGTGAATGGCGAAACTGTAGGCATCGTCACGTCCGGCGGCTTCGGGCCGAGCGTCGAGAAGCCGGTCGCCATGGGCTATGTCCGCGCGGACCTCGCGCAGGCCGGAACCAGAATTGACCTCATGGTGCGCGGCAAGGCCCGTCCGGCCGAAGTCTGCGATCTGCCATTCGTCCAACCAAATTACAAACGCTGAGGGTGAGAGAGATGACCACTTATTTTACAGAAGACCATGAATGGATCGCGGTAGACGGCGATGTCGGCACGATCGGGATCACCAAATATGCGGCCGAACAGCTCGGCGACGTGGTCTTTGTCGAAGTGCCTGAAGCCGGGGCCAGCTTTGGCAAAGGCGATGACATGGCTGTCGTTGAAAGCGTCAAGGCCGCCTCGGATGTCTACGCTCCGGTCAGCGGTGACGTCACCGACGGCAATGGCGACCTCGCCGACGCCCCCGAGACCGTGAACGAAGACCCGGAAGGCAAAGGCTGGTTCTGCAAGCTCAAGCTCACCGATGCGGGTGAGCTCGACGGCCTGATGGACGCTGCGGCCTACAAGACGTTCTGCGACGGCCTCTAGTTCATGCTGGTGACGGCACTCTTCTGGGGTCTGGCGCTGATCAAGTTCCCGCCGGTGATCGCCGCAGTCGCGCCGAACCAATTGGTGCGCCTGTATGGTGCGTCACCGGATGACAAGACCATGCTGACCTTGTTGCAGCACCGCGCAATCCTGCTCGGCATTGTCGGGGCAGGATGTGCCGTCGCCGCGCATGTCGAGGCGTTTCGGTGGCCGGCCCTCTGGGCGGCAACGATCAGCGTTGTCAGCTTCCTCGTGCTGACCGCCGTGCAGGGCCAGTTCAACGGACCGCTGCGCAAAATTGCGATCATGGACGCCATTGCCGTGCCTTTGGTGATCGCCCTGTTTTTGATTTTACCCTCCTGACTGGAAGGATCGATTGTATGAGATATCTCCCGCTCACCCCTGAAGATCGCGCTGCGATGCTGAACACGATTGGTGCGGCATCGGTTGACGATTTTTACGAGGACGTCCCGGAAAGCGCGCGCTTGACCGGGACCATTCATGACCTGCCGGATCATCAGGGCGAGCTGGCCGTAGAACGCCATCTCGCGCGTCTGGCGGCGAAGAACACGACCGCCAGTGAGGTGCCGTTCTTTGTCGGGGCAGGGGCTTATAAGCACCATGTGCCGGCCAGCGTGGACATGATCATCCAGCGCTCGGAATTCCTCACTACTTATACGCCTTACCAGCCTGAAATCGCGCAGGGCACGCTGCAGACCCTGTTCGAGTTCCAGACCCAGGTCGCCGCGATGACCGCCATGGATGTCGCCAATGCCAGCATGTATGACGGCTCGACAGCTTGCGCAGAAGCGGCAGTCATGGCCTGCCGTGTGACGCGCCGCAAGAAAGTGGTGCTGTCAGGCGGTCTCCACCCGCATTATGCAGCGGCGACACGCCTGCTCTGCGAAGCCCAGGGCATTGAAGTGGTTCAGCTCGAACCTGCCGTGGACGGCGAACTTGAACTCGCCGGACATGTCGACGATGGCACTGCGTGCGTAATCGGTCAGTCGCCAAACGTATTTGGCACCGTCACTGACCTGACGCCAGTCGCCGATGCCGCACATGAGAAAAAGGCGCTTCTGGTCAGCGTGTTCACCGAGGCTGTCTCGCTCGGTCTGGTGACCCCACCCGGAGAGATGGGCGCGGATATTGCCGTTGGCGAAGGTCAGTCGATCGGCAATCCGCTGACCTTTGGCGGGCCCTATGTCGGCCTGTTTGCGTGTACACAGAAACTGGTGCGGCAAATGCCGGGTCGGCTCTGCGGAGAGACCGTCGATGCCGATGGCAAGCGCGGCTTCGTCCTGACCCTGTCGACCCGCGAACAACACATTCGCCGGGACAAGGCGACCTCAAATATCTGTACAAATTCGGGCCTTTGCGCGCTCGCCTTCACGGCGCATATGACGCTGCTCGGCGGCAAGGGACTGGAACAGCTTGCGACGCTCAATCACGAGATTGCCTGCGATCTGGCCGATGCACTTGAGGCTGTGCCGGGTGTCGAGATCCTGACCCCGCGCTTCTTCAACGAATTTGCTTTCCGTACGCCGGTGGATGCTGAAGCCGTCCTCGCCATGCTGGAAGAACGCGGCGTGCTGGGCGGCATCCGCGCCAGCCGCTTGCTGCCCGATGACGGCTTTGGCGATATCATTATCGCCGCCGCCACCGAATGCACAACTCAAGACGATATCGCCGCCTATGCGGCCGCGCTGAAGGAGGTGATCTGATGGGTATGCAATCGATTGGTCGACCGACCTCACCATTCCCTGGAGGTGTGTCCGACGCGGAAACCGTCTCCGGCTCCAAAGGCCTGCTGCAAAACGAAGGCCTGATCTTCGAGATTGGCTGCCCGAACAAGACGGGCGTCGATCTTCCGGCGCCGCAGGGCAAAAAGAACCGCCTTGGCGGCGTTGCGCGCAAGCAAGGCAGCGGATTGCCGGGCCTGTCCGAGCCGGAAGCTGTGCGTCATTATATGCGTCTCAGCCAGAAGAACTATGCCATTGATCTTGGCCTGTTTCCGCTCGGCTCGTGCACCATGAAGCACAATCCACGGCTGAACGAGAAGACGGCGCGGATGCCGGGCTTTGCCGACATCCACCCGCTGCAACCCCAGCGTACCGTGCAGGGCGCTCTGGAACTGATTGACGAACTCGCGACCTGGCTGAAAACGCTGACCGGTATGCCCGCCGTGGCGATGAGCCCGAAAGCCGGCGCCCATGGCGAGCTGTGCGGCATGCTGGCCATCCGCCAGGCGCTGATCGCACGCGGTGAGGCGGAAACCCGCAAACGCGTGCTGGTGCCTGCCTCTGCGCACGGGACCAATCCCGCGACGGCGATCCAGTGCGGCTTCATCGTCGATGAGATCAAGGCCGACGCGCGCGGACGGGTCGATATGGATGACCTGAAGTCCAAGCTTGAGACAACCGACGATGTTGCCGGGATCATGCTGACCAATCCGAACACGTGCGGGCTGTTTGAAACCGACATCAAGGAGATTGCCGATCTCATTCACGCCGCTGGCGGCTATTTCTATTGCGATGGCGCAAACTTCAACGCCATTCAGGGGCGCGTGCGCCCCGGCGATCTCGGCGTCGATGCGATGCACATCAACCTGCACAAGACCTTCTCGACCCCGCATGGCGGCGGCGGACCGGGTTCAGGCCCGACCGTCTTGTCTGACGCGCTGGCGCCATTTGCCCCGGTTCCGTTCGTGGTCAGTGATGATGACGGCTTCCGCCTGGTTGAAGAGACAGACGGCGCCGCATCGCAGGCCTTTGGCCGAATGGTTGCCTTCCATGGCCAGATGGGCATGTTCGTGCGGGCGCTGACCTATATGCTGAGCCATGGCGCGGACGGCCTGAAGCAGGTCGCGGAAGATGCTGTGCTCAATGCCAATTACATCCAGGCCCGCCTGAAACATGTGATGACGCCTGCCTTTGACGGCTATTGCATGCATGAGGCGCTGTTCTCGGACGCGTTCACGGCGGAAGGCATCGAGACCATCGACATTGCCAAGGCGATGCTGGACGAGGGCTATCACCCGATGACCATGTATTTCCCGCTGGTCGTACACGGCGCCATGCTGATCGAACCGACGGAGACCGAGAGTAAGCAGGAGCTCGATCGCTTCTGCGACTCGCTTCTTTCGATTGCTGAACGGGCAGCATCCGGTGATGAGACGCTGAAAGGCGCGCCTTATCTGGCGCCAATGAAGCGTCTTGATGAAACCCAGGCAGCGCGCAAGCCAGTACTGAAATGGACAGCGCCCGATCCGGACGCCCTGGCCGCGGAATAGATCAGGCGCGCGCGGGTGTGTTTTCGCTCGCGCGCGTCAGCACTTTCGGTTTCCAGCGCCGGAAGAACCTGATCGATGGGCGCTCGAACCAGTGATAGGTCAGGGCTGATATTAGGATCGTGCCGGTCGTGACCAGGATGAGGTAAGCGCTCGTTGCCAGCAGGCTCGGCTCAAACAGCGTATAGGTCACCCGCCCGATCGCACCGATGGCGAGCGTGTGGCAGAGATAAAGCGAATAGCTCCAGTCGCCGAGATGAACCATGAATTTCGGCACGCGCAGCCCGCGTTCCAGTTCCAGTGATACCAGCCCATAGATCAGCAGCGCCACCGGAATGCCGTAAAACAGCGTGCGCCGCCAAACCGGGTTCATGCCGGAGAAGTCGTCAAACCCGAGGGCTGTCATCAGGGCTTGGGTCGGTTGCACGTCGAGATTCAGGAACGGGATCAGGATGCCGAGGCCGCCAACAAACGTAGCCACCAGCGCATGTCGGCGCCAGCCAGCCTTGATGGCATAACCGACCAGGGCGCCGGCCGTGAATTCCAGGGTCATCGGATAGAAGATCAACTCGACCGGATTGCCACTGAAATTCGCCGACAGGCCCGCCAGGGCGCCAATCGTGACCGCGACTGACCAGGCCAGGATGCCGTACAGCCGCATGCGGGCAGGCAGCAGCAGGATCAGCAGCGCGAAGGCGATGTAGAAATACATCTCATGCACCAGCGTCCAGCCGACGCCGAGCACGGGATGTTCCGGCTGTGGCCAGAGCAGGAATGACTGAAACAGGTGCGTCGGCCCGTCGAGCCCGGCCGCGTCGATGCGCGGGGCGTCCCAGGGTATGCCTTTCATCGTCGCGAAGAAGAACACCATCGCCGCTGCAGACAACCACCACAGCGGATAGATACGGGTGGCGCGCGAGAACAGGAAATCGCCGGCTTGCACCGCGCCTTTTTGCAAATCTGCGGCGACCCAGACCATGATGAAACCGGATATGACAAAGAACAGGTCGACGCCGTGCGCGCCATTGACCCACAGATCTGTCAGTTTCGCGCCGCGCTCGGAATGGGCTTCTTCGGTCGCCACGATATGGCAGAAAAATACCGCCAGGGCGGCAATCCCGCGGAGGGCCTGGATGGAATTCAGCTTCGTCATGGCTCGCTTCATTCTGCGCGGGGGTCAGCCTGCCAGAAGCTGACGGAATTACCCATTGGTTTGTGTGTATGGAGGGCCTGAAGTTTAATCAACCGCTCGGCGTCTCACGGGAATCGAACAGCCGTTTGCGCAGGCCGCGTGTGCGCTGGACGATCGGCTTCTCGAAGCAGGTATAGGTCAACCCGGAGACGAGAAGTGCCGCTGCGCTTGCCAGCAATAGGAAGGCCAGATTGTCGATTGGACCAGCGACGTCAAATACGGGGATGAAGGCGCGGGCGATCGCGGTGATGACGAGTATATGGCAAAGATAGAGGGAATAGCTCCAGTCACCGACCGTGACGAGAAATCCCGGGATCAAACGCGTGAGGTGGCCGCGTTGCTCCAGACTGACCAGGCCGTACACAATCAGCGCGTAGGCGGGGCCATACGCAAGCATTCGATGCACCGGCTGGAAATCAGAGGCGACGGTGAAGTCCACTGCCATAACCGCATAGACCAGGCCCGCGAGTCCAAGGCCGAGCGCGGCGCCACCGAATCGCGTGTGACCGGACAAGACAAGCCAGGCAACCGCACTGCCCATCAGAAACTCGAGCGTGAGCGGAAATAGCGCGAGGCTAAGCAGGTTGGTCGCACTGAAGCCGGTCAATTGAAGCACTGTTGAGGCGACGATGAGAAGCGCCCACAGCACAAAGGCTGGCTTGCGGGCCTTCAGCGGCAGCAGCAGGATCAACGCGAAGACCACGTAAAAGTACATTTCGTGGATCAGCGTCCAGCCGAGCGTCAGGACTGGCGGCGGACTTTGCGGCAGGAGCAGGAAGGATTTGACCAGGTGGATTGGGCCGTCGTCGCTTGAAACGCGGTCGACATCCCACGGCACGCCTGTCGCGAATGCGAAATACGCAGCCGTGACGGCCGCAAACAGCCACCAGAGCGGATAGATGCGCAAGACGCGCGAGAACATGAATTTCAGGCTGCTGCTCGATCCTGGGACCCAGTCCCCGGCGACCCAGACCATGATGAAGCCTGAAATCACGAAAAACAGATCGACCCCGCTAACGCCAGCGGTCCACACGGAACCGAGGATCGGTGTTCCCGTCGCCAACTGAATTTCGAGGCCCTGCAAGTGCGCAAACATTACGGCCAGCGCCGCGATGGCACGGAGTGCTTGAATGCTCTTTAACTGAGTCATTTCCTGCCTTGTGTGCCTTTGACGAAACTATTTGCCGAAATTCACGCGATTTCAACGGAATGTGTGTATGCAAAATGCCTAAGTGTTGCCAGAGTCATAATTCAGAAAAGGCCTATTGGAAGTATGGCACAGAGGACCATATTAGAGCTTATGCCCGACGGATCGTCCCAATTCGGAAAAGAGCGCCTGAAAAATGGCGCGGCGACTGCGCCGCTTGGGGTGGTTGGTTCGAGCGTACGCACGCTGGTCCGTCAGGCCTTCGCGCTTTTGGGACTGGCTCTGATCGCGATTGCGATTCCAATTGCCTTCGTCACACCGCTTTTGCCAATCGGTCTGCCAATCGCCATTCTGGGCGTGGTTCTGCTCGGGCGAAACTCCCTTTGGGGACGACGCTGGATGGAAGGCGTTCTCGAGCGTCATCCGCGGGTAGAGCGGTTTGCGCCGAACTGGCTGATGAAGGCTGTGTTTGGACGCGAAAAGCGCAGACCTGAAAAGTAAAAGCCCGCTGAAACAGCGGGCTCATCCAAATTTGATTGTAAGAACGCGTCTAGTTGAGGCGTTTATCGATTTCGCCCAGGGCGCCGTCGAACAGGTCGTCCGCTTCACCAGACCCAGCGAGAATTGACCGTGCAGCATTCGTAGCGGCATCGGCAGCGACACGGCGTACATCCGCAGCCGCATCCGCTTCAGCGCGCGCGATGCGGGCTTCAGCCTGCGCCTCGCGACGGGCGACTTTCGCTTTCAAATCGGCCTTGGCCTGTTTCATCATGGCGTCAGCATCGGCCTTGGCGCGTTTGACGATGTCATCAGCAGCAGCGTCGGCTTCCTTCGCCTTCTTCTTGGCGTCGGCCATCAGCTTCTTGGCTTCTTCGCGAAGCGCACGAGCCTCATCGATCTGGCTCTGAATACCTTCAGCGCGCTCGTCGAGTTTGGAGAAGATGGTTTTGAACCCGCCAACAAAACCTACAATCACAAGAAATGTGACCATAGCGCCCATCGCTGTCGCGGTGACAGGATCGACATACCAGGCGACGGCTTCATCGCCAGCGGCGTGCGCCATAGGTGCCAGAAGCAGGGTCGAAGCGGGAAGGGTGTAACGCATGGTCTCTATCCTTCTCCGAGAGCGGATTTCACAGCCGAGCTAATGTCCGCCTTGCCGGCTTTTGTGCTGAACTTGCCGAGAATGGCCTCGGTCGTGTCCGTCGCGATCGATTCGACGCTCTTCATCGCATCAGTGCGGAACGCTTCGATACGGGTTTCAGCCTCGGCCAGCTTGGCGTCGACTTCGGCGTCGACCTTGGCGGTTTCGGCAGCAATGTTCTTGTCGATCTTGGTGCGGGCCTTGTCGGCAGTCTCGCGCGCCTTGGCATGCGCCTTGGCGATTGAAACTTCAACTGCCTTCTGGGCCTCTACCGCTTCCTCATTGAGGCGTGCGGCTTCGTCCAGATCACCCGCAATCGAGCTCTCACGACGTTCCAGCGTGTTGCCGATCTTCGGAAGGATAAAACGCGAAAGGGCAAAATACAGGAACCCGAAAAACACCGCCAACCAGAATAACTGGGAGGGGAAATGCCACGGGTCAAAAGGCGGGAAGGCCGCCTTTTCAGCACCATGAGCAGCTTCTGCAGCCAATACGATTGCAAACATAGCCTATCGGGTCCCTACAAAGGTTCGAAACAAGTGGACGTGGTTAGACCACGAACAGGATCAGGATCGAAACCAGGAAGGCCAGAATGCCGAGCGCTTCTGACAGCGCCATACCGATGAACAGGTTACCGGTTTGCTGTGGAGCAGCAGATGGGTTGCGCATTGCAGCGTCCAGGAATGAGCCGAAGATGTTACCCACACCAATCGCAGCACCAATCATGCCGAGAGTCGCGAGGCCAGCACCTACATACTTAAGACCGAGAGTGATATCGCCTTCCATGAGAATCTCCTTTGGGAAGTCTTTCGTTCGATTTGCGCCCCCGTGAAGCGTGTTCCTTGGGGCACGTCAAGTTGAATCAGCACGGCTAAATGGCCGCAGTGAATGGGCTCCTTAGTGCGCCGGGTGCAGCGCGTCGTTAAGGTAGACGCAGGTCAGGATCGCAAACACATAGGCTTGCAGACCTGCGACGAGGAATTCGAGAGCGTTCAGCGCCACACCCATGCTAAAGGCGAGGGGGGCGACAGCAAGGCCAATACCGCCAGCTGTAATGCCGGTCACAGCGAAGCCTGCGAACAGTTTCAGCATGATGTGTCCAGCCAGCATGTTAGCGAACAGACGCAGCGCCAGGGTCAGTGGGCGAGCGACGAATGAGATGATCTCAATCGGGATCAGCAGGATATAGATGTACCAGGGCGCGCCAGACGGGGCGAACAGCTTGAAGAATTTCAGGCCATTCTTCCACAGTCCGAACACGATCACGATGCCGATGACCAGCATGGCCAGCGCGCCGGTGACGATGACGTGGCTGGTCGTCGTAAACGCGTACGGGACCATGCCGATCATGTTGGCGAACAGAATGAAGAAGAACAGCGTGAACACGAATGGGAAGAAGCGCAGGCCTTCTTCGCCAGCCGTACCGCGGATAATGTCAGCAACGAAGCCGTAGCCAATCTCGCCCATGGATTGCAGGCGGTTCGGCACGATCTTGCCGCGCGAAGCCGCGTAGCCAAAGAAAGCGATGCACAGCACGACGCCAAGCAGCATGAAGCCAGCAGCGTTCGTGAAAGAAATGTCGTATCCGAATACAGGTGGCAGCTCGAACCATTTCTGGACTTCGAACTGATGCATCGGGTCAGCGACTTTGTGGAAAAACAGATTCATTTTCGCGTCTATTCGTCAGCGTTGGGGCTTGTTTTGTCGGCGCTCATGGCCGGATTAGTCGCGTCAGTCAACTCTTTGTAGGCGCGAATAACACCTAGGATTCCTGCCGCCAGCCCGAAGCCCATCATGATCAACAGGCCCCACGGGCGTGTTCCGAAGAAATGATCGATGCCCAAACCCATCATAATCCCAACAAATACGGAGGCCCCGAACTCTGCGCCATAGCGCAAAGCCATCGCTCCAGCTGAGACACCCGCAGAGGATTCGTGCTGTCTTTGCTTTTTCTCCAGCTGCTCCTGCGCGCTTTTGGCGCGGGCAATGCGGTCCGCCAGATCGTCATTCTTGTCGGTGTTCATGGCGAGTCGCTACCGCGTCTACTCGGCCGCAACAAGTTCTTCGGCTGTATCAAGATCGACCGAGACCAGTTTCGACACGCCTTTTTCGCGCATGGTCACCCCGAACAGGCGGTCCATACGGCTCATCGTCACCGGATTGTGGGTGATGACAATGAAGCGCGTATCGGTGCGCTGGCGCATTTCGTCGAGCATGCGGCAGAAGCGGTCGACATTGGCATCATCGAGCGGCGCATCGACCTCATCCAGCACACAGATTGGCGACGGCCGTGACAGGAAGACCGCGAAAATAAGTGCGGTCGCGGTCAGCGCCTGTTCGCCGCCTGACATCAGGGACAGCGTGCCAAGCCGCTTGCCAGGAGGCTGGGCGAAGATTTCGAGGCCAGCGGCCAGTGGATCATCGGCATCAACCAGGCGCAGTTCAGCTTCACCGCCGCGGAACAGGGTGGTGAACAGCGCCTTGAAGTGCTCGTTCACAGTGTCAAACGCGGCCAGGAGGCGTGTGCGCCCTTCATCGTTCAGGGCTTTCACGCCTTCACGAAGCTTGGCAATCGCGGCGGTCAGATCGGCTTTTTCTTCCGCTTGCAAGCCGAGGCGTGAGGACAATTCCTCAACTTCCGATTCGGCTTCCATGTTCACACCGCCCAGGCGCTCACGGTCATGACGCAGGCGGTCGAGCTGGCGCTCCGCCTCTTTGACATCGAGTGCCGCCATGGTCTCTTCATCAAGACCTTCGCGGGCAATTGCCAGCAGGCCTTCCGGGGCTCGCTGGAAGTGGGATTGGGCAATCTCGGAGGCTTCGCCGAGACGCTCCGTGGCGTTCTCGAGCTTGGCATTGGCGATGGCGAGTGTTTCGCGCGCGCTCATCGCGAGATTATTGGTCGAGCGGGCGGTTTCTTCCACGTCCCGGATTTCGGCTTCCCGCGTGGCCAGTGCATCTGCAGCTTGCTGGCGTTCGGCGTCGAGGCCTTCAACGCGGGCTGCAAGCGTGTCGAGCTGAGTTTGCAGCGTTTCAGGGCGGGCTCTCGCCGCAGCGGCTTCGCGCGCGGCTTCGGTGCGTCGCTGCACCAGAGATTCCACCCGCGTGACAGAGCTTTGCAGGCGTCCGTTCCAGCGCTCGACATCTTGTTCCAACGCGGTGCGGCGGGCCATCGCTTGCTGGCGGTTTCGCGTCAGGTCGGTCAGGCGGCCACGGCATTCGGTTTCACGCTCGCGCGCCGTTGCCAGCACGATGCGGGCATCGGCGACAGCGCGCTCCAGCTGGGCCAGGTCTTCTGTGTTCTCCGGCTTGGCCGCGGTTTGGTAGGCCTCACGGGCAATGTGCAGATCGGATTCGACGCGGGCGAGATTCTCTTTCGCCGAATCAGCCTTCAGGCTGGCGCGATCGGTGTGTTGCTTGGCGCTCGCCAGGTTGCGACGGGCCTGATCGAGGCGCTGGGTGGCATCCTGCACGTTGCGGCGAAGCTGTTTCAGGTCTTCTTCGGCGCCGATGCGAGCGCCGCGGATTTGAGCATAGGTCGCTTGCAGGTCGGAGACGGTCTGGCGCTGCGGGCCGAGGGCCGATTGTGCCGCTTCCAGGCGCGCCTGCTGCTCGAGACGCTCGGCTGCTGCCACAGGCGCGGCTGGGGTGCGCGTAAACCCATCCCAGCGCCAGAGATGGCCGTCCAGAGTGACGAGGCGTTGGCCCGGCTTCAGGTCCGGGGCGAGCTCCTCGCCCTCAGAACGCGAGACGACACCGCATTGTGATAGCCGCGCGGCCAGTTCGCCTGGCGCTTCGACAAAATCGGTCAGCGGCTTGGCATAGCCCGGCAGGGTTTGCGTTTTGACACTGCTGCCCGCCCAGTAAATTGAGGCTGACCGGTCGGTTGGCGCCTGCAAATCATCACCAAGCGCTGCCGCCACAGCCTTTTCGTAGCCATCGCGCGTGCGCATTTGCTCGACGACAGGCGTGCTTTGTGATGTGTCGGCCTTCCGCAACAAGCGAGTCAGGCCCGCAATCTCGGTTTCCAGCGTGCGCAGCGCGTCCTGGGCCTCATCGGCAGGGGTCTTGGCCGCGAGTTCAGCTTCCTGCTTGTCGAGGATGGTCTGTTCCGCCGCCTCAAGCGCGTCCTGAGCGGCGCTGAGGGCGGTCTCCGCCTCGGTCTCAGCTTCGCGCGCAATATGCAGTTCATTGGTCAGGGCGCTGGTGTCGGGCAGGGCCTCGACCACCCCGCGCAAGTGCTGGACTTCCTGTTCCAGGCTTTCCTTGCGGCGGCGGTGGGCATTGGCATTGGCTTCCAGCGCCTGAATCTCTGCGCGCTTTTGCGCAAAGGCTTCGCTCTTGGCATCGGCATCGGCCTGTGCCTGTTCAAGCGCCTGTTTGGCGTCGGCCAGCACGCGCTCGGCCTCAGCCTCTTTTTCCTTGTTCGTTGTGTCATTCTCGACCGGCAGGGCGGCGAGGGCCTCACGGGCATCGGCGAGGGTGCGCTCGGCTTCTTCTTTCTGGCCTTGCTCGCGCTGAATGTCTTCGGCGAGACGCGAGGCTTCGCGCTCGAGACCGGCGAGCATATCAGCCGCGTTCTTGCGCTCGGTTTCGACTTTGGCGAGTTCGATGCGGGCCTGGCCGAGCTTACCTGATGCGACCGCTTCGGCCGTACGCAGCGGCCCGATGCCGTCGCTGGCCTCGAGGCGCTTAGTCTCGGCCACCGCAGCTTCGCGGGTGAGGCGTTCGACTTCGGTCTTGGCCCGCGCCAGTGATACGGCGGCGGTTTCCTGGTCTTCCTTGGCGGTGTGCCATTTCAGGTGCGCCAAGAAAGCTTCCAGCGCTGTGATCTGGCTGCTCAACTCTTTGTATTTGCGGGCTTTTCGAGCCTGGCGCTTGAGGCTATCGAGCTGGCGCTCAACTTCTGCCGACACTTCGGTCAGGCGCTCAAGATTGGTCTCGGCACCGCGCAGTTTCAGCTCAGCTTCATGGCGTCTCGTATTGAGCCCGGAAATCCCTGCCGCTTCTTCGAGAATACGGCGACGATTCTGCGGCTTAGAGCCGATCAGTTCGCTGATCTGTCCTTGACGCACCAGAGATGGCGAGTTGGCGCCGGTCGAGGCGTCAGCGAACAGGAGTTTGATATCCTTACCGCGCACGGTCCGGCCGTTCAGCTTGTAGCTCGTGCCAGCGCCGCGCTTCAGGCGACGCATGATTTCCAGCGTGTCGGCGCTGTTAAATTCAGGCGGCGCGGTGCGCAGCGTATTGTCGAGGACCAGCGTCACTTCCGCCAGCTCGCGCGCCGGGCGGCCGGCAGCACCAGAAAAGATCAGATCGTCCATCTCGCCGCCGCGCATGGCCTTGGCGGAGTTTGCCCCCATGGCCCAGCGCATGGCTTCCAGCAGATTGGATTTGCCGCAACCATTCGGCCCGACAATGCCGGTCAGGCCAGGCAGAATTGGAACGGATTCAGGATCGACGAAGGATTTGAAGCCTGCGATGCGGAGTTCTTTTAGTTGCATGCAGCCCCCATTCTCCCTTACTCGCCCGTGCTTGCAGCCAGGGCTGCATCAAGTTCAGCCGCGAAGGCTTGAACCGAAATACGGGCATTGCCGTCCATTCTCTCGCCATCGAGGAAGAATGTCGGTGTTGAATCGACGCCTTGTCCACGCGCTGCGGCAATCGAGGCGCGAATGGCGTCGCGATTGTCTTCGCTCTCAAGGCAGGCCTCAAAGGCGTCATCGCCTTCGATGCCATGATTGGACGCCACCTGTTTCAGCGCTTCGACCACCGGACCGCCCTGGCGGGCCAGTGTCAGAATCGCGTCCTGGCGCACGAACAGTTCGTCGAGCATGTCATAATAGGCTTCGCCCTCGGTACAGCGCGCCAATGCGAAACCGGCCACGGTCACGTTGGCTGGCGCCGTTGGGAACTCGCGAAACACAAGTTTCACCTGGCCTGTATCGATATAGTCGGTCTTGATCGATGGCAGCACGCGCTGGTGAAAAACGAGACAGGCCGGGCAGGTCCAGCTGGCATATTCAACCAGTGTTACTGGCGCGTTCGGATCGCCAAAAACGATGTCTTGCAACACCACTTTATCAGTGTCTGAGCCGCTGGAGCTTGAATTTGATTCGGGTGAGTCTGTAGACGAGCCACAGGCTGCAAGCGCTAAAGCTGCAGCGGCCATTACAGTGCCGCGACGGGTGAAACGAAGCATGCTCATAACCTTTCCTTAACAGTCTGAGTCGGATTGGTTGCCAAGAAGTTAACGCTGTTGCGAGGGCGAAACGATGTCTATTCCGCGGTCGCTTCAGGCGCCTCGGGCGCCGCAGCGTCTCCGAGCCTGGCATTCAAGAGAGAGCGCATGCCGTCGGCCGTGCGCCATTCATAACCCTGCAGCTTCTCGCCATTGATGAAGACGGTCGGGGTCGAGTTCACGCCCTGGCTGTCGCCTTTCATGACGGACTCGCCGATCGCATAAGTGACGTCCTTATTGGCCAGGCAGTCATTAAAGGCATTGCCTTCAACGCCATAGCTGGAGGCGAGGGC
>SPJK01066864.1_pt1 | contig 21091 bp, 15 predicted proteins | sample 3741771 | NCBI WGS metagenome assembly SPJK01 (sample SAMN10925997, study PRJNA522277) | cold seep metagenome | isolation source: Elba SIP-enriched marine methane seep metagenome, extraction at timepoint T2 | place: Italy: coast of Elba, Mediterranean Sea
ATGATGATGACCACGACGTGGAAACCATTACGACCTTGACCTTCGACTTGGCCTTGCTGAAGGAATTGGCTGATAGCCAGAGCCCGAACGTAGAGCCCGGCGATACGGTACAGTACACGATCACGATTATCAACCAGGGTGATATTCCTGCTGATAATATCGAGATCACGGACTACGTACCAGCTGATGCTACCTTTGAAGCAGGAGCGGGTGAATCTGACGGTTCGATCACGAATACGACCCTAGGCTGGAGTGAAGTAGGAGGAAACCCAACTACTACGCTAACGGTAGCAGATAATGAACTTCCAATAGGCGGTCTATTGCCTGGCGAAGAAGCGAGCATCGATATCTACCTGACCTTGGATGCGCCATTGGCTCCGGGCACAGTGATCGATAACTACGCAGAGATTAGCGCAGCGACTGATCAGAACAATGACGATCAGGTCGATGATGACTCGTACTACGATACCGATCCTGGCGATGATGACTTGACGCAGGATAACGAGATCGGCGGCGACGGCACAATTGCTGGAGAAGACGATGACGATCATGACATCGCTACAGTAGTAACCCAAGCCTACGACTTGGCCTTGATCAAGCGTTTAGCACCAGATCAGTCGAACCTGGTACAGCCAGGTGATACGGTACATTACCAGATCACGGTACTGAACCAAGGCATGATTGCAGCGGATAGTATTCTGGTGACAGATTATATCCCAGCTGACATGTACTTCGAGGCAGGGATTGCCGGTAATGAAGACTGGGTAGTGAGTGGCCCGAATGTAGAGCGTCGCATCAGCGTAGCTGGAGGCGAACTCTCAAGCGGTGGCTTACAACCAGAAGATTCAGTAGTCGTCAGCCTATACCTTACACTAAATGATCCACTAGCAGCCGGCCTTGATATCAACAACTATGCTGAGATCACGGAAGGCTATGACGACAACCTGGATCCACAGGACGACTTCGATAGCGAATACGATGATGATCCAACGGATGATACCCTGAACCAGGACGACGAAGTAGGCGGCAACGGAAACAACCCTGCCGAAGATGATGATGACCACGATGTGGAAACCATTACGACCTTGACCTTCGACTTGGCGCTGGTGAAGGAGTTAGGTCCGGAGCAACCAGCATTAGTTGAGCCAGGTGATACGGTGCATTACACGATCTCAATCATCAACCAGGGTGATATCCCTGCTGATAACATTGTGATCTACGACTATGTGCCGGAAGGGATGATCTTCCAAGATCAAATACAGCCTGCTACAGTGAATTGGGATCCTTATCCTGGTGCGACTGACAATGATGCTACAGCAGTACTTTCAGTTGCGAATGGTGTATTGCCGACTGGCGGCTTATTGCCAGGCGAAACACATGTTCTGGATTTCTACCTAATCGTAGAATCACCACTAGAGGCTGGTCTGGAATTGACCAACGTCGCGGAGATCGGTGATGCGACAGATGAGAATGGAGATGACCAGATTGACGTGGACTCCACGCCAGACGATAACCCGGATAATGATGAATTCTTCGAAGACAACTACGTTGACGGAGATGGAATGAATGGTGGCGACGAAGATGACCATGATCCAGCAACAGTATTTACCGAAGCCTTCGACTTGGCCTTGATTAAGGAACTATCTCCTGGTCAGAGTCCAACCGTAGAGCCTGGTGATACAGTAGCGTACACGATTACGGTCTTCAACCAAGGCATGATTGCGGCGGACAACATTCTGGTAAGCGATTATATTCCAGAAGGTATGTCCTTCCTATTCGGTGCTCAGAATGCAGGTTGGATTCTGAATGGTGATGGCGAAGCGCAGTACACCATGACGATTGCGAATGGCGACCTGCCGGGCGCTGGCCTTGAGCCACAAGCGAGTGCATCGCTAGAAATCTATCTGGTGGTTGACGCGCCCTATCCAGCAGGTGCAGAACTAGTTAACTGGGCAGAAATCACGAATGCAACGGATAACTATGGTGATCCTCAGATCGATGTCGATTCAGAAGGCTATGACGGCCCTGATGGTAACGACGATAACGATGATCCGTACTTCCAGGATAACGACATCACGGGTAATGGCCTCGGTGATGAGGACATGGATGACCATGACCCGGCAACGGTGACGGTGGAAACCTTCGACCTAGCTTTGATTAAAGTACTGGGACCTGGGCAATCCTACAATGTCGAGCCTGGAGATACCATCTCTTTCGAGATTGAAGTGATCAATCAGGGTGAAATCGCCGCGGATAATATCCTGGTGACAGATTACCTGGGTGATTACTTGACCTTCGACGAGGACTTGAACCCTGACTGGTCGATCAATAGCGCTTCTGGTGCACTGCAGACTACGCTTAGCGCAGCTAATGGCGATCTGCCAACAGGCGGCCTGGCACCAGGTCAATCAGCAACGACATTGATCTACGTGATAGTCGAAGCTCCGCTGGCAGGCGGTGGCGTACTGACCAATCACGCTGAGATCACATCAGCAACGGACGAGAACGGCCACCCAACGGTGGATGACGACTCTACGCCAGATGCCGTCAATGATGATGTCTTGAACGATGACAATGATGTAAGCGGTAATGGTAACGAAGGCGAGGACGAAGATGATCACGATATTGCACAAGTAGCCATTGAATTCTTCGACTTAGCCCTCAAGAAAGTACTGGCTGAAGGTCAGAGTGATAATGTGCAGCCTGGTGAAACAGTGCACTATGTCATCCAGGTCTACAACCAGGGCATGATTGCGGCCGATAATATTCAGGTGAGTGACTATGTACCGAGTGGCTTAGTCTTCGATGGAGCAGCTAACCCGGACTGGACGTTCAACGGAGATGACGTAGCTCAAACTACGCTAAGCGTAGCTGACGGTGACTTGCCAGCAGGTGGCTTAGCGCCTGGGGATACGGCCTTTATTGATCTTTACCTTGATATTATTGTGCCCCTACCGGCGAATACGGTCATCGAAAACATCGCCGAATTGGCAGGTGCAACCGATGAGAACGGAGATCCGCAAGAAGACGAAGACTCTGTGCCGGATGAGAATCCAGACAATGATAATCACCTCACCAATGATGACATCGACTCCGATGGAACCAATGGTGGCGACGAAGATGATCATGATGGAGAGATCGTTCGCGTGGATCCATTCGACTTGGCTTTACGGAAGACCTTGAGTCCTGGCCAACCGGATCATGTCCAAGCGGGTGACACAGTATACTATACCATCACGGTGTACAACCAAGGAATCATTCCTGCGGATAATATCGAAGTGACGGATTACATTCCTGATGGCTTCTTATTCTCTGAAGACCTGAATCCAGGATGGGCCCTGAATGGAGATGGTGAAGCGCAAACTACGCTCACTGACGCTGGCGATGAATTGCCGGAAGGTGGTTTGATGGCTGGTGAGTCAACAAGCGTAGAAATTGCCTTGATCGTGGCCGATCCACTACCTACCAATACAACTTCCTTGACGAACGTCGCGGAAATCAGTGGTGCAACGGATGACAACGGTAACGAGCAGGACGACGTGGATTCTGAATTCGACGAAGATGATAATGACCTCTTTGTTGGCAACGATGACATCTCCGGTAATGGTCTTGGTGGTGGTGATGAAGATGACCACGACCCAGAAACGGTGATTATCGATGTATTTGACTTGGCCATGATTAAGACCTTGGCTGAAGGTCAGGACTACTTCGTGAATCCTGGCGACGAAATTCGCTTTACAATGACGGTAACCAACCAAGGTACTATTCCAGCAGATAACATCGAAGTGGTCGATTACTTGCCGACTTACCTCTTGTTTGATGCTGATCTGAATGCCGCTTGGAGCCTGAATGGTGACGGTAACCCAACAACTACACTTTCTGTAGCTGATGGAGATTTACCAGAAGGTGGATTGCAGCCTGGCGCTTCATTCGAAGTAACATTGATCCTGGTGGTAGCTGATGCCGATGACTTGAGCAGCGCCGGTGTAGACGGAGTTGAACAAGGGCAGACGATTACAAACCCTGCTGAAATTGCTTACGCAACAGATAATGAGGGTAACCCAGGGCAGGATGTTGACTCGACGCCGAACGATGACAATGACGATACCTTCGTTAACGATAACGATGTGAATGGCAATGGCAACCAAGGTGGTGACGAGGATGATCACGACTTGGCAGTTATCGAACTCGATTGCTTCCGGACCGCTGGCTTTAGCAGCTTGGTAGAAGTATGTTTGGGTTGCGATGACGCAGAAGTAACCATCGACCTCTTTGGCTCCCTCAATGGTATGCCGGATGTTGGAGGTACCTGGTCGGATGACTTCGGAACCGGAATCGATCTGAGTGACCCTAGTAATGTGAGCATTCCTGGCACACTCAATGCAGGCCAATACTACTTCACCTATACCATCCCAGGTGGTGGCTACGGCTGCCCACCGAAGTCGGCTACGGTGATCGTACAGATTATCTCGATCGAGAACTTGTCATGTAATGGCTTTACCAATATCTCACTAGGAGAGAACTGTGAGGCAGAAGTTGGAGCTGATGCAATTCTGCAGGGAAGCTTCCCATGCTACTCGGCACTGGAAGTACATATTCTCGACGCAGAAGGCAATGATCTTGGCAACATCGTGAATAGCAATCATATTGGTCAGGAACTCTTCGTCCAATTGGTGGATCCGCAGTGTAACAATTACTGCTGGGGTACCATCTTGATCGAGGACAAGAAACGACCAGAGATTGAATGCCCAGACGATACCAACATCGGTTGTTATACTGAAGAAGTTCAGCGTATCAATGGTAGCTTAAGCGAAGGCGGAGCTACGATTAACTTGAGTAATCAGAGCTGCACAATCGGCGCAGTAGTGAGCGGTGGTGACTTCTTCTACAATACCTACAGTTTCACGGTCTCTGAAAGTGACTACTATCACTTTGACCTGAACACGGAGTGGAATGATGGATACCTAATGCTATACCAAGGTGCGTTTGACGAAGAAGAGCTTTGTCAGAACATCATTGGTCAGGCAGATGAGACCGTACTAGGTGATGGAGGATTCTTTGATCCGCTTGACCCAATATACCGTGTCGTGCTGCCACTGCAAACAGGTACGACCTATACCCTGGTGACGACTTCAACTGAAGCTGGCCAAACCGGTGACTTTGAATACCGCATCTTTAGTGAAGGCAGCGGCCGCGTAAGTGGCGTGCCAGTAACAGAAGAAGAGGTGTGTCGTGACCTGATCTGTCAAGATATCGATCAGATCCTGAACAATGCTGCAAGCTTGGATTGGCTCGGCCACCCAATTGCTTACGACAACTGTACAGATCCAGATGATATGATCATAACCTTCAGTGACTTCGAAGTACCGCAAGGCGATGATTGTGGTGATGTACGCATCCTGCGGACCTTCGTCGCTACCGATTCCGAAGGGAACACCGACCAGTGCGTACAAGAGATTACACTGCGCAAGCCAACCATGTCTGATATATTGCTGCCACCGATGACGGTAGTCATCGAATGTGATGAGCAGTTCGCCACCCTAGCTAACGGTAATCCAACGCCGGAAGTGACGGGCTTACCCTTCCTCTTCACCGCATTGGGCGTAGAAGAAATTCCGGCGGGCGGTTCTTACTGTAACATCGGTGCATCTTATGTCGACCTGGCTCCGATCAATGTCTGCGAAGGTACCTTTAAGTTTACCCGTCGCTGGACCTTGCTCGACTGGTGTGAGCCAAACAACATTGTTACCTACGATCAGGTTGTGAAAGTAGGGGACTACACCGCACCAACGATTACCTGCCCAGTTGTTGATTACGACGAAGACGGTAGCTACGATCCTATTGTTTACTCGGTAGGGCCTTACGATTGCACAGCAGCTTTCGAACTGCCTTATCCGGCAACCATTAGTGATAACTGCTCTACAGTGAGTCTACTGTCGCAAATAGTTGATGCCAATACTGATGCGATTCTGGTATCGATCTTGGATAACGGTACGCGTTTCGTATCCGGTATTCCAATGGGATCATACTACTTCCGCTATACAGCAACGGATGCCTGCGGTAATGAATCGGTACTGGAGTGTCCATTTACTGTGGAAGACCGGATCGAACCGACAGCTATCTGTAACGATGACTTCAATATCTCAATTGGTGGCGACGGTTATGCCGTCATTTCCGCTACCGATGTCGATGAAGGCAGCTATGATAACTGTTCTGATGTCCGCTTGGAAGTACGCCGTGAAGACGGTGGCGAATGGGGCGAGCATGTAACCTTCGATTGTGCGGATGTAGGCAACCTGGTTTATCTCGGCCTTCGCGTCTGGGATGATGCCAACCAGGATGGAATCATTGGCAATGCAGGTGATAACTGGAATACCTGCTGGATGGAAGTCTTAATCGAAGACAAACTTGAGCCACATTGCATTGCGCCTCATGATGTAGAGGTGAGTTGTACTGATCTTCCTGATATCCTGCCTGGAGATATTCAGCAAGGATACCTCGATGATTTCGCTGGCATGTCAACCATGATGAGTGACATCTTCGGCAATGCTGAAGGGGTAGATAATTGTCAGGTGGACACGATCGTAGAATTGACACCATCAATCAACCTGGAAAGCTGTGGTTGGGGAACCATCACTCGACGCTTCGAAGCTTGGCAATTATTGCCAGAAGGCGATGCAAATGGAAATGGTGCCATCGATATCGATGAAGTATTGCGTTCAGAAAACGTTTGTTCGCAAGTCATCACGATTACTGAGTACCACGACTATACCATCGAGTTCCCGGCAGATGTCGACTACAACTGCTTGGAAAGCGGAGCTGTCAGCGACCTGCTGAGTACGCTCGAAGATGACGTAGTCACCATTACTGACGGGTGCGATGTGCTGGCTGTTAATGTAAGTGAACCAGAGCAGTTTGATGCAACTGGTGACGAATGTTACAAGCTGCGCATTACCTATAGCGTAATTAACTGGTGTCTCTGGGATGGCGAAGTGGAGGCTTATTCTATCCCTCGTTACACCGGTGCTGATACCGATGTAGATCCATGTGAAGCGCCAGTCGTACACTCTGTACAAGGGGTGGCAAATGTGGATCGAGCATGCGGCGATGATTTTGTTGTCGACCCCGATTTGGGATACTGGGAGTATGTACGCTTCATCAAAGTGTACGATGAAACAGTACCGGTCGTCGCGACGAATACTTACGGTGGTCCAACCGACCAGTGTCCGGACTTGACCGAAGGTGAATTTGGTTCGATCGATAACGTTGATTGCGACGGGCCTGTAAGTATCACCTTTACGGTGACCGACGATTGCGGCTTGACGGGCCTTGACCTAGTTAGCGCGGAATTAGATGCCGATGTGATTGACGTCAATGGTGATGGCGAGATCAAGAGCAACGAGTTCTTTACAGATGCTAATGTCATTGGCAATGTGACGGATAACGGTGACGGAACCTTCACCTTCACAGGTGAATTCCCGATCGGTGAGCATGCAGTACAGATCCAGGTGACTGATGGCTGCGGCAATGAAGGTAGTTATATTGCAGCCTTCGCAGTTGTCGATTGTAAAGCGCCAGCGCCAGTTTGCACGAATGGCCTGACGGTGACACTAATGCCAACCGAGCCTGGAACAGATGCTGACGGTGATGGCGATGAGGATGCTTGCGCGATGGCCATCTGGGCCAGCGACTTCCTCGCCAGTCCAATCAGTGATTGTTCTGAGCCGATCCAGTACGCGATCTATCGGGCTAGCACCGTCGAGGCTGCAGGAGAAGGCTTCGTGCCGGATCCATCACAGACAGGTATCATACTGACTTGCGATGACGAATCAACGACGATCTTGTATATCTATGCTATCGATGCTGTTGGTAATTTCGATTACTGCGAGACTTATGTCTTGGTTCAGTTGCATGACACTTGCGCTGATTGCAGCACAAGCCCAGGTACTATTGCCGGTATCATCACTACAGAAGATGATGAAGCAGTACAGGGTGTCGAAGTAAGCCTGAATGGTGAGATGTCGATGAATATGACCACTGGACCTGACGGTGTATACGGGTTCTACGATCTGGAAGCTGGTTTCGATTATACAGTGACACCTCACTTGAATGCTAATCCGCTGAATGGCGTATCGACCTTCGATATCGTTCTCATCAGCAAACACATTCTGGGTGTACAACCACTGGATAGTCCTTATAAGCGCATCGCAGCGGATGCCAATGCATCGGGTAGTATTACGACGCTTGACTTGATTCATATTCGGAAACTAGTACTCAATATTGCTAGTGAATTCCCGAATAATACGAGCTGGCGCTTTGTAGATGCAACCTATGTATTCCCTGAGCCGGAAGATCCGTGGGCAGAAGTATTCCCAGAGTTGGTCAATGAGAACAACTTGGAAGGTGCTATCATGGATGATGATTTCATCGCAGTGAAAATCGGCGATGTGAACGGTAACGCTGTAGCTAACTTGTACGGCAGTGATGATCGTAACCTTGAGGGCCATTACGGCTTCCAGGTGGAAGACATCGAGTTGCGCGCAGGTGAATCCTACATTATTCCAGTGAAGGCTCGCGACCTTGATTTGATCCAGGGTTATCAGTATACACTGAATGTGGATCGCCAAGCAGCGACGATCGTCGATGTACAGTATGGCTTACTTGCGGAGGGCAACTTCGGTATGCGCTTCCTGGAAGAAGGTGCACTGACTACCAGCTGGAACTGGCCGAATAGCCAACCAGCGAGCTGGAGCGACGAAGATGTTGTGTTCAGCCTGGTGATCGAAGCTGCGGCCGATGCGCTACTGAGTGATATCATGAGCATGAGCAGTCGCTACACCTTTGCGGAAGCCTATGACTTACAAGGCAAGTTGTTACAACCCGCCTTCGAATTCTGGACACCGGATGTGGCAGTAGATGCCTTCCGACTATACCAAAACGTACCGAATCCTTTCCAAAAGGAGACGACAATCAGCTTCTATCTCCCACAAGCGGATGTAGCAACGCTGACGATAAAAGATGGATTGGGCCGTGTGCTGCGCGTTGTTCGTGAGGACCTTTCGCCTGGCTTGCACCAATACCAACTGACAAGAGAAGATCTAGGTGTTACCGGTGTGCTCTACTATACGGTAGAGGCCGGTGAGTATACAGCAACGAGAAAGATGATTGTGGTAGAGTAATTAGCTCATCATCACATTTCGCCGGGGAGTATCCACTTGGGAGCTCCCCGGTTTTTTTATGTGCAAACCACACGTTTGTTATCTTTGCGCCGTGGCAAGAATTCTCGCAATCGACTATGGTACGAAACGGACGGGATTAGCAGTGACAGACCCGCTGCAAATCATTGCATCAGGCTTGGATACTGTGGCCACAGGAGAGCTGTTGGACTACTTGATAGCGTACCTGGCTGAAGAAGAAGTGGAGACAATTGTCATTGGTGAGCCGCGTCATGTGGATGGAACGCCCACTAAATTGGTCCCACAGATCATAGGTTTAGCGCGCAAACTATCGAAACTTTTTCCAGCCGTAAAAGTTGTTATGCATGATGAGCGCTATACTTCGGAGATGGCCAAAGAGGCTATCCGCAATAGTGGTGCAAGACGGAAGAAGCGGCGCGATAAGGCCCTGGTAGATAAGATCGCTGCCGCTATCATTTTGCAAGAATATTTAGAAGAACATAAGTACTCTAGCTGATCAATAAGAGGCTGTTGGGAAATTTGGTCATTCGTCGAAAACGAGGTCATTTTTCTCAGGTCAAGGCGCAAAAACCGGAGTTACGCAGCGCGTAATTAGGATTTTTGCAACCTAGAATTGAGGAAAATGGACCGTTTGTAGGCCCGTTACTAAATTCCCAACAGGCTCTAAGCTGGACTTTCGGCAAAGCCGAAAGTGGTAGAGGGACAAGGGTAGAGGGTAGAAGGACGGGCCTACAGGCCGATGATTTATTTTCCAAGATCGACCTTGTATGCCGATGTTGGGAATTACTTACTAGTTTTTTCTTTGTTCTTCTACCCTCTACCTTAGGGCCCGTACGGGCCCGTGTCTCTCTACTGACTTTCACCGAAAGTCCAGCTTAGAGGCCGGCAGAGTAATTGAGTAAAAGAATTGGAAGGTTCATGAAGTTGCCGATATACGCATACGGTCATCCGGTATTGAAGAAAGTCGCCCAACCGATCACTGCCGACTACGAAGGCTTGGCGGAGTTGATCGAGAATATGTGGGAAACCATGTATCATGCAAGTGGAGTAGGGCTAGCGGCTCCCCAGATCGGGCGGCCGATTCGTCTATTCATCGTGGATACGATCCAGATCATGGATGAAGGGAAAGAAGACGAAGGCGTACACCAAGTCTTTATCAATGCCGAGAAGATCGAGGAAGCAGGCGAACCCTGGGCTTATGAGGAAGGTTGCCTAAGTATTCCTGATATCCGAGGAGATGTGGAACGGCCACCACAATTGAAGCTTCGGTGGATGGACGAGAATTTCGAAACCCACGAAAAAGTATTCGACGGGGTGAATGCACGCGTCATCCAGCACGAATATGACCATACCGAAGGCATATTATTCCTGGAATACCTGAAGCCTATCAGGAAGCGGATGATTCGCCGTCGTCTGGAGAATATTAAAAAAGGGAAGGTCAGTGCTGATTATCGCATGAAATTTGGCTAGTGCGAGTTTTTTGCGCCGGTGGATTCAGCTCTTGCTAAAAAGTAGCGACCGCTGCGGTCAGTTATTGATTACTTTCGCCCGAAGTCTGCGGGGATTTCTCCCCAGCTTTCCGTATCCCATTTCAAAATGGGATTGCGGTAGGTATTTGCCTTCAGCCAGGCTTCTCCCCGTTCGATCAAATCATACAAGCCTTCTGACTGCGCGTTTCGCTCCAATTTGGTATTCACCCGCTTATCGCGCACCCATTTCATGGCAGTTCTCGAATCTGTATAAATAGGGAGCTGATGCAGGCCCTGTTTTTTTAGTAATGCTAAAGCATGGACGATAGCGAGGAATTCACCGATGTTATTCGTCCCGAAGGGAAAGCTCTGGTGGAAGATTCGATCTCCCGTTCGAGTATCTACTCCCTGGTATTCAGTAGGGCCAGGATTCCCGCTGCAAGCAGCATCCACGGAAAGGCTTTTCCAATTGATCTCACTTCGCGACCTTTTCCCTTTTCGCTGGTCTTTTTTACGGCCCGCCTGTAAAGCAGAAGGTCCTTGTGCATAAGCTTTTCTAGCCTCGGATAGGGTAGGGTAACTTTTGTACAACGCACCTTCAAAGGCCATTACCTGGGCTTGCGTTTCGGGCCAGCTCCGATAAACTCCTGGCTCACGCCCTTTCCACACCACGTAATACTTTTGCTTTTTAGCAGCCATAGCGTACAAAATAATTTGTGCAAAGAAAGTGGAATTGAACTAGAAGTCCAAGGTTGAGCTTTCTGCTATCTGTGCCCCAGCCTGTCGAACGTCTACCCGTCTGTTGAGCGGCCAGCTTAGTGCTGACCTTATAGCCAGCACACACCCACCAAAATCAAACCAATTGGAATCTATACCTTTGGGGCCCACAAGCAGAAAGAAGTAGATGGAACTGATCGATACCCACGCGCATTTGTATGCCAATAGATTTAGTACTGACCGCGAAGCAATGATCAAGCGGGCCGAAGAAGCCGGTGTAAATCGTTTCCTGCTTCCTAACATCGATCGAGAGTCGATCGAGGGGATGCTGGCACTAGAGCAGACCTACCCTGGGCAGTGTTATGCTATGATGGGCCTTCATCCTTGCTCAGTAAAGGAAAATTATGAAGAAGAGTTGGCCCTGGTACGCCACTGGCTGGACCAGCGTGACTTTATTGCTGTCGGAGAGATTGGCATCGATTTGTACTGGGACAAAACCCACGTGGAAGAACAACGAAAAGCCTTCATTCAACAAGCCGAATGGGCCATTGCCCTTGATCGACCAATTGTGATTCATTCACGCGAATCGATAGATATGCTCATTGACATAGTGCGCCAGATAAAGGAACCGAAGCTGAGAGGCGTGTTCCATTGCTTTACGGGGGATCGAAGCCAAGGGGAAGCCATTATGGAATTAGGATTCTATTTGGGCATCGGTGGGGTACTGACATTCAAGAATAGTGGCCTCGACCAGACAATGGACGAATTGCCCCTGGATCGCGTTATTCTAGAGACCGATGCGCCTTATTTAGCGCCAACGCCATATCGGGGGAAACGAAATGAAAGTGCCTATATATTACAGGTTGCAGAACGATTAGCGGAGGTAAAAGGCATAGAACTAGCAGAAATTGCGCGAATTACTACCGAAAATGCTTGTTCTTTGTTTTCTTTACCCGACGACAAGGCATAAGGTGGATGCAATTGTGTATCTTCCCTATGCTAGAGTAGTTTTAAAAAAACACAAAAAATTGGGAGAAGACTGATAGTCAGTGGCTAAGCCTAGCCGCCAAAAAAGATTTTGATTATTAAGTTCTTTTTGCAATTTTTGTGACTGCTCGATAACCCCGTCAAGCCCAATGTTTTTTAGAGGAGAGGTGCTCGAGTGGCTGAAGAGGCACGCCTGGAAAGCGTGTATGCGGTGTCCCCGTATCGAGGGTTCGAATCCCTCTCTCTCCGCTTCAAACAACGACTTAACTTTAAACAAATCGTTAAACCTAGTTGGCTATGCGAAAATTATTAGCGCTGCTACTTGTACTTAGTGTGGCAGTATTCACGGTAAATCCCGTACAAGCGCAAGATGGCGAAGAACAACCATCTGCGGCAGAAGAAATGGTAGATCAGGCAGGAGAAGCTGCAGAAGATGCCGCTGAGGCGGTAGAAGATGCTGCTCAAGACGCTGCCGAAGCCGTTGAAGAAACTGCTGAAGATGTAGCAGACGCTGTAGCAGACGCTACGACGGTAACGGAAGGTGAAGAACCAACCGGCTTTCAAGTTCTGAAAAAGAACTTCATTGACGGTAACTGGGTATTTATGAGCCTCGTACTCATTACCCTGATCCTGGGTCTTGCATTCTGTATCGAGCGTATCATTACGCTGAACTTGGCTTCTGCCAACACTGACAAGCTACTGGCTCGCATCGATGAGCGTTTAGCTGCCGGTGATGTGGAAGGAGCTATGGAAGTGTGTAAATCAACCCCTGGCCCTACGGCTAGTGTGTTGTATGAAGGCCTGCGTCGCTCTGCCGACGGCCCTGAAGCCGTTGAAAAGGCAATTGTTTCCTACGGTAGCGTACAAATGGGCTTGCTGGAGCGCGGCTTGGTATGGATCTCGCTGTTCATCGCCATTGCACCGATGCTTGGTTTCATGGGTACGGTAATTGGTATGATCGAGGCCTTTAACCGGATTGAAGCAGTAGGTGACCTTTCGCCTTCGGTAGTAGCCGGTGGTATTAAGGTAGCCCTCTTGACCACAGTATTTGGTCTGATCGTGGCCATTATTCTACAGATTTTCTACAATTACATCGTGAACAAGATCGATGGCATTGTAAACAAGATGGAAGACTCTTCTATCGCTCTTGTAGACATTATGGCTTCTAACAACGTATTCAAATAATCCAATCCCGCATCTACCATGTATAATTTTTTAAGTAAAAATGGTCAGGTGGTAGCCTTTGGCTTAGGGGTATTGCTCATCGTAGTTTTTCTAGTGATGTCAGTGCCTAGCGCGGGAGGTTATTACTTTGAGAATATGAGTGACGAGGACATCTACAAGGTAGATATCTTCAACTTTGGTATCGCAGCAGCAATCGTTCTTGCGGTACTGTGTGCGGCGGCCATGTTGCTCTTCGGCGTGTTCCAGATGGCCACGAACCCAAAAGGGTCTATGAAGGGCATCTTGGGGGTTGCGGTGTTAGTTATCCTGTTCGTCGTGTTCTACTCGATGGCTGCAGGTGACGCGGACCACCCAACTGTTGCTCAGGCAATCGAAAAGTATGAGGACTCCTCTGAAGGACGAGCTATCACTGCTGGTAACCTTAAGTTTATCAGTGGCGCGACCGCTACGGGCGTCTTGATGATTGGACTGGCATTTGCTGCCCTCGTTATCACGGGTATTCGTAACTTCTTTAAATAATAGTCACCATGGCAAAGACACGAACCAGAGATCGGATGAGTAATGAGATCAATGCAGGTTCGATGGCCGACATCGCCTTCTTGCTGTTGATCTTCTTCCTGGTGACTACTACGATCGCGGAGGATAAGGGTATCCTCGTGAAACTGCCGCCATGGTCGGATGAAGAACCCGATATTACCCAGCTGAAAGAACGGAATGTTTATGCTGTGCTGGTTAATGCCCAAAACCAATTATTGGTTCGCGGGCAGCTCATGCAGATCGATGATTTGCGCGAGAATGCTAAAGAATTCATTTCTAACCCTCGTAACCGTCCTGACTTAGCCGAGAAGCCTTCACGGGCCATTATCTCGCTAAAGAATGACCGGGGTACCAACTATCGGACCTACCTCGAGGTATACAATGAACTCAAAGCGGCCTATAACGAGTTATGGGATGACCTCAGCCGGCAAAAATACGGAGAGCCTTATAGTGATGATCTGCCTCGTGCTTGGATCAAAGTTATTAAGACAGAGATTCCTTTTGTAATTTCTGAGGCGGAACCCACTAACTTTGGTGAAGAATAACCAGGGTTGTTGGTCTAAAAACTACTACCTGATTATTCCACTATCACCTGATGAGGTGGCAAAAAGCTAGAACTATGTCTAAGTTTCAGAAAAAAAGGGGAAAAGCAAAACCCGCTATTTCTACGGCCTCGCTGCCGGATATCATCTTTATGTTGTTGTTCTTCTTCATGGTGGTAACCGTATTACGTGATGCCGAACTGAAGGTGAAAGTAGTTACACCTACCGCTACGGAGTTGACAAAACTCGAAGAGAAGTCACTGGTTAATTACCTGTACATTGGTCGCCCGGAAGTGCGGTATCAGGCCATTTACGGTACGAAGCCACGCATGCAACTAGGAGACGCTTTCGCAGATATCTATGATGTCCCGATCTTCCTGGAAAAGCATAAAGTGAAAGTACAGGAGAATAAGCGTCCTCGTATTACTTCTTCTCTCCGTGTAGACGGTGATGTTACAATGGGTATTGTGCAGGATGTGAAAACAGCTCTGCGCAAAGCCGGACAGCTGAAAGTAAACTACTCCGCTAAAAAGCGGGCAGAATAGGGTTTCTTTCCTATCGTTGCAGCAGCAACAATGAAAAAGGTCCTGGAGTAACTATACTTCAGGACCTTTTCGTTTTACTGGATTCTCGGAGGAGGCCAACAATCAGCTTCATTATTCGCCCTTAGCCCCACTCTAAGCACAGTTTTACCGCAATCGATCCATAGAGCGGACCAAATTGTCATCCTTCTTAATGAAGCGATGCGCCAGTAGGGCAAAAATAATGGTGAGCGCAGGAAGGGCGACACCTGGTACAAATTGAGCTTGTTCCGCAGCTTTGTCAGAGAAGTAAAAGAACAGCGTAAGGCCAATTCCGGCGGCGCTTAGTAGTAAGCCTACTAAAGTTAAGTTCATTTGCAATTTCCGGTTGCGAAACAGGAAAATCGCAATCAGCAGCAATGCACCTCCCGCACCAAAAGCAGCCATTAACGACCAATGATCTTCAAGCTGGTACTGTGTGTCGGCAAAGAGAACAGAGTCGCTTACCGCCTCTGGCGTTTGTGCTATCGGTAATGCAAACAACCCAAGCGCGGCAGCGCTGGCTAAGAATAGAAAAATGGTTTGGATTCGTTGAATCATAAGTTATCTTGCTAAGATTAGGAATGTTCAATCAGTACAAAATACAATGTACTCAGTACCAAGATAGTTGAGATAGCAGCAAAAATAGCCAATGATCAATTACGAACTAAGTTATTGGGAATGGGATCAGTATTTGAGGGAGGTTGATTTTCTCATTATAGGAGGTGGAATAGTAGGATTATCTGCTGCTATCCGTATTAAGGAGATGGAGCAAAGTGCGAAAGTAACCGTAATGGAACGTGGCCCTTTGCCGATTGGAGCGAGTACGCGCAACGCTGGGTTTGCTTGCTTCGGATCAATGACAGAGCTACTTGATGATTTGCAACACGCCCCCGAAGCAGAAGTGGTGGAGCTGGTCCAAAAGCGCTATGATGGCCTGCAAAGGTTACGAAGTCGTTTTGGGGAGAAGGCGATTGGCTATCAGGAATTGGGAGGGTATGAAATCTTCCGCTCAAATGAAGTGGAGTTGTTTGATAACTGCTTGGCGAAGCGAGCGCATCTTAATGACTTGCTTGCCCCAATAACCGGGCAGAAAGAGACTTTTGTCGATGCGTCGTCTAAGCAAACTGCATTCCAATTTGGCCAAGTTCGCCACCTTTTACTCAATCAAGCGGAAGGGCAATTGGATACTGGTTGCTTGATGTACGCCTTGCAATTGCGGGCTCAGCAACTAGGTGTTCGGTTTTTAGGAGGAGTGCCCTTGGATAGTTGGCAAGACGGAAATGACGGTGTCCAGGTGAAGACGAAGCAAGGTTGGGAGGTTTCGGTCAAACGGCTTTTGGTGGCCACTAATGGCTTTGCGGGCCAATGGTTGCCAGATTGGGATTTGCAGCCGGCACGGAATCAGGTGCTTGTCACAGAACCAGTAGATGATCTGCCATTCAGTGGATGCTTTCATTATGATCGAGGGTATTACTATTTTCGCAACCTAGGGAATCGCGTCCTCTTAGGAGGAGGGCGTCATTTGGATCGCGAAGGAGAGACCACCACCGAGTTTGGTGAGCATTCCATGATTCGGGAGGCCTTAAAGACACTTTTGGCTACGGTAATTCTCCCAGGGCGGAAGGTCAAGATCGAACGCTGGTGGACAGGGATTATGGGCGTAGGAGCCAGGAAAACACCTTTGGTAGAAGCTGTTGGGCCACATAGTGTGGCGGCGGTCCGCTTAGGAGGTATGGGTGTTGCTCTAGGCACTTGGGTGGGTGAATCAGGGGCAGATATGCTTCTGGGCCTTAAATAGTCTTAAAATCATGTTAAGCAAGTAGCCCTGGTGGCAACCTACATTCATCTACAGACGTTTGGATTAGCGAACGAGCAAAAACAATTATGCAGCAAAAAGCCCGGTACATCTTTTTCTATCTGCTTCTGTTGCCTTTCTTGTCGACGGCACAGAGCCCGCAGGATACCGTGCCTGGTGAACAGAGGGTGTCAATCGATCATGCTGATATCTTTGAGTATATACAAGGGCGTGAGCAGATCGTTCAAAAGCTAATTGGTGCTGTTGAGCTTAGCCAGGATAGTATTTTCATGTATTGTGATAGTGCCATTATCGAAAACAATACGAAGGTTTTTGCGCTGGGCGAAGAGGTGTTGATTCAGCAAGGCGACTCTTTGGCCGCCTTTGCCGATACCTTGTATTATGATGGAGAATTAAAGCAAGCAGACCTTATCGGGAACGTAGTGTTGATCAATGGGCAACGGAAATTATTTACCGATAAACTACACTATGACCTGACAACCAAGGTGGCGACCTACAACACACCAGGTACACTGACGGATGGCGAAACCCAACTTAGTAGCCAGCGTGGTTATTACTTTGTCGACGAGCAAACCATCTACTTCAAAGACAGTGTTGTGGTCATTAATCCTGAGTTAGAGTTACGGGCAGATACCCTGCAATTCAATACCGAATCGCAGATCGTCACTTTTCTGGGGCCGACAGTCATGCGTAGTGACAGTAACGAAGTGTACTGTGAAGATGGGTTTTACGATGTGGAGAATAAGCTGGCAGAGTTTAGACAAAACGCGCAATACGAAAAAGGAGAACAGCGCGCCACAGCAGATATCATTCGCTATGATGGTGAGCAAGGTATATATGTTTTACAGGGAGATGCTGTATTCGTGGAAGGAGAGATACGAGAGGCTATCGCCGACACCATCACCTATAATACGCAGGAAGATACCTACCAATTGCAGGGCAATGCTTTTACGCGTGATTCCACGAGAACCATTGTCGCAGAGCGCATCAACTACGATGCGAATCGTGGGGTATATTCCACCAAGGGGCGTTCCCGAATTGTGGATCCGCCGCAAATTTTAGAAGCCGATGCGGTGGATTATTCGGATGAAGAGGGCCTAGGCCTGGCCACCGGCAATGTCGTTTGGAGGGATACATCTGCCGATCTTACGATCCAATGTCTGGAAGCGGCCTACAACCAAAATACCGGCTTTCTAAAGGCTTCGGGTGGTATCCGTGGACGGCCACTCTTGATTACCATGGTCGATGGTGATTCACTATATATGACGGCTGATACGCTGCTCTCGATGCGAGCCGATACGACTTCGGATGCTGATAGTACCCGACTGTTGTTTGCCTACCATGATGTACGGCTGTTTAAGTCGGATATGCAAGGGCTTTGTGATAGCTTGTCTTATAGCAGTGTAGATTCACTGTTCCGTTTATTCGTAGAGCCGATAATTTGGGCAGATACCTCACAGTTTACCGCGGATACGATGCACCTTCAACTAGCCAATCAGCAGTTAGATCGCATTTACCTGTACAACAATAGTTTTATCCTGAATAGCCCGGATGAGGTCTTCTTTAACCAGATCAAGGGGAAAGATATCGTTGCCCATTTTGAGGAGGGAGAGCTCCATTTGATGGATGTTGAGGGCAATGCCGAGTCGGTGTACTATGTACTGGATGATGTCAGGGAATATGTTGGGGTAAACAAGACGGTCTGTAGCGAGATGTCGATATATTTTGCCAATAATGCGGTGGAAAGCATCAAATTCTTCACTCAACCAGAGGGACAACTCGACCCCATGGGTGCGGTAAATCATAGAGAATTGGAATTGCCGGGCTTTGACTGGCAAACGGAACCTCGGCCGAAATCAATGGATGACCTGTTTGGCCCGCCACTGCGGGATATAGCGACTCCACCAACGGCTATACAGGATCCAGCAGCTACCCGCCCGCCTATACCGGAGGAAGCTTCTGATGAGGTTCCGCCGCCGCCACCACCACCGAAAGGAGAGGGGAGGGGAGGTAAGGAAGAATAGATATATACCCAACCACTCTGTGCTGGGTATAGCATAGAAGAAGATGTAATAGCACGCTGTGATTTGATCAAAAGCAATTGGGTTATGGTTCGTTTAGGATATGTACTACTCCTGTTGTTATGCACCAACTCGGCTTGGGCAGATTCTGGCGCTGAAAAGCGGGCTGAACTAGCGTATAAGACCATCCTCGCAGGCGAAGTGGATGAGGCAATTAGCGTTTACGAAAGCCTCTTGCAAGAGGGATATATGTCGGCAGATCTGCTTTACAATCTAGGAGTCGCCTACCATGAAGACGGGCAATTAGGCCAAGCTATTTTGCAGCATGAAAAGGCACTTCGGCTTCGCCCCTATGATCGGACAGTAGAAAAAAACCTCCAGTTATTGCGTGATGAGCAAGAAGATGGCTTAATTCCATTACCGCCGTTTTATCTGCGAGCAGTTTGGGATAAATTGGCAGCTCGGATGTCACCTAATGCCTGGTCTATTCTAGCGATCATATTAGGGTGGTTGGCCGTCGCCGCACTCGTAGTCTGGCTAATGGCGCAGGAGCGTAAGTATAAACGCTGGGGTTTTTGGACAGGTATGGGCCTGGCCGTTTTAACCATAGTACCGATCGGCTTGGCGAATAGTCGCAAAGCAAGTTTAGCGCGTTCAGATCAGGCTATCCTATTGGTCCCTGATAGTGCCGTATTGATCGCCCCTGGAGAGGATGCTGATGTGGCGATGGAAATACACGAAGGAGTGCATTTGCGCATCTTGGATTCGTTTGAAGACTGGTTTAAGATTGAACTCGTAGATGGCCGGCAGGGCTGGCTCAAACAAGCGGACGTTGGTGTGATATAGAAAAGAAAACCCCGCTGCCTTGCGACAACGGGGTAAGAATATAAAGCTATGAAAACTAAAACTTTTCAGTAGACTATTCTTCTGGTTCGCGACCACCAATCAGGCGATCCTGATAGGCCACTAATTCTTCCCACTTACCTTCATCAGCCAAACGAGCTTGCTTTGCCCATGTAGTTGGCTGGTGCATGCGGTAGCGAGGACCGGCGGCATCCAGAATAGCTTGCACATCTTCCTCCTTGGCATTTGCCAATTCGGCCCAGGTGTTAATTCCACCTTCTTTCAGCAAGCCTTCAATTTTTGGACCAACACCTTCGATCATTTTCAGATCGTCGACCTTGATCTTCTTACCAGAAGGTAAGGTAACTTTCTCACCAGAAGCAGGCTTTGCAGCTGGCGCTTCGTCAGCGAGCGAACGCGTAGCAGGAGCTTCCTCCACTACGGGCGTTTCTTCAGCCGCTGGTGCTTCTTCAACAACAGCTTCCTCTACAGGAGCAGCTTCAACAACTGGAGCTGGTGTTTCCTCCTTCTTAGGAGCCGCTTTTTTCTTTGGAGCTGGCTTATCCAGTACTTCTGCTACTTCACCATCAGGTTGAATAGAAACAAAGGTACGGTTGAGGCGACGCTTGTTGAACACAACCGTGCCGTTTACTTTTGCGTGCAAAGTGAAATCTTTGCCCATGTATACGTTCTCACCTGGGTGGTACTTGGTACCGCGCTGGCGAACGATGATGTTGCCGGCAGTGGCAAATTGGCCGCCGAACAATTTAACGCCGAGTCGTTTACTATTACTGTCCCGGCCGTTGTCAGTACTACCTACACCTTTTTTATGTGCCATGGTTTACTTCGTGTTTAAGGTTGAAATAATAACGCACTGACCCTTAGCCGGCAATGCTGTCGATTTTGATTTTGGTGAAACGCTGACGGTGGCCGTTCTTGACACGGTAGCCTTTGCGACGCTTTTTCTTGAAAACGATCACTTTGTCACCCTTCTGGTGACCCAAGACCGTAGCGCTTACTTTGGCGTCCAGAACCGGCGTGCCTACTGCGACGTTGCCTTCCTTGTCGATCAGGTGAACCTGATCGAAGGACACTTTGTCACCTTCCGCGGCTTCTAGCTGGTGGACGAAAACCTCTTGGCCTTCCTCAACTTTGAACTGCTGACCAGCTATGGTTACGATTGCGAACATTAGACGTATTTTTTAGTCATAAAT
>SPJK01103737.1_pt1 | contig 21077 bp, 13 predicted proteins | sample 3741771 | NCBI WGS metagenome assembly SPJK01 (sample SAMN10925997, study PRJNA522277) | cold seep metagenome | isolation source: Elba SIP-enriched marine methane seep metagenome, extraction at timepoint T2 | place: Italy: coast of Elba, Mediterranean Sea
AGATGTTGTTTTGATTGTCGTGAGATCTGATAAAGGTTTATGTGGAGGTTTAAATAACAATATGTTGCAGATGTCTGTGACACAAATGAAAGAATGGGAAACAGAAGGCAAAAACATTAAAGTGAGTGCTTTTGGTAACAAAGGTTTGAGCTTTATGACACGTGTTGGTGCAGATGTCGCATCAAACGTAACAGGCTTAGGTGATGTACCACATTTAGAAACCTTAATTGGCTCAATCAAAGTGATGTTGGATGCGTTTGAAGCTGGAGAAATAGATCAACTATTTATCAGTTATACAAAATTCATTAACACCATGAAGCAAGAGCCAGTCATCGAGCAGTTGTTACCATTGTCTGGTGACAAAATGGGTAGTCCTGAAGGTAACTGGGCTTATATCTATGAGCCAGAGCCAGAACCAGTGATTGATGAGTTGATGACACGTTATATCGAATCATTGATTTATAACGCAGTGGCAGAGAATATGGCTTCTGAGCAATCATCACGAATGGTAGCGATGAAGGCAGCATCTGATAATGCGAAGACAGTGATTGAAGACTTGAAATTGGTTTATAACAAAGCGCGTCAAGCAGCAATTACTAAAGAGATTTCTGAAATTGTCGGCGGTGCAGCGGCAATTTCTGGTTAAAAGTTAATTAAATTAAAGAGTATCTGACTAAATTTAGAGTTAGGAAAAAAGATGGCAAAAGCAAATCAAGCAGTGGTAGGAAAAGTAGTTCAATGTATTGGTGCGGTTGTGGACGTTGAGTTCCCACGTGATCAAATGCCAAAAGTATTTGATGCATTGATTATTGATGACAAAGCTTCACAAGCAGAAAAAGGCTTAACATTAGAAGTGCAGCAGCAATTAGGTGACGGTATCGTGCGTACGATTGCCATGGGTTCATCTGATGGTTTAGCACGCGGTACAGCTTTTAAAGCGACAGGCAATCAAATTACGGTACCTGTTGGTACTGGTACGCTAGGTCGTATTATGGATGTGTTGGGTCGCCCAATTGATGAAGTGGGTCCAATCGACTCTAAAGAGCGTCGTTCAATTCACCAGAAAGCACCTACTTTTGAAGAGCTATCCCCTTCTGTTGATTTGCTAGAAACAGGGATTAAAGTGATTGACTTGGTCTGCCCATTTGCTAAGGGTGGTAAAGTTGGTTTGTTCGGTGGTGCGGGTGTTGGTAAAACCGTTAACATGCTTGAGCTAATTAACAATATTGCTAAGCAGCACTCAGGTTTATCAGTGTTCGCCGGTGTTGGTGAGCGTACACGTGAAGGTAATGACTTCTACCATGAAATGGCAGAAGCTGGCGTGATTAAGCTTGATGACATGAAAGAATCTAAAGTAGCCATGGTGTTCGGTCAAATGAATGAACCACCAGGTAACCGTTTACGTGTTGCGCTTTCTGGCCTAACAATGGCTGAGAAATTCCGTGACGAAGGCCGTGATGTTCTATTCTTCGTTGATAACATCTACCGTTACACATTGGCTGGTACTGAGGTATCTGCGCTACTAGGCCGTATGCCTTCTGCTGTGGGTTATCAACCAACACTAGCAGACGAAATGGGTCGTCTACAAGAGCGTATTACTTCAACAAAAGCGGGTTCTATTACTTCTATCCAAGCGGTATACGTACCTGCGGATGACTTGACCGATCCATCACCGGCAACAACATTCCAACATTTGGACTCAACCGTTGTGCTTTCACGTGATATTGCTTCTCTTGGTATCTACCCTGCGGTTGACCCACTAGATTCATCTTCACGTCAATTAGATCCACAAGTGGTCGGTGAAGAGCATTACGAAGTGGCACGTGGCGTTCAATCAACATTGCAACGTTATAAAGAATTACGCGATATTATTGCTATTTTGGGTATGGATGAGCTTTCACCTGAAGATAAATTAGCAGTGGGCCGTGCACGTAAGATTCAACGTTTCTTATCACAGCCATTCCACGTTGCTGAAGTGTTTACAGGCGCGCCTGGTAAATACGTACCACTGAAAGAAACAATCAAAGGCTTTAAAGCGATTGTGAACGGTGAGTATGATCACTTACCAGAACAAGCTTTCTATATGGTCGGTGGTATCGAAGAGGCTGTTGAAAAAGCCAAAACTTTAAACTAAGTTTGTGAGAGTTAGATAATGGCAAATACAGTTCGTGTTGACGTAGTAAGCGCAGAAGAAGAGATATTCTCAGGTGATGCTGAGTTTGTCGCGGCTCCTGCGTCAGCGGGTGAAGTGGGTGTTTATCCACATCACGCACCAATGATAACGACCATTAAGCCAGGTGCTTTGCGTATTAAGCTGTCTGATACAGCCGAAGAAACACTTATCTTTATTTCTGGTGGCATTTTAGAAGTGCAGCCAGGTTTGGTGACGGTGTTGGCGGATACTGCAATACGCGGCGGTGACTTAGATGAAGCAAAAGCACAAGCAGCTTTAGAGGCGGCAGAAGAAGCCATGAAAAATAAAGCGGCTGATATGGATTACGCAAAAGCGCAGGCGGAATTAGCGGAAGCAGCTGCACAAATCCAAGCGATTAGAAAGTTACGTAAAGTTAAGTAATGTTACTTAATCATTAATAAAAAAAGCGGCTTAATAGCCGCTTTTTTTATGCAAAGTTAATGTGATTAATGCTTTTTACGAGTTACATTAAGTTCATAAATCGTTGTAGTCCCACTCACTTCATTACCAACAACTAGTAATGGTTTGCCATTTGGACTATTTTTCGAAGCAATAAATGCAAGGCCTTCTGGTGCTAAATCTCCTACTTCAGGATTAGTAGAGTCATCTGGTAGCTTAGCTTCCACATCAAAGTTACGATTGTTAATATAATCAACAAAATGTGCTTTACGTGGGTTTGTGATGTCATAAACCATAATGCCACCGACACGTTCTAAGCCAATGAATGCGTAGGTATGGCCTTTGATTTTACCAATAGCTAAACCTTCTGGTTCAGGCCCTTTATCATCAGAACGATTATCAAATGAGTCATTTTCATCATTCGTACTGTTAAAGTTAGCAGCATCAGCCTCTGCAGTAATACGCTCAAAATCAGCGCCAGAATCAAAAACAAGCTTAGCGTTTTGTGTCCAAATAGAAAACGAGCGAGCACCATAGCTGTAAATTTTATCGACATCACCATCACCATCAATATCGCCATTAGCGGTTGTTGTTTTCAAGCGGCCTAAATTTTCATCTTGCTGTAACACAGCTGCATTCGGGAATGCATTTGGATCAAGGTCAAGACCTTTTACGCGCTTTTCTTCGCTATAGCCACCGTAGTCACGACTGTCTCCCTCGTTAGCAGTCACAATATAAGTACGTCCGCGATACGTATAACTATCAATTGAATCTGGCATATACATACCATGCACTGGCCAGTTAGCAATATTCACAGCATCATCTTTATTGCTGACATCTAATGCATTGTTATTGGACGAATGGTCTTTTGTGCCTAATGCTTTAAGTTTAATAACATGAGCTCGTTTGATGTCTACAACAGCCAAAGCATTGGCTTCTTGTAAGCTGACCCATGCATATTTTGAGTTTTTAGAAACCGTAATATATTCTGGCTCTAAGTCTTGAGCAACTGTTGCTTTGGGGCCATAAATACGAATACCCTTAGCGCGCAATTTGTCGATTTTCTTGTTATAGCCAACGAAGTCAGCAGTAGCGACAGTAGCCTGATCAGCACCATGTTTTAGGTTAACAATACTGATTGATCCTTCTGGGTCAATCGTATATTCGTCATTAGGCTCACCTTCGTTTGCTACCAAAAGGTATTTACCATTAGGTGTGAATTTCACCATGTCTGGTAATGCGCCTACTTCAATATTATTGATAACAGATAAAGTCGTTGCATCATAAAAAACGACTTGTCCATTTTCTTGTTTATTTTCTGCTTCAATGGCAACAGCCACTAAGCCTTTATGCACAGCAACGCTGTTTGCACTAGCACCAAACTCTGTCGCATCAATCGTGTCAATGAGCGTTGGAGAGGCTGGGTTACTGATATCAAGTACTTCTACCGTGGCAGCATTGGCATTCACTTTGAAGATACGTTGATTGATTGCGTCGTGCGCAACAATTTCAGCAGCACCATCATCAAATACACCAGTTTGGTGTTGACCGATGACTTCTATTGAAAAATCTTGATAGCTTAGCGGTTTGGCATAAGCGCTACTAGCAAAAGAAAGTGCAAGGCTTAAAGCAATTGCTTTCAACTTCATTTATTTCTCCCTGATTTGTGATAAATAAAGTGAGTCTAAAGAAACTTTATGTAGGGAGTATGACAGTGAGATGACGGTGATGAAGTACGGTGGTAGCACGTTTGGTCAATTAGCAGGCCTACTTTTTTTTGTTCTCACGTGCTTTACGTTTAATACGGTTGGCTTTGTGCTGGAGAATGTTTTTAATCACATTTTTATCAGCAGCACCTAAGGTTGTGATGTTACGATAAGCAAGGAAAAACCTTAAACGTTGTGTGCGAGATAAATGCTGCGGTGCCAATTTATCAATATTAGCGAGGTCTTTAAGCTTTTTATAGTTTAGAAATGGCCAGATAACACGACGACCAAAAGGGCAATCTATCAAGTAGGCTTGTACCACGCTTGATTGAGGGTTTTCTTGTATGAGTATATTGCGCCAGTGTAAATCGTTATGGCAAAAGCGGTGCGAATGAAATAAGCGCAGTATATCGGCTAACTGCTTAGATAAGCTGTTTACCCAATACTTGTTCCTAAATTTTTCAGGTTGGTTTTTTGCAATGTCTGCTAAATCGACGGTATTAGGAATGGCTTCCGTAATAAGAACACCACGTAACGTTTTAAATAAAAAGCGTTCTTCACCAAAAGCCACGACAGGTGCAGATGATAAACCCATCTGATTAAACCAAAGTTGATTTTTAGTTTCGATGCGAAAGCGAGAAAAACCAAACCAACTAGCAAAGCTTAAAGAACGGTAGTAACGTTTGATGAAGAAGTGCCTGTTATCGATGGAGTATGAAAAAATTTCACTTTGGATGCTTTTAGAAATGATTTCAGCATCAACATGGAAAATACTATCCATCGTTGGAAATTGCTTTGCTATTATATTTTTATGTTCACTCGGTAAAATAGACCAGTGGCGCGTAGTTAAAAATGAAGGGATGCGTGCCATGCGAATAAGGTTGTGATTTAACACTGTGTATCATGGGGCAAATAAGCGGATATCGCAAGCGATATCCGTTACCTACAAATAAAGAAGTGGCTATTTAACTGTAGTAAAATGTATCATTAACTCATCAAAAGAATACGTAATGGCAAAGACACCACTCAATATCATTATACTTGCAGCGGGTAAAGGGACGCGCATGCGTTCAAACCAACCTAAAGTGTTACACCAAGTCGGTGGTAAGGCGATACTGGCTCATGTGATTGCTTGTGCGCAAAGCTTAAATCCAGAGAAAGTGATTGTGATTTATGGATATGGTGGCGAGCAAGTGCAGGCTGCGTTTGCGAATGAACAGGTTACCTGGGTAGAACAAAAAGAACAGCTAGGCACCGGGCATGCGGTGCAACAAGCGGTGCCTTACCTAGATGATGATACTAATACGCTAATTCTATTGGGTGATGTACCCTTGGTTGATGTCGCGTCATGTGAACAATTGGTAGCAGCATCACAAAATAAGATGGTGATTCAATCGTTTAATAAACCGGACCCAACAGGCTATGGCCGCATTATTCGCAACCAACAAGGGTTAGTAACGGCCATTGTGGAACATAAAGATGCTAATGAACTGCAACGACAGGTTAACGAGGTCAACACTGGCATCATGGCGATGCCTAGCCGTCATTTAAAGAGCTGGTTAGCTCGACTCAGTAATGAGAATGCCCAGAAAGAATATTACTTAACTGACATCGTGGGCTTTGCCGTCGAAGATGGTATCGATGTCAGTGCAGCAGTGACTGAAGATGAGTGGTCAGTGACGGGGATTAATAGTAAGCAGGATTTAGCGCTCATCGAGCGTGTGCATCAACACCGTAATGCTGCGGCGTTATTGCAACAAGGCGTGATGTTATTAGACCCTGCTCGTATTGATGTTCGCGGTGAGCTCGATGCAGATCAAGACGTAGAAATTGATGTTGGCTGTATTTTTGAGGGCAAAGTGATTCTCGGTGAAGGGGTGAAAGTTGGCGCTTATTGTGTGATCAAAGATGCCACTATCGAGGCAGGTACAACCATTGCACCTTATACACACATTCTTGAAGCAAGCGTGGGTAGAAATAGCCGCGTTGGTCCTTTTGCAAGGTTAAGGCCTGGTACTACACTTGCAGCACAAACACATGTGGGTAACTTTGTAGAACTCAAAAATGCACAAGTAGATGTTGGCAGTAAAATAAATCATTTGAGTTATGTAGGTGATGCAGTCATTGGGCAAAAGGTTAACATTGGTGCTGGCACCATTACTTGTAACTATGATGGTGCCAATAAGTTTAAAACAGTGATTGAAGATAATGTATTTGTTGGGTCTGATACGCAGTTGGTTGCACCAGTTAACATTGGGAAAGGCGGCACAATTGCAGCGGGCTCTACCATTACGAAAGATACTCCAGCAGATGCATTAACGTTATGTAGAGCACGAGAACAAAAATCGATTGCAGGCTGGCAACGGCCTCAGAAAATTAAAAAATAAAGAAAGATATTAAGGTCTATGTGTGGAATAGTCGGTGCAGCCTCGAGTCGAAGTGTTGTACCAAACTTAATTGAAGGGTTGAGTCGTCTTGAGTATCGTGGTTACGACTCAGCGGGCGTTGCCGTTTTAAATAAAAATGGCATAGAACGCGTACGTGCCGTTGGTCGTGTTTCAGAAATGCGTGAACGTGCAAAAGATGCCAACCTAACAGGCGCAGTCGGTATTGGTCATACCCGTTGGGCGACACATGGTGGGGTAACGGAAAGTAATGCACACCCACATATTTCAAAGGGTGAAATTGCGGTAGTGCATAATGGCATTATTGAAAATCATGATGAGCAGCGCGACCGTTTAGTTGATTTGGGTTATGAATTTACCTCGCAAACGGATACCGAAGTGATTGCACACTTAATTCATTACCACCATGCACAAGGCCACAACTTATTAGCATCTGTTAAGCAAGCCGTTAAAGAGTTAACGGGTGCATTTGCCATTAGTGTATTGTCCGTTAAAGAAAAAGATACCATGATTACTGCGCGCCAAGGTTGTCCGCTATTGGTGGGTTTGGGTGACGGTGAGAATTTCATCGCTTCAGACGTTTCAGCAGTATTGGCTGCGACACGTAAAGTGATCTATTTAGAGGATGGTGATGTGGCAGAGGTCAAGGCCAGTGGTGTCACCATTTGGGATAAGGCAGACACAGAAATCAAGCGTGAAATTCATGTGAGTGATGTGTCATTGGCGAGCCTAGAGTTAGGTCCTTATGCACATTTCATGCAAAAGGAAATTCATGAACAACCGCGTGCATTGACTGACACCATTGAAGCTGTCATTGACGATGCTAGCTTTTCAACAGCACTGTTTGGTCCTGAGGCAGCGGCAGTGTTCGAACAAGTTGATAGTGTACTCATTTTAGCGGCAGGCACGAGTTATTATGCCGGATTGACGGCCAAATATTGGTTAGAAAGTATTGCAGGTTTACCAACAAGTGTAGAAATCGCCAGTGAGTATCGTTACCGCGCTTCCGTACCAAACCCCAACCAATTAGTTGTCACAATCTCACAATCAGGTGAAACGTTAGATACGATGGAGGCGCTTAAACATGCACAAAGTTTAGGGCAAGCATTAACGTTATCCATTTGTAATGTGCAAGAAAGTGCACTACCGCGTGCTTCAAAAATTGTCTTATATACGCGTGCCGGTGCAGAGATTGGTGTGGCCTCAACTAAGGCTTTTACAACGCAATTGGTCGCGCTCTTTACCCTGGCAGCTACACTAGCTAAACAACGCGGCAAGATGAGCGAGGCAAAAGAAGAAGAGTATTTAGACGCATTACGGCATTTGCCGGTTAGCGTCCAGTTCGCGCTCAACCTAGAGCCGCAAATTATGAAGTGGGCTAAGCGCTTTGGTGATAAAGAACACGCTCTCTTTTTAGGCCGGGGCGTGCATTATCCTATTGCGATGGAAGGTGCGTTAAAGTTAAAAGAAATTTCTTATATTCATGCTGAGGCCTACCCTGCAGGAGAGTTGAAACATGGTCCACTCGCCTTGGTTGATAGCAATATGCCAGTGGTCGTGATTGCGCCAAATGATGAGTTACTGGAAAAAGTAAAATCAAATATGCAAGAGGTTAGTGCTCGGGGTGGTGAGTTGTTTGTGTTTGCAGATGATGATAGCCACTTTACTGAGTCTGAAGGTGTGCATGTGATTCGTACGCCTCGCCATGTAGGTGTGCTCTCCCCTATTCTGCATACAATTCCTGTGCAGCTGCTGTCGTATCATGTGGCGCTACTTAAAGGTACCGATGTTGATAAACCAAGAAACCTTGCGAAGAGCGTAACCGTAGAATAAGGAGATAACACCCGCAAGGGGTGCCCCCAACTTCGCTAGCTACCAAAATGGCAAGTCAGTTGAGAAGATCCGATGTTGATAAACCAAGAAGCCTTGCAAAGAGTGTAACCGTAGGGTAGCGGTATTTATAACCAATCCCATTCGGTTCTTTGTTTATGGGGTGCATTCCGCATGATCCAGTCCCATAAAAACGGCGGGACTAGCCGCATTAATCTGGATAGCCAAGCCATTTGCCAAGGGATAATCACAAAGCGTCGTTTTCTTTCGATGGCTTTGATGAATTTCTGAGCAAACACATCAGCCTCCATTAAAAAAGGCATCTTATATTGATTAATATCTGTCATAGGAGTGCGGATGTAGCCTGGTGCTACAGTCGTGACATCAATGTTAAGCGGCTTCATTTCAACACGTAAACTTTCTAGGTATTTAATGGCTGCCGCTTTGCTTGCACTATAAGCCCCTGCACCAGGTAATCCACGTACGCCAGCAACACTGGCAATGCCAACTAATTGCGCTTGTTTTTGCTTAGCCATGGTATTAATAAATGGACTAAAGGTATGTACCATGCCCATTACATTGATGTCCATCACAGCTTGGAATGCCGCGATATCTTCAGGGTGTTTGGTTAACGTGCCACGGCTAACGCCGGCACTAGCAATGACAATATTTGGGGTGCCAATTGCTGTCATAAAGTCATCAGCGGCTGCTTGCATGGCTTTCGCTTCTCTTACATCAACGGTATACACTTTAGCATTGGCGTTAAAGTCACTATTAATCAGTTTTGCGAGTTGTTGTAGCGCTTGGGCATTACGACCTAATAAGCCAAAAGTAACTGTTTCTTGTCGATAGTGTGCAGCATAGGCTTTGACTAATGCTGCACCAATGCCGCTAGATGCACCTGTGATAAATATTTTTTTCATGATGTCTCGAATAAAAAAACCCGCTTTAATACTTAAAGCGGGTTTAGTCTATCGTTATTTAAGCCTACTTGGCAACTTAATCCTATCAGCTGCCTTTTTTACTTTTTTGCTGGTTTGTTTGCTTTATCTTTGCGGACATTATTCACGATGTAATCGACGACTTTTAACGCATTTGCATTGCCGCCAGCCATCGTGCCAGAAGTAATAAATTTACCATCGATGACTAAGCTAGGGACGCCTGTTGCACCAGAAGCGCGGAACACTTGGGCAGCGCGTTTAATTTTAGTATTAACTGCAAAGGAATTAAAAGTACTTTCAACTTTCGCACGATCAACACCACCTTTGTTGGCAATCCAGTCAACCACTGCTTTTTCATTAGTAGGGTTTACTGCTTTTTGTTTGTGAATCGCATCAAATAAAGGGGTATGCAGTTTATCAATTAAGTTTAATGCCTCCATGGTGTAATAAGCCTTTGCCATCGGTGCCCAGCTTGGGTTAGGCAGGCCAGGCATACGAACAAAGTTGACGTCTGCTGGTTTGTTTTTCAACCAGGCATGAAGTGGTGTTTCCATTTTGTAGCAATGACCACAGCCATACCAAAAGATTTCCATCACTTCAATTTTCTTAGCGTTACTAGTGGGAATGGTTTGTGCAACAGCATCAAAATCTTGTCCCATCGTTGGTGCGGCAACCGCTGCTGAATGAAAGCCAACGCTGCTTAGTAACAGCATCAAAGAGATAAATATTTTTTGCATATGATTTCCTATAGTTTTAATAAGTTTATTGTATGTTATCTAATTAACGATAGTAGACACTAAAAGATGACAATAAATTCCGTTTGAGCGTTTCGAAGTATTAATTTGTGCTAATTTTTATCAGGTCAGCACTAAAACTTTTAGCAGTCAACTCAGCGCGCACCTTATTAATCATTTTAATATTGGTGAGCGGGCCAACACGTACACGATGCCAAGTGCCCTTATCACCCAAATTTGCGGTTTGCACAATGGCTTCAAAGCCTTGCAAGGCGAGTTTTGCTTTTAGGTTATCTGCATCGGCCTCGCTTTTAAATGAGCCGACTTGTAAGAAGTAGCTTTCTTTTTTAACCTTGATGTCAGCATCGTTGATTTCTTTGACCGTCACTGTGCTTTCAGTTTCTGGCAGAATCGTATAAAAATCTAAATCATCTTCTTTCGTTTCCGGTTTTTTAGCGTCTGGGTTGCTATTTGCCGTTGCGCCTTCTGTTATCGTTGGAATCGTTGGCGCGTTGATTTTCTTATCTTCAAATGGGCTGGTGTCGCCTTTAAGATAAATGGTGAGTGAGACCGCGCTCATCACACCAAGCAGGAAGCCGAATAGCAGCCCGGATAAGAACGGATGGCCGCTACCAGTTTTTTTGGATTTTGGTTTGTAATCTCGACTCATTTTTTATATACCTGTTTAATATCTCTACATTTTACTCGGCGCGCTCAGACCTAGCAAATCTAAACCATTTTTTAATACTTGCTGCGTGGCACTAATTAATGCCATACGAGCCAGTTTTGTTGCTTCGTCATCCACTAAAAACTTGGTGTCATTGTAATAGCTGTGTAAATCACTGGCACATTCTTTCAGATAGTTGGCCACCATATGCGGTGCAAGCTCGTTTGCTGCATTCTTGACAACCTCAGGAAACTCGCTGAGTTTTTGCATTAATGTGGCTTCTGAAGGTGCGCTGAGTGCACTTAAGTCACGGCTTGCTAATTGCGCAACATCACCGCCCCACTGGCTCAGTACACTGCAGATACGTGCGTGTGCATATTGAATGTAATACACGGGGTTGTCATTAGTTTGTGCACGTGCAAGGTCAATATCGAAAATCAATTGCGAGTCTGCACGACGAGCGGCTAAAAAGAAGCGCGTGGCATCACAACCAACCTCTTCGATTAAGTCACGCAAGGTGACATAGCTACCTGCGCGTTTAGAGAGCTTAACTTCTTCGCCTCCTCGCATCACGGTCACCATTTGGTGTAATACATAATTAGGCCAGCCCTCAGGAATGCCAACATCTAATGCCTGTAATCCCGCACGGACACGGGTAATCGTACTATGGTGATCTGCACCTTGCTCGTTAATGACTTTGGTAAAGCCGCGATTCCATTTTTCTAAATGGTAAGTCACGTCTGGTACGAAGTATGTATAGCCGCCCTCTTTCTTACGCATGACACGATCTTTATCATCGTCGTAGTCAGTCGTTTTCAGCCAGAGTGCGTCTTCGCTTTCATACGTCTTGCCACTCTCGATGAGCGCTTGTACGGTTTCTTCCACTTTACCTGAGGAATATAAGGCGCTCTCGAGTGAGAAAACATCAAACTGAATTTGGAATGCACGTAAATCTAAATCTTGCTCATGGCGTAGATAAGCCACACTGAAGTTACGGATAGACTCAGTATTTGCCAAATCACCACTGGCCGTCACTTCAATATCATCTGCCGAGACGGTTTCCTTGGCGAGGTAAGCCTTAGCAATATCGGCAATATATTCACCGTGATAGCCATTTTCCGGGAAGCTTGGGTCATCCGTTGCTAAGCCTTGCGCGCGCGCTAAAACCGATTTCGTTAAGTTATCAATCTGTGCACCAGCGTCGTTGTAATAAAACTCACGCGTCACATCCCAGCCATTGGCGGCAAGTAAGCGCGCCAAACAATCACCGACAGCCGCACCGCGACCATGACCAACGTGTAATGGGCCAGTTGGGTTAGCAGAGACAAACTCAACTTGTACCTTTTCGCCCTCGCCGGTTGAGTTGTGGCCAAATTGGCTGCCAGCCTCAAGAATTTGTTTAACGATCAGCTGTTTTGTTGTATCAGCTAAATAAAAATTAATAAAGCCTGCCCCTGCAATTTCTACTTTTGCAATGACTTCGCTCGGTGGCAATGCGGCCACAAGTTGCTCGGCAATGGCACGCGGGTTTTGGCGTAATGGTTTAGCTAACATCATGGCTAAGTTGCAAGCAAAGTCACCATGTTCGGCGGATTTCGGCCGTTCTAGCATAATCGATAATTGTGAGGTGTCGCTTACAAGTGTCTGCGCTGCTTGTAAAAGCAAATTTGAAATGATGTCTTTCAAGGTTCTTGTCTTAATTTAGGCTAGTTGAATTGAGTGGTTGCATTAAATCTGCGAAGCCAGTATTTTAACTCATTACTGCCTTACACAAAAACTATCTACTCACATCATTAACATGTCTTTACAAATCCTGAGAATAGGACTGGATGTTCCGCTAAACCGTTTATTTGATTATGCAAATGATGGGTTTAATGCCAAGGTAGGCGCGCGCGCCGTGGTTTCGTTTTCAGGAAGAAAACTCGTTGGTGTGATTGTGGAGATCTCAGATAGTTCTGATGTGTCACGAGATAAACTCAAACCAGTGGAACATGTGTTTGATGATGTTGTATTTGATGCGCGTATGTTTAAGTTGTTAAGTTTTTGCGCAAACTATTATCACTACCCGTTAGGCCAAGCGATGATTGCCGCCCTGCCATTGCGTTTGCGGCAAATTAAACCAGCCGTCACGCGTAAAAGTTTTATTTATAGCCTAACGCAGGTAGTCGACATTAATGATTTGCCAAAGCGACAGCTTGTATTACAGCGCATCGTAGAAGTCTTGCAACAGGGCAGTGCTACAGAAGCGCAGTTAGCAGCCATCTCTGGCAGCTGGCGGAAAGCCATTATTAAGCTTAAGGAAATGGGGTGTTTGCAACAAGAGGAAGTGATTGCGGTTAAACCCTCAATCAAATCATCGAGCGCTGAACCAACACTGAATCAAGAACAGCAAGCCGTGATTAAGTCAGTGCTAAGCGAGCAGTCGACCTTTAAGCCATGGTTATTGTACGGCATCACCGGGAGTGGAAAGACTGAGGTTTACATTCAGATATTAAAAACAATGCTTGCTGAAAAAGATGCTCAAGCACTGGTGCTGGTGCCTGAAATTAATTTAACACCTCAATTAGAAGCGCGTTTTAGGAGTCGTTTAAGCGAATATCCGCTCGCGACTTTACATAGTAATTTGACTGAAAGTGAGCGCTTACAATCGTGGCAGGCTGCCAGTAGTGGTGATGCTAAGATTGTCATTGGCACCCGCTTAAGTGTTTTCACTGCAATGCCTCACTTGAAAATCATCATGATTGATGAAGAGCATGATGGTTCATATAAGCAGCAAGATGGTATGCGCTATCATGCACGCGATGTTGCAATGATGCGTGCTAAGCAGTTGAGTATTCCTATTTTGATGGGTAGTGCCACACCCTCCTTAGAAACCTGGTACCTGGCGAAAAAACAGCAGTATGGTTTGCTCCGTTTAAAAGCACGTGCAGTAGACAATGCACAATTACCGAAAATACATTGTATTGATATTGGTAAATCACCGACAGAAAATGGTTTGTCACCTATCTTTATTAAAGCCATGCGAGAGCGTTTAAGCCGTGGCGAACAAAGCCTCTTGTTTTTAAACCGGCGTGGTTATGCGCCCGTCATGCATTGTAATGCTTGTCAGTGGACGGCGCCCTGTATGCGCTGTTCTGCACGGTTGGTTGTGCATTTAAACCAAAAGCGTATGAAGTGTCATCATTGCGGGCATGAACAGCGTATACCAATACAATGTCCAGATTGCGGTAATCCAGATTTAAGTCCAGTGGGCCAGGCCACGCAGCGGCTAGAACAAACGTTGGCGTCGCTCTTTCCAGAAGCGAACATCGCACGCGTTGATAGAGACAGCGTTCGTAATAAAAATGCATTAACCGCATTGCTCAGTAAAGTGCATGATAAAACGATCGATATTTTAGTTGGCACACAAATGCTGGCTAAAGGGCATGATTTTCCACATTTAACCTTAGTCGGCGTCATCGATACTGATACGGCATTATTCAGTCCAGATTTTAGAGCGAGTGAGAGGCTGTTCTCGCAGCTGATGCAAGTGTCTGGTCGTGCTGGTCGTGCGGCGATTGCTGGAGAAGTGCTGATACAAACAACTTTCCCACAGCATGATTTATTTACTGCGCTACGTGCACAAGACTATGAAGCTTATGCAGACACGTTGTTGGATGAGCGACAGGCTATGCAGTTTCCTCCAACCAGCTATTTTGCTATGTTAAAGGCGGAAGCAAGTACTTACACACACGTCTTGCAATTCCTCAATAAAGCAGCTCAACAGGCGCGTGAAATTTCCAAAGATGTCATGGTTTATGATCCATTGCGACCGCAAATGGAACGCTTGAAAAGTATGGAGCGCGGGCAGTTGTTGTTGCAAGCAGAAACGAGAAAAGACCTCCAGCAACTGTTACGGGTGTGGATGCCACAGTTAAGAGCACAAAAGCTAGCCAATAAATTACGATGGGTGTTGGATATAGACCCATTAGAGCTCTAAAGACAATCTTATAAGGTTACATGAGGAATATCAGTTAAGTCTTTGATTTAATATGTGCTAGAATACTTTTGATTGATTTAATTGTAGAAAAGGCAAGTTGTGAAAGTAGCTTACTTAATGAACACCTACCCGTTGACGAGTACCACTTTTATTAGACGGGAAATAGAAGCCTTAGAGGCGGCAGGTTTAGAGGTTGTAAGGATTGCAGTGAGAAAATGGGCCGACCAGTTGGTTGACCCATTAGATATTGCCGATCAAGAAAAAACACAATACTTATTGTCGGGCAATATATTGGGTTTATTTGCGGCCCTATTTAAGACTTTATTGTTCAACCCATTTGGCTTTTTAAAAGCGTTCAAACTGTGGTTAAAAGTTTGTAGTAATGATGTGCACTTCTCGGCTAAACATATTGCCTATTTTATGCAGGCGACTGCTTTTTATCAGCGCTGTCAACACGAAAACCTAAAGCATGTGCATGTACATTTTTCTACCAATGCAACGACGGTAGCAATGCTAGCAAAAGTGATGGGTGGTGCTAGTTATAGCTTTACCGCACATGGGCCGGATGAGTTTGTAAACCCGGATACGATTAGCATGGCTTTGAAGGTCGAGCATGCTGCATTTGTCGCTGCCATTTCGAACTTCTGCCGAGTGCAGCTAGTGCGATTTAGCAGTTATGAACATTGGGACAAAATTGTCATTGTGCATTGTGGTTTGCATGTGGATGAGTTTGAACCTAACTATACGGTTGATGCAAGCAATCAAAACTTGGTTTGCGTCGGCCGTTTGTGCCCACAAAAGGCGCAGTTACTCTTCCCGCCCGCCCTTGCACAGTTAAAAGATGAGTTTCCAAATCTAAAAATCCATTTTGTTGGTGATGGTGAATCGAGACAAGCCTTGGAAGCCTCGGTTAAGAAGTATCAAGTACAAGACATGGTTGTTTTGCACGGCTGGATGGAGAACGTCAAAGTTAGAGAACATGTCAAACAGTCACGAGCACTATTATTACCAAGCTTTGCTGAAGGTTTGCCTGTGGTCATTATGGAAGCGTTGGCATTAGGTCGCCCAGTAATTTCAACTTATATTGCAGGCATTCCAGAGTTGGTGGATGAAGGTTGCGGCTGGATTATTCCAGCAGGATCAATAGACCATATCGCTTCTGCTATACGACAAGCTTTACAAGACACCCCAGCAACACTTGCAGCGAAAGGCAAAGAAGGCCGGCGGCGAGTAGAAGAATCACACAACTTAAAAACCATTGCGCCAATATTGATCGAGCAGTTTGGTAAAGCACTAGAAGCGTCATAGTACAGAGTACCTAACTGTAAAAATATATAAAACAAGGACACTGTTTGCGTTAAACATGTAATAGTAAGCTAATGATTTTTAATAACTTCATACTAAAAGTAGTGGTTTTATGGCTCGCTAGTATTTTTGCTAGCGCTGCAATCGCTGGCGGCGTACCAAATGTTGCGGATATCCCGCGAGCAGAGCAGCCAAAAAAACAACCAAGCACCCGCCCTGTCGACATTAAACAGGAAGAAAAGTTACCCTATCAGCCAGTAGCAGGTAGTGATGCTATCAAGATATCAGTCGACCGCTTTGTCTTTAGTGGTAATGCATCATTTACTGCGGATGCATTAAATGCACTACTCACCGACTACCAAAACCGCCAAATTGGGATGAATGCGCTGAATGATGCAACACAAGTGATTACAGCTTTTTATCGGAAACATGGCTATTTCTTAGCGCAAGCCTACCTGCCAACGCAGGACATCGCTGGTAATACTGTGGAGATTACGGTGATAGAAGGTCAGCTGGGTGAGTTAAGCACCAGCGGTACAGCCGGTTTTGATGCCGTTTTTATGCAAAATATTGCAGCCTATCGCTTGCAGCCAGGTGATACGGTGAGTGAACGTAACCTCGTGCGTAATGTTTCTATTCTAAACGCGTTGCCAGCTACACGTGCTACGGCGCAGTTAAGTCCAAATGACCGTGTGGGCGCGACAGATATTGAAGTCACATTAGAACCTTTACCAAAAGTACAAGCCTATTTAGGTGGCAATACTTATGGCAACCGCTTTACTGGGCGCGAGGTCTTGATTGCGGGTGCTAAGTTAAATAACCCAGCAGGCTTAGGTGATCAGTTAAGTTTGGACTTAAAAAGAGCGAGAGCAAATGGGCAACGAGGCTTGAATTTCGGTTACACCACACCAGTGCATGCTGCGGGTACTTTATTGAGCCTAGGTTATAACTATGTGGATTATAAGTTAGGCCGTGAACTAGCGCCGCTAGATGCTAGTGGTGAAAGCCAATATTTTAATATTGCACTAGACCACCCTGTTATTAGAGATGCGCAAAAAGGGGTAACTGCGCATTTTGCGACATCATACAAAGTGATGAACGATGAAGTTGGGTTGGCGGCATTAGAAAATCGCCGCAAGATTACAGCTGCAGAGGTAGGGTTAGTAGCCGATTGGTTGAATGCTGCTGGCAATGTTAGCCATCAGGCGGGTATCAATATCCGTGGTGGTAGGCTTAAATTTAATAATGACACCGCAGAAAACATTGATCAAATAGGCGCAGATACAAAGGGTGGCTTTGTTAAATATAACTTAACTGCTTCAAGGTTGCAGTATTTTGATAATGGCTCAAGCCTGAGTTTACATGCGGACTATCAGCGTGCCAGCAAAAATTTAGATAGTGTTGAGAAAATGTCCATTGGTGGCGTTAGTGCTTGGCGCCAATATGCGGAGCTGCCTAGTTTAGCTGATACTGGCTTGGTACTAGGCGCAGAGTTTAGGCAAAAGCTAACCGTCGCTGAGGTGTTGACCAAAAAAGGCATTGTTGATATCAGCCCATATGTTTTTTTAGACTTGGGCCGCGGAAAGATTAATCAAAAGGCGCTGAGCGGTGATAACCATGTGAAATCCATACAGGCGGGATTAGGCGTGGATGCAACATTTAAGCAGAACTGGGTGTTGAGTGTTAGTGGCTCTCATCAAAACCGTGATTTTTCGGGAGAAGGCGCAGAAAATGAATTGCGTTTTTGGGGTCAGCTCATTAAATATTTTTAATCAATATCAAAACAAGACTGTTGAATAATCAACAACTTGGTTGAGTTTTAGGTTGTCGTGTGAGCTTGCTACTGTTGGATTAAATTAGCATGGGCAGCCTGAAAGGCAGGCCTGCCCTGGCTTTTAGGCGATATCCGGTGTAAGCATTATCGTTGCAATGCAGTTGGCAAGCATCTTGCATTATCTTATTGAATGATATTTAAACAATTGTAAAACTGTTAGCCATAAAATTGATAAAGGAATAAAACACTATTTATTACCAATGGGTAATAACTGGGGTAAAGCATGAAAAAGCCATCACTAAATCATCGGTATCGCGTAATTTGGAGCCACATACAAGAAGCGTTTGTTGTGGTTGCTGAGCATGTCAAAGGTCATAGTAAAGGCAATAAAGCCGTGGCAGGCGACTCCGCTAAGAAAGCGGATCGCTACCCAAGCTTGATGTTAGCAAAACGCGCAGCACTAGGGCTATTTGTGAGTGCCGCACTGTTAGGCGGTCATCAAAGCGCTTTGGCGCAGTGGACTGATTTAGTGATTGAGTCAGGTAATGCCAGTGCGACGACGACCGGTAATCACTTAAACCTCAATGTCACCACGAGCCGTGTGATTGGTTCAGCAAGCTCACTAGATATTGCTGCCAATGAAAGTGTGAATGTTTTCTTTACGCAAGGTGCTGGGCACGGTTTATTCCGTTCCACTGGCAATGCTGCGACCAGTATTTTGGGCGGATTAAGTTCTAACGGCCATTTGTTCTTAATCAATCAAAATGGTGTCTTATTTGGACAAGGCGCACAAGTCGATGTTGGTGGCCTAGTGGCATCAAGTATGAATATTACTAATGGCAACTTCTTGAATGGCCATTATCAATTTACAGCAAACGGCGCTAATGGCGCAGTGACTAACCAAGGCACAATAAAGGTGGCCGACGGTGGCTACGTTGTATTACTCGGTCAACAGGTGGAAAACACCGGCAATATTACGGCTAATCAAGGTAGTGTTGTGATGGCTTCTGCCAATACAGCAGTGTTGGATTTCTATGGCAATGGTTTAGTCAAAGCGAATCTATCGGGCGATGCTTTGCAAGCGGTGGTGACACAGGCAGGCAATATACAAGCTGATGGTGGTGCGGTGCAGTTGGCAACAAACTCTCGAAGCTCAGCAGTGAATGTATCCGGCATTACTCAAGCGAATACGCTGGTGGAGCGTAATGGCGTGATTCGTCTTGAAGGCGGCGACAATGCGCAAGTCGCTGTGACGGGAGCATTGTCAGCGCGGGGACATACCGCTGGTACAACTGGTGGGACGATTGCTGTTACTGGCGAGCAAGTCGCTTTATTAGGTGATGCAAATGTAGATGCGTCTGGCAGTGCTGGTGGCGGTACAGTTTTAGTAGGTGGTGATTTTCAGGGTAAAAATGCTGAAGTCGATAATGCCCGTACGACTTATGTCGGTGCGAATACCAATATTAATGTCGACGCGACACAAACCGGTGATGGCGGCAAAGCTATTGTTTGGGCAGACCAAACCACCCGTCATTACGGTAGTGTTTCTGCCAAGGGTGGCGAACAAGCAGGAAATGGTGGTTTTGTAGAGGTTTCTGGTAAACAAAACCTAACCTTCTCGGGACAAATTGATGTAACGGCAGAGAATGGTACAGGTGGTACCGTCTTATTCGATCCAGAAAACATCGTATTGAATAACAGCACACAAACGGCACCAACAAATAATGCGGATGGCACACCTGATGTGGCATTTGCTGATGCGCCCGTTGTCGGGACGACAACAATCCAGATTAATGATGTCCGCGGCTTCTCAGAGTTATATTTACAAGCGACGAATGACATTACAGTCGCCAATACATTGTCGATGCTTACCGATAATAGTGTCTTCTTGGAAGCCAATAATGACATTAATGTGAATGCAGAAATCAGTACACGCGGTACAGGCGGTATTACTTTAAAGGCTGATAATGATGTTAACTTAATTGGCCGTTTAAATAGTTATGGTTCTGGTGCAATCAGTGTGACTGCCGATGCCGATAGTAGCGGTGCTGGTGATATCAATATTAACCAACGCGTATTTGCGCGGACTGGCGGTATTAATTTCAATGCAGCAAATGTGGTGAGCTCAACGACAGCTGGTTATTTGCAAACACAAGGTAACGTGGGCCAAGATTCTGGTGACATTAGTGTTACCGCGAGTAATGCAATTAATATGGCCAGCAATATCATTTCAACTGGCCGAAACAGCACAGCAGGTTTAGATGGTGTGAGCGGCGGTGATGTGAACCTAACAGCGGCTGGTGCGATTACCGTCAATAACATTTCTGCTTATGGTGGTAATGGCGGTACAGGTAACACAGCAGGTGGTGATGCTGGTACGGTTACGATTCAATCGACAGCTGCAGGCGATATTAACACTGGTACATTGAATGCGCGGAATGGTACGGCAAGAGGAACAGGCGCTGGTGGTGCCGCAGCTAGCATCAATATTACCAATACGAATGGCGATATTGATACGAAGAACCTCTATGTGCATGGCAATACCAACGGTAACGCAGGTGAGATTAATCTAACAGCAAGCAATGGCAATATTACCGCAACAGGTAATGTGTACGCTTCTGGTGGCGGTACAGCCGCTGGTAGTACTTCAGCTGGTGGCAACGGCGGCAATATCAATATGAATGCCAGTGGTGATGTCACTGTCACGAGTCGTGTTTATGCACAGGGTGCAACACCGCGTAGTGGCAATACGGCTGTGGGCGGTAATGCTGGAGATATCAATATTTCTGGTGCAAATTTAAGCTTCAACAATGTGATTTATGCTTATGGTGGCAATGGTCGTGGCCTAAACCAAGCCGGTGGTGATGCTGGCAATATTAATTTAAATGCAACCGGCGCTATTGCAACAAAACAAGTCTATGCTTATGGCGGCAGTGGCGCATCTGGCACAGGTAGTAATGCTAATGGTGGTAATGCCGGTGCCATTACAATAAACTCAACGGGTGCTGGTGATATTAATACGACCAGTACCATTAATGCACGTAGTGGCGCAGCGCGGGGTACTGGGTTAGCAGGCAGCGCAGGCAGCATCAACATCAGCAATACGAATGGCGATATTGCAACGCGCAACTTAGAAACTTATG
>SPJK01020978.1_pt1 | contig 21076 bp, 16 predicted proteins | sample 3741771 | NCBI WGS metagenome assembly SPJK01 (sample SAMN10925997, study PRJNA522277) | cold seep metagenome | isolation source: Elba SIP-enriched marine methane seep metagenome, extraction at timepoint T2 | place: Italy: coast of Elba, Mediterranean Sea
ATACCCGCGCTCGTGACGCAGGAGGGTGAACCCGTTGCGCTCCATCACGCGGATCGAGGGCGTGTTGTCTTTCGCGGCTCGTCCATAGAGTGGGCGGGTATGTTCGATCGCGAGGAACTGACGCAGCGCTTCGGACGCGATCCCCTTGCCCCAATGGTGGTGATCGATCCAGTAGGTGATCTCGCGATCGCCTTCCATCGTGAAACTGATGATGTGGCCGACAAGTTCGGGGTCTGCATCGGGATGAACGAGTTCGATCGATCGCTTCGTGATCGAATCGTTCGCGAGGAGTTTGTTCCAGTGCGCGTCGTGGGCGGCGCGGTCCTCGGGGTGCTCATGGATGAAAGCCGCCATCTGCTGGGCGGGGGCGTGCTGGAGATGATCAAAGAAGACTGACGTGTCTGCTTCTGTTACCTCACGGAGTTGGATCGTGTGTTGAGTCATCAATCGAACTCATCCACGACGGACGCGATCTCCAGGTTCTGATCGTCGGCGTCCTTGAGTTCCATCTCGACTTCTCCTTCGTTCATCGAGACACTGACGCGTTGGTCGCGGACGAGGACGAGGATTGCGAGGAACATCCCGACGCACTCGGCGCGGGTCTTGCCGACGATCATGGATCGGAGTCCGAGGGTGCTCTTGGTGCCGGAACCGGATCGCTGTTGGAGCTTTTCGAGGATGTTGTTCGCGTGGACTTCGAGGGGGGTGTCGTCGGAGACCACCTCGTGCTCACCCAGGCGATCGAAGTTGACGCTGGAGAGGATCTGACGGAAGGCCTCGACGAGGTCGGAGAGATCGAGGTCTTCCATCTCAAGCTCGCCCAACTCGTCGGCGGCGGATTGCACCGCGTCGTCATCGAGACCCGCGGCCTTGACAGGGAAGCGTTTCTCCCAGGTCTCCTGGCGCTGTTGGAGCGCGTCCGCGGCGTCGCGGTATTTCTTGTATTCGAGGAGTTGTTGCACGAGCTCGGCGCGGGGGTCAATCGTGGGTTCGTCGGCGTGGGTGCCCTCGTCGTCGTCTTGTTCGCGATCCTTGCGGTCCGCTTCTGCGGCGAGGATGCGGGATTTGACCTCCATGAGCGTGGAAGCCATGACGAGGAACTCGCCGGCGACGTCGATATCGATCCGGTCGACGTCGTCGAGGAACCCGATGTACTGATCCGTGATCGTGGAGATGGGGATATCATGGATATCGACCTCATGCGCACGGATGAGGTAGAGGAGGAGATCCATTGGGCCTTCGAAGGCCTCGAGTCGCACGCGATAGGGCTGGCTCATGGGTTGAGTGTAGCCGATTATGCCTACGGCGGGCTTAGAATCCGGGCATGACCCACACCCTTCCTTCGCCGTCCTCTCTCGCGTCCTCGTTCATGCTCGACCCGGAAATCGTGTACCTGAACCACGGCTCATTCGGTGCGTGCCCGCGTGCACTGCTCGAAGCTCAGGATGCGCATCGAGAGCGGATCGAGCGGGATGCGATGCGGTTCTATATCTATGACCTGTGGGGAGACATCGATCGGTCGCGTGCGGCGCTGGGTCAGTTGATCAATGCGGACGCGGAGGATCTGGTCTTTGTCTCCAACGCGACGAGCGGCGTGGCGAATGTGATCGCGAACATTGATCTGCGTGCGGGTGATGAGGTTCTCGTGACCCGGTTCGAGTATCCGGCGTGCATCAACAACCTTCGGCGCGCGTGCGAGCGAGCGGGTGCGGAGTTGGTGGTTGTGGATCTGCCTTGGAATCCGATTGATGAGGATTCGGTCGTTGACGCGATCATGGATCGGGTCTCGGATCGCACGCGCCTCGCGATGTTCAGTCTGATCACCAGCGCGACGGCGGTTCGTCTTCCTGTCGAGCGGTTGATCAAGGAGTTGCATGCATGCGATGTCGAGACGCTGCTTGACGCAGCCCACGGGCCCGGATGTGTCCCGATGGACATCAAGGGTTGGAACCCAACATATTGCACGGGTAACGCGCACAAGTGGTTGTGCAGCGCCAAGGGGTGTGCGTTTTTGTATGTGCACAAGGACAAGCAGGATGGGTTCCGGCCTGTGATTCTGTCGAACGACGCGTACGACATGGAACCGGCGGTTGCGCGTTCGGACCGATCCGCGTTCAACCATGAGTTCGATTACATGGGGACGGACGATCGGACGCCGATGATTGTGGTCGCGGACGCGATACGGGTGCTCGGGTCGTTCTTCGAGGGCGGGATCGACGAGTTGATACAGCGGAACCGGGCGATGTGTCTGGAAGCGCGGGACCTCATGTGCGATGCGCTCGGCACGTCACCGATGGTGCCTGATTCGATGCTTGGGCCTTTGGCGACGATCGAGGTCCCATCGCCGGGGATGGATCCACGGAATCTCCGTGAGCGTTTGATGGCGGAGTATCGGATCGAATCGATGATCGTGCCCAATCCGGGCAGGGATACGCCGATGATCCGGGTGAGCCCGCAGGTGTACAACTCGATGGAGCAATACGCGTATTGCGCGGACGCGATCCGCACGATTGTCGGGATCACATGATGTCTTTGAGCTCGGCGACACAGGGCGACCCGTACCAGCCGTAGAACGACCAGTCGTTGATGTCGTCCGCGTTGAATGTGGATTTGGCTTCATCGATATGTGTTGCATCGATCCAGAGGAGTTGGTTGGGCGCGTCGTCGTCTGAGGCATCGTCGGTGCGATCCATGGACGCGTCGATCAGGACGGCGTCGTCGTGCGTGAACCCCGCGTCGTGCGGGCCCACTGCGAGGATGAACATCCGCCCCACCCACTCATCGGGGATATCTGGGTCATCGAGGCGTCGCTGCTCGTACTCCTTCTCGAGGCGGGTGAGCTCGCCCAGAGGCTCGTCGCAGGTGATGACGTACATCTCGGGTTTGAAGACGCCAGCTTTGACGCTCGGATCGGAGGCTAAGAGCGATTTGCCCTTCTCGATGTCCCCGGTCGAGAAGACGAATATCCCTCGATAGGTGATGTCGATGCGTGGATCCGCGAGCGGGCCTGCGATGAGCAGATCTCCCGCGTCAGCCAACTTGCCCATGTTCGCGAAGTGTCCTTGCATCGCGACGCCCATTTCCTCCTCGGAGAGCTTTTCGGGCGCATCGAGGACGAGGTAGGAGAAAATGTAGGATTTGGTTTCAGTGGCGTCGTGGAGGGATCGGCCGACGGCGCTCGCGGGTGTCCCCAACCCAGCGAGCGCCACGGCGGCCAAGATCCCGAGTTTCGCATATGTTCCTGTGCTCATGCGGGTTTTACCAGCGGACGGGGCGGTGCGTTGCGGGGATCGGGTGCAAAAGAGGAACTCCGATATCGGGTGCGCTATCCTCTTTGCCCGGCGGACTTTCGAGGATTTCCGCCCTGACACGCAACGACGACTATTCAGGAGAGGTTGAAACATGCTCGGACGCGTTTTCAAGGCATACGACATTCGCGGGACCTACCCGGATTTGCTGACGGATTACATGGCTTGGCAGATCGGGTGCGGGACGGCAAAGTTCCTGCTTGAAGAGGCTGAGCATGACGGTGAGACGACCCCGATGATGAAGTCCGTGATCGTGGGGCGCGATATGCGTCAATCATCACCCACCCTCCGCGACGAGCTTGTGCGTGGGCTCACGTGCAACCACGCGTCCGTCATTGATCTGGGGATGGTCGATACCCCGATGATGTACTTCGCGATCAACTACCTCGATTGTTCGGGCGGTGTCGTGGTGACGGCATCGCACAACCCGCCGCAGTACAACGGGTTCAAGATCTCAAAGCGCAAAGCGAAGCCCGTCGGCGAGCAAACGGGCCTGAGTGAGGTCCGCAAGTACGCAGCGATGGTGGACAAGAACCTGACCCCGCAGGAAGGTACGAGCGTTGAGCAACGCGATCTGTGGGATGCGTACGCGAAGCACGTTCGCAAGTTCCTCGATCTAGGTGATCACAACGCGAGCAACCCGCTCAAGATCGTCGTCGATGCGAGCAACGGCATGGCGGGCACGATGTGCCCCAAGATCTTCGGAAAGAACGGCGACGCGGTCGACGGTCTTGAGATCGTTGAGATGCACTTCGACAACACGAAGGGTGAGTTCGTGCACGAGCCCAACCCACTTGTCGCGTCGAATCTCGACATGCTCTGCGAAGAGGTAGTCAAGCAAGGCGCGCACCTTGGTCTTTGCTTCGACGGCGACGCGGATCGGTGTGTCGCGGTTGATGAGAAGGGGCGGATCGTCCCGTGTGACATCATGACTGCGCTGCTCGTCCCCTACTTCCTTGAGCAGCAACCGGGCAGCGGGATCGTTTACGATCTCCGCTCGACCAAGGCGGTAAAGGAAGAGATCGAAAAGTTCGGCGGCAAGCCCCTGCGTGGGCGTGTCGGGCACGTGTTCATGAAGCAGCTCCTCGCGGAGAACGGCGCGATCTTCGGCGGCGAGCTCTCCGGGCACTTCTATTTCCGCAAGAACTTCAACGCGGACTCGGGCGCGATCGCGATGGCAACGTTCCTCTCCGTGCTCGCGCACTCGGATCAGCCGATGAGCGAGATGGTGGCGCCGCTCGCACGGTACGTGCAATCGGGCGAGATCAACTTCGAGAACGAAGAGCAGGACGAGGCGCTCGAAACCGTCATGGCAACATTCGGCGATCGCGGCGACATCGACGAGCTCGACGGCGTCACGGTCGATTGCTTCGAATCCGAGGGGTGGTGGATGAACATCCGTAAGTCCAACACGGAACCCCTCCTGCGTCTGAACATCGAAGCGAAGACACGGGAGAAGCTCGATGAGGTGTACACGGAAGTGTCACCGATCTTGGGCACGAAGGTGGATCACTGATCCGCTTGAATGACCAGCGTATGAGAAAAGGGACGGGCGATTGCCCGTCCCTTTATCGTTAGGAAGCTAAATGATCAACACCCCATGTTGTAGCTGGTCAGGAACACCGAGACATCGAAGAAGTTCAGCACACCGTCGCCGTTGAGGTCGGCGGCGAGGCTGCCTGCGTTGTAGTTGCTCAGGAAGACGGATACGTCGAAGAAGTTGAGCGCACCGTCGAGGTTGGTATCGCTCGGGCAGGTCTGGCCGACGAAGAGGTTGGTGCCATCGTTGTAGACTCGGGTGACGAATCCTGCAGCAGGCGCGGGAACGAGCACCGCGTCGAACTTGCCGGTGATGCTTGACCCTTCCATGACTTTACGTGCCCAGTACCCTGATGGAGCGAACCCATCGATGAACTGGACTTCGAGTGTGCCGTTGAGCTCGATGGTGTTGGTGCTATCGAGCAGGTCGGCGGTTGATGCATCGACCTCGGCTTCGAAGACGGATGAGTCGGAGTAGGTGATCGGCTGTGAAGCGAACATCGTTCCGATGCTCATCCCCGGCGCGGTTGTCCCGTGGTTGGTGAACGGGGCGTCGATGGAGCCGATGCCTTCGAGTCGTTGGTTCTCGCCCATGGTCGCTACGGTCGCGTCGCCGGAGATGAAGATGCGTGCGCGGGTGCTGAAGGAGTTCAGGATCACCGAACCGTTGCCGCCGAGTTCGGAGTCGTCGAGCCAGGTGAGCTGGGTCGCGCTTCCCCCGCCGGTCTCATTGACGATAATCGCCTGTTCATTGGTGACGCTGTTCCGGATGTTGAGCGATGTAGCGTTGGGGATCCCAATGGTCGCGTTGCATTCGACGCCGTCGAGTGTTGAGTTGGTCGCTTGAACGGTGCCACCATTGATTGCGCCGAGTTGTCCGTTGACAATCGTAGCACCTTCGAGATCGATGAGGGTATCGACGCCGTTCGCGAAGATCAGTCCTGAGGGGCCTTGGTTGATGGTGATCCCTAGAGCTCGAGTTCTGCCTCGTTGACAGCGCTCATGGTTGCGTTGTTGACCTTATCGTTTGTATTCATGAAGATGGCATTCGCAGGTACCTCTGCGCGAACGGTGCCGTTGTTGATCAGCGTTGCTTCGATGCGTCCGTACCCACGGATCGTGTGATTCGCGGTGTTGGTCATGGTCTGATCTACAGCAGTTCTCAGACGTGATCTGGAATCAAAGCTCGCGAGCACCACTTCCCCGTTGCCGAGGAATGAGCCCGAGTTCTCAAAGTCGAGCTGGGTGGCGCTCCCCGACGCGTTGGGATTGATCACGATGGATCCATTGTTCAAGATGGAGTTGAACACATCGAGTGACGTCGCGTTCTGGATATGAAGCGTTCCATCAAAGTTCACCGCATCGAAGGTAGAGTTGATCACATTGATGAGCGCGCCGTTGGTGGTCACCAGATCGCCGTTGATGATCGATGCTGAGTTCATTGTAATCACAGAGAGCGGACCATCCGCGGTGATCTCCCCGCCCCCACTCTGGTCGACTGTGATTGAAGTGAACTGAAGCAATGCGTCATTGATCGACTCGATCGTTGCGTTGTTGACCTTGTTGTTGGTATTGAACTGGATGAACTGCGCCGGGATATCCGCACGGATGAGCCCGTCGTTGATCAGGGATGCTTCGATCCGGCCATAACCACGGATGGTGTGCGTTGACGAGTTTGTCATCGTCGCGCCTACGCCAGTGCGGAGCCTTGCACGCGCGTCAAAGCTGTTGAGGAGAACCTCGCCGTTCCCGAGAAATGCGCCGGTGTTTTCAAAGTCGAGCTGGGTTGCGCTGCCTGAGGAGAGCGGATTGATGGTGATGGTGCCGTTGTTCACGATCGAGTTGAACACATCAAGCGTTGTGGCATTGGCAACATTGTGTGGTCCCATTGCAGTGACGCCGTCGTAGGTCGCACCATTGATCTCGATGGTTGCCCCGTTGGTTGCGGTGATGTCTCCGCCGGTGATCGAGGTGCTATTGAAATCAACGCGTGACCCAGCGCCGTCAGCGAGGATTTCTGCGCTTCCTGATTGTGCAACAGGAATGGAGGCGAAGTCGATGATCCCACCGTTCGAAGCCATCATCGACGCGTTGTTCAACTTTGGATTGAAGTTCATAAAAAGTTCTTGCCCAGCGACATTGGCGTTTACGACCCCGTCGTTGATGAAGTCCGATTCGATCTGCCCATAACCGCGGATGGTGTGCGACGCGCTATTGGTCATAGTGACGCCCGCAGCCGTTCTCAGGCGTGCTCTGGAACCAAAGCTGTCGAGCACAAGGTCCCCCGTGCCAAAGAATGAACCTGTGGATTCGAAATCAATCGTGGTCGCACTCCCGCCACCACCAGGGTTCAAGGTGATGACGCCGTTGTTCGTGATGGAGTTGAAGATATCGAGGGTACGAGCATTGAGGATGTGCATGTCACCCTGGAGGAAATCGACGCCATCAAAGGTTGCGGTCGATACAGTCACAATCCCATCGTTGGTTGATTGCAGGTTCCCGTTATTGATCGTCGCGAAGCTGAAATCAACGACCGAATCTGCTCCGTCAGCCGCGATTGTGCCGTTCGTACCCTGATTGATGGAGATCGACGAGATCTCGAGTTCTCCACCGTTACTCGCACGCATGATGGTGTTGTTCGCCTTGTCGCTGCCATTGAGCGCGAGGGTGAGGGTGCCGACATTCGCGTCGATGGTGCCGTTGTTAAGCATGGAACCTGTGATCTGTCCGAACCCCTCGATGGTGTGCTGCAGCCCTTGGGTGAAAGTCACTCCGGCCCCGGTGCGAATCTGTGCGCGTGAGCCGATGGAGTTAAGCAGGATCGTGCCCGTGCCGGTGAGCATCGCGTCAGCTTCGAAGTCGAGTTGGGTGCTGCTGGACGATGATGCGGGGTTGATGATGATCATGCCCTCGTTGGCAAGATCCCCGAACAGATTTAAGGTACTCGCGTTGTTGATCCCGAGTACAGCGTTGGGGTTGGTGATGCTCAGGCTCATCGCGTCTCTGCCGGAAGACACTGAGACGGTGTACGCCCCGACGAGCCCAATTTCGACGCTGCTCGATGCGTCAGGAGCGGTCAACGCGCTCCAGTTTGCTCCGATGTTCCAATCCCCGTCCAACGGCGCGAGCCAACTGTGTGTGGGGAGTCCCGCGTTTGCAATAAGTGTGGCAATCGAAACCGTAGCGATCGCGCTGGCTGCGCGTGTGCGTGTGTGCGTCATGATTTGTGTCCCTTCATAGAATCGTCAACTCAATCAATGACGCCCCCGCCCCCGTCTGGCAGGTCCCTCCGTCATTGGGTCAGTATCAGTCTAACAGAGCATGTTTCATTTCCTATGTCAAAACAGTGTGAGGAAAGCCCTTGTTACGAGAGAATATCTTCGTTGATGTTAAAATGGGTATCTTGGATTCGCGCAACTCCTGTTCTCGATCGAATGCCTCACATGTGGCATGATGCATGCATGAATCACCAAACGAACGTCGTGTTGCTCTCTTTGTTTTCAATTATCTCGTGCGCTCGAGGGAGCGAGGTGGTGTATTCCCAGCCCAGCACCTCTGATCCCGAATCGGTCGGGCTCGGTTGGTACAGTTCAAGCGCCCCCAGACCCACCCGTAACTTCAAACACGCGGACAACTTCACACTCGGCGCGGACGCGTCGATCGGCTCGGTTCGGTGGTGGGGATTGACAGAGGGTGTCTCGCACACAGACCTGATCAACTTCGATTCGTTCACGATCGAGTTCTGGACGAACCGCACCGTACCCAACGGGAACATCCGCCCACTCGACCTCATCGCGACGACGACGATCGATCTGGCAGATGTCATCACGAAGGAGACGGGACGTGCCGCGCCATCAGGTGCGCTGGAGTACATGCACGAAGCGATGCTCACCGATCCCGTTGCGCTTCGTTCCGATGCGATTTACTGGATCTCCATCAGTGCCCGCTCGATCGATCCCAGCGCCGATACTTGGCAATGGCAGGATAGCGATCTCTACGACACGCGATCGAGCAGCTTTGATTATGGGCAGAACCGTTGGATCGTTTTCAATGATACCGACAGCGCGTTTGAACTCATCGCGGTCCCGACGCCTGGATCGATGAGTGTGATCATACTCGGCGGATTCATGACTCACCGCCGTCGTAGGCACTGACGATACGCGCTGGGTGTGACCTTGAAATGATTGCGGAACACGCGCGTAAGGTGTGCCTGATCCGCAAACCCGGTCTCTTGCGCCACGCGTGCGATGGAGACACGAGTATCGCTCAATCGTTGGGCAGCACGATGGATACGGACGGCTCGGTGATACTGCCCAACGCTCATCCCGAGCTTTGATTTGAACACCCGCGCCAGGTGCGAGCGATTCACGCCCACGATGGTTGCGAGCTCATCGAGTGATACGGTGCGATCGTGCGCGTCGTGCAATACATCGCGGACCGTTCCGATCCACCCTGCTCTTGGATTCGGTGCAGACCCAACACGCGTGACCTCGTCGATGAGTGCGCACACAAGCGACTCAGACTCAAGGGGCGACGATCCGTCCGGGTTGTTGAGCTCGTGAAGCAATCCAAGCGCGAGTTGTAACGCGCGAGTGTGGATCAATGCTTCGCACGCGATGTCCCTCAGTTGGGTGCATTTGCGAAGCATTGCGCCAGGGATGAGCACGTGCATGGTGCGGATGCCGCCGCCCCCACCGATGAACTTGTGGCGGATCTCTTCGCGGAAGAACTCGACCATCCCCGCTCGTGACACAATCTCGCGCCCGGCGTAGATGCCTTTGCCGCCGCCTTCGAGGATGAAGTCGATCGAGCCGCCCTCGTGCTCGTGATACGATTGCGCGAAGTCGTGGGTGTAATGCTTGTGCGTGACCCGGAATGCACCCGCGTACATCTCCCCGAGCAATGTGGCATCGCCCGAATGATCGTGTTGCATAGGGGTCAGGATCATGCGATCCGATTCGTATCGTGAGAACGAATGGTTCCGTTACTGCCGCTTTGCCCACGAATCCTTGAGCGTCACGGTTCGGTTGAACACGAGATTGTCGGACGTCGAGTCCGAATCGATGCAGAAGTACCCCTGACGCTCGAACTGGAATCGACGGATCCCGTCCTCCCAGCTCGGTTCATCGTCCGTCTTCGTCACAAGGGAAGGCTCGGCCATCGCGTTGGTGAGGACTTCGAGTGAATCGGGGTTCAGGTCATCGAGGTGGTCGCCGGACTTCTTGCCCGGACGCTCAGCCATGTACAGTCGATCGAACTGGCGCACCTCCGCCTGGATCGCGCTTGGCGCGTGGACCCAGTGCAGGGTCCCCTTGACCTTGCGGACCTTGCCTTCTTCATCCGCGGGTGGGTTGTTGCCGCCCTTGGTCTGCGGGTCGTAGGTGCAGAAAATCTCCGTGACGTTCCCGTCCGCGTCCTTCGTGTAATCAGTGCACGTCACCCAGTACCCGGCGCGGAGGCGCACCTCGCGCCCAGGCCCAAGACGGAAGAACTTCTTGGGCGGGTCTTCCATGAAGTCTTCACGCTCGATGTAGAGATCCTTGCCGAACGGGATCTCGCGGGTGCCGAATGATTCGTCCTTGGGATGGTTCGCCACGGACATCATCTCGACGCGGTCCTCGTCGCCCCCACCTTCAGCAGTTTCGCCCCAGTTCGTGATCGTGAGCTTCACCGGATCGAGCACGGCCATGCGGCGCGGGGCACGATCATTGAGGTCTTCGCGGATCATGTTTTCGACGCGCCCCATATCGACGAGCGCGTTGAACTTCGTGACGCCGACATCGGCAGCGAGCATCTGCAGCGAACGGGCTGTGTACCCGCGACGACGGAACCCCGCGATGGTGATCATGCGCGGATCGTCCCACCCCGCGACATGATTCTCGTCCACCAGTTGCTTCATGTACCGCTTGGACATGTTGGTGTACGAGATCGCGAGTCGCGAAAACTCCGTCTGGCGCGGATGATGGATCGGCTCGTCGCGGTCCTTGTTGATCGCGTCGATAAACCAGTCGTAGAGCGGGCGGTGATCCTCGAACTCGAGCGTACACAACGAGTTCGTGATCCCCTCGATCGAATCCTCCAGCCCATGCGCCCAATCGTACATCGGGTAGATGTGCCAAGTGTCACCGGTCCGATGGTGAGGCGTATTTACGATCCGGTACATCAACGGATCACGCAGGTTCATATTCGAGCTCGCCATGTCGATCTTGGCACGAAGAACCATGGCGCCGTTCTCGAACTCGCCGTTCTTCATCCGCGCGAACAGGTCGAGGTTTTCCTCGATGGGTCGATCACGGTGCGGGGAGTGCTTCCCGGGTTCTTTGAGGTTGCCGCGCTGAGCGCGGATGTCATCAACGGGCTGCTCGTCGACATACGCAAGCCCCTTGCGGATCAAATCGACCGCCCAGTCATAGAACTGCTCGAAGTAGTCCGATGCGAACCGGACCTCGCCGTCCCAGTGGGCCCCGAGCCAATCGATGTCGTGCTGGATCGAATCGACGAACGCCTGCTCTTCTTTGGCTGGGTTCGTGTCATCAAAGCGGAGAACAAATCGACCGCCGTACTCCTTGGCGATTCCGTGACTAAGAAGAATGGCCTTGGCGTGCCCGATGTGCAACCACCCGTTGGGCTCGGGCGGGAACCGGGTCACGATGACGGACCGATCACCCGGCTGCCCCCATTGCCCGCGCTCGATGTCGTCATCGATCATCTGCTGAATGAAATGGCGGGTTTCGACGGGTTCGGTCATGGCATATCTCCTATGGGGGAGATGATACGCACGAACGATCAGTCGGAAGGATTGATTACCACACCGACGGGTAGTCCTCGCCGCATTCCGGGCAGGAGATTGGACCGACGGGGAGCTGAGGCCCGAGCACCGAGTCGAGCCCGGATAGGTCGTACCCACACCTGACGCACTTGGGTTTGATCGCCCCACCCCGCTTTGGACCCTTGAGAGGAGCACCCTTGATCATCGCGATCAAGTGCCGCGTACGCGAACGCTTGCGGGCGCGGGACGAGAAACACACGAGCTTGAGTTCCTCGATGAGCTTGTACCGATGCAACCCCATGGGTATATTGCCCCGGAGTTTGTTGATAATGTCGATGACCCCCTCGCGATGCATCCACCCAAGATACCCGACACTTGAGAACAATGCATGCGCAACAAAAACCCGCCGAATCAGCGGGCTTTGAGAGATAGTTCAATACCCCTTATGAATCAATCGTCGTCGCCGTGCCCGTCGAAGGCCGCGATGACTTCCTGCTGGATATGAGGCGGGGTGTTCTCGTCGTGCGAGTACTCCATCGTGTAACTCCCCGCGCCGCCCGTGATGGACTTGAGCTCCGTCGAGAAGGTCTGCAGCTCACTCACCGGCGCTTCCGCAACGACGGTGCACATGTCACCCGGGAGCATCTTGGTGTCCTGCACGCGTCCGCGCTTGGTGGAGAGATCGCCCGCGATGTCGCCCATCTTGTCGGATGGGACGGTGACCTCCAGGTGCACGAAGGGCTCGAGCAGCACCGGGCGGGCTTTATTGACGGCGTCGATGAATGCCTTCTTGCCGGCGGTGATGAACGCGATCTCTTTGGAGTCGACGTCGTGGTGCTTGCCGTCGAAGACCTCGACGCGGATGCCGTGCATCGGGTACCCCGCGACGGCGCCGTGCTCGAGGGCTTGGCGGACGCCCTTCTCGATCGCGGGCATGAACCCACGCGGGATCGACCCACCCACGGTCGCGTTGACGAACTCGAACCCGGTTTCGTGGTCCGCCGGGAGTGGTTCGACACGGAGATGAACCTCGCCGAACTGCCCCGCGCCACCGGTTTGTTTCTTGTGCCGATGCTGCCCCTCCGCCTTGGCGGTAATGGTCTCCTTGTACGCAACCTTGGGAGGCTGCGTGTCGAGCTCGATGCCCATCTGGTCCTTGAACTTCTCAAGCACCACCCGCAGGTGCATCTCGCCCAACCCACGCATCACGGTTTGTTTGGTGGCTGCGATCCGCTCGATGACCAACGATGGGTCCTCCGCGAGGAGTTTGTGCAGCGCGCCCGAGAACTTCGTCTCATCCGCGTGATTCTTGAGCTCGATCGCCAGCCCATACATCGGTTTGGGCAAGGGGAGCGGCTTGAGATGCACCGAATCCAGATCGTGCCCCTCGTGCAAGACCGCATCGAAGTGGACGTCTTCGATCTTGCCTACTGCACCGATATCGCCCGGGCCGAGCTCATCGACCTCGTGTGATTCCTTGCCCTGACGTTTGAGCAGGTTCCCGATCCGCACGGGTTTCTTCGCGTCGCCGATGATGAGTTCGGACTTTGCCTTGAGCGTACCCTGATGGACACGGAAGACGCCGATCTTCCCGACGAACGAATCTGTGGTGCACTTGAACACGTGCGCGAGGACGGGCTTGGACGGATCGGGTTCCGCGTGGAACTCGTGCTCGTCTGCGCCTTCTTCGTCGCGTTTGAGGAACGGACGCGGGTTGCCCTCGAGCGGGTTAGGCAGCGTGGATGCAATCAGGTGCAAGAGCTGTGGGATTCCCGCGCCGGACTTGGCGCTGCAGTACGCGATCGGCACCAGATGCGCCTCACGGAGCGCCTGCTCGAACACGTCGTGGAGCTGCTGCTTGGTGATGTTGTGCTCGTCCCCGTCTTCGAGGTACTTGTCCATGAGATCGTCCTGGACCTCGACGATCTGCTCGATGATCGCTTGGTGCGCTTCTTCCTCCGACGAGAAGAGCGTGTCGCCTTCTCCTTCGTCATCGAAGACCGAGATGCAGGCGCTGCGATCGGGGGTGGGGAGATTGATGGGGAGACACTCCGAGCCGAACTCCTCCCGGATCTGATTGGTCAATGCTTCAAGGTCCGCACTCTCATCATCGATCTTGTTGATGATGATCATGCGAGGCAGGTTGCGCTGCTTCGCGATGTTCATCATCCGTCGTGTCATCGGTGCGATCCCGTCATGAGCGCTGATGACGACGCAGACGGTTTCGACCGCGGGGAAGACGGAGATCGCCATGCCGGAGAAATCCGCGAGACCCGGGGTATCGATCATGTTGACCATGTGCCCCTCGTGATCGAAGTGCAGCATGCTCGTCCGCAATGAATGCTTGTGGTGCTTTTCCTCGTCGGACCAATCCGAGAAGGTGGTGCCGTCCTCGATCGAGCCCATGCGATCGATGGTGCCCGTTGAAAACAGGAGGCGTTCGGCCAGGAGCGTCTTTCCTGCTCCGGTTTGTCCTACAAGTGCAATGTTTCTGATATCCGCCGGGGATCTTTGAGCCATGGCTGCCGCCTCCTTTCGGGCGGGCCGTGTCGGCTCCGGTGCGGCGGATCTGAACACCAGTCGTCGCATCGCGGGCCGGCATTGCCCGCGGGTTGAGTTGTCTGGACCCATCGAAATCAGTCCAACATGGATCGTAGCAAGACCCACGCGAATTTGGAAGGGGCAACCGGGATGAAACGGTCCGGTATACACTTTCACCCGTCGCGAGGGGGATCATGCCCGATATAGAAACAAGTTGCGAACACCCATGCCCGGAGTGCGGCGGCGATCCACGGATCACACGCCATCGACTCAAAGGACTCTCGCATCGAGCTGCGTACATTGCTGTGGGTTTCTGGGCGTTCTTGCTCGTGCTCGTCGTGGCGTACTCGCTGCCGTGGGTTCAGGACAAGGTCGGGAATCAACTCGCGATCTACACGTCCGCATCAGGCGGAGGGCAGTACGAGTATTGCAACCCACTCACACCCGCGATCTCAATCGCAGATCTGCGGAACGACACGACTGGACCCCAGCAGATTCGAGACATCTCTCAGCGATTGATCACCCAGTACGGGCGCTGGTGGGCGGATACTGAAGTCCGGTTCGTATTTGTGCATACCGCAGGCATGCGCCACGACCAGCGTACAAGCGGTTTTGGTGGCGTCTGGTCAAACGAACATGCAAATACTTATTTGACTGATGTCTCATACGAACCCATCGGCGATGGGCCTTGGGATTATCCGCTCGACGCGATAGATACCGATGTCTATTCAAGTTTTCGCACAAACGAACGTTCATGGTTTGGGTTGCGGATTGATCAAATGCGACTCAACGGAGGCCAGTCCTATAGCAAATCAATCTACATCTTTCAGATCCTGATATCCATCATCTCGATGCTGCTCATCTTGCACTTTTTGCTTCAAACTCTCTGGGTGCTCCTCAGGAAATGGTATCGCACCCCCAAGCACCATCGACTGATCCATCGGACCACGATCTCATTTGGATTCATAGTGGTTCTCACGAGTGGATACCTCAACACAAGTGAGTATCACTTTATCGCTGGTGTTGATATGACGAATGTGGGCCCAGGTCAGATCGGGGATTGGATCGACTCCGAGCAGTTCGAGCAGTACCTCGTTAACCCAGATCAGACGGAGCCGCTCATCGCGTACCTGCGTGAGCTCAGCGCGGATCTCCCTGAAGACCTGATCCTTGCATACCAGACCTTGCGGGACACAGACGCGAACTCGATCACCGAATACACCGTCCTCAATGCACAGCTCCGATACAACGCGGAGTTGATGTCATTCAGTCGTATACGTTTTTTAGAGAGTGGCCCCAATGCAACGACAACTCCCGGCACACTCCCGGGATACCTCAAGCATGGTTTCACATTTGATCATGCTGCAGATTGGGGAGCACTCTGGATCGGATACAACTCTGCTTCGGATTCCAGACATGTATCGATCTACTGGACCCGCCTGATCTTTGCAGGTTTTGTCGCGTGGATGGCACTGCGGATTGCGCTCTGGATCGCGCACCGGTTCGCGTTTCGTTCACAACGCCAACGTGCTGGATGCGACCAGTGTATCTACTGCGCATACCCGCTCAATGAGCACGCGTTACAACTTCGTCGTGATGCGAACCCAGAGAGTCAACCACCCTCGCCACCCAAGATGATTGATCCTGATCTGATATGACACGACGCGAACTCACACACACATGCCCCGAATGTGGCGGCGACGCAACGCGCATCCGCGATCGACACCCCACGATCATGCGAAAGCCCAGGGCGTATCGGTGGATCGCGATCGCGGTATTGCTCTGTGTCTACGTTGGGCTCATCATCGTGATGAGCGATTGGCATACATCGAACTGGACGCCGCCGCCGCCTCGATCGAATGACACGATGTATACCAAGACTGCATCGATCGAGACGGACACGTTCACACTCGAGGAGTTCGTGCAAGCGCTCGACGAAGACGACGAACTCCTTGATCGGTTCCGGGCACAGGTGCAGGAAATCCTGCAACGCAAGACGCTTTATGGAACGCAAGATGGTACTCCCGTAGAGATCGGGCGTATCCGTTTGGAAGTCCCCACATTCACAGGGTGGGATACCCGAACGCGAATATATTCGTTCTTTGGCCCGCTCATCTCCACCCAAAACGATACCTTTGTCAAGGATCAGCGCACTCGCGAACCGATGCCCGCGAACCCGCTCGCGATTGAGCAAGTCCAGCGCCGGTACTGGCCGGCATACGACGTTCAATCTGATCTCGCGGGAGGCACCAAACGACGCGGATTCACAATCCATTACACCCGGTTCATCGCACTCATCACCTTCATCGCGATGGTGTCGTGGACGATCTCGTTGTTACCCAAGGTCCGCAACCACACATGGTCAGCACGGACCCTGACCAGTGCGGCACTCCTGCTCTTGGTTGCACTCATCGCGTGGCAAACACCCCACCGATTGGACGGCATGAACGGCGCCTGGATGGCGCCGATCGAGTCCTCGGGTTGGTTCGACACGGATGAGCTTGCAACAGTACTCGAAGATCAGGATCTCTTACGCTCGTACCTCCGCGACAGGTTTGACAAGATGTCACTCGTCCATGATCCAGCGCACCTTGGGTATTACATGCTACAGGGGTATATCTTTGGAGTCGCGATCGGACACGAATACCGATCCTTTTCTCCTCGTCCTGAGAGACCCCGAGTCATTGAGAACACACATGCTGAGCTCGCCTATCGCAAACCCCTTGTTCGGTTCCAGAGCATCTACGCGCACCTGCGGGTTCGGTACAACCAGGAACTTGACCCGGATAATCAGGACCTATACCGGCGAGGGTCGTTCATGGAGAACCTGAAAGACCACGGCATGTTCCGGATCGAGCGGTTCTCAGGCAACGAGATGCGCCAGCACACCATCGACATGACCACACTCCTCATCACCCTCTCCGTCCCGTTCTGGGCATGGGTCGTTGTGCATCTGATTGGAGACGCCCGGATCTGGATAACCCAGCGGAAACGGGTCAATCGGGGACAGTGCATCTATTGCGGGTATCGAGCATCCGACGAGGCATTGGCTGCCCGATGGGAAGATTCGCCCTCGCCCCCCTAAAATCCTGTCCTATGTCCAACGACACCAATGCCGTCATCACCCGTTTCGCCCCATCCCCGACGGGGCACCTTCATATTGGGGGCGCTCGCACCGCGCTGCTTTGCTGGGCGTACGCCCAGCGGCACAACGGGAGATTCCTCCTCCGCATCGAGGACACCGACCAGACCCGCTCGTCCGAATCGTCCATGAAGGGCATCCTCGAAGACCTCGCCTGGCTGGGCATCGATTGGGCGGATGGGCCCGACCTCGAATACAACGGGCGCACCATCGGCGGCGACTCGCGATCCGTCGGTCCATACTTCCAAGCGCAGCGTCTCGATACCTACAACGAATACATCAACAAGCTCATCGAGTCCGATCACGCCTACCCCGCGTTCGAGACGCCCGAAGAGCTCGAAGACAAACGCAAGGTCGCGATCGAAGCAAAGGTCGGGTACAAGTACGATCGCGCCGCGTTGGAGATCCCGCGCGAAGAGCGCATGCAACGACTCGCTGCGGGCGAGCCCCATGTCGTGCGTCTCAAGATGCCCGAAGACCCCATCACCGTCCACGACCAGATCCTCGGCGATGTCACCGTTGGGCCTGACGAGTTTGACGACTTCATCATCCGCAAACGCGACGGGTTTCCGACCTATCACCTCGCCGTTGTCGTTGATGACGCGCTCATGGGCGTCACGCACGTCCTGAGGGGCCAGGAGCATCTGATCAATACGCCCCGTCACATCGCCATCCAGCAGGCGCTGGGCTTCGACGTCCCGACCTACGCGCACATGCCGCTGATCTTCAACCCCGACGGGTCGAAGATGAGCAAGCGTGACAAGGACAAGACCGCGAAGAAAGCAGTCAAAGAAGCGAAACTCGAGGGTTCTCCCATCGAGGGGCTCTCCGATGAGGACTTTGCGAAATGGCTTAAGGACAAGACCCGCCAGCTCCCGAGCGATCAACTGATCGCGCTCGCGAATCACCTCGATGTCCATCTCCCCGAGATCGATGTCGAGGACTTCCGCCGCGCCGGGTACCTCCCCGAAGCCCTCAACAACTACCTCGCGCTCCTCGGGTGGAACCCCAAGGCTAAGAACGATGATGGCACCGACGTCGAACGCTTCGATATGGAGTACCTCGCATCCCACTACGGGTTTGAGGGCATGGGCAAAGCCCAGGCAAAGTTCGATCGCGTCAAGCTCCTGAGCTTTAACGCGGACACGATCATGGAGCTCTCCGACGACGAGTTCGCAACGCGTTGGCGCGAGTGGGCAACGAGCTACGACCCCGCGTTGTGCGAGAAGTTCAGCGCCGAGGACATGGCGATGCTCGCCCCGGCGGTTAAGACACGCTGCAAGACCCTCGCCGACGGACGATCGGTCATCGGGTTCGCGTTCATCGACGATGACGCGATCGAGTTCGATGGCAAAGCGCTCCACAAAGCGCTCCTCAAGGGTGACGCCAAGGGACTCGAGATGCTCAAGCTCTACCGAGACTTCCTTGGATTAATCGACCCCTTCACACCCGAGTCCATCGAGCAGAGCGTCAAGGACTTCTGTGAGCAGCACGAGGTCGGGATGGGCAAGGTCGCCCAGCCCATCCGTGTCGCGGTCACCGGCGGACCGGTCTCGCCGCCTTTGGGCCAGACCCTCGCGATCATTGGTATGGATGCTGTCGCCCATCGGATCGATCGATGCGTCGCTCAGGCCGAGTCCGCACTCGCAGCGAAGGAATGAACCTCTCGACCCATGAACACGATCCACCCCCGTCTGGACGGGGGACTTTTTTGCAGCATTCACGAATATTCCAACCGATCGGTTGGTTATGCGTCTACACGATCGGTACCATCGAACGGATGAGTACCAACATTCTCGGAGACCCTCATGCACGACGCGCTGTTCCAACCCATCTCATTCGGCTCAATCAAAGCCCCCAACCGCATCTTCATGGCCCCGCTCACGCGCGCACGCTCCACGATGCCCGGCAGCGTTCCCAACGACATGATGGCCGAGTACTACCAGCAGCGGGCCGGCTCTGGGCTGATCATCGCCGAGGCGACCCCCGTCTCCCCCCGCGGGCACGGCTACTACGGCGCACCGGGCGTGCACACCGACGAGCAGGAAGCCGGCTGGAAGAAGGTCACCGACGCCGTGCACGCCAGAGGAGGGCGGATCGTGCTCCAGCTCTGGCATGTCGGGCGTGTCTCGCACAGCAAGCTCCAGCCCGACAACCAGCCGCCCGTCAGCAGCACCGATGTGCCCTCGGGCTCCAAGACCTACATCGACGACACCTTCGAGCGCATCGACAACTCGCCGCCTCGGATGCTCGAGGAGCACGAGATCCCCGAGGTGATCAGCGAGTTCGCCGACGCCACCGCCCGGGCCAAGCGCGCCGGCTTCGACGGCGTCGAGATCCATGGCGCCAACACCTACCTGCTCGACCAGTTCACCCGCGACGGCGTGAACAAGCTCACCAACAGCTACGGCGGCTCGCTCGAGAACCGCCTCCGCCTCCCCCTGCAGGTCGCACGCGCTGTGGTGGACGCGTGGGGCGATGCGGGTGGGGTTGGCTATCGCATCTCGCCGCTCAGCGAGCACCGCGATGTGGTGGACTCCGACCCCAAGGCGACCTTCTCCGCGCTGGCCAAGGGGCTCGGCGAGCTGAACCTCGCGTTCCTGCACGCCGTGGAAACCTGGGACCGCACCCAGCTCGACCCGCGCACGCCCGAGGTCATCCCCGCGATCGTCGATTCCTTCAAGAACGCCGGCGGCGGCATCTACGTCGGCAACGGCGACTACTCGCCCGAGCAGGCAGAGCAGGCCATCGAGTCCGGCTGGGCCGATGCCATCGCCTTCGGCCGCCCCTGGATCCCCAACCCAGACTTCGCCGACCGCGTCCGCCAAGGCGGCCCCTACCGCGAGCCCGACCAATCAACCTTCTACGGCGGCGGCGCGGAGGGGTACAGCGATTACATTCCACTGGATTCGACCGAAACAGCAATCACTTAGGCTCATATTGCCGCTTTGCTCGCCGACTCGTGATGACACTTGGCAGCGCGAACACCAATGTCAATGCACCGATGATGCCGGTCCTCCCAAATGGATTCTCTGATAACACAAAGAGTTGCCAGCACAAATCCAAAACCGTGTGCATCGTGATGATGATCCATAGGTTGAACTCCCATCGCGCGTATATCCACGCGTAGAACACGCCCGCACCCGCGAGCATCGCGAGCCAGCCCAGTTGCATCCCCGTGCCCATGCCTTGCACGAACTGAAGGTGGATATGCGCTAACGAAAAGAAAACCCCTGTTAGCACCGCTGCGGGCAAAACCCTCCACCCCGCGTACCGAACAAGGAACCCAAATCCGAACGCACGGAAAAACAACTCCTCGAATACACCTGGCCCAAGCGAGTTGTAAGGTAACGTACGGAAATTCGGATCATCACGCACGCCGCTGAGCAGTCCTAGGATCAAGAGAGGCAAGCTCCATACCACCCCGAGCCAGACCCCCTTGAGGAATCGACCTTCGCGCGTGCTCAATCCTAACGCGTTGACCATACCCTTGGGCCGCATTCCGAAGAACGCCCATGCCGTCGCAAAGATGAAGAGCATCCGTGATATTGGCTTCACGAGAACACGAATCTCGTATACCCAACCCACAGAAACTTGTGCGTACCAGGTCGTTTCTTGAACAATTGTTGGTGCAAAGCAACCCAAGAGCAGCACCACAAACACCACGAGCGTGGTCGTCTGCGATGCGTTCAACGTGCTATCAGCCCCCTCTTCGTTCATTCATCAAAGTCCATACGCCGGCTTGACCCGCGACTCAAGATGACGCATCAACGGGTC
>SPJK01063955.1_pt1 | contig 21064 bp, 22 predicted proteins | sample 3741771 | NCBI WGS metagenome assembly SPJK01 (sample SAMN10925997, study PRJNA522277) | cold seep metagenome | isolation source: Elba SIP-enriched marine methane seep metagenome, extraction at timepoint T2 | place: Italy: coast of Elba, Mediterranean Sea
GGCATGGTCTGGATACATGGCCACCCGCTGACCGCACGTCTGGTCAAACAGATCCCGGAAGCGGCGGAACAGAATCGCAAAAGGGTGCATCTTGGCTACAAACTGTTCGACGACCAATTGGCGACATCGGAATTCGTTGCCGGACCAGACTATACGGTCGTCGATGCGGTTTTGTTGGCAAGTCTCGATTTCGCCAATGGCCTCGTTGGTGTGCCATACGATGAAGGGCTCACACATTTGAAACGCTGGCACGAATCCGTTTCATCCAGGCCCAGCGCGGAGTCGTAGACCATGCATCAACATCTTGAACCGACGAAGGCTCATTTGCAGACCCTGATGGCGCTACCGGCTGACCAACCCGTTGCGGTTTTGAATCTGTTTCAATTCAATCCGACCGCCAATTATCAACCGGAGGACCCGGAACACGGCACGGATGCCGCCAATATTTCGGGTGAAGAGGCTTATCAGCGGTACGGCGAGATTGCGAGCAAGGTGATCCAAGACCTGGGGGGCCGTGTCGCGATGAGTGCCGCCGTGGATCAGATCCTGATTGGTCCGGAAGATGCGGACTGGCATATCGCGGCCATCATGTTCTTCCCGTCGCGCTCTGCTTTCATGCAGATGATGGCGGACTCGGATTTTCAGGCCGCGTCCCGGCATCGCAAGGCCGCGCTTGCCAATCACCGCATGCTGCATCTGGATGGCAGTTCGTTCGTCTCGTGACGAGAGGACCGCGGCACGTGTCGACCTATTGAAGGCGCTCAAACACCGCCGCCAGGCCCTGACCGCCGCCAATGCACATGGTTTCCAGGCCATAGCGGGCATCGCGGTGCTTCATTTCATGTAGCAATGTCGTCAGGATGCGCACGCCGGTTGCGCCGACCGGATGCCCGAGCGAGATGCCGGAGCCGTTGACATTGATCCGCTCGTGATCGGCATCGCTGAGACCGAGCGCTTTGGTACAGGCCAGCACCTGCGCGGCGAAGGCTTCGTTCAGCTCGATCAGGTCCAGGTCCTTTACCGTCAGGCCAGCCTGCTCCAGGGCCTTGTTTGACGATGCAACTGGCCCGATCCCCATGACTTCAGGCCGTACACCCGCCAGCGCCCAGCTGACCATCCGTCCCATTGGTTTGAGACCATGTTTTTCGGCTGCTTCGCGAGAGGCAATGATACAGGCCGCAGCGCCATCATTCTGACCGGAGGCATTGCCGGCAGTGACCGTGGCGTCAGGGTCTGATTTGGACAGGATAGGGCGTAGCGCAGCGAGTTTCTCGACGGTCGTCCCGGGGCGCGGGTGTTCATCCGTGTCGACAATGATGTCGCCCTTTCGCGCGTTGACCGTCACCGGGACAATCTCATCGGCGAACCGACCATTTTCGATCGCCGCGCTGGCCCGGGCTTGTGAGCGCGCAGCGAGTTCGTCCTGTTCCTGGCGGCTGATCTGATATTCCTTGCGCAGGTTTTCAGCGGTTTCAATCATCCCGCCGGCGACAGGATAGTGCTGTCCGCCTGCGGTCACGCGTCCCTTGGTCAAGCCATCCTCGAGGCGGATATTAGGCGCTTTCACGCCCCATCGGATCTCGTTGGAATAGAAAGGCGCCCGGCTCATGCTTTCAGCGCCGCCGGCAATGATCAGGTCAGCCCCGCCGGTGGCCACAGTCATCGCAGCGTTGATCACCGCTTGCAGTCCGGAGCCGCAACGTCTGTCAATCTGCATGCCGCCGGCCGTCACTGGCAAACCAGCATCGAGGGCTACCACCCGTCCAAGGGCAGGGGCGTCCATTGTTGGGTAGCAATTGGCGAAGATGACATCATCGACCGCCTCGCCTGGCAGGCCTGTCCTGGCCATCAGGGCCGAGACGGTCTGGGTCGCGAGTTCGTGCACCGGGACCGTCTTGAACGCCCCGCCAAAAGCCCCGACCGGGGCCCGCATGGGTTCACAAATAACGACATTTTCAAAAGCGGACATATCAGGTTCCTCGCTGTATCAGCGAGTATCGTAAAGCCAAGAAATGCCGGTTTAAAGGGGCGTGAAAGCGTGCCCCCGGGGCAAGCGGTCCGCGCATTAGTCAGATTGCGCATCCTGATCATCGGCGAAACGCAAAGGCCCACTTTTCAGACGCGCGGCGGCGTCCCATTGCGTGGCGAGCGCTGCGCCGAGGAGCAGAGTGTTCACGGAAAGCGCGAGCCAGATGAAGCCGACAATCACCGATGCCAGCGCACCATAAAGCGTACCGAGCACTGAGTATTTTAGGTAAAGCTGGAACAGATAGGTGACCGTCAGCCAGGCAATCGCGCTGCACGCCGCGCCCCCAATCATCGGCCAGCCTTTCGACACCCGCCCGTTCAGCGAAACCGCGAGAATAAGATAAAAGACCGCAAACACCGCAATCCACTTTGTCAGCCAGATGGTCCCGGCAATGGTGGCGATCTCCGCCGCAAATTCCGAAGCAACGCCGCCTTCCTGATTGCGCACAATGGTCAGGATGATCTGCGACGCCCCTAGCGCCCAGACCAGCAGGATCAGACTGGTGGCCAGTACGAACGCGATGCCCTGATAGCGCAGAATGCCTGACGGCCGCGTCGACACGGCAATCATCCGGATACCGCTGATCATCGCCTTCGTCCCGGCCATGGCGGCCCAGATGACCAGCACCAAAGCAAGACCGACCGTCAGCGTGATATTCTTCGGCGCCAGCGCCGCGACTTCATTCATGTCAGTGGCATTCAGCGGCACGACATTCGACGCCATGATGCGGTTGATCGCTTCGGCCAATTGCCCGGACACCTCGGCCGGCAACAGCGCAAAGACCAGCGTTGTCGTCAGATAAATCAGCGGAAAGATCGAAAACAGCGCATAGAACGCAATCCCGCCGGTGATGATCCTGACATCCGGTTGCGACAGACGATAAATGGCATCCCAGATCGGCAGAATGAGCGAATGCCCAAGCGGCAATCCATCAATCCAGGCACGCAGCGCTGACAGCATTTGGGTTTCTTTCGAGTCGTGAATGACTTGCGTCTGGGACAATGCCGGGATGGTCGGGTTTGGTCAAACGGGGGTGGGATTGTCGTCTGAACATTCATGGATGATCGACAATGGCACGATTACGTATAGGCTGACCGCTTCTTCGAAGGGCTAAGTATGACTTTACCTCAATTGCGCATCATCAATATTGCACTGACCTTCGTTGGAATGATTATTTTCGGAGCACTTTTTGCCTACATCTCGACGGCGCCCGAGGATTTTGACCAACGCACTCGGGACTTTGCTATCGCGAAGATTGAAGGAAAAGTCGACGATCAGCTTTCCAGCATAGCCGATTCTGATACAGCGAACCGTGTCTCCGACTTCGCGGGTAGAATATCGGACCGTTTACAATCTCGCGTGGACGATATGCGTGAAAGTTTGGATTCCGGCATGCATGAATTGATCGCGGATATTCTTGCCGCCGCATGCAAGCTGGATTGCGAACGTCGCGACGAAGCGGCGAGCTCGGTCCGTCAGGTTTTCGAGTCATCTATCTTGCGGCATTCTATGGCGCTGGACCGCTTGGAAAGTCTAGTCGTTGGGGAATATGAAGACGTGATGTCTGAACTGCGATCCGACTTGGGAATATTCTCGGGCAGTACCGCTCTCGCATTTTGTTTAGCATTGCTATTGTCAATATTTCGCGGTCGAGCTGCGGCCCATCTCGTTCCGATTTCAATCGCGCTAACGGCGGCCACGGTCTTGGCGGTTCTGTGGTATGCGCTTGGGCAAGATTGGGTGATGACGATCCTGTTCAGTAACTATTGGGGGTGGTCATACTCAATACTGCTGGGCTGTTTATCGGTTTTGATGATTGACATTGCGGGAAACAAAGCGCGCGTCACGAGCTTCGTTTTCAACACGATTGGCAATGGCATAGGAGGGATTAGCTTCTCGCCGTGCTAATCAGAAGTGGTGCCGCGAGGGAGAATTGAACTCCCGACCTCATCATTACCAATGATGCGCTCTACCACTGAGCTACCGCGGCCTTTTGTGTTGCCGGGGATTAGCCTACACTGGCGCAGATGAAAAGATGGTTTCTGGACTTGGACTGCAATCATGGCTGACAAAACCAAAACACCTGAGCGCGAGGCCCGGCTGAAAGCCGCCTTGCGGGACAATTTACGGCGGCGCAAGGCGGCGGCGCGCAAGCCTGTGGAAGCGCCTCAACCGGAAAAACCCAGGTCTTGAAGGCCTAGTAGCGGCGCTTCGGTCCGAACAGCATGTCTGCAAACGCGCTCACCGTGGCCGAGGCAATCTGGACCTTGGTCGGGCGCTGGCGACGAGACCAGCGGGTGAAATGGGCGCAATTGGCTTCGGTCAGGCTGTATGAAGCGCCCTTGGCCCGGCGGGCGCGTGATTCGGCGACGACGGCGTCGAGCGCGTCGGTGCTTTCACACAGGCGAATGCGGCGACCATTGGAAAATTCGGCCAGGCTTTGTTCGACAACACCACCATGCTTGCTGGAATTGGAGATCACCGTGCCACGCGACGTGACCAGGCCATAATGGGAGAGGCCAATACCAAACGGAATTGCGACCACATCGCCAGCCTCGAATCGATCGAATCTTGAAGTCATGCGCGCGAATATATCGTTATTCGATAAAACGTCAAATCCCCGCCTTGCTTCTCTCTGGATGCGCCGCAATTGCGCCTTTCGTTCGCCGTGTGCGGCGCTATAGCTGCACATCATGGATAGTTTGAAAATCACGGGCGGGCGCACGCTTAACGGCACGATCCCGATCTCCGGCGCCAAGAATTCGGCTCTGAAACTGATGGCAGCGTGTTTGCTGACACGTGAGCCGCTGACTCTGACCAATATGCCAAACCTTGCTGATACACGGTTCCTGAGCCAGTTGCTGGCGAGCCTCGGTGTTGAAGTGTACTGGCCCAAAGGTGACAGTGAGTGCCGCTTGAACGCCGCGGAGCTGACCTCGACCATCGCGCCTTATGATCAGGTGCGGAAGATGCGGGCGAGCTTCAACGTGCTCGGCCCAATGCTCGCGCGTGAAGGGCATGCGACTGTGTCATTGCCGGGAGGCTGCGCGATTGGCGCGCGTCCGGTGGATTTGCACCTGCAGGCCCTGGAAGCCATGGGCGCCGATCTCAAAGTCGAGGCCGGCTATGTCAAAGCCGCCGCCATTCACGGCCTGAAAGGCGCCAAGATCGTGTTCCCATTCGTCTCTGTCGGAGCGACGGAGCACGCCATGCTGGCAGCGACGCTGGCCAAGGGCACAACCGTGCTCGAAAACGCGGCGCGGGAACCCGAGATCGCGGACCTCGCCGACTGTCTCAACAAGATGGGTGCTCAGATTTCCGGTGCGGGCACTGCGACGGTCACGATTGAAGGCGTAGAGGCCCTGACTGGCGCTACGCATGCGGTCATGGCCGACCGGATTGAAGCCGGAACCTATGCCATGGCAGCCGCTGCAGCTGGCGGCGATGTCACACTCGAAGGCGCGCCAGTCGGCGCACTTGGCGCGATGATTGATGCCATGCAACGCTCCGGCGTGACGGTGGATGCGGATGCAGACGCGGCCACCATTCGCGTGCAGCGCAATGGCTCGGACCTCAAGGCGGTCGATGTGAACACGCAGCCGCACCCGGGCTTCCCGACAGACCTGCAGGCGCAATTCATGGCGCTGATGTCGATTGCCGACGGCACCAGCGTGATTCGCGAAAACATCTTCGAAAACCGCTTCATGCACGCGCCGGAACTGTCGCGCCTCGGTGCCGATATTCAGGTGCGCGGCCAGGAAGCGATCGTCAAAGGCGTCAAGCAATTGCGCGGTGCGCCGGTCATGGCGACCGACTTGAGGGCATCGGTTTCCCTGGTGATCGCTGCTCTGGCAGCAGAGGGAGAAACGCAAGTGAATCGAATCTACCATCTGGACAGAGGCTTTGAACGGTTGGAAGAGAAGCTGAGCGGTTGCGGCGCTGATATTCAGCGCGTGGATGGAGAATAGCGTCTCACATGACTGAGGGCAGGGCACTAAGACTGATCGCAGAAGATGCGAGCGACCTGGAGGTGATCTCCTCTGCGGTCCAGGATGCGGTATTGAAAGCCGAGAACATCAAGTTCGACCGCAAACGGCGGCGCCTGACCCTGGAGGTCAATCGCTTCCAATGGGAAGACGCCAAGAGCAAACGCGGGCCGCAAGGCCGCGTTCGGGCGATCCTGGCGATTGATGGCGTGTTGAGCGTCAAGACGCGAGCCGTCAGCAAAGCTGATCCGGACATGGTCTATTCCCTTCTATCACTATCCTTCGATCCGGCGGACGAGCCGCCTGGCGGCAAGCTGTCTCTGCTGTTCGCGGGTGATGGTGAACTCGCCCTTGAAGTTGAGGCAATCGACGTCACTTTGCTCGACAGCGCTTATGAATGGACGACCCGGCACCGCCCGGATCATGACAAGAAACGACGTTAGAGATGGCCCGCACATTTGATGCTCGCAAACGGGGCTTCGACGAAGACTTTGCTGCTTTCCTGGCCGAACCGCGCGGTGCGGTCGAGGATGTCGCGGAAACCGTTCGCGATGTCATCGCTGATGTGCGCGGCAATGGTGGTGAAGCCGTGGCGCGCTACACGGCGAAGTTTGATGAATTGGTGCTCGATCCGACCACTCTGCAATCAGACAATGTCGATCTGCATCGGTTGGCTCATGCGTGTCCGGACGATTTAAAGGAAGCCGTTGATTTCGCGGCCGAGCGGATTGCCGCTTACCATGAGAAACAACGCCCGGCAGATCACCAGTTCACCGACGAGGCCGGAGTTCAACTCGGATGGCGCTGGACGGCGCTCGACAGTGTCGGTGTCTATGTGCCTGGGGGCCTCGCCTCTTATCCGAGCTCGGTTCTGATGAACGCCGTGCCTGCGAAGATTGCGGGCGTCGAGCGCGTGGCCATGGTTGCGCCGGCTCCAAAAGGGCAGTTGGCGCCAGCCGTGGCTTATGCCGCGTTGAAAGCCGGCGTGGACGAATACTATCCGATTGGCGGCGCCCAGGCCGTGGCTGGGCTCGCATTTGGCGCTGGACGCCTGATGCCTGTGGATAAGATCGTCGGGCCAGGCAACGCCTATGTTGCCGAAGCCAAGCGGCAAGTGTTCGGGCAAGTCGGGATCGACACGATCGCGGGCCCATCCGAAATCCTTGTAATCGCTGATGAAACTGCGAATCCGGATTGGATCGCGGCTGACCTGCTCAGCCAGTCGGAACATGATGCGAGCTCTCAATCCATCCTGATTTCGACCAGCGAAGCTGTGGTCAGTTCTGTGGATAAAGCTGTGGAAGACCAGTTGAATTCGCTCGCCACGGAAGCACGTGCGCGAATTGCCTGGGATACGCATGGCGCGTTTATTCTGGTCGACGATCTCGCCGCTGCTGCGAACGTGGCGAACCAGATTGCCGCCGAGCACCTGGAACTGGCCATTGCCGATCCGGAAGCGCTCTTGCCCAGCATCAAGCACGCGGGCGCAGTCTTCCTGGGCCATCACACGCCGGAAGCGCTTGGCGACTATGTCACCGGGTCCAACCACGTCTTGCCGACCAGTCGGGCCGCCCGTTTCAGTTCGGGGCTCGGTTTGTATGACTTTCTAAAACGAATGAGTGTACAAAAGGCGGGCCCGGAGGGATTCGCCGCTCTGGCGCCGGCAGCTTTGCGCCTCGCTGAGGCAGAAGGCCTGCCCGCGCACGCGCGATCGGTCTCGATCCGGACGAATAAGGGATAGAGCGCGTAGAGAGAATGGCCGAACATCGCCTGGTCAGTGTGTATATTGATGAGGACACGCTCGCAGCGTCCGGTCCGGATGCGGAGCATGAGCGCCGCGTCGCGATTTTCGATCTGCTCGAAGAAAACAGTTTCGAGGTCGAAGGCAAGGATGCCGGGCCGTACGCGCTGAAACTGTTGATGCAGGAGCGCAAGCTGGTTTTCGAAATTGGCACAGAGGGTGGCGATCCGGTCCACACATTCCTGCTGTCCATGACACCGTTTCGGGGCGTCATCCGCGACTATTTCATGATTTGTGAGAGCTATTATGACGCGATCCGCAGCTCCAGTCCGCATCAGATCGAGGCCATCGATATGGCCCGCCGCGGTATTCACAACGAGGGTTCCGATCTCGTTGCCGAGCGCCTTGAAGGCAAGGTGAAGGTTGATTTCGACACATCCCGGCGTCTGTTCACGCTGATCTGTGCCCTGCACCAGGGACAGGTGCGTGGACCTGGGCGCTAGCCGCCCATTGCGGCGAACGCCTGTTCCAGATCTGCGATCAGATCGCTTGGATCTTCCAACCCGACATGCACACGAATGAGCGGACCAGGCCGGTCATGGATGCGGTCGCCATCAATGCGATCAAGCTGATCATCGCACGGAATGAGCAGGCTCTCGAAGCCGCCCCAGGAAAAGCCCATGCCGAACAGTTTCATCGCTTCCAGAAAGCGATCAAGCGCTTCAACAGGCGTGTCGTTCAGAATGAAGGCGAACAAGCCATTGGCGCCGGTAAAGTCGCGTTTCCAAAGGTCGTGCTCCGGGTGGCTGGGCAGGCCAGGGTGCAGGACGGCGTGTACTTCGGAGCGTGTTTCCAGCCATTTTGCAACTTCGTATCCGGCCGCTTCATGTTGCTTCAGACGCGTGCTGAGGCTGCGCAAGCCTCGCAGGGCGAGATAGGCGTCATCCGGGCCGAGAGAGATTCCCCAATCCTCGCTGCACATGGCAATCTGGTTCGCGAGCCGCGCCGAATTGGTGAGCACCGCGCCACCCATCGCATCCGCATGTCCAACCGGGTATTTGGTCAGCGCCTGCATGACCACATCAACACCGAGGTCCAGGGGTTTGTGAAGGGCACCGACGCCCCAGGTATTGTCGAACAGCGTTATCAACTTGTTCGCCTTGGCCACTTTGGTGATCGCTGGCGTGTCCATGATGTCGAAGGTAAGCGAGCCTGGAGATTCGAGCAGGATCGCTTTGGTATTGTCCCGAATGAGCGCTTCGACGTCGGCGCCGACGAGAGGATTGAACCGCGTCGCTTCGATCCCCATGGCCGAAAGACGGCGCGTGCAGTAACGGCGTGAGGGGCCATAGATGCTGTCAGAAACGAGGATATGGTCGCCGCTATTCAGCAGCGCGCCGAGTGCCAGAGCGATAGATTGCAGCCCGTTCGCTGTCAGGCGGCAATGCTCGGCATTTTCGAGAATGCACAGCGCGGCTTCGAGTTCGCGCTGAACCGTCAGACCCATGCGGCCATAGACCTTGCCATCGCCGTACAGGATCTCGCGCGTCGGCAGCAGGACGGTTGAACCGCGTTCCACGGGCGGATTTACCGTCTCCACGGGACCTCGCCCTGAGCGGGTATGGATGATCTTGGTTTCGTCCTTCATGAGGCGGTCGCGATCGGGTTGTCATTGTCGTCGGCCCATTCGCTCCATGAGCCATCATAGACCGCAGCATCGTAATTGCCGATGCGGGCAAGCGCGAGGGCGATGACGGCCGCAGATACGCCAGATCCGCAGGTCGTAATCACCGGGCCGGATGCGTAGTCGGCCAGCATCTCCGCCAGGTCACTCTCAGATTTCATCAGGCCGTCTGCCGTCATCAAGGACGACGCAGGTACGCAGACGCTTCCGGGAATATGTCCGGATGGCAGGCCCTCTCTTGGTTCCGGAGAGGTGCCGTCAAAGCGGCCGCTATCCCGAGCATCGAGGATTTTTGCATCCGCGGCCCCAACGTGCCGGCGCATTTGCGACATGTCGCGGACAAGGTCGGCGCGTTTGCGGGCCGTGTAGTGTCGTTCGGGCGTCATAGGGGGCAGGTCTTCGATCTCACCCTCAATCGCTTCCCAGGCCTTGAGGCCGCCATCGAGCACTTTGACATCGCGATGTCCCATGGCGCGGAACATCCACCAGACCCTGGCCGATGCGAAAAAGCCATTGCTGTCATAGACCACAATTCGGTGCCCGTCGCCGAGGCCCAATTTGCGGACGCGTGAACTGAACAGGATCGGGTCCGGCAGCATATGGCTGAGTCCACTCTCCTGATCGGCAATATCGTCAATGTCGAAATAGACGGCGCCCGGAATGTGCGCCTTGTCGTAGCACTGCCATCCGGTGTCACGACCGGTCAGGAAAGGCGGTACCCATGTGGCATCGACGACTTTCAGGTCCGGCGTACCGAATTGCTGCTTCAGCCATTCGGCTGAGACCAGAGGATCACCCGATTCCATGATCTACGCGTCCATCCATGGTGGCACCGGCAAGTCCTTGGACCGCAGGAATTCTGGGTTGAAAATCTTGTCCTGATAGCGATTGCCATAGTCACAGAGAATGGTCACGATCGTGTGCCCTGGTCCCATATCCTTCGCCATGCGGACAGCGCCGGCGAGATTGATACCCGCAGACCCGCCGAGGCACAGGCCCTCATTCTGGATCAGGTCGTAAAGGATGTTCAGCGCGTCGGCGTCGTGAATGCGGTAGGCATAATCGACCGTCAGGTCTTCCAGATTGCCTGTGATGCGGCCCTGGCCGATGCCTTCGGTCATCGACGTGCCTTCGGACTTGAGCTCGCCATTCTTGTAGTACTCGTACAGTGCGGCGCCGCCGGGATCCGCAATCCCGATTTTGACCTTGTCGCCAGACTTTGCGCGTAAAGACATCGCCGTGCCGGCCAAGGTGCCACCTGATCCGACGGCACAGATGAAGCCATCCACCTTACCGCCCGTCTGATCCCAGATTTCCGGGCCCATTGTCTCGAAGTGAGCTTTTCGGTTGGCCTGGTTGTCGAACTGATTGGCCCAGATCGCACCGTTCGGATTGCTCTCGTTCAACTCCTCAGCGAGGCGGCCGGAATAGCGCGCATAGTGATTGGGGTTGGAGTAGGGGACCGCGTCGACTTCAACGAGTTTTGCGCCGAGATTGCGAACTGCGTCTTTCTTTTCCTTCGACTGCGTGCGCGGCATGACGATGACGACTTCATAACCAAGCGCCGCGCCGACCATGGCGAGGCCGATGCCTGTATTGCCAGCCGTCCCTTCGACAATCGTACCGCCTGGTTTCAGGCGGCCGGAGGCTTCGGCGTCGCGAACCATTCCGAGCGCCGGGCGGTCTTTGACCGATTGTCCCGGATTTAGAAATTCGCATTTGCCGAGGATCTCGCATCCGGTCTCTTCAGACAGTTTGTTCAACCGCAGGAGCGGTGTGTTTCCAATCAGGTCCAGGACGGAATTCGTAATGGTCATGAGAAGCCTTTTCTATTCGCGGCCACGCTAGGCTGCGCGGCGCTGTAATTCAACTGTGATCTGGTGATCCAGTTGGGGCTGCGCTGCGTAAAAATCCATAGAACAATAACGTGAGTTTTGCTGAATGAATTCTGATACTTATCATGCGTTCATGATGGATCATGCTGGCGGGGCCTTGTCTTCCGACATGGCGATCGCTGCGGAACTGCACATTTTGCTGTCGGAACAAGGACATAGCGTCTCAGATGTGTGGGATGCAGCGCGTTGCGTTCTGTGCGGTTCCGACACCCAATTGGGCGACGCAGATCGAATTTTTATTCCTGACGCCCTGGAACTGGCACACAGTGAGTTTTCGACGGTACCATGGAAGCGCGGGTTGACCGGCGTTCACTATGCCAAACGCGGTCGCGGAAAAGGCAAATTGATGCGTCTTGATCCCGGCCAGTCGGCGCCTGCGCATAGCCATTCCGCATTAGAGGCAACCGTTGTCCTCAAAGGCCAGTTCGAGGACGGCCACGGGGTCTATTCGCGCGGCGATCTGGTGCTCGGGCGTCCCGGCATACGCCACCAGCCTGCCGCGCATGGCGAGGAGATGTGTATTTGTTTCGTGGCGCAAGAGCCACTCCCGTTCTGGAGGTTTAGCTGATGCTGAAAGTGATTTGTGTGGGTGCCGCTGCGGCGCTGATGAGCGCGAGTGTTCAAGCGGACGAGATCGCAACCCAAACATCGCTGCCGACACCTTGGGCGGCGACCGATGGCGCCGTAATCGATTTCACGGTCTTGCGCAAAGGCAAGCCATTCGGGCGCCACGTCCTGACATTCGAACGTGGGGCGGACGGCGCGCTACAGGTGACCACGGATGTCGATCTGCAGGTTCGAATTGGTCCGATCACAGCATTCAAGTATCGCCTGGACAGCGTCGAGGAGTGGGTCGATGGCCAACTCGTCGCGCTGAACGGGAAATCGAATAATGATGGCCGCAAAGGCAAGGTTTTGGCGGCGCGGGACGATGACAATCTGATTGTCGACGGCAGCAAATTCGAAGGCGCATTGCCGCTGGGCACAATCCCGTCTAGCCATTGGAATCGTTTGCAGGTCTATCAAAATCAGATGCTGTCGACCGAGACTGGAGAAGTCCTGGACATTGAGGTCGAAATCATCGGCGATGATTCGGTTACAGTTGGTGACCAACAGGTCGACGCAACCCACTATCGATTGACGTCAGACCTCACGGTGGACCTTTGGTACGATCAGCAATCGCGCTGGGTGAAGCTCGCTTTTGACGTGCGTGGCCAGAGCATCGAGTACGTGCTCAACGCTCTGTACTAGGCCTCTCCGCCTCTAGAATTTGTTCAGAGTAAAGTGACCGACATTGATGCGGCCATTATCGAAGCCGGCTTCGCAATAGCTCAAGTAGAAGCGCCACAACCGGCGGAATCGCTCGTCGAAGCCCAGCGGTTCGATCTGTCCCCACTTTTCTTCGAACGCTTTCGCCCAGAGCCGTAATGTTCTGGCATAGTCGCGCCCGAAATAGTGCGTATTTTCAATCCGTAAGCCGGCAGTCATGACTTGCTCACGCAAGGCCAGTTCACTTGGCAGCATGCCACCTGGAAAAATGTAGCGCTGAATGAAATCGGCGCGCTTTCGATAGCGTGGGAACAGTTGGTCATCGATCGTAATGATCTGCAGCGCGGCCTTCGCGCCGTGGGTCAGGCAGTCAGACACTTTCGCAAAATAGCTCGGCCAGTAACTCTCGCCGACGGCCTCGAACATTTCGATTGAGGCGATGCCATCATACTTGCCGCGATGATCACGATAGTCCTCCAGCCGGATATCGACTTTCTCTCCGAGGCCTTCGCGCTGCATACGTTGTAGTGCCCATTCGCGCTGCGATGGCGAGATGGTCAGACAGGTGACATTGGCGCCGCGATGCTTGGCAGCATATTCAGCGAAACCGCCCCAGCCGCAGCCAATCTCGAGGACGGACTTCCCTTCGCTGAGGTTCAGCTCATCGGCGATCCGCGCATACTTCGCCTCCTGAGCCTGCTCCAGAGTCGCGCTCGGGTTCGAGTACAGCGCTGAGGAATAGGTCATGGACCGATCAAGCCAGAGTTCATAAAACTCATTGCCAAGGTCGTAATGCGCTTCAATGTTTCTTTTTGAGCCGGCCTTGGAGTTTCGATTGAAGACGTGGCGGATCATATTGCTGATCCGGACCATCATGCCGCCCACGGCGAGCTGGCCGGCTGCTTCGAAATTCGCGGAAAAGAACTCCAGCACTGACGTCAGATCAGGCGTCGACCATTCCTGATCCATATAGCTTTCAGCAAATCCGATATCTCCGCCGGCTATCGCGCGTTTGGCGAAATCAAAACTATGTACTTCGACCACGGCATTCGGCCCCTTCTGACCATGATCAAACAGAACGCGCCGTCCATCCGGAAGATCGAAACGGATCGTGCCGCGCTTGGCGCGCAGCAGCATCATTCCTGCGAGGCGAAACCCTGCTGGAACGCCGGACAGTTGTCGCAAGGACTCTGGCGAGGCCAGAACGTGGTTGGATTGATCTTCCAGGGCGTGGTCGAGTGTTGTGAAGCTCATGCGGTTCTCTCCAGACGTGGGGCTGTCTCTGAGACAGTCTTTTTTGGTTTTGCTATCGTTGTACGCACGGGAGACTGTTTTGGTTTTGAATGAAATTTCGCGCCCTTGAGCCAGAGTTTCAGCGCCTGCCAATGGATGCCGAAAGTCACAGCGATCGTGGAGAAAGGCTTGGTCAAAGCGAGGGCGAGGAAGTTGGTTGACGTGGCCGGCTGCGCCTTGGCGGTAATGGTCGCCATATGCGTCTGCGCACCGTCTTTTTGCGTCGCGACGATCAGGCGAAGATCCGCTTCGCTCCAGCGCAACGTGAACTGATAAGCGCCCGACACGTCAAAGAAGGGTGAGACATGGAACACCTTGTCAGCGGAATGTTGATGCCGCGTCCCGTCCGGCGTTGCGGCGACGTAGACATGGGTTTGGCCAAACGTGTTGTTGACCTCATAGAGAATGCCTTTCAGCTTCCCCGCCGGGTCGAGGCCCATCCACAAGGATATCGGCGCAAACTTGAAGAATGCATGCCGTGGAAACGTGATGAGCCGGATCGGGCCGCCATCCAGGTCTACTCCCGCATGTTTGAACTGATGTTCCGCCCAGACCCGAAGATCGGTTTTTTCCCGATCACCATGGTCTTTGCGATCAAAGGAAAAGAGGTTGCTGCGTTCGACGCTGAACAGGGGGCAATGCTGATCCGCGGCATCCAGGCGATCGATATCGATATCGATCAATGCCAGCCCGTATTTGAACCGATGGCTGAACGGGATCGATCTTTGGTGGACAGTGTGACCTCTCCACAGGCGTAGGGCGGTGTTTTCCTTCACGATTGGATGGCTCCAAGCGCGACTTTATCATTTTCTGACGCACGCGTCATCTTCGACGCGAGGTCAACGCCTTCCACTTGCCACGGGACTCGCCCGCCAAGCGACAAAGCACAGGCAAGTCCAGACTTCAGGCCATCCTCGTGAAACCCGCTGCCCATCCATGCACCGGCGAGCCAGATGCCGTCGGTGCCCTGAATGCGTTTCAATTCCCGAACGGCCGCTTCGGCGGGGCCATCAAACTGCGGGTGTGCTTTTTCCATCGTCGCGAAGGTAAGATGGTTCGCGGGAGGGGTTTGCGGATTGAGCGTGACAAAAAGAGGATGCTTGTCTGGCAAGTTCTGCAAGCGGTTCATCCAATAGGTGAGGCACATTTCCGGCGTGTCTTGCTTGATCACATTCCAGCTCGCCCAGGCCGCCTTGCGTCTGGGCATCAGGCTGGGATCGCGATGCAGGTAGATTGTGTTCGGGCGATACCGGGTCGAGCCAAGCAGGAAGCGTTGACTCTCGTAACCTTGGTCCAGAAGCGCACGGGTCGTATCCGCGTGGGTCGCGAGAACAACATCGTCATAGAGCTCAGTGCGTCCGTCACCGAGAACGACGCGAACCTTTTCCCCGAATGGCGCTACAGATTGAACCGGCGTGTTGAGCCGAAGACGATCACCGAGCTGAGCAGCGACTGTCTCTACATAATTCCGAGAGCCGCCGGAAACTGTTCGCCAGCGAGGCCGTTCCTTGTGCATCAGGCGGTGATTTTCGAAGAACTGAAAGAAGCTTCGCGCCGGATAGTCGAGCATTTCCGCTTCGGGTGTTGACCAGATGGCACCGCCCATCGGCAAGATGTAGTTGTCCAGGAAATCCTGATCGAAGCCATGTTTATCGAGCCAGAATCCCAAGGAGATATCGTCTATCTTGCCGGCCTCGAGCTCGGCGCGGGCGAGGTCATTGAATTTGAGAATGGTGCGCCAGAATTTGTGGAATCTCGGCCGAAAGAAATTTCGCCGCTGAGCAAAGATGCCGTTCAAGGTCGAGGCCCATTCATACCCATGCGGGTTGGAAACGGCGAAACTCATATCACTCGCTTCGGTCGCCACGCCGAGGGCATCGAAAAAGCCAATAAGGTTCGGGTAGTTCAGCGCATTGTAGACGATGAAGCCAACATCCACAGCGATGTGCGTGCCATCATAATCGACATCCATCGTGTGCGCGTGACCGCCAGCTCGGCCATTGGCCTCGTAGACGGTGATGTTTGCGGTATCTTTCAAGGCATAGGCGGCCCCGAGGCCGGAAATACCCGACCCGATAATGGCGATCCGTTTCATGCTGCGTCTCGTCTTTCTTTTAAAATGTCATAGGCGGCGAGCGCGCGTGCGCGGCCGGTTTTGTGATCCACAATCGGATTGGGATAGGTTTCCCCGAGCGTGATCCCTGCTTCACGCAGGATCAGCGGCCCGGCTTCCCAGGGACAGTAAAGATACTTTCGCGGCAGGCGGGCGAGTTCAGGGCACCATTTCCGGACATAGTCACCCGTCTGATCGAATTTCTCGCCTTGAGTGATCGGATTGAAAATCCGGAAATAGGGTGCGGCGTCTGCGCCCGAGCCCGCAACCCATTGCCAACTCGCGCTGTTAGAAGCGGGGTCGGCGTCGACCAGTGTATCCCAGAACCAATCTTCCCCGCGTCGCCAGTCGATCAGCAGATGCTTGGTCAGGAAACTCGCGACAATCATTCGTACACGATTGTGCATCCAACCCGTCGTCCAGAGCTGGCGCATACCGGCATCGACGATCGGATAACCGGTTTGTCCCGTCTGCCAGGCCCGGAGCAGGTCGACATCGTCTCGCCACGGCATCAGATCAAAACCGGGTTTGTAATTTTCTTCGGCGAGGTCCGGGTTGTGAAACAGCAGGACATAGGCGAAGTCGCGCCAGGCCACTTCGGAAAGGAATTTGCGGGCATGACCCTCATCGACCTGGCTGGCATCGATCCGGTTCTGCGTGGCGCGCCAGACTTGTGCAGGACTGATTTCGCCAAATGCAAGATGCGGCGATAAACCAGACGTGCCAAATTCGAGATCAGGTCGATCTCGATCGTCGCCATAGGTGCCTAATGGACCGTCAAGAAAGGCGAACAGACGATCCCGAGCGTTCGATTCTCCCGGCGTCCAGATGGCGCCGAATCCAGCCGACCAATCCGGGGCGTGTGGATGAAGTTGCCAATCGTCGAGCGCTTCAGTCTCGGCTTTCACCGGGAGCAGCGATGACGGCGCATCGATTGATGGCGGACAAACATAATTTGCCTGAACGGCGCGCCAGTATGGCGAGTAGACCTTGTAATAGCCGCCAGCGCCGGTGGCCTGGGTCCATGGCTCGGTCAGAAGCGATCCATTGAAGCTTGTGACCGCGATATTTTGCGCGAGCAGCGCCGATTTGAGCGCGCCATCTATTTCGCGCCCCCGACGATCATAGCGCCTGTTCCAGAATACCGATTGAGCACCCGTTTCCTTGAGAAGGGCGTCGATCACTTGCTCGGCAGAGCCCGTCTGTAGAACCAGTTGGCTGCCCAGGGCCTCAAGATCAGCGCTCAGTGCCCGCAGTGATTTGTCGAGCCACCACTGTGAAGCCTCACCCATCGCGCGCAAAGTCGGATCGGTTTCGCGGATATACACACAGACGATGCGTCCGTTGCTCATTTTGAGCGCCGCATCGAGCGCCGGGTTGTCTCGCAGGCGCAAGTCGCGGCGAAACCACATAATGGCGGGGGCTTGGCTCACGAGAATGGCGCTCCTGATCGGCTCGGTCTTACACGTTCTACGAGTGCGCCCGCGGATCGGATGACGAAAAATCTTCCAATTGCAGTGATGCGCGACACAAAGACTGTTGGCTTCTGTTTCCAACCAAATCGGTTTCGAGCTATTCGAGGATGAAGCGCCCTACGCGGCGGGAAAGGGAACTTGATCGTGACAGACCAGACGCGCCCCAGTCTCGGCATCGGAATGTTGTGCTACAAACGCTATGACACGTTCCGTGCGGCGCTCGAGACCTATCGCGATGCCGGTCTGTTCGACCTTGCCGACGAAACTGTCGTCGCCTTCAACGGACTGGACGATGAGGGCCGCGCGCTGGCTGAAACATTCGGGCTTCCAGTGATCGGATCGGAAGAAAATTCCGGGATCCTGGGCGGGTTCAAAATGCTCGCCGAAGGGCTGACATCTGACATTGTCTTGCTGCTGGAGAATGACTTGCCGCTGGTCGAAAGTGCAAGAGAGGCGAAACGGCAGATAGAGTTGGCACGGCAAGCACTGGATCGCCGCGAAGTGGATGTGTTCCGGTTTCGACATCGCATCCATCCTGGCTATCGCGATCAGGCGAGCTGGAAGTTCCTGCGCTATTACCGACCATCCGTGCTGGCGCAAATCCGCCGTCTCCTCCGCCCAGGCAAAGCGCAAAAACTGATCGGCAACGCGCTCTATGTGTATACCGAGCCTGAAAAAGTGTTCGACGAGATCGAGAAAATGCCAGGCGGCTGGCTTCGATTGTCGGCCAGACACATCAACTGGTCGAACCAGTCGATCATGATCCGGCGCCGGTTCTTCCTGGATGAAATCCTCTCTTATGCCGAGGCGCATCCATCAAATCGTACAGTCAACGGGTTCCCCGACATCGAAAAGGAACTTAATTCAGCTCATTGGAGAAAGTCCGGCTGGTCGGTCGGCGCAGATCTCGGTCTGTTCACGCACGCCGAGCCATAAGAGGATCTCGATGGTCAAGAATGTCGTCTGCATGAAATGGGGCACGCGGTATCCGGCGCCGTTCGTGAATCGCCTGTATCGGGCGATCCGGCGCAATACGACCGGCGATTTGCGGTTTGTCTGCTTCACCGACGACACCGAAGGTTTGATGCCAGAGGTTGAACATCAGCCCTTGCCACCGATCGATATTCCAGAGCCGCTGCAATGGACACCCTGGCGAAAGCTCTCGCTCTGGCAGCCTGGCCTTGGTGGCCTGGAAGGCGATGTCTTGTTCCTGGACATCGACCTGGTTGTGACGGGCAATATGGACCCATTCTGGGAATACAATCCCGGCGAAATGTGTGTGGCCGAGAACTGGACCCAGAAAGGGCAGGGGATTGGCAACACTTCGGTCTATCGCTGGAACATGGGAAAACACACTGAAATCTACGAGCAGTATCAGCGTGATAATGCCTCGGTGCATGCGGAGCACCGGGTTGAGCAGCATTATGTGTCGGCCATGGTGCCGAAAATGATCTACTGGCCGGACGCGTGGTGCGTGAGCTTCAAACACTCTTTGCTGCCAAAGTTTCCCATGAACTGGTTCCAGACACCGGCCTTGCCTTCTGAAACCAAGATTGTCGCCTTCACCGGCCGCCCGGATCAGGACGAAGCGCGTGACGGAAAGTGGCCAGCTCCCTGGTACAAGAAGTTCTACAAGCACGTGAAACCAACCCCCTGGATTGCAGAGCATTGGCAATAGAGGCGAGCGACGTCTTCGAGAACGCCCATCCACGAACAACCAAGAGGTAACCCGTCACAGGTTTGTGACTTTGGTTCTGCGCGAGACGCAATAAAAGGTGACCATGGCCGATACTGAAACGCTCTCTCCGAAATTTTCCGATCCGTTCGTTACGGCGAATGGAGAAACGCGCGCCGAAGTCACCTATGGCCGCACCAAGACGCTTTGGTTCAACACTGGCACACTCTGCAATATCGAGTGCGTGAATTGCTATATTGAAAGCTCGCCGACCAATGATCGTCTCGTCTATCTGACCATGGCGGACGTCTTGCCTTATCTCGATGAGCTGGATGAAGCGGGCGAAGCCGGGATCGAAATCGGATTCACAGGCGGTGAGCCGTTCATGGCGCCGCAAATGCTGGCCATCCTGCAAGTTGTGCTGGAGCGCGGACATTCAGTCTTGATGCTGACCAATGCGATGCAGCCCATGATGCGCCCGCGCGTTCAGGAAGGCTTGCTGGCGCTACGCGAACAATTCGGCGCGCAGCTGACCATGCGCGTCAGCCTCGATCATTACCAGGCGAGCTATCATGACGAAGAGCGCGGCGCAGGCTCGTTTGATCTTGCTATCAATGGACTGCGCTGGCTGTCAGAAAATGCGTTCACGCTGGCGCTCGCCGGGCGAACCGTTTGGGGCGAAGACGAAGCCGTCTCGCGCGCTGGGTATTCCGATTTGATCGCCAAGGAAGCGTTGCGCGTCGACCCGGACAATCCGACCGAACTCGTCCTGTTCCCCGAAATGCGCCCGGACGAAGATCCGCCAGAGATCACCTCGGCGTGTTGGGGCATTCTCGACAAGGATCCCAACGAGTTGATGTGCGCGTCGCAGCGTATGATCGTGAAGCGGAAGGGCGCCGCATCGGCGAGCGTCGTGGCGTGTACGCTATTGCCTTATGATGAGCAGTTCGAACTGGGTCAGACGCTGGCAGAAGCGCGCCAGAGCGTGCGGCTGAACCATTCCTATTGCGCGAGCTTCTGTGTGCTCGGCGGCGGCAGTTGCTCAGCCTAGGTTTTCGCTGTCTTGAGACCTGAATATCGCGGTTGATCGATTTCGACCTGCGCGATCGTGGTCGCTTTCAAATGCGCTAGAAGGCCAGGTGTTTCCGTGGTCACGTTTCCGGCCTGTATCTGCTCGCTCAGGTTTCGATTGAGCGTCTCCAGATCCGAATCCTCCGGTGCGCTGAGCAACGCAATCAGGCGTGCAGCTTCTTCAGTCTCACTGACAGATCTTTGTTCAAGATCGCGCAGCACTGTGGCGAGGGCGTTGCTGGCCACGCGCGCATGAAATGCCGCATGACCGTCGAGATTGGGGCCTGCCGTCTCATCAATGAAATTCTTCACCGCCTGGACCAGTTCCGACACGCTGGGTTGATCATGCATGCGCGGCCTCCAACAAGTTGATCAAATCGATTTCGGTCTCTGAGACACGCCGTCCGATCGCCGCGCGTTCAACGCTGGCGTCGCCACCGGACCGGAAGGCTTCATACATGATCATACACATCACGCCCCATTTCAGCGAACCGAGCATCTCCCACCAGTCGATGTCCCCGGGGGAGATATCGGTGCCCGCGCGCGCATTGTAGGCCTCGAGGAGATCTTCCAACCGGCCAAACCCGCCAACCCGGTTTTCGGTCTGGCCAAAGCGCCAGGAATTAACGCACAACCAGGCAATATCTTCTCGGGCATCGCCGATGTGCGCGAGCTCCCAGTCGAGCACAGCCACGAGCCCACTCTCATCGATCATCAGATTGCCGAGGCGAAAATCGCCATGCACCAGAACCGTTGTCATCGGCGCGGGCGCGTTTGCCTTGAGCCATTGCAGCGCGAGCTCGAATACCGGCCGCGGTGCGTCGAAACTGCGA
>SPJK01055629.1_pt1 | contig 21034 bp, 18 predicted proteins | sample 3741771 | NCBI WGS metagenome assembly SPJK01 (sample SAMN10925997, study PRJNA522277) | cold seep metagenome | isolation source: Elba SIP-enriched marine methane seep metagenome, extraction at timepoint T2 | place: Italy: coast of Elba, Mediterranean Sea
GACATGGACGTTAAGAAGAGCATCTTTGCCGATCTCGCAAAGATCACGAAACCCGGGTCGGTTCTGGCAACCAACACATCCTATCTGGATGTGAATGAGATTGCCGCCGCCGCTGAGGGGCGGGAGAGCGATGTCCTGGGTATGCATTTCTTCAGCCCGGCCAATATCATGCGGTTGTTGGAAGTGGTTCGGGCGGAAAAGACAGCGGATGACGTCCTGACCACCGGTTTGGCGCTGGGGGCGCGGTTGGGTAAGACCGCAGTGGTTGCTGGCGTCGGGCATGGGTTCATCGGGAATCGCATGTTCCAGCAATATAATCGGGAAGCGGAGTTCCTGCTGCAGGAAGGGACCAGTTGCGCGCAAGTCGATGGCGCCTTGACCGGCTTCGGTATGGCGATGGGATCCTTTGCCGTCCGCGATCTGGCGGGGCTCGATATCGGCTGGGCAAACCGCAAGGCGACGGCGCATCTCCGGCCTGAGGGGGCACGCTACTCGACCGTCGGTGATGTGATTTGTGAGAAAGGCTGGTTTGGACAGAAGACTGGTAAGGGCTTCTATGTCTATGAAGGGCGCAAGCCTTCCCCCAATCCGGATCTGGAGGCGATCATCGCGGAAACGGCGCGTGAAGCGGGAATCATACCGGGAAGTGTGACTGATAAGATGATCGCGCAGCGCTGCTTCTATGCATTGGTGAATGAAGGCGCTAAGATTCTGGAAGAAGGGATTGCGCTTCGTGCCGGTGACATCGATCTGACCTTCATCAATGGCTATGGCTTCCCGCGTTGGCGGGGCGGACCGATGCATTGGGCGGATCGTATCGGCCTGCCGCAAGTCCTGGCGGCAATCCGGTGGTTTGATACGAAGCATGATTTCTGGACGCCGGCGCCGTTACTCGAGAAACTGGCACGGGCGAATAAGACCTTTGCCGACTGGGATCGGGAAAACGCCTGACCTGGTGGGGGATACAACGAACAAGGTTTAGAGCCAAATCTAAACCAAGGATTTGGGGATGAAACGCGATGACGAGCATTTATGACCAAGGGCTTGATGCGAATGCGGCAAACTATACGCCTTTGACGCCGATTCCCCTGATCCGGCGCACGGCCAGTGTCTATCCCGACCGCGTTGCTGTCATCCATGGTGAGTTGCGGCGCAGCTGGGCGGAGGTTTATCGCCGCTGTCGGCAGCTCGCCTCTGCCCTTGCCAAGCGTGGGATCGGACGCGACGACACTGTTGCGGTCATGGCCGCCAATACCCCGGAATTCGTTGAAGCACATTTTGGTGTTCCCATGGCGGGCGCGGTGCTCAATTCGATCAACATCCGGCTGGATGCGGACGCGGTTGCCTTCATTCTTCGACATGGAGAAGCGAAACTGCTTCTGACGGATCGGGAATTCTCGCCCGTGATCTCCGCCGCGCTTGAGATGCTGGAGGAGAAACCGATTGTCATCGATATCGACGACCCCTTGGCGCTTGGTGGAGAGCTGATCGGAGAGATGGATTACGAAGCCTTTATCGCGGCGGGTGATCCGGATTTCGATCCGATCATGCCTGTCGATGAATGGCAGTCCATTGCGTTGAACTACACATCAGGGACGACAGGCGATCCGAAGGGCGTCGTTTATCACCATCGGGGTGCCTACTTAAATGCTTTGGGCAACTCCGTGACCTGGGCGCTGCCGCATTTTCCAGTCTATCTGTGGACCCTGCCGATGTTCCATTGCAATGGCTGGTGTTTTCCCTGGACGATCACGGCACAGGCCGGGACCCATGTCTGCCTGCGACGGGTTGAAGCGGGCGCAATCTTCCAGGCGATTGCGGATCATGGCGTAACCCATCTTTGCGGCGCGCCCATCGTCATGGGCTTGCTGGTGAATACCCCGGCAGAAGAAAGACCAAGCTGGCCGCAGCCTGTTTCGATGATGACGGCCGGCGCTGCGCCGCCCGCAGCTGTGATCGGCGCGATGGAAGCGATGGGGATCTCGGTCACTCATGTCTATGGTCTGACCGAAGTCTATGGCCCCTGCGTTGTGTGTTCCTGGCATCCTGAATGGGACGCGTTGTCGGACGATGAGAAAGCGGTTCTGAAGGCGCGGCAGGGGGTGAATTACGAGGTTCAGGAAGACCTGATGGTCGCCGACCCTGATACGCTGGAGCCTGTTCCGTCCGATGGTGAGACCATTGGCGAGATCATGATGCGCGGTAACATCACGATGAAGGGCTATTTGAAGAACCCCGCAACGACGGAAAAGAGCTTCGCCGGCGGCTGGTTCCATTCCGGCGATTTGGCCGTGCGGCATCCGAATGGCTATATCGAGATCAAGGACCGTTCCAAGGATATCATTATCTCAGGCGGGGAGAATATCTCTTCAATCGAAATAGAGGACGCGCTCTACCGCTACCCAGATGTCATCACTGCAGCGGTCGTCGCGCGGCCTGATGAGAAATGGGGGGAGACACCCTGCGCCTTCGTAGAACTTCGGGCCGGATCAACGGCGACAGAGGAAGAGATCATCAATCATTGCCGTGGTCTTCTCGCCAAGTTCAAATGTCCGAAGACCGTTGTCTTTTCAGAGATACCGAAGACATCGACCGGGAAGATCCAGAAGTTTGCCCTCCGGGAACAAGCCCGGGCGCTCGGGTGATCTGATAGAGCGAGCCGGCCCTGTTTTCGTCAAAGCCGTGTCTCTATCACTTAGCGGCGGGCGTTAAACGGCATCTTCATAATGGCATCTTCAAAGAAAACACGGTCGTGCTTGAGCGGATTTGCGCGGTCTATCTCTTCTTCCAGCTCCCGCGCGTAGCGATGGCCGGCGAAGACGGCAGCGGCGATGATGGAAGGGGCATTGCAGTCCCCGATCCGGGCGACAGTTTGCGGGGCGCCGTCAGTTCCGGCTTCGATGGCTTCTTGAAGCACGTGATAGAGATCATCCAGGGGTGCACGCGCCGTTACTGGTACGATGTGTTCTGCATTGATGATGCGCTTGGCGCCGGAATATTGGCAGGCCAGGACCGCTTCTTCGTCGCTGAAGCTCTCCAGGTTATGGGCGGTGATGATGTCGATGCCTAAGGCCATCAAGTGACTGCGGGCGCGCCATCGGTCGACGGTGAACCCACCCCAGGCAGAAACGGAATCATCGGGCGTGACAAAGGTGACGGGCTGTCCGGTCAAGCGGATCGCTTCAGCTAGGATGCTTGCCATGTAGTAATGTTCATCATCGAAGACCAGGGTGGGGCCCTCTGGCATCCGGCCCGCCATTATATCATCGGGTGATAGGACCGTAGCGCCTTCCGTGAGACCAGCGATGCCTTGCGGGTTCGCGGTGCCGAAGCCGTCCCGGCGCCAAGCCGCTCCGGTTGCGATTGCGACATGGTCGGCGCCGACCGCCAGAATATCGTCGATTGAAAGGCGGCTCTCCCGAAAAACCTCGATATTCGGCAGCTTGTCGATCTGCTGCAGACGGTAGTCGCGGACCCGACCCCATTGGCTGAGGCCCGGCAGCTTCGATTCCTGGCTGACCCGCCCGCCGAGGTCACGGGTCGCTTCTGCCAGCATTACAGCATAGCCCCGCTTGCCGAGGATATGCGCTGCCTCCAACCCTGCAGGGCCTGCGCCGACGACCAGAACCCGGCGCTCGCTGCGTTTGGGCTGCACCCGCTCCGGATGCCATCCGCGCCTCCATTCCTCGCTCATAGTCGGGTTTTGTGTACAGCCGATGGGAACGCCCTTGCCATCGCCCATGTAACAGATATTGCAGCCGATACATTCGCGGATGTCGTCGATCCGGCCTTCTTCGATCTTCTTCGGCAGGAAAGGATCGGCGATGGAGGGGCGCGCTGCCCCTATGAAATCCACAATCCCGCGTTTTACCTGACTTGCCATCATATCGGGAGAGGTGAAGCGCCCGGTGGACACAACCGGTTTTGTCGTCATGGCCTTTATTTGGCTGACATAGGGCTCCAGTGCGCCTTGTTCGACAAAGCGCGATACACCCATCTCGAAAGAATAATCGCCGACATTGATATCCCAGAGATCAGGCAGCACGCCTATCATCTCAAATATGTCCGTCGTTTCGCCGGCAATCGGATTGCCGTCATCGCCCCCACCGCCATTCGTTTCGGCTGAGAAGCGGACAGCGACCGCCATGCTGTCCCCCACCGCGTCTTTGGTGTCTTCGATGAGTTCTTGAACAATACGCAGTCGGTTTTCCAGGCTGCCGCCATATTCATCGCGCCGTGTATTGTGGATCGGGGAGAGGAAATGAGACAGCAGGTATCCGTGCGTCGCATAAACATAGGCGATATCAAAGCCGGCCTGTTTGGCTCTCAACGCCGCATTGCGATGCCAGAGGCGCAGGTCGCGGATATCCTGCCGATCCATGGCGCGGGTTTGGAACGGATTGCCCGCTAAATTCGGCATGGAGGTAACACCCAACGCAACCTCCCTGGTGCCGAGATTGGGGGTGCGGGCACCGCCGATCCAAAGCTCAACACCGGCCAGGGCGCCATGGGCGTGAACCTTCTCTGTCATCAGGGATTGGGCACGGATATCGCCTTCATCCCATAGGGAGGCCGCCGGGTAGGGCGTATCATCGCTCGATGGATGGATAGAACAATATTCCGTGCAGACAACACCCCATCCGCCTTCTGCCTTGGTTTCCCGAAGGCCGGCCAGGGTTCGGGGGCGCTGCCAGCCGCTGCCTGTGCAATGCGGGACCTGATAGAAGCGATTCTTTGCCGTGACCGGTCCGATCTTCACCGGCTCAAACAGGATATCGTATCGGGGATCACGCGGCATGGGGGGCATGTCCTTTGAGAAGGAATGGTCAGTGTTCAGCGGCTTTTTTCGTTAAAGCCTCAAGCGTCAGGAGACCTGATTGTGTATCAACGGCGCCAACAACGGAGGCGGCGTTCAGGGCGGCGCGTTTTGAGGCTTTTTCAACGGCCTCCTTACGGGCGAGCCCGGCTGCGAGCGTCGAGGCGAATGCATCGCCCGCGCCTGCCGTTCCGACAACCTCGACCGGTATGGCCGGCTGTCGGTGTATCTCTCCATTCCTGGAAATAACCGCACCATTGCCGCCGCGCGTCAGGGCGATGAAGTCGGTGCCAAGGTCATGCAAGCGCGCGAAGTAGGAGGCGAAAGAAAGCGAGAACCCTTCAATGCTGAGACGCTCATCATCATGCGCTCCTTCGGTCCTATGCGGGGTCCATCCCGTCCGTGCCACGAGTGCCGGGACCAGGGCTCTGGCTTCATCTTCATTGCAGGTGAAGAGGTCGATATGGGCCAGCGCGTCGAAGAATGGCTCTGTTTTGTGGGTCAGTTGCAGGATGCCCGGGTTTACCGCAACGAAGGCCCCGGCGGCATTCGCCTGTGCCACGATTTGTGGAAACAATTCGACGGAGCGCTTGCTGAGATTGGTCACATAGACCAGACCGGCACCGTCGAACATGCCTTCGGTCAGGTCCTCCGGTGCCATCAAGCCATTGGCCCCACGATGGGTAAAGATCGCTGCATTTTTGTCGTGTGAGGCGATCATGACCGAAACGGCGGTGCTGTCGGCGTCGGTGGTTCGCACCAGACCGGTCGCGATGCCGACATCCTTCAATCGGTCGAGGACAGTCTTGGCATATCGATCCTTACCGAGCTTCACGAGTGCTGAGACGTCATATTCCTGAAGCGCAAGCGATACGGCTGCATTGATGGCGCCGCCACCGACCTGCGTCACGACGGAGGCCGCATCAACCTTCCGGCCAGGCTCGAGCAATAGGAAAGACGAAGTGCTGTTATGCAGCGTCATACGCTCAATATCATCGCTGGCAATGCTCGCGATGACATCAACAGTCGCCGATCCGACGGTAATCGCCTTCATCCGTTGCGCTTCCTCATCCATAGTCTCTCAGCCACCGACTTCGAATAGTGCGGCTGCACCTTGTCCGCCGCCGATACACATGGTGACGACAGCGTATTTGGCCCCACGGCGCCTGCCTTCATGCAGGATATGGCCGGTCATGCGGGCGCCTGACATGCCAAAGGGATGGCCGATGGAGATCGATCCGCCATTCACATTCAGGCGGTCATTCGGGATGCCCAGCTTGTCCCGGCAATAAACAACCTGGACCGCGAAAGCTTCGTTCAGTTCCCAAAGGTCGATATCCTCGATCCCAAGATCAAAGCGCTTCAACAGCTTGGGAATGGCATAGACCGGCCCAATGCCCATCTCGTCCGGCTCCAGACCGGCGATGGCAAAGCCTTTGAAGCGGCCAAGAATGTCGAACCCCCGGCGGGAGGCTTCATCGGCGTTCATTACAACGGCGGCTGAGGCGCCATCTGATAACTGGGAGGCATTGCCGGCCGTGATCGTGCCGCCTTCGATTACCGGCTTCAGGCTCGATAAGCCTTCCGCCGTCGTTTCAGGGCGGTTCCCTTCATCCTTTGTCAGGGTCACGGATTTGGAAGAAACCACGCCGGTTTCCTTATCCTTCACCATCATCTGGCTGGGCAGCGGGGCAATTTCCGCATCAAAGCGCCCCAACCGTTGTCCTTCTGCCGTGCGGCGTTGGCTCTCCAGGGCATAGTCATCCTGCGCATCGCGCGAAACCGCATAGCGTTTGGAGACAACCTCCGCCGTTTCCAGCATCGGCATATGAAGGGCGGGGACGTTTTCTGCCAACCAGGCTTCTTCCCGATCCGCTGAGTTGAGCTTTGCCTGGACGAGACTGATCTGCTCAACCCCGCCGGCGACCAGGATATCGGAGTCACCGGCCATCACCGATTGTGCCGCCATGGCGATGGTCTGCAGACCGGAACTGCAATAGCGATTGACCGTCACCCCGGCTGTCGTCACCGGCAGACCAGCGCGCAACGCAGACTGCCGTGCGATGTTGAAGCCGGTGGCCGCTTCCGGGAATCCGCAGCCCAGGATGACATCCTCGATTTCCTGCCCGGCAAGACCGGCGCGAGAAACCGCATGCTCAATAACATGTCCGGCCATCGTCGCGCCGTGGGTTGCGTTAAAGGCACCGCGAAAGGCTTTGCCGATCGGGGTACGGGCGGTCGCGACAATCGCGGCTTCTTGCATTGTGTTTTCTCCTTTGGCGGCGTGCCATCACGCCTCCTTATCAGGATTTGGGGATGATCCGATAGGCGCAACGCCGTGCACCCCCCAGCAAATACTCGACCCGTTCTACAGTGGCATCGGGACCCAGTGTTTCCTGGAATAGTGTTAGTTCCGAACGACAAAACCCTTGGCAAATTGCCGCTGCCGCGCAGATCGGGCAATGATCCTCGATTAGGAGGAAACCACCCTCGTCCGCTTCGACCCGCGCCATATAGCCTTCTTCATCCCGGACTTGCGCCAATGCGTCGACGCGCTCAGCCAGCGTTTTCCGGTCCGCTGTACGGGCGGCATAGATTTGGCGCATCTTGGTCTCGCGATGCTGGACGAGTTGGTCCAGACCCTCATCCCCGAAGACCGCCCGAACGCCGTCGATCATGCCTAGCGTCAGTTCTGCATGCCGGTCGGGGAATCGCGCATGGCCCTTATCCGTTAATCGCCAGAATCGGCGCGGACGCCCCCGGCCATGACGAACGTCATCGGGTTCGACCAAGCTAGCTTCAGCCAACTTCGCGAAATGCTGCTGTGCGGCGGCGCCGGTCACGGACAAATGCTGCCCGGCTTCGCTGGCCGTCATGGGACCCCTGCTTTTCAGCAGGAATAAGAGCCTATCAGATGTTGAGCTGGTCATGCGGCGACAATAACTCTGACAATAGGTTTATCAAGGACATGCTTTTATAAACATGGTGTTTACTTTGTGTTGGGGGGAGCGCCATTGGCATTTTACCGCAGCGGGGCGGTGTGTAAGTCTGACGGCAGGATAAAATCTAGTTCATGCCGAATGTGCGCTTGATCGTGATAGAAACAGAGGTGAAATGGCGATGAAAACGCTTCTTGAAACCGCGCAGGACCTTGAAGCCGGTCATGTAAGCAGCCGCGACCTTGTTGAGCGTTGCCTTGACGCGATCAGTGATCCGATGGGGCAGGGGGGAAATGCCTTCACCCTGGTAAATGCAGATGCAGCGCGCGCGCAAGCGGACCAGATCGACCACGGCCGGAAGGCGGGCCGCCCCCTGTCAAAATGGGCGGGTATCCCAATTTCGATCAAGGATCTGTTCGACGTTGAGGGGCAGGTGACGACAGCAGGATCACGGGTGTTGTCCGGGGAAAAACCAGCCAGTCAGGACGCGGCGATTGTGGCGCGCCTTCGCGCTGCCGGCTTTATCCTGATCGGCCGCACGAATATGACGGAGTTTGCTTATTCCGGTCTGGGTCTCAATCAGCATTATGGGACACCGTTGAGCCCCTATGATCGAGCGGTGCAGCGCATTCCGGGGGGATCCTCTTCAGGCGCTGCGGTGGCCGTCGCGGATGGCATGGCCTTGGCGTCGGTCGGGACTGACACGGGCGGCTCTTGCCGCATTCCAGCGGCGTTCTGCGGGATTGTCGGGTTCAAGCCGACAGCAAGACGGGTCCCGACAGCGGGCGCCTATCCGCTATCGCACACGCTCGATTCCGTAGGGCCGCTTGCCAACAGCGTGGGGTGTTGTGAAATCATGGATAGCCTGATGGCGGGCCAAGATCCCAAGCCATCGGCACCAAGTGCTGTGAGTGGTAAGCGCTTCGGTGTTTTGCGGAACTATGTCCAGGACGGCATGGATGACACGGTCGCTAGCGTCTTTGAAGCGGCGCTTGATCGTCTCTCCGCGGCGGGTGCCATCCTTGTTGAATTTGATATGCCGGATCTGGATGATCTGCCGTCAAGGAACGCGCGGGGCGGGATCGTTGCAGCGGAAGCCCATCGGTTGCACCAGGATCTGCTGGCCACGCGCTTCGATGCGTATGATCCAAGAGTTTCTGTCCGGATTAAAAAGGGGACGGAGCAATCGCCTGACGAATATCAATCGCTGCTGGATTGGCGGGCCGATGTTATCACCCGGGCGAATGAGATTACCGAAGGCTTCGAGGCGGTTTTGATGCCAACCGTCCCGATCATCCCGCCGCTGTTGGCGTGCTTCGATGACGAGGCGGAATATGGCCGCCTCAACCTGCTCACGTTGCGAAATCCCACGGTTGGGAATTTCCTGGACCGCTGCGCCATCTCACTGCCGATCCACGCGGCGGGGGAGGCTCCGGTGGGGCTTATGCTGATGGGCGAAACGCTCTGCGACGACAGGCTCCTCAGCACGGCCAAGGCGGTGGAAGGGGTGTTTTCGTAAGGCACTCCGCTCGATCAATGCCACGCTGTGCGTGAAGAATTACCCTTCATCCGGCAATTCGATAATGGAATAGCGATGTTCCAACGCCCGATTCAATACGGGATCAACCAGTTTAAATTGGAATGCATTGGAGGGTCGAACACCACCGATGACCGGTAAGGTGCCGCAGAGCATCAGATCCCCCGGTTGAAAGCCGCCAGCAGGGTCTTCTGCGGCAAATTTTTGCAACAAATCCTCCGGCGACAGCATCGCGGTGACGGACCCCTGCTGGTAGACCGTCTGTTCTTCCCCAGTGCCGATGGTGGCGTGAAGTTCCAGGGATGACCAATGGTCGGCCAGATCCTGCAGTCGCCAGACAGATTGGGCCACCGGCTTTTCGCACATTTGTTTCGACAAGGTCACCCCGTGCACTTCGGCCTTACGGTCCGTGTGATCCGATGCGGTTCCGACGAGCCTTTCTCCACCATCGTTAAAGAGAAAGAACTCCGCTTCACCACTCGACCCGTCGCCGGTTGCTTCAATCTCGCTATCCGTGGTCAGCCGGTTCGCCGCGACGCGATAGAAGATCGGCGTGCGCGCGGGGCGGGGTATGCCAAGCGCCGCCAGTTCCTCGATATGCGCTTCCATTGCGGCTTTGTTTCGCCCGGTCCATCCGGCAATGATCAATCGTTTGATCTGCACGCATCTCTCTTCCGATCCGTCGAGCCCGATTACAGTAAATGTCAGTGTCTTTGCCATGATCGGGCGGGGCTCCTTTAAGAACGGTTGGAGGGTCAGGTTTCGGTGCGATGCCTGTCGCGTCTCAATCAGTATCAGCCGCCGGTAGGGTCCGGCAACTCTGCGTATCACGTCTTGAGGCATCGCGTGCTGCGGCCTCAATTTTGTGGGGCACAACCTTCACAGTAAAGGGGCCATCTGGTCATGGCGCTTGACTTCGTACCGGCAAGTTCTTGTTATTTCCGGGCCAAGTTTCAGAACCTTCCGCCTCGGCGCTATTTGCGCCGCCACCTGATCGATTGATTAAGCAATGGACCATTTCAATCTCGGAACGCACCGTCGGACCATATCGACCGCTTCGGAAGAGGCGCAGTTTTGGTTCGATATGGGCTTGAACTGGTGTTTTGGCTTCAACCATGAAGAAGGCGTCAAATGTTTCGAGAAGGCGCTGTCCTTTGATCCGAACTGTGTGATGGCCTATTGGGGAGCGGCCTATGGGACAGGGCCGTTTTACAACAATGTCTGGCGTCAGTTTAGTCGGGAGGAGGCTGACCAAGCCTGCGCGTTTAGCCATCGACACATAGCGGAAGCGCGCAGAAAGTCCGCGCATGCCAGTGCATTGGAGAATGCTCTCGTCGACGCGCTGTCCTTTCGTTTCCAGGAACCGCATGCCGTGCCGGGCGAGACATTTGACCGTTGGGATAGTGACTATGCCGATGCGATGCGCCGGCTTTGGTCTGCGAATAAAGATGACGACGATATCTGCGCCCTGTTTGCAGAGGCTGCGATGACCCGGACGCCATGGCGGTTGTGGGATGTCAAAACGGGCCTGCCGGCTGAAGGGGCTGATACGCTGGAAGCTGTGGCGGCGTTGGAGCAATCAATCGCCAGGAATGAGGCCGCAGGGGCACCCCAACACCCGGCAGTCCTGCATTTGCATATTCATGCGGTCGAGATGTCGAATGAGCCGGAACGTGGTCTGCGCTCTGCCGATATCCTGGGAACGCTGTGCCCGGATGCAGGTCATATGAACCATATGCCCGGCCATATCTATGTCCTCTGTGGCGCGTATGAGAAGGCTAAGATTGCGAGTGAAAAGGCCATTCGCGCCGATCAGATGTTTGTCGACTATGCCGGCCCCTTCAATTTCTACACCACTGCACGGGCGCATGACCTGCATCTGATGATGTATACCTGCATGTTGTTAGGCCAGTACAAGCCCGCCCTAACTGCAGCAGAGCAGATGTGTGCGACCCTTTCCAAAGATGTGTTGAGTGTTGAGGGTAGACCGCAGCTGGCTGTGACACTGGAGGGTTATTACTCGATGAAGATGCATGTCCTGGTGCGTTTCGGCCGCTGGCAGGACATAATCGATACCCCGCTTCCGGATGATCCCGTACTTTATTGTGTCTCGACAGCGATGCATCACTATGCCCGCGGCATTGCCCATGCCACCTTGAAGCAGTTTGACGCGGCGGAGCGGGAGCGTCAGGCCTTTCACGACGCATATGCTCGTGTTCCCGAAGACCGTCGGTTTTTCAATAATGCAGCCCGTGACACGCTCGCGGTCGGACAGCAGATGCTGGAAGGCGAAGTTGCGTATCACAAGGGCAACTATAGTGAGGCATTTGCCCATTTGAGGGAAAGCGTTCGGCGTGATGATGATCTCGCCTATACGGAACCCTGGGCCTGGATGCATCCGCCGCGTCACGCGCTAGCAGCACTGCTGGCCGAGCAGGGCCATTTTGATGAGGCGGAGGCGGTCTATCGTGACGACTTGGGACTGAGTGACACGGTGCAACGCTGTGCCCAGCATCCGGACAATGTCTGGGCGTTACATGGGCTAGTTGAATGTGTGAAGCGGCGGGGCGGGGGACCGGAACTCGCTGGTTTACAGCAGAAACTCGCCCGCGCCCTTGCAAAGACGGATGTGTCTATCACATCCTCCTGTCTTTGCCGGACCCATGTTGCGGACCTTGGGATGATGTCGGAACGGGACAGTGCCGGGTGCTGCCCAAATGACGGGGGATAAAACACGATGATCGCCAGCTTGATGATGTATCAACGCCCGGAACTTGAGGGCGCGCATTTAAGACTATGGGCCGCGATCCGGGCCAATCTCGCCGATGAAGGGATTGATGCACCGGAGGCACTGTCTCAGGACGCGCCGGAATTTGATGTCTGGCTCAGCCCGGATCTGGTCCTCAGCCAGACATGCGGCATGCCTTACCGGCTTTGGCTGAAGGACCGCGTGGCTCTGGTCGGCACGCCGGATTATGGGTTGGAAGGATGCCCTCCCGGCTATTACCGAAGCCCCTTCGTCGTGCGCGCCGAGGACCCACGCTCTACGCTTGCCGAATTTCGCGACGCCGTCTTTGCGTATAATCAGGTCTTTTCTCAATCCGGCTATGCCGCTCCCTATGCAGAGGCAGCCAAGGCCGGCTTCTGGTTTGAAAACCGCGTGCAGTCGCATGGGCATCTGTGGTCAGCCGAAATGGTCGCGCAGGGCAAGGCCGATATCGCGTCCTTGGATGCGGTCTCCTGGCGGTTGATGCAGCGCTACGAAGATTTTGCCGCCGGTCTGCGCGTCCTTACCTGGACAGACCCCACCCCCGGCCTGCCACTGATCACCGCCACATCAAAGGACGCAACGGCCGTGTTTCGCGCCGTCGACGCCGCCCTCCGCCAGTTGGATGAGCCCGATAGAGACAGCCTCGGCATAAAAGGCCTCGTCCATATCGATCCCGCCACCTATCTCTCCGTCCCCAACCCACCGGATGAGGATTACAGCGCACTGCCTGAGTAGAAGGCGGCCAGATATTACGAAATCATCCTTGCTTCAATTGGAGCAAGGATAAGTGCCGCGTGAGCAAGAAATGGGTTCGAAATCATTGGTCGGAGTGGCTGGATTTGAACCAACGACCCCTGCCTCCCGAATAAAGGGGTAAACATTTTCTATTCTTTTCTGTAGTATTCCGTATTATTCTAAAGCGCGGAAAATAAGGGGATTATCTCTGTTTTTGGTATTACACCCTTTTCTGCAGGTTCCGTTAGTTTGCTTCCCCGTGCTTCCCCCATGCTTCCCCGAGAGAGTTTATGGCTGACAGACAGAGACTAACGAAAGGTGTTGTGGATGGATTAACCCCGGACCCGGATAGGGATTATTTCGTATGGGATATTGAGATTATAGGTTTCGGTGTGCGGGTTAAGCGAAGGACAGGCGTCCGGAGTTTCCTTGTCCAATATCGGATTGGTAGAGCAACGCGGCGCTTCACAATGGGTCAGTATGGTAGGGTCACGGTCGAAGTGGCACGCAAGCAAGCCCGCGTTCTTATGGGGAGGATTGCACAAGGCGATGACCCATCCGCCGAAAGGAAGGCTGATAGATCCGTCTCGACTATCGCGGAGATGTGCGATGCGTATATGAAGGCTGCACGGTCCGGAAAAGTGCTATCGCGAGGAAAGTCTAAGAAGACGGGAACTTTGGATATCGATCAAGGCAGGATAGATCGGCACATAAAACCGCTTCTCGGAAAGAAGCCGCTGAACGAGGTTAAGCCAAAGGATGCACGCAAGTTTCTCAGCGACGTTATGGACGGTAAGACAGCGGGAACGTTCAAGACGGGCAAGAAACGTGGTCTAGCACGGGTGACAGGTGGTCCCGGTACTGCAGGCAAAGCCCTTGCTCTTCTCTCAGCAATTTACGCCTAGGCTATTCGCCATGAACTTGCTGAAAGCAATCCTTGCCTTGGTGTAGAAAAACCAGCGGACCAGAAGCGCGACCGATGGCTTTCCCCCGATGAGTATAGGGCTCTCGGCAAGGCGCTGGAGGCACACAAGGATCGGTTCCCTTCCGCAGTCGCGGCAATATGGGGGCTGGCACTTACCGGGTGCAGGCGTGATGAAATATTAACCTTGCGGCATGGTGATGTCCGCCATGATCTTCGCGGCCTTCAATTGGCAGACACCAAAACAGGTAAACAGCTTCGACCAGCAGGGAAAACAGCGCTAGATTTCTTGAGGGAAGTAGAGCTTCCAGGGCCAGATGATTGGGTTATCCCCGCCGCGCGCGGTGACGGTAGGCTTGTGAATATTCGGAAGCCTTTCTTGGAAATCTGTAAGGTGGCTAAGCTGGAGGGTGTAACCCCGCATGTGCTGCGCCACTCGTTCGCAACGGTTGCGGCGGAACTGGAGTATTCAGAGCTAACCATTGCTGGGCTTCTCGGTCATACAGTCGGTAGTGTCACGGGTAGATATGCTCACAGGGTGGATAGCGCACTTTCTGCCGCTGCGGATCGGGTGTCTGCGGTGATTTTGGCACGTATGGAAGGCCGGGAGGCGTCTGCGGTTATTGTGAGGTTAGGGGGGTGATTTCCTTTTCCCGGCAATGCTGGGGCTTGCGCTAGAGCCCGGAAAATGGCACATCTTGTGTGCGGGGAGGTGTCACGTAGGGCAGATGTTGTGCCATGTAAACCTTGCCAAGATTTTCATCAAGCGACAGACAAATCTATAATTAGGGCTGCGAGATCATGCGCGAAGCGGAAGGCCGGCGGTGATTGTTGCGCTTATAATGAGATGACTTCGAAGTATTCCGGGTTTGCTGCTAATCAGGCCAGAGTCTTTGTGGGGGAATATGGTTGGGTTCGAGGTAGGAATGCTGACGATGAGGGGCTTCTAGCCAGAGAGCGTACATATTCGGTAGGACCAAACGGCGCAACGGATGATTGGCTAGAGCATGGCCGGGCCTACAAGATGCTGACCGTGCTGGATGAGTACACGCGTGAGGCTCTCTGCGTTTCTGTAAGAACAAGGATGAGTGCCAATGATGTCCTGGAAGCGCTTTACCCGGTCATACTGGAGCGCTGAAAACCTGACCATATCCGTTCAGACAACGGCCCGGAGCTCATTGCCGCCACACTCCAGGAATGGCTCACAAAGGTCGGCATAAAGCCGATCCAAATCTACCCCGGAAGCCCTTGGGAGAATGGATATAATGAGCGCTTCAACGGGCCACTGCGTCGAGAAATCCTAAACGCCGAATGGTTCCACACCACGGAACAGGCACAAGTCGCCATCAACATTTGGCTAAGACAGTACAACAAGATCAGGCCTCATCACGCGCTAAGCAATATTCTCGATGGTTGTGACCCCATTGCTGCGATGGCCCAAGTTGTTTGGCCAGCATGTGGCGTTTCGTGCCTGTCAAAGAGGTAGGGCGCGGGTACTCTTGTATTCATGCAGCAACACGCTTGATTGAATTTCCTGCACGCCCGGCAAGGATACCAGCTCACGGTTCATTAAGTCATAATAGTGGTCAAGATCACGCACGATGACACGCAAGCGGAAATCAATCTCGCCCATCAACAATTGAACAACCTGAATCTCCGGAATGCGCGCTGCCTTCCTCGCAAATTCTTCAATAGATTGTCGGCCATGCGCTGACAATTTGATCCGTACGAACACAACAGTCTCAAAGCCCAGCATCTTGGGGTTAAGAATGACGGGTCGATCTTTGATAATCCCATCTTCTTCCATTCGTGCAATTCGGCGCCAAACCGGTGATTGCGACAACCCTACATGCTTCGAAACATCGGCTGCACTCAGATTGCCTTTCGATTGGAGGATACGCAGGATTCGAAGGTCGGCTTCATCAAGGTTGTGCAAAGTTTTATCTCCAAATAGCAAATTACCCGCATAATTTATGTTCAAATTCTAGTTGAAGCAATGCACTAAGAAATCCTTTTTCAATCGTCTTCACATACGATGCCGGAATGAAAAACGCTGAATAAAGCGTCGACTTGAATTGTGCAGAATTCTTATAATTCTTGCATGATATAACTTTGTCAGACTTGGGAGGGTCGGAACATGGTGGCTGGGAATTTCCACTCGGTGGAACGTGCCCGAACAATGATCCATCCGGGTCGGTTTCATCCCGTCCGCATTCAAAGCGAACATAGCGACATTGCCCGACATTTCCGAATTGTCCTTCAGCCCGGTAAGTCTTTGTACGACGCCATTGTTCAGCCGCTGATCCAAGTTGGTGTAACGAGTGCGTCGACGACGATTCTAGGAGGCCTATTCGCGTCGCTCGAGTATTGCGTCGCCCCTCCTGATCCTCGCAATGAGGCTGTGATCCGGTATTCCGCCCCAATTGTTGCGGGCGAGAGCTACCTCATCTTCGGAAACGCCACGCTGGGTCGCAGCAGTAGCGACAAGCCGATGGTGCACTGCCACGCTGCTGTGCGCCGCGAAGATGGAGTTGTTCGGGGCGGACATATCATTCCCGGTAAAACCATTGTCGGTGACGACCCGATCTCGGTCCTTGTCACATCATTTGACGATTTCGATTTACGCCAGATCTACGATCCCGAGACAAATACGCCTCTCTTTCAACCAGTTGCGAGCCTCTGATATGCCCGAAAATACCGTAGTAGAACATGGATTAATGGGCCGCGTCGCCTACGCGCGGATCGCCCCGAATGAGGATTTGGTGAAAGGCGTTGAGAAGGTCTGTCTTGCCGAGGGCTTCCGCAATGCGTTCGTGCGCGGCGCCTTGGGCAGCCTTGTTGATGCCAGTCTTACTTTCAAATCCGATGGATCGAAGGTTTTGGTCAAAGGCCCTGCTGTCGAGGTCGTCAGCATTGCCGGTGAAGTGCGCACGGATGAAGACAACACTATCGCTGCGACCCTTTCTGGCGTTGTCGCGGATACTGACGGCACCGTTTATGGCGGCTCGTTCGTTCCGGGCGGGAACACGATATGCATGACCTTTGAGGTCACTCTTGAGGAATGGTTGCCAGCGAACCCCGCTGACCAAGCGCGTGAAGCTAGCAAGAGTGAGTACACACAATGACTGCGAAGATTGTCGGCTGGGCCCATACGAAATTCGGCAAGTCAGAGGCTGAAGATGTCGAGGCGTTGATCGCTGAAGTTTCAAGCGCGGCGCTTACTCATGCTGAGGTCCCAGCGAGTGACGTTGATGGCATTTTTGTTGGTGTTCTCAATAACGGGTTTTCTAAACAGGGTATGGAGGGTGCGTTGGTCGCTCTGAACGTCCCTGAGCTGGCACACACCCCAGCGGTTCATTTGGAAAACGCCTGTGCGACGGGGTCCGCAGCACTCTATGCTGCGATGGACTTCATCGCGGCGGGCCGAGGCCAGATAGCACTCGTCGTTGGCGCAGAAAAGATGACAGCCAAGCCAGTCGCTGAGACTGGGGATATTTTGCTGAGTGCGTCCTACCGTAAAGAAGAAGGAGACATACCCGGTGGGTTCGCCGGCGTGTTCGGCAGGATAGCGCAGGCATATTTTCAGCGGTACGGCGACAAAAGTTATGAATTAGGGCTGATTGCCGCCAAAAATCACGCAAACGGTATTCACAATCCCTATGCACATATGCAGAAAGACTTCGGCGTAGAGTTCTGTACCACCGTATCCGAGAAAAATCCCTATGTTGCGCCGCCTTTGCGCCGCACCGACTGTTCTCTGATCTCCGACGGGGCCGCAGCCATAGTTCTAATGCACAAGGATCTGGCCGATGCCGCTTCCCGTGCTATTGGGTTTCGCGCTCGCGCGCAGGCCAATGATATCCTGCCTTTATCGCGCCGTGACCCGACCGCCTTCAACGGTGCGCGACGAGCGTGGACTGATGCGCGCGAGCAAGCAGGTATTACGATGAATGACCTGGACTTCGTGGAAACACACGATTGTTTCACAATGGCTGAGATGATCGAATATGAGGCCATGGGTCTTGCTGGACCGGGACAAGGTGCTGTTCTGATTCGAGAGGGTTACACCCACAAGGATGGCACGCTGCCTGTTAACCCTTCTGGCGGATTGAAATCCAAAGGCCATCCTGTTGGGGCCACCGGTGTATCACAGCACGTAATGGCCTGCATGCAGTTGATGGGCGATGCAGGGGACATGCAGATCAAAGGGGCTGAAACTGCGGGTGTGTTCAACATGGGCGGCGCCGGAGTTGCCAACTACGTTTCCATCCTGGAGAGGTCGAAATGAGTTTCCCGGCCCCTGGACACGGCCTCTCGCCTAAAGGCGGGGTGGCACCCCACACTCGTCGGGTGATGAACCTTTCTCATGTTCTACGCCAATCAGCGCGGCGATTTGGCGACGAGATTGGCCTCGTCTGGGGTACTGAGACTTGGAAGTGGGAAGAAGTAGACGCACGTGTCGATGCTATGTGCCTCGCCTTGCAAGACCGGGGCGTCACTAAGGGTGATCGCATTTTGGTGCAATCATCGAACTGCAATCAGATGTTTGAAAGCATGTTCGTCTGTTTTCGGATGGGCGCTGTCTGGGTGCCAGCAAATTTCCGCCAAACCCCGGACGAGGTCGCATATTTAGCGCAATCCAGTGGTGCGATAGCGATGATCTGTCACGCTGACTTTCCCGATCATGTGATCGCGGCTAAAGCAGCAACACCGAGAATCAAAACCGTGATTTCTATTGGAGCCTCGGATTGGGCAGAAAACTACGACACTTTGGTTGCCGCTCATCTCGGAGAACCTTTTCAGGTTGCCGAGGTAGAACATGATGATCCCTGCTGGTTCTTCTACACCTCCGGCACAACCGGGCGCCCAAAGGCAGGTGTACTGACACACGGTCAGATGGGGTTTGTGATCACAAATCATCTGTGTGATCTAATGCCCGCAATGACCCAGGCGGATGCCTCTATCGTGGTGGCACCTTTGTCGCATGGGTCTGGTATCCATCAGCTTGCGAACACCGCGCGTTCAGTCAAAACGATCATGCCCGGCGCTATTGGCTTCGACAGGGATGAGATCTGGTCGCTGGTCGAGCGCTGGTCTGTGACGAACGTCTTTACGGTACCAACCATCGTAAACATGCTGATCGACCATGAAGCCGTTGATAAATACGACCGCAGTTCATTGCGGTATGTGATCTATGCCGGTGCACCTATGTACCGAGAAGATCAAAAACGTGCATTGAAGAAACTGGGGCCAGTGCTGGTGCAATACTTCGGGTTAGGCGAGGTGACCGGCAACATCACAGTCCTGCCGCCCGCACTTCACGAGCCAGAGGATGGAGCCGGCGTCAAAGTCGGCACATGCGGGTTTGAACGCACCGCGATGCAAGTCTCAATCCAGAATGAAAAAGGTGAAGAAGTACCCACGGGTGAGACTGGCGAGATTGCAGTCTGCGGTCCTGCGGTGTTCGCCGGGTACTACAACAATGATGAGGCTAACAGCAAAGCATTCCGCAACGGCTGGTTCCTGACCGGCGATCTGGGCCATCTGGATGCCGAAGGGTTCTTATATATCACAGGCCGGGCGTCCGATATGTATATCTCCGGCGGGTCGAACGTGTACCCACGCGAGATCGAAGAGAAGATTTTGCAGCACCCCGCCGTGGATGAAGTAGCCATCGTCGGGGTGCCAGACTCCAAGTGGGGCGAGGTTGGCATCGCTGTTTGCACTGCAAATACGGAAATTGATGCGGCGACCCTCTTAGCGTGGATGGACGGCAAGGTCGCGCGATACAAATTGCCAAAAACCATTCAATTCTGGCCTGAACTGCCGAAGTCGGCTTACGGCAAAATTACTAAGAAAATGATCAAAGCACAGCTCGCCGAGCAAGGCGTAATTCCATTATAACAATGAGGCGTAGTATTGTGACACCCCCAACTATTTTGGTTACAGGAGGTCCATCTGGCATTGGACGCGGTATTGTTGAAGGCGTCTTGGGACGCGGCTGGACAGCCATTGCCGTCGATGTTTCGGAGGAAACCCTTGCGAGTTTCAAAACAGAGATGTCAGACATAGGCGACAGATTGATCTGTGAGCAGCTGGATGTCTCCGACGAAGATGCGGTCAATGGTTTGGTCGACCAGCTTGAAGCTGATGGGCACGCCATTTCAGGTGTTGTGAACTCAGCTGGAATTGGTGCCGATGTGCCGGCGATGGACACCAAAATCGACCTGTTCCGCAAGATTATCGATATCAACCTTTTGGGTAGCTTCATGGTGTCGCAAGCCGTGGCCAGACACATGATCAAACGCGGTGAAGGCTCTATTATTAATATCGCTTCGGTCTCAGGCATGACGGGCAATACAGGGCGCGTGGCATACGGTGCGTCCAAAGGCGGTGTGTTGCAAATGACCCGCGTAATGGCGACCGAATTGGCGCCTATGGGTGTGCGGGTGAACGCAATCGCACCGGGACCTGTAAATACTCCACTTGTTGAACGCATGCACCAGCCAAATTCACGTAACGCTTGGGAAGCCCGCGTCCCGATGCACCGCTATGGAACTCCTGCTGAAATCGCAGCGGGAGTTCTCTTCCTATTGGACAGGGAGCAATCGTCTTTCGTCACGGGTCAAACCCTTGCGATCGATGGTGGATTCATGTCGGCAGGCATTATCTACGATTCAGAAAACGCATGGCCTGTTGGCAGCATGTCAGACAAGTAGCGAGCCGACTGTTTCGTCGTCATCCACCGATGCTAGTCCAGTGGGGGGTCCGCTTATTGAAGACCTGCAGGCAGACGGGTTGCAGCCACTCTCGTTAAGGCATTGCATGTCGCGAACCGGCTGCGTCACACCAATCTGGCAGACGGTATCCAGGTCATCATCGAATACTTCGACAACGGCAGACGGGCAATTACCTACAAGAGTCGCACGACAGAAACAGCCTATGAGATCACTGACAATCAGCGCTGCGAGGAACCGATCCAGGGTGGAACGATCTGCCTCAGCATCTATCAGATTGATGGCGAGTATTACGGCTGCGACAGTCGTAGCGGCGGAGCATGCGACTGGTTGATAGCGGTGATTGAACCTCTTCTTCCAAGCAAGCCGCGTGGCGTTCCGCGTGTTGACGACCGGCGGGTGTTGAACGGTATTTTCTGGGTCTTGCGCTCGGGCGCACCGTGGCGCGATCTACCGGAGCGCTATGGCCCGTACACGACCTGTTAAAATCGCTTCAACCGATCGCGCAAGGCAGGCGTCTGGGACCGCATCATGGACGCGGTTTCCGAAGCTTACGACGGTGGCATCCAGATGATTGA
>SPJK01060918.1_pt1 | contig 20980 bp, 18 predicted proteins | sample 3741771 | NCBI WGS metagenome assembly SPJK01 (sample SAMN10925997, study PRJNA522277) | cold seep metagenome | isolation source: Elba SIP-enriched marine methane seep metagenome, extraction at timepoint T2 | place: Italy: coast of Elba, Mediterranean Sea
GACGAGTGGGCGAATTTCCCCGCGCTCGATATAGGACACTAGATTTTCAAAAACGATGTCGTCCTGGAAGGTGCAGCCAACAAGCGTCAGGTCCTTCAGGTAGAGTGTGCGGACATCCAGCTCGACCATCGGGCCGCCGATGGCGCCGGCGGTGGCGTATCGCCCGCCCTTGGTCAACACGTCCAACAGGGACGGCCAGGCCGGTCCGGCGACGAGATCAATAACGACATCCATGCAGTCCCGACCCAAACCGGCGACAAGATCGGCATTACGGTCAATGACATGATCAGCCCCAACCGCCTTCACCTCATCAGCCTTGGCGGCACTGGCGACAGCCGTGACAGTAGCACCGCGGCGCTTCGCCAGTTGGATGGCGGCAGAACCGACACCGCCGGAGGCGCCGGTAATCAATACCCGCTCGGCACCAACAGCCGCCCGGTGCAACATGCCTTCCGCCGTCGAATAGGCACAGGGGATGGAGGCAAGTTCCGCATCGCTCCAATCACAATCGACCGCGTGACTTTCCCGCGCCGGGGCCTTTGCATATTGGGCAAACCCACCATCGCATTCCGAACCAAAGGTCCAGCATTCAAAGGGGCGATAGTCGACATAGCTGCGCAGCATGTTCCTGACGATGACACGCTCTCCGATCCGGGACGGGTCCACGCCGTCGCCGACCGCCACGATGCGTCCACAGCAGTCAGCCCCTTGAATGCGGGGAAAGGCCATGGGGACGCCTGACCAGGTGGCATCCTCATCATCAACCTCGTCAAAACCGTCGGCGCCACCGTTATTCGTCGCATCGGTGACCTTCTTCGAATACCAGCCGATCCGGGTGTTGATGTCCGTGTTGTTGACCCCGGCGGCGGCGACATTGATTAAGACTTCTCCGTCGCCAGGTGTCGGGACGGGGATATCGGTTCGGTAGTCCAAGACTTCAAACCCGCCATGCCCCGTCAGCAAGACAGCCGCCATCGTCTCCGGTAACGTCGTCATGCGCGCGCCTCGATTTCCTGCTGGTAGGGTTTCAGCCTTTCCACATCCTCATCGGAAAAGCGCATTCTTTCCCCCGTGCGCGGGTCGAACAGATTCCGCTCAACCTCAGACAGATTGCCGAGATAGACATGAATGGCTAGGCTGGGCGCCTCGCTGCCGCAGATGACTGAGTGTATGCCTGTCGGCCCAATGGAAAAGACATCGCCCGGACCAAGCTCATGCACGGAGCTGACTTCAATCCCGCCATTCGCATCGGCGCGATACATAGAGTTTTTCTCCACCCCTTCATAAACGCCAATTGAGACGGAAATCTGATGATCGTGTGGGGGCACAGGGTCGCCGGGTCGGAAGCGGCAGAACCAGATCGAAACCGCGTCATCCTCGAACAGGATTTTGTCATCCTGTTCATAGGCCGGCATCCCGGAAGCAACGGCACTTGGGTCGGCAAATACACGGTCCAGAATTTGCCGAACCTCTGCCGTTGGAGAAGCGCCACGGCTCGCGCTTTTCAGTTCATCAAGAAAGGAATTGAGTTCGAAACCCTCTGCCATTGTGATCTCCATCAGACGGTGTTGTGCCTTTGAACTGCCCCTGGTTTGTGGGGGGCGATTTGGTTCACGTTACGCGGCCTTATCCGATAGTTCCAGAGAAGCGTGAATGTTCTTACCCTGCTTCCGCCAGTGGGATGCTGCCGAAGGGCCGCGCAGACGTCTGTTGCTGATCAACTCTAGCCGTGTTGTCAGACTAAAGCGGTTTGGTTCGTCTTTTTGACAGATTCAGCCTTGCGCGATGAAAATTCCATTTCGTGCTGTCATCGGTTCATTGGAGGTAATCCGGTTGGCTGGTTTAGATGCACGCCTCACCCGAAAGTATGGTGGTGCGAAGGAATTGGACGGGCACCGTGAGTTCTACGAGGCCGTCTATAGCGGAATAGGAAAACAGTTCGCCGGAGGGGCCGACGATATCGAGTGCGATTTCATTGTCAGGATCAACCTGTTCGCAATAGTGATGCGCTGCCGCGACGGCGCCGGTCCCAGCGGGTGATGGCGCGATCCATCCATCCGCGCCGATCCAGCGCGCGTTGATCATGGGTCTCGACATCCCGCTGGTTTCAGCTGGTTCCCAGACCTCCATTGAGTAAGTGGTTGCATCGGCAGCGACCCCGAACGCCTCTAGCGGATATTTCCGTGACGCCTCCTTTATTGCTTTTTGTGCAAACTCTGAAAGGCAGGCGGGATCGTCTATTTCTAGTGCCGCTGCCCGCGCATCCACGACCAAGTAGGGCAAGCCGATAGATAAAATTCGGATTGGCACGGTTCCATGGCCTTCGACCTGGATGTAGGTATCTTGCGCCAAGACTGTTGGCTGGCTCGATGTCCAGGTCGCGAGGAACCGATCAGCGCCTTCGGGGCGGATTGTGATGTTCTGTGTTCCCTTCGCCGTATCAATCGGGACGACAGTCGTCTCGCTATTTGATGCCTCGGCAACAAGGGCGCTCGCGGCGGCCATTAAAGGCGTGCCGGCCAACGGCACATAACCAATTTGAGGCGCGACAACGACGATTGCATTCGCGTTATGCGTTGTGGGCTTAAACAGAAGACAGGCGTACAGATCTTTGTGGCCGTTTGGTGGTTCAATGATCGATCGCCTAAACGGCTCATGATCACGCCTCAACTCCGCCAACATTTCAGCCGGCGATGTGGCAGTCAGTTTTGGTAAGCCGCTGGTTACGACCCGAATCAACTCGCCACCAACACTTACATCAAGGCATTCCACCGTCATTTGTTAGCTCCTTCCCAAACCACTGAAGACGTTCGCCGAGGGGCGGTCGTTCGTTGTTTAGATCGCAGCGTCTTGATGTTACGCTGGCGTCCTGGTGGTTGCTCAGTCAAAGCCTGCATTCGTGATGGATGACGCGATCAAGTTTGCGAAGTGCAGCGTACCTTGGTCCCAATAGGGAGAGAAACGACCGCCATCATATCCACGCGCTTGTCGGCCTTCCTGCATGAGACGGCAGACTTCCTCGTCCTCAGCATTCAGGCCGGTATAGTATTTCGCCTTGCTCTCGCGCGTTTCGACATAGTCTGGATCCTTTGCGGCATTGGCGACGTAGTAGATGTGGAGATCGAGCCGCGTCCAATCGTGACTGATCGGCTTGTAATCCCAAAAAAGGAACATGGTCGGATGAAAGCTGATGGCGAGCCCGGGATACAAATGTCCATTAAATGCCAGGGTGCGCGCGGGGCCTTCCAAACTTTGAACCCGGGGTAAGGGATCGCTGCTCAAGAACTCTTCATCATACCCCCAACGGTAATAGATAAGATTACCATCGCCTTCAGCGCCCGTACGCTGCCCCTGGTCCATCATTTGGTTAAGACCGGGATGGACAGCAAAGACGTGATAGACGTCGCTCCAGTTCTCGATTGCTAATTTCCAATTGCAATTGAACTCCCCGGATACCGTATCAGCGTAAGTAAACTGCGAGATATCGAATCCTTCCGCCTGCCGGTCGAGCGGCGCAAGATATTCGGATAAGGGGGGAGCCTTACCATCCAGGTTTACGAAAATACCGTCATGCCAGAAATCCGTCCGGACCTCGAACAGGCTGACGCATTCCGATTTCATCGCGTCTTCGTCATGGAGACCCGGCCCATGGAAATGCGGGCGAGAGCGAAGCTGGCCGGTAAGATCATAGGCCCAGGCATGATACTTACATGTTACGATCCTCGTTCCGCTGCGATCCTCGGTAACAAGTTTGGCCCCTCTATGCGGACAGACATTGTAAAAGACGCGAACGGCGCCGTCCCTGCCATGCACAATGATCAGGGGGTCGCCGGCAATTTCAACTAAGCGAATATCGCCTGGATTTGGAACTTCGCTCTTCCGGCCAGCAAAAATCCAGTTCTTCGAAAAGACCGTCTTCTTCTCCAGTTCGTGAAATGCGGGATCGACGAAAGCGTTGTTTGGTAATCCCCGTGCCTCCGAGACCGGCTTCTTCAGAGCCTCCATCACGGATTGATCAAAACCGATATCCATTATGACCTCCAAGTTGGATGCTTCGCACATAAGAGCATGTGTCTATCTGGTATCAAAAATTAACATATAGTAAATTTAGTTAGCCATCTATCAATTTTTTTAGTAGCGTGCTTTTATATCTCAAGCTGCTAACTTAGGTTCCGAAATGTCCGATTCGAATGTTCAGTTTCCAACACTTCTGTCGCCAATCACGATTAATGGATTGACGGTTCGAAACCGGATCGTCTCGTCCGGGCATGGAACCAGACTAGCGGACAAGCACAAGATATCGGATAGGCTCCATGCCTATCATGAGGCTCGCGCTAAGGGCGGCGCTGGTTTGATCATCACGGAGGCGGCGATGATCGATTACGCCTCGGTTGCGTCACCAACTCATTTAGTGGCTGCTGATGATGGCATCATCCCCTCTTTCAGGCGCTTGGCGGAGACGCTGCATTCACATGGATGCGCAAGCATTGCCCAGGTCTTCCACTTGGGTCATGAGATGACGAATGATCGGGACGGGATGCGCGCCGTCTCTTATGGTCCATCGACGAGTTCGTCTGAAAGATATCATACGGCGGGCCGTGAAATGCCACACCGCATGGTCCGTGAAACGATCCGCAAGTTTGGTGAAGCCGCTATGAGGGTGCGAGAAGCGGGTATGGATGGTGTGGAAATTGCTGCGAGCCATGGCTACCTAATCGCACAGTTTTTGAGCCCGCGAATCAATCTTAGAACCGACGAATATGGCGGCACTCTAGAAAACCGATTGCGGTTTCTTAGAGAAACCATTGAGGTCGTTCGCGACGCGGTGGGACCCAACATGGTTGTTGGAATTCGAATCTCGGGCGACGAGTTGCTTGAAGAAGGTCTCCAGTCGGATGAGGTCTTAGAGATTTGCAAGGCTATCGGGACCGATGGCGCCGTCGACTATTTCAATGTGACCTCAGGGTCATCTCGTGCTGCGGGCTCGGCGATTCACATCGTCCCGCCGATGAGCACCGATATAGCACTGACCGCACCTTTTGCCGCTGCGATAAAGACTCAAGTGGCACAGCCGGTCATTGCCGTCGGCCGAATCAACCACGCTGCAGCAGCCGAACAAGTTCTGTCCTCGGGTCAGGCAGATTTGTGTGGAATGACGCGGGCCATGATCACTGACCCGGACCTAGGCAATAAACTCTTCGCTGGAAATGCTGAAGATGTCCGAGTTTGCATCGGATGTAACCAAGCCTGCATTGATCGCATGCATAGAGGCTACGGTATTTCGTGCATTCAGCATCCAGAAACCGGACGGGAGCTTCAGTTTGGTACGCTGAATGCCGTGAAAAGCCGACGCAAGGTGATCGTCGCCGGCGGCGGTCCGGGCGGTATGAAGGCTGCGGCAACCGCTGCGGCGCGGGGTCATGACGTGACCCTGCACGAGGCATCGAACCGGCTGGGCGGCCAAGCGTTACTTGCTCAACTGTTGCCTCGGCGTGCGGAATTTGGCGGCATTATCGGCAATTTGGAAAAGGATATGGAACGGGCTGGGGTTTCCATCGCTCTGAACTCCACTGTCGATCTCGACCTGATCGACCGTGAAGCACCGGACGCAGTCGTCGTTGCGACCGGGGGAAAGGTCACGACGCCAAACATCGAAGGGTTGGAAGAAGCGAATGCCGTTAATGCATGGCAGGTTCTTGAAGGCGGCGTGAACATTGGTGCGCGGGTCGTCATAGCAGATTGGCGTTGTGACTGGATCGGTTTAGGGCTTGCGGAAAAACTGGCTCGGGAGGGCTGTTCTGTGCGGCTCGCCTCCACCGGGCATGTCGCGGGGGAGAGTATTCCGCGTTACATGCGCGACCTCTGGCTTGGCGAGATGCACAAGCTCGGCGTCGAATTGGTTCCGATGGCGCGGCTCTTTGGTTTGGATGCGGAAACTGCGTATTTCCAGCATATCGCAAGCGGCGAGCCGATTATCCTGGAAGATGTTGATACAGTCGTTCTTTCGCTTGGACATGAGCCGGTGACAACGCTTGAGCATGCTCTGCTGGACTGGGGGGGAGAGGTGCATTTCGTCGGCGATTGCCTGGCGCCACGCACCGCCGAGGAAGCGGTGGTAGAGGGACTGAAGGCCGGGCACGCAATCTGATCGAAAACGGAGGCTGTCCAAACTTGATTGTGATCGTGGATGCGTTTAGCGCACACCGGGATCGAAACGGCTGTGAATCTGAACAACCATGATCCGGGCGGGAACGTCTATCAGCTCTTCCGGCCCATGTGGCGCCATTGCATCGATGATTAGAGAGTCACCGGGTTTAAGTGGGAACCTCCGTTCGCCATGCCGGTAGACCACTTCGCCTTCCAGCATGTGGACGAATTTGAACCCCTCTTCCTGGAAGGAGGAGAAGGGCTCCGCGTTCTCATCCAATATCGTGATGAATGGCTCTATTGAAATCGCATGACCGATGTTTTGTCCCAGCAATTCGTAAATATGACCGGCACGCGTCCCAAGACGATCCACGGTCATTCGCTTGTCCGCAGGGACATAGGATACGTAGCGCGATTTTTCGATCCGATGAAAGAACATGGACGCGGGGACATTCAGCGCGGACGAAATCTGAAGCAATGTTTGGATGGAGGGGGCGACGTTGCCATGCTCGATTTTCGTGAGCATCGCTTGGGAAAGGCCGGACATTTCCGCCAAGCGTTTCCCTGTCAGTCCGCGCTCATTGCGCCAGAACTTTACCTCCTGCCCGATATACTCCTTTGTATCCTGCGCTGTTTCCGCATCTTGAATCCGTGTTTCGCCGTCGAACCGGCCCGGCTCCGAATTCTCTAGAATTCGTCGGTTACTCCGGCTTACCCGGTTCTTTTTTAAATCGCTCATAGCCATTGAATTACCGTCTGAGCGCCATGCGGTCAAACAGCAGGCTGTGGCATGGCGGCGAAATCTCGATCCATGATCCGGCATATTCTAAATACCGAGTGGCAATAAGAATATTGACTTATAGAAAATTTAATTTACCATTAGTAAATATTATTTCTGTACATGGATGGTCCGCAATGGCTCGCGATCCTCGTTACGATGTTCTGTTCGAACCGGTGAAAATCGGACCGATCACTGCGCCCAATCGATTTTATCAAACCCCGCAATGCAACGGTATGGGGCGAAACTACCCCACATCCATGGCGATAATGCGTGGTGTGAAGGCGGAAGGTGGCTGGGGCGTTGTCTTTGCGGAACAGTGCGACTTTCACTTCACAACGGATAACGCACGAAACGTTCGGCTTTGGGATGAACAGGATTTACCGATCCTGCAACGCATGACGGATGAAGTGCACAAACATGGCAGTCTTGCCGGTTTGATGCTGGCTCATAACGGCTATGTCACGCCGAACTTGATCAGCCGCGAAGTACCTTTGTCTCCTTCAGGTGGTGCGAGTTTCGGAAACTTCCCGTCGCATACGCGTCCCTTGGACAAATCCGATATTCGCGCACTGCTTCGCTGGCAGCGTACTGCTGCGTTGAATGCAAGGAAGGCCGGCTACGATATCGTCAATATCTATGCGGCACATGATCTGGCACTGCCAATGCATTTCATTTCCCGTCGGCATAATACAAGAAACGACGAGTATGGCGGATCGCTGGAAAACAGAACGCGACTGCTGCGCGAATTGGTCGAGGTCACGCGAGACGCCATCGGAGACACCTGTGCGGTCGGAATTCGGTTCTCGGTTGACGAATTAATCGGACGGGATGGCATTTCTTGTGAGGGCGAAGGCCGGGAAGTCGTGGAGATGCTGGCAGACCTGCCGGACATTTGGGACGTTAATGTCAGCAGTTGGAAGAACGACTCCATCACCTCCCGCTTCGGAGAGGAAGGCAGTCAGGAGGCCTACGTCGCCTTCATGAAATCGGTCACCACTAAGCCGGTCGTTGGCGTCGGGCGGTTCACGTCGCCCGATACGATGGCAAGCCAAATAAAGCGCGGCATTCTGGATATGATCGGCGCGGCACGTCCCTCCATTGCAGACCCGTTTCTGCCAAAGAAGATCGAGGAAGGTCGACCCGAAGATATCCGTGAATGCATCGGCTGCAATATCTGCGTTACCAACAATTATTTGATGGCCCCGATCCGTTGCACACAAAACCCAACCATGGGCGAGGAATGGCGGAAAGGCTGGCATCCCGAACGAATCCCGACGAAGGATACGGAAGATCGGGTTTTGATCGTTGGCGGTGGTCCTGCAGGACTTGAAGCGGCACGTGCGCTCGGCCAGCGAGGGCACGAGGTGATGCTGGCCGAAGCGCGAACCGAACTGGGAGGCCGCGTCTCCTTGGAAAGCCGTCTTCCCGGACTGGGTGCCTGGGCACGGGTGCGGGATCACCGGCTGCAGCAACTTCAAAACATGACCAATGTCGAACAATTCTTGGATAGCATGTTGTCCGCAGATCATGTCGCTGAAACGGGAGCGACTCTCGTTGCCTTGGCCACAGGGTCACATTGGCGCCGCGACGGTATCGGTCGGCATTTCCTTAAACCAATTCCGATCAGCTCCGATGCAAACGTTCTGACCCCAGATGATATCATGGCGGGGGTCGCGGTATCAGGGCATGTGGTTCTGTATGACGACGATCATTTCTACATGGCAAGTGTGATTGCCGAAAAGCTGTTGAAAGCCGGCTGCACGGTGACATTGGTTACGCCTGCGGCGACTTTCGCCGGGTTCTCCCAGTTCACCATCGAAATCGCTCATATCCACAAACGTCTCTTCGGTTTGGGTGCGAAGCTGGAAGCCCATAGTGCTGTGGTATCTATCCGCGATGGGAGTGTTGAGATCGGATCTATTTATGCTGACCTCAAGCGAGAAATTGCCTGCGATGCAGTCGTGTTGGTTTCCGGTCAGATTCCCAATGACGGGCTTTATCATGAGCTTATTGCGGCGGATACCGGGCAGCGGATCGTAAGGATCGGCGACTGCCTCGCACCGGCGACGATCGCTTCTGCAGTTTATTCCGGCCACAAGTTCGCTCGCGACTTAGGGCTCTCAGATGTGGATCGCGTTCCTTTCTTGCGTGAAGATGTGGCCCTGGCCCCTTTGGGCGGCCCGCATGAGGCATCGCAAGGCAGAGTGTTTCCGCCCATCGTAGCTGCGGGAGGTGAGTGATGAGCGACGGTTCGAAAAATGCGCATAATCCCTTAGCCGGGATCAAAGTCGTTGAAATAGGCAGTAGTGTCGCCGCGCCCTATGCCGGATGGATTCTGGGGGCATTGGGGGCAACCGTCATTAAAATCGAGAATGCCAAGGGCGGCGACGACGCCCGGCAATGGGGGCGTATGTTTCCGGATGGGCGGTCTTCTTTTTTCTTGGCGCTGAACGGCAACAAAAAAAGCGTCACCCTGGACTTACGAGATGATGAGGATCGAAACTGGCTGCAGGCGTTTTGTATCGCTGAGGCTGATATCGTTATCCAAAATATGCGCCCGGGGAAGGTAGAGGAACTTGGACTAGATGGCCCCAGCTTGGTCGCAGCGAACACAAAGCTGATTTACTGCAATATGGGGGCCTTCGGCGCCGTCGGTCCCGATCGGACGAAGGCCGGATACGATCCCTTGATGCAGGCGTGTGGCGGCATCATGAGCGTTACCGGCGAACCGGAGCGTCCGCCTGTTCGGGTCGGTGTTTCGATCAACGATATGGGAACGGGCATGTGGACTGCAATCGGCGCTTTGGCAGCTTTGTTCAATCGTGCTGAGACGGGCAGAGGCTGTGTTATTGATGGATCGCTCTACGAAACCTCCGTCGCCTGGGTGACAAATCAGGCGACGATGGTTCAGGTTGATGGCCGAGATCCAGAAAAGGTTGGCTCTGGTGCGCGGGGCATGGCTCCATATCAAGCCTATGAGTGCGCAGACGGGTTTTTGGTCGTATCTGCTCCAAACGACCGCCTTTTTGAGCGCCTTTCAAAAGCGCTTGGGCATTCAGAATGGTTGGAGGATGCGCGGTTCGAAACCAATCAACTTCGTTATACCAATCTGACAGACCTGAATGCGTTGATCATGCCGGTCCTCTTGGCCGAGAAGCGCGATCATTGGATCGACATTTTCGAGACGACTGGCGTACCCTGCGCGCCCGTCCGGACCGTCACGGAGATGTTGGCAAACGATCAGACGGCGGCTCTGGGGATTGTTCAATCCCTCCCCGGTGACGGACCATCGTTGATGGGGATGCCAATCAGCTTCGATGGTGTTCGGCCTCCACTTCGGGCAATGCCGCCGGACCTTGGACAGCATAATGATGAGATACGAAAGGCTCGCGTCTGATGCGTATGGATTACGAAACCCTGCATGTGGAGCGTATTGACGAGCATGTACTGCTGGTGATGTTCGATAGGCCCGAGGTCCGCAACGCCCGTAACACACAAATGGGCTTAGATCAGATGGAGGTTATGCGTTCCCTCTATGTCGATACGGAAGGTGTGCGGTGTGTGATCCTGACTGGTCGAGGCGATAAGGCTTTCAGCGCGGGCGGTGATCTAATAGAGCGAAAGGCGATGACCGAAACAGATTGGCAGCGCCAGCATGCCATTTTCGAGCAGGGTGTCATGGCGCTGCGGGATTGCCCGGTTCCGGTGATCGCCGCCGTCAATGGTGCCGCTTATGCCGGCGGCTGCGAGACTGCCCTGAATTGCGATTTCATCTATGCCTCGAATACCGCGAAGTTCGCTCTGACGGAAGTGACCATTGGCATCATGCCGGGCGCGATGGGCACACAGCATTTGCCCCTGGCCGTTGGGGAGCGTCGCGCCAAAGAAATCATCCTGACTGGTGAACCTTTCACGGCCCGGGATGCGTATGAATGGGGTTTGGTGAACAAGGTCTGCGAGCCGGACGACTTGATGGAAGAAACATTGAAGACAGCGCGCAAGATCGCATCCAACGCACCATTGTCGATCATGCGCGCGAAGCGGTCGATCTCCATCGCAAATCAGGTTGACCGCAATACCGGATATCAATTCGAGTTGGAGGCCTATAACCGCTTGGTCGGGACGGAAGACCGAACCGAGGGCGTGCTGGCTTTCAACGAAAAGCGCAAACCCGAGTTCAAGGGAAAATAGGCAATGACAGACATGGACGAGATCGATGTCTTGGTCCACGAGGTGGGGCCCCGCGATGGCCTTCAGGCGACCCAAGTTCTCATGTCGACCGACGCCAAGCTGGCTTGGATTGAGGCAATCCGTGTAGCCGGCCTGCGCAAGATTCAGGTTGGCAGTTTCGTGCCGCCAAAACTGCTGCCGCAAATGGCTGACAGTGCCGACGTTACCCGCGCTGCTAAGAAGTTGGGTGGATTTAAGGTGTCCGTTCTGGTTCCGAATCTTAAAGGGGCAGAACTGGCACTCGCAGCCGGGGCTGAAGAGCTAAACTTTGTTATGTCCGCCTCGGAAGAACATAACCTAAAGAATGTTCGAAAGACCCACGAGCAATCGCTGGATGACTTCAAACGGATCATAGATTTGACGCAGTCTGATGCGAAATTCTCCGACGTCACGGTTTCTGGTGGGCTTGCAACCTGTTTCGGTTGCACCATCGCTGGGCCCATTTCCCCAGAAACAGTATTTGAATTGACCCGGGCCTACGTCGAGGCCGGCGCGGACCGGATCGGCATTGCCGATACGGTCGGATACGGAAACCCACTTCAGGTGAAGCAAGTCTTCTCTGAGGTGTTGGACATCGCTCATGATATCCAGGTCGGTGCTCATTTCCACGATACGCGTGGGCTCGGCCTTGCCAATGCGTTCGCCGCTTTCGAAGCAGGGGTGCGGGAACTGGATGGCTGTCTTGGCGGGTTGGGCGGGTGTCCCTACGCACCGGGCGCAACCGGAAACGTCGTGACCGAAGACTTGGTCTTCATGCTTGAATCAATGGGCGTTCGGACGGGAATTGATCTGGACAAGCTGCTGAAAGCGCGCGTCGTCATGGAAAAACATTTGGATGGTGAACCGACCCATGGCGCATTTGCGAAAGCGGGTGTGCCCAAGGGGTTCCAACCCGCCGGGTTGGCAGCGTAAGGAACTGACACTCAATGAATGCAACCAACTCTGATATCGGTGAACTCACTGTCGATGTGGGTAACGACTATCCGGAGATTCGCGCCGAAGTCGCAAAGCTTTGTGCGAACTTTCCAGGTGAATATTGGCGCGAATTGGAAACCCAACCTGTCGAGTCGAGTTACCCGACCGCTTTCATTCAAGCACTGACCGAAGCAGGCTATCTGGGCGCACTGATCCCGGAAGAATATGGCGGATCAGGTCTGCCGTTGCGCGGTGGCGCGGTCATTCTGGAGACGATCAATGCCTGTGGCGGTAGCGCCGCTGCGGGGCATGCCCAGATGTATACAATGGGAACGGTTCTGCGTCATGGAAGTCAGGCACAGAAGGAAAAGTTTCTCCCCCAGATCGCCAGCGGTGAGTTGCGTCTTCAGGCGTTCGGCGTGACAGAACCAACCTCCGGATCCGATACGACGCAGATCAAGACCCGTGCGGATCGCACCGACGACGGATATATCATTAATGGACAAAAGGTTTGGACCAGTCGGGCGCTCCATTCCGATCTGATGCTACTTCTCGCCAGGACGACGCCGTTGGATCAGGTGGAGAAAAGACATCACGGCATCTCCACTTTCTTGATCGATTTGAACGAAGCGCGGAAGAACGGCTGCACCATCCGCCCGATCGACGCGATGATTAACCACAACACGACTGAAGTTTTCTTCGAGGATGTGCCGATCCCTGCTGAAGCACTGATCGGCGAGGAAGGGAAAGGCTTTCGATACATTCTGGATGGCATGAATGCGGAGCGCTGCCTGACCGCCAGCGAGGCCATCGGGAATGGGCGCTATTTCATAGAAAAAGCTTCCGCCTATGCCAGTGAACGGGTCGTCTTCGGAAAGCCGATTGGAGAGAACCAGGGAATTCAGTTCCCGATTGCTCAGGCCCATGCGCAACTGGAAGCCGCTGACCTGATGGTCCGAAAGGCAACCGCCATGTTCGAAGCTGGTTTACCCTGTGGTGCAGAGGCGAATATGGGGCGCCTGCTATCGTCAGAAGTCGCATGGGCTTGTGCAGAAGCTTGCTTTACAACACATGGGGGATTCGCCTTCGCGAAGGAATACGACATCGAGCGGAAATGGCGCGAAGCACGTCTATCGCGGATCGCACCGATCTCTCCCAATCTGATGTTGAGCTTTATCGGACAGCATGTACTCGGAATGCCGAAGAGTTACTGATCAAGCAATGGACCGGGCGACAGGCATAAAATCTCCAACACGTCAGATCGCTGCGTGGTTAGCTGCTGAAGGTTCAGAGCCGCTTACACCGCGCGCCGAAAGATCTACGCGGCACGCACTTTTGGATTGGGCCGGGGTCACCATCGCCGCCGCGGATGATCCATTGGTGGTTCGATTGGTAACGACCGCGATCGAGGATGGAGAGACCGGCGGGGTTGGTCTGGTTGGGCGACAAGAGCGGCTAACACCGGTCTTTGCTGCGCTGACCAATGGGGCGGCGTCCCATGCGTTGGACTATGACGACATCAACAAACGCATGCGCGGTCATCCGACTGTGGCGATTCTGCCAGCGCTTTTGGCGATTGTGCGCCCAGGTGATCATAGCATTGGCGACCTGTTGGATGCCCTGGCGGCGGGAGTTGAAGTTGCCTGTGTTGTTGGAGAGATGATGGGGCACACTCATTACAATCACGGATTCCACAATACGGGCACCATCGGAACCGTCGCCGCCGCTGCGGGTGCTTCGCGCCTAATGCGGTTGGATTCCCGGCAAATCGAGACGGCGCTCGGCCTGGCTGCGACGCAGGCAGCCGGCCTGAAGGCGAGTTTCGGGTCAATGGCAAAGCCACTCCATGCTGGGAAGGCAGCGATGAACGGCTTCTTCTCTGCCCGCTGGGCCGGAATGGGGGTTTCGGGGGCTGATGGCGTGCTTGAGGCTGTACAGGGGTTTGGGCCGGTCTTGTCCCGTGACTTTGTACCGAAAGCGATCCGTTCGGAACCTGCCGAACCATTTGGCATTGAGCAAAATATCTTCAAATTTCATGCGGCCTGCTACTACGTGCATTCGGCCTTGGAAGCGGTGTCCGACTTGCTTCGTGAGCATAGATTCCAACCGAGCGATGTTGAAGAAATTGAAATAGGGCTGCTACCCGAACTTCATAAGGTTTGCGACATTTTGGAACCGGAGACCGGCTTGGAGGTGAAATTCTCCATCCGGCACATGGTCGCCTTAAAGCTGATTGGATGGGATACCAGTGATCCATCGAAATACACGGACGACATCGCTAAGAATGCGGACCTGGTTGCTCTTCGGTTGCGAATTCATGTGGTTCCGCAAGACTTCGACAGCCGGACGATGGCACGTGTTACAGTGACGCATTCTGGAGGTCACAATCACACGAAGTCGCTGGATGTCGGTGTGCCAGCTGATGATTTGGACCACCAGGAACACCGGTTGGTGGCGAAGTTTAGCGCTCTTGCTGAGCCGAAATTGGGGACTGAGCGCGCGCAAACTCTATGCGAAGCGATCCTGTCCGCGCCTTTCGATGCTCCCGTTTCGAAAATCATAAACCATCTTTTTGGAGGTTAGGGCATGTCGGCAATTCGTGACTTTCCAATGATCATCGGCGGCCGGTCAGTCCCGGCGGAGGATGGCGCATGGATGGAAAGTGATTTTCCTTTTACGCGCGAACCTTGGTGCCGTGTTCCGCGCGGCAGGGCAGCGGATGCCAATCGCGCCGTCAAGGCGGCTCACGAGGCGTTTCACGACAGCTCGTGGTCGGGTCTGACCCCGACCGCCAGAGGAAAGCTTCTTTTTCGCCTGGCCGATCTCGTGGAAGATCGTGCGCAGGAACTTGCTGAACTGGAAGTTTGGGACAACGGCAAGCGGGTTACGGAGATGGCGGGACAGTTACGTCGAATCCCCGACTGGTACCGGTATTTTGGGGGGCTGGCCGACAAGGTGCAGGGTGATGTCCTCCCCAACGAAAACCAGGCCGTTCTGAATATCACTCAGCGCGTGCCGTTGGGCGTCGTCGTCGCCATCACGCCTTGGAATTCTCCACTCCTACTCGCCGCCTATAAGCTTGCGCCCGCTCTGGCGGCGGGAAATACAATTGTTCTGAAACCGTCCGAATTCACTTCAGCTTCGTCCCTAGCGTTCGGCGCCCTTTTCAAGGAAGCCGGCTTTCCTGACGGTGTTGTTAATGTCGTCAGTGGCCTTGGCAATGAAATCGGCGAGGCGCTCGTGTCCAACCCGCGCGTTGCGAAAGTCTCCTTCACCGGCGGCGAAGCGGGAGGCCGCGCGGTCTATAAACTTGCGGCCGAGCATTTTCACGATGTGGCTTTAGAACTTGGTGGCAAATCCCCAAACATCGTCTTTCCAGATGCCAATCTCGACAGCGCGGCAAACGGCGTGATGGCCGGCATCTTCGCGGCCACCGGTCAGACCTGTATCGCCGGATCGCGGTTATTGGTTCACGAGGATATCCACGATCAGGTTGTCGAAGCCGTCGTTGCCCGCTCCAGCAATGTTCGGATGGGCGACCCGCTCAACCCGGAAACCCAGATGGCGCCGGTCGCAACGGAAGCGCAGTATGCTAAAATCTTGGACTGCATTGAAATGGCGAAAGCAGAAGGAGCAACCTGTCGTCTCGGCGGGCGTTCCAAACAAGGGCCAGAATGCGGCAAGGGTCTCTTCATCGAACCAACAGTCTTTACTGGTGTGACCAATGACATGCGTATCGCGCGTGAAGAAGTTTTCGGACCGGTCTTATCGGTGATCAAGTTTCGGGATGAGGCTGAGGCAATCGCCATCGCGAACGATACTGACTACGGCCTTGCGGCGGGATTGTGGACGAAAGACCTACAGCGGGCCGTGCGCGTAAGCGGACAACTTCAGGCAGGCTCGGTCTGGGTGAATATGTACCGCGCGATCTCCTATACCTCTCCCTTCGGCGGGTTCAAGAAAAGCGGGGTCGGTCGGGAGAATGGCATAGAAGCCATCAACGAGTATCTGCAGACGCGTAGTGTATGGTTCAACACTGCTGACCACGTCCCCAATCCCTTTGAAGTCAAATAGGACCGGTGTCTCGAATGCTCTATCTTTCCCCCCGAGATCTCGACGCACTGACCCTGGACGAGAAGGACGTGCTGGAAGCCGTTCGAATTGGAGTCTGCTCGGAAGCGACCGGCGTGGGATCGGCGGAGCCAACCCTGGGGTTCGGCACAAACCCAAACCCTGACGGTGCCATCTATACGGTCCGCGGAGTCCATCGTGGAATCGGTTTGGCATCGGTAAAAGTGGTGGGTGCGTTCCCCAACAACAGATCGGAGGGCCTGCCGCCGGACACAGGGTTGCTCGGATTGTTTTCTTTGAAAACGGGTGTACCGGTCTCTCTTATGGATGCGTCTTTCGTCACATTGTGGCGCACCGCAGCCTCCGTCGCCTTGGCGGCAATGCTCTTGGCGCGAAAGGATAGCAAGATTTTGGCCTGCATTGGCGGTCGTGGGATTGCCCCCAAGGCGGCTGAGATTTTAAGCACATATTTCTCTTTTGATGAGATCCGCGTGTATTCCGCTACAAGCGCATCACGACGGGTGGCAGTTGATCGTCTTACGCCATGCGCAGCGACGGTGCGCGAAGCGTCCTCGTGGGAGGACTGCATTGATGGCGCGCAGATTGTTATCGACGGCGCGGCGTTGACGTCCCACCAATCGCTGTTTCCCCTGACTGCCGTTGGGGCGGGGCAAACCATCATCTCCTATGGCGCCTTTTCTTCTCTTCCGCAGGAGCTCGGCCCGAAGCTTGATCATATGTTCGCCGATCGATGGGTCGACGGCGATACCGGCGCATCCGGTGCAGCTGGTGTACTCATAGGACAGGGGGTTGTTACGAAGGACAGCCTGACCGGTTTCGTCCCGGATGTTGCTGCGGGGAAAACAACGGGCCGTAAGACTGAGGCTGAGCGAATTCTTGTCTGGCTGCGGGGGCTTGCGCAATGCGATGTCACTCTGGGTGATCTGTTGATCCGCACCGCACGAGAACAAAACCTCGGGACCGAATTCGACTATCTCTGAATGCAGCCAAGCAAAGGAAGGAATATAGACGATGCCACTTGTTACCATTGAATGGACCCCGGGCCGAAACCAGGACCAACGCGATGCCATTGCAAAGCGGGTCGTTGCGGCTGTGTCAGAGGAAGCGAACATCAGCCCTGAAGCAATCTGGGTGAAGTTTCACGAGGTTAATCCGGACGTCTGGTATGTCGGTGAAGACAGCATCACAACACGCGCAAAGCGAAGAGCGGAGAGTGGATGAGCATCGGACAACCTTTTTCCGTCGGGGGCTTTGTCAGATAAGAATAACTGGACCAGCACGAGAACGGGAGGCGTTGCCAGTTTAAATCGGTTTGGCTTGATGTTCGCTGCAGAGATCAGAACGAAGCGCTTCCAGCAGGGCAACTATTCTCATTCGCCCAGGTCACAATTGGCGCATCGGAGAAAATCGCTCAACAATCCAATCCAAAAATATTTGCCCCCCATAGCTGATTGGACCCAACGGGCAGGTGACATAGAGCGCGTGTTCTGAGTGCATCTCGAGCTTCAATGACCGTTCAAGACGACCGTCTTGCAAATACGGGAGCGCGAAAAAACCAAATACCAGCGCATGCCCCATACCAATAGCTGCCAGTTCAAGGGCGGAAATGCTTTGGTCCACACTGAGCGCTGGGTTCCGCGTGGGGGGCGACAGGTTCTCTTGGCGGAAAAACTGATGCCAATTGTCGGCTACACCGATGATCTCGATCAAAGGTGAGTCTCGCAGTTCATCAAGCGTGTCGCCACTAGGTCGCAGATCCGGATGGCAGACCGGGACAATGGGATCTCGACATAAAAGCGTTGCGCGCTGACCTGGCCAATCGCCATCGCCGAACAGAATTTCGATATCCAGTTGGTTCGATTGGATCGAGCTCGCCCAAGTACCTGTATGCAGTTGTACATTGATTTCCGGATAGCGCGATTGAAAATCGGGGAACTGCTTTAGCAGCCAGAGCTGGGCAAATGTCGGCAGACAGCGGATCCTCACCGGGCGTGCGTCTGTTGTGCCGAAGACATCCCGCGTACCAAGTCGAAGGGTTTCGAAGGCCTTAATGACCCAGGGTAGATAGAGCGCCCCTAACGTGGTCAGTTCCATAGGCCGTCTTTTACGCGAAAACAGCTGATAGCCCACATGTTCTTCAAGCGATCGGACTTGATGACTGATTGCGGCAGGCGTTAGTCCCAATTCATCACCGGCGCTGGAAAAATTACCGTTTCGAGAGGCAGCCTCAAAAGCACGCAGCCACGGTAAAGGAGGGATGTCATTCATGGGCGCACCACATATTTCAAATTTTTCTTAGGTTTTGACAAATAATTATTTGTTTAACACGCGCCGCGACTTCGTGCCAGAAACGTCGTGGATCATTGCTAGACACGATGTGGGTGGTTGCGAGACACGATATGGAGATTTTCGACTACATTATCGTTGGTGCGGGTTCTGCGGGTTGCGTGCTGGCGGAGCGGCTGAGCGCGTCCGGGCGCAACAAAGTGCTTGTGCTGGAGGCCGGTGGGCACGGTCGGTCGCCGTGGATTACCCTGCCGCTGGGCTATGGGAAAACCTTCTTCGACCCGAAGGTGAATTGGAAATACCAAACGGAGCCGGATGATGCGTTGGCCGGGCGATGTGCTTATTGGCCGCGCGGCAAAGTCGTGGGTGGTTCAGGGGCGATTAACGCGTTGGTCTACGCGCGTGGGCTGTCGCAGGATTTCGAGGATTGGGTGGCGGCCGGGGCTGTCGGTTGGGACTGGGAAACCGTGCGTCAGACCTATGAAACGATGGAAACCCAGATAGGCATCAATGGCGAGCGCCACGGCAGTGGCCGGTTGCATGTGCAGGATGTTTCGAACCAGATCCACCCTGCCAACCGGCATTTCTTTGCCGCCGCAGCGGAACTGGGACTGCCGCGCACCGAAGATATCAACGGCAGCGACTGCGAGGGTGCGGCGGTGTACCGGATCAACAGCAGCGGTGGACGCCGTATGCATTCGGCGCGGGCGTTTCTGAAGCCCGCCCTAAAGCGGCCGAATGTCACTCTGATGACCGGCACCATGGCAGAACGGATCATCATTGAGGGTCGGCGGGCGGTTGGCGTGCAAGTGACTAAGGGCGGGCGCAAGTTGACCCTTCGCGCGGGCCGCGAGATCATCTTGTCGACGGGGGCGGTGACGTCGCCGCGTCTCCTACAGCTGTCGGGCATCGGCCCTGCGGAGCTTCTGAAATCTCACGGTATTGAACCGCTGCTGGATGCGCCGCAAGTCGGCGGGAACCTGCAAGACCATCTGGGGATCAACTACTACTTCAGGGCCACAGAGCCGACGTTGAACAACATACTGCGACCGTTCACCGGCAAGCTGCGCGCAGTGCTACAATATGCGTTGACCCGACGGGGTCCCTTGGCGCTGTCCGTGAACCAGTGCGGCGGTTTTTTCCGTTCATTGCCGGAACTGAAGCGACCGGATCAACAGTTATATTTTAATCCGGTTACCTACACGACAACGCCGAATGGAAAACGTACCGTGGTGCGGCCGGACCCGTTCCCGGGCTTCATCATCGGCTTCCAGCCAGCACGCCCCACCAGCCGCGGGCGCATCGATATCAGTGCCGCCGATCCGCTGGCACCGCCGCGGATTCGGCCGAACTCGCTTGCGACTGAAGAGGATCGAGCACAGGTGATCGCTGGTGGTCGGCTATGCCAGCGTGCCGTCGCCACTGCAGCGCTGGATGGGTTGATAGAATCGGCCATGGACCCGGATTTGCGCGGCATGGATGACGACCGAATCCTAGAGGATTTCCGTGAACGCTGCGGCACTGTTTTCCACCCGATCGGCACCTGCAGGATGGGGGCGGATATGCAGACCTCGGTGGTTAGCGCGCGCCTGAAAGTGCATGGGATGCAAGGGCTGCGAGTCGTTGATGCCTCGGTATTTCCCAATCTCACCTCGGGCAACACCAATGCGCCCACCATGATGGTGGCGCACCGCGCCGCTGATTTTATTCAGGAAGACGCATGAGCATGTCATATCATGTCTGGCTCGGTGCCGATTTCTTATGACCGCAGCAGGCACGATACGGGGCACAGTCAGACTAAGTCGGTTTGAGAGTATTGACGCTCGGCCTTAGCTTCTCCAACGGTATTGGTGGAACTGGTTCGGCCCCATGTTTGCTGCTGAAATCCGCATGAAACGAATCCGGCAACGGAAATTCTCTCCATGGCGATGGCATTTGGATCAGTCCTCATTCGGGAGCGCGGTTTCTAAGTTTCGATACACAACTGGCCTCAAAGAGATGTTAGTTGATCGTTGTGAATGGCATTGCATGCTGAACACCGGTGATTTTGTCGAGCAGAAGCATAGGTCTAAGGATGATTTTCGCGATGGGCCGCCTTAATCTGATCGTAGCGATTTCTTTCGCTATTCTCATGACGGCTTTCCGCCGGGCGGTCGCGCCGGCTCCCATATCGCCGCCCGACAGAGATTGCTAGTACTACGGCGGAAAGCCTGCACGGGGCCATCGGATGGTGAGGTTTGGACGATGTTTGGGTGGTTGGTAGAGACGATGTACAAGTTGTTTGTGCACGTGTCCAAGGAAAGTGGCGATAATCGTTGTGTGCTGCTGACTATTGAGATGTGGGTCAGAGCCACAGAGAAGTCATACAAATGAGTTCGAGGTCAACAATGAGCGACAAATCAGAGAACGAAGACGATCCGCGCCCTTGGGTTCCGATGAGCCAATTCTCGTGGTGGAGAGAGTACAACGAGCTTTTGACAAAGCTATCCCATCCAAAATCGGATTCTGAGAGAGAAGAAGTTGCCTTCA